>Ga0272449_1000166_pt1 | contig 85405 bp, 59 predicted proteins | sample YNPCB0241_FD_198679 | JGI IMG/M metagenome (GOLD analysis project Ga0272449, IMG submission 198679) | Hot spring sediment microbial communities from Yellowstone National Park, WY, United States - YNP-CB-024-1 | ecosystem: Environmental > Aquatic > Thermal springs > Hot (42-90C) > Sediment...
GCTTGGTACCTGGTTATATGCCTTGACCAAATTCACCTCTCGAGGAGTTAAGTCACCATGAAAGCAAAAACCGGCACCGTATGGCTTGCATCACTTATCAGCCTGTTCCTGCTGTTAGGGATATGGCAACCTGCTTTGGCGTTTCCACCTTCATCTTCCATGCCTCAAACCTACGGTGGAGATCGCCTCGTTATTGGAGAAACATTCACACTTCGCAGTGGTGAAACGCTAGAGGGCGATCTCATCGTCATCGGTGGGCTAGCCGACATCCAAAAGGAGGCCACAGTCAACGGCGATGTTGACCTACTAGGAGGAAGCCTGAAATTGGCGGGTGAGGTCGTCGCCAGCATCAATGCCGTTGGAGCAACCATCGAACTTGAAGAGGGAGCGGTCATCCGCGGCGATATCCATGCCGTAGCCTCCTCCATATCCGGGCTTGAAAAGGCCAATTTGATGGGCACACTAGATACCTTCACCCCTACTGGGAACGTCTGGCGCATGCCGATCTTCCGCTGGCAACCCTGGATTAACCTTCCCTCTGAGCCGTTCAACTTCCTCCAACGCACATTCCTCGATCTCCTGCGCACACTGGCGGTTGCCGTCTTAGCCCTACTCATTGCCCTACTCCTTCCCACCCCTCTAGACCGCATCAGCCAAACACTGATCCATGAGCCATTTCTGAGCGGCGGGTTGGGGTTGCTAACACTGCTGGTTATGCCGGCGGTGATTCTTATCCTGTTCATCACCATCATCCTCATTCCTGTGGCGCTCATCGGGATCATCATTCTTGCCCTGGCATTACTCCTAGGATGGGTCGCGGTAGGCTATGAAATTGGCAATCGCCTGGCCGAACTCTTCAAAAGCGTTTGGAGCCCGCCTCTGGCGGCCGGGATCGGCGCGCTGGTGCTAGGCTTTGTGTTGTATTTGCTGGGATTTGTCTTCTGCCTAGGCGGTTTGCTCAGTTTCCTCATCGGTTGTTGGGGATTGGGTGCTGTACTGCTGAGCCGCTTTGGCACACAGGTCTTCCGCACTGCCCCGCCCTCTTCTCTCTCTGCGCCCCGCCCCGAAATCGTTCGCCCTTCACCTGCGACCCCCGAAGAAGAAAAAACTCCCAAGGTGTAAGCCATGAAAAATACAGCATGGATGTTTACCCGTACCCTTATGCTCTTAACAGGCTTATTACTCATCACCTCGTTAGCCTGCTCCATCACCGTAAATCTGCCCAATTTGCGCGTGCCTACCGTGCAAGTCACCACCCCCCGGGTCATGACCATTGACGAGCCCCTACCCGCAGGCGCAACTCAACCGATCCGCCTTCGTCTGGAAATGGGTATGGGCGAATTGAGACTTCAAGCCGGTGCTGAGGGGTTGCTTGAGGGCAGTATTCGCTACAACGTTCCCGAGTGGGAACCCCAGATCCTGCGAGGAGAAAATGCCCTCACCCTGACCCAGCGTCAAACCGACGGGCAACTTGCATTTCCTAAAGACACCATCAACGAATGGGACCTGAAATTAGGGAACTATCCTCTTGATTTGAGCATCAACGCCGGAGCCTATAAGGGAGAACTTGATTTGAGCGGTGTTCCTCTGACCCGATTACACATCTCAGATGGTGCCAGTGAAGCACGAGTCGTGTTCAACACCCCTAACCCCTTACCGATGGAACAACTGCGCTACCGCACCGGAGCATCCAAGGTCGAATTGGTGGGTCTGGGCAATGCCAATGCCGCCGAAATTGTCTTCGAGGGAGGCACCGGCGCCTACACGCTCGATTTTTCAGGAGAATTAAGCCAGGACACCAAGGTACAGATCAAATCCGGGGTCTCACAAGTTGTGTTGATTATCCCCGAAGAAATGCCGGCACGGATTGAAATTACTGGGGGATTGAACAACATTACCCCACATGGTACATGGAGTATCCGTGATGGAGTCTATGAAAAAAGCGGCAGTGGAGCGCGGCTTCTGATCGAGATTCAAATGGGAGTTGGTTCGCTCGAACTAAACGTTAAGTAGCACGATATAATCGGTATTTTTCCACCAGCGCATAAACTTGGGGCGGGAGGTAATAGCGATAAGCCTTACCTCCCGCAACGCGCTGGCGAATCTGGGAGGACGAAATCTCCAACAAGGGAGCATCCACAAACATCACCTTACGCTCCAGACCCGGCAAAACGGCTTCAAGGTAAGAAAGGTCCACCGCATCGCCAGGCCGCCGCATGACCCCTAAACCATCACAAGCCCTAAGAAACTCCAAGGGTTGATGCCAGGTCGGTAAATCGCGGAGCGAATCCCCACCGATCAGATAAATCAGTACATCCTCTGGAAAGAGGTTATGTAAGATGTGGAGGGTATCCACGGCATAATGCGGTCCCGGGCGATCAATCTCGACCGACGAAAGTTCAAATAGTGGATCGTCCTGAATCGCTGCTATGACCAATTCCAAGCGAATGGCAAGGGGCGTGATGGGTTGTCCACGTTTATGAGGTGGGTCAGGGGTCAGAACCCACAACACCCGATCCAACCCTAGTTGATCGGCGGCTTCGGAGGCCAGAATAAGATGCCCCACGTGAGGGGGATCAAAGGTTCCCCCAAAGATTCCCAATCGTCTCATTCCTGCCACTCGAGTTCAAAATGATCACCGATGAAAACTGTGTCCCCGTTTTGGACCCCGGCCTGGCGTAGCGCATCATCCACACCTAAGGTTTCCATGAGTTTCTGAAAACGGCGCACCGATTCCTCGTATTCCCAATAGGTCATGGCAGCAGCGCGTTCTACGGCTTCGCCCGTTACCTTGAAACTCCCATCCGGCAAACGGATAACCTGGAAAGCACGCGGATCGGCGGCAGGGCGATACACCGGGAGTTCTTCTCTAACCGGTACTGCCGGCGCTTGTTTCACCAATTCAGCACACTGCCATAAAATCGGCTGCAAACCGATTTTACGCAGGGCTGAGATTGCCGTTGCCTCTACGCCGCGTTCCTTGAGCGCTTGTTGAATTTGCGGCCAGCGTTCCTGAACCTCAGGGAGGTCAATCTTATTGAGGGCTACAATCATGGGCTTGCGCGTCAATTCGGGATCGAACAGTGCCAATTCGCTGTTGATTTGAGCATAATCCGCCACCGGATCGGGTGAAAGCCCGTCCAATAGATGAATCAACACCTTGGTGCGCTGAATATGACGCAAAAAGGCATCCCCTAAACCTACACCCCGATGAGCCCCTTCGACTAACCCCGGGATATCCGCCAAGACCAGGGATGTGTTCGCATCAAGATCGGCAACGCCGAGATTGGGCTCAAGTGTGGTAAAGGGGTAATCGGCAATCTTGGGTTTGGCGTTGGTCACCGCCGCAAGGAAACTGGATTTCCCCGCGTTAGGTACCCCAACGATGCCCACATCAGCAATCAATTTCAGTTCCAAACGCAGGTTGCGCTCCTGTCCTGGCTCCCCTTTTTCCGCAATTCGCGGCGCCTGATTGCGAGGGGTAGCAAAACGCGCGTTACCACGCCCCCCACGTCCCCCACGACATACTATCAAACGCTGTCCGGGTTCGGTTAAATCCCCCAGTAACTCACCAGTATCATCATCATAAACGACCGTGCCCGGTGGAACCGGGATAATCAGGTCTTCACCCGAACGCCCGGTCATGTTATTGGGGCCCCCGCGTTCACCATCCGGCGCGATGAAACGGCGTTGGTAACGAAACTTGACCAGGGTATTCAGGGAAGGCGAAACCTCCAGGATAACATCTCCCCCTCGCCCGCCGTCACCCCCATCCGGGCCACCGCGGGCAACGTACTTTTCACGGTGGAAGTGGACAATCCCATCCCCGCCTTTGCCCGAACGAACGTAAATCCTGGCCTCATCAATGAACATACCCCACCACCCCAAATGAGGGGCGAGAAAGGCGGTTCTTTCTCGCCCCTCGAATGCCTCACCGACCTAGTTTCGCTTTCAGAATATCTTCGAGCGTAGGTTGTCCAATTTCTTGAAGTTCATAGCGAACGCGCTGGACCGGCTTGTTGATTTTTATAACCCGGGTTATGTCGATGGGCGTAGCAGAGATCACCAGGTCTACATCAGCGCGGTTGATGGTCTCTTCCAATTCCCGCATCTGCACCTCGCCGTAACCCATTGCCGGCAAGATTGGGCCCGTCTGCGTATACTTGCGGTAGGTCTCGGCAATGGAGCCGACTGCGTAGGGGCGTGGATCCACAATTTCAGCCGCCCCAAATCGGCGTGCCGCCACCCACCCCGCGCCGTAAGCCATCTCACCATGGGTTAGAGTTGGCCCATCTTCAATGACCAACACCCGTTTGCCCCGAATGGCTTGCGGGTCATCCACAAAGATGGGAGAAGCGGCCTCAATGATAATTGCCTGCGGGTTAAGGGCTTGTAGGCTCTCGCGAACCCGCATCACGGCCTCTGGGTTGGCAGTATCTACTTTATTGATGACAAACACGTCTGCTCGCCGCACGTTGGTCTCACCAGGATGGTAGCGATATTCGTGCCCGGGACGGTGAGGATCAGCGACCACAATGCGCAGATCTTCCTGATAAAACGAGAAGTCGTTATTACCACCATCCCATAAGATCACATCCACCTCGGCCTCGGCCTGACGCAGGATCTTTTCATAATCCACACCGGCGTACACAATGACCCCATTATCCAGGTGAGGCTCATACTCTTCGCGCTCTTCAATAGTGCACTCATGGCGGTCCAAATCCTCATAACTGGCGAAGCGTTGAGCCTCTTGGCGCACCAAGTCGCCATAGGGCATAGGATGGCGAATGGCCGCTACTCGAAAGCCCATCCCACGTAAAATCTTTGCCACGCGGCGGCTGGTCTGGCTTTTTCCGGAGCCCGTTCGCACCGCGCATACCGCAACCACAGGCTTGCTGGATTTCAATTGGGTGCTCTTAGGCCCCATCAAACGAAAATCCGCACCGGCGGCCATGACCTGGGAAGCTTTATGCATGACATACTCATGCGACACATCGCTGTAGGCAAAAACCACCTGATCCACGGCCAGTGTCTTAATCAGATGCTCCAGGTCACTCTCGGGATAAATCGGAATGCCCTCAGGATATAGAGGACCGGCTAATTGAGGCGGGTAACGCCGTCCCTCAATATTAGGGATCTGGGTGGCCGTAAATGCTACCACGTGGTAATCGGGGTTGTTGCGGAAGAAAACATTGAAATTGTGGAAATCGCGACCTGCGGCACCCATGATGATCGTTCGAATGGCCATAGGTTATTACATCCTCCTGGGTGTTGGATTTGGAAAACCGGATTACATCGCCTCAGGGGCGCTAATCCCAAGCAAAGCCAGACCCACCTCAAGCGCCTGGCGGGCCGCCGCCACTAAACGCAACCGGAACGCACGCACCTCCGGTTCGGCTTGCAAGACCGGACACTGGGTGTAGAAATCGCTAAACACGCGCGCCATTTCGTACACCAGGTTGGCGATAAGCAGCGGACGGAATTCCGCCGCCGCACGTTGGATTTCACCCGGCAAACGCGAGATTAAATCTACCAACTCGATTTCTGGCGTGGTTAATGCGTGGGGTGGTAGTGTTGAGGGAGGTAACTCAAAACCCACTTTGCGCAGAATACTCCCGGCACGAACGTAGGCGTATTGGATATAGGGGGCTGCCTGCCCATTAATATCTAGCGCACTTTCCCAATCAAACGTCACAATTTTGGTGTTATCCCGCGAGAGCATGGAATACTTGATTGCACCCAAAGCCACCGCATGGGCAATGGCTTGTTGCTTTTCGGCGGGTAATTCCGGATTCTTTACCTGTACAATCTCCAACGCCCGCCGTGTTGCCTCACGAACGAGGTCTTCCAATAACACCACCGTCCCCTCACGCGAGGACATCGTTACATTGCCGGGCAGATTGACGATTTCATACGCTAAATGGTAGCACCTGCTTGCCCATTCATATCCCATTAACTCTAATGTTTTAAAAATTTGTTGCAAGTAAAGGGTCTGGCGGACATCCACAACATAAATGGAGCGCGCCAAATCATATTCCTGGAATTTCAGAATCGCCAGCGCCAAATCCTTCGTGGCGTAAAGAGACGTTCCATCCGAGCGCAAAACAACCAAGGTGCGGTATTTGTCCTGGGTGCCCAAGAGTTCATCTAGAGGAACAACCACCGGGCCCTCAGGCCGTTCATCGCGTGCAATGCCCCGCCGGATTAACTCGTCCACCAATTGAATGCCGGGTTCTTCGACCTCGCTTTCAAAATAAACACGATCAAAATGAACTCCTAACAAGGCATAGATCTGGTCAAACCCTTCCAACGACCACTGGCGCGTCTTTTGCCATAAGGCTAAGATTTCGGGATCACGTTGATGCCAGCGCGCAAAAAGCGCCCGCACTTGCGGCTCTACCGAAGGGTCTTCCTCATAGCGCCGATCCGCCTCGGCATAGAGGTCACCCATCCAGCGCGTTTTATCATCGCCGGGCTCTTCTCCGGAGTGGTAAGTTATGTAATTCCAAAGCCACTTGATCACGTGAAGCCCGATGTCCCCAATATAATTGGCTCGGATGACCTCATAGCCTGCATAATCCAGGATATTCGAAATCGCCGCCCCCAGAATCACGTTTCGGAGATGGCCCACATGAAACGCTTTATGCGTATTGGGCTGTGAAAATTCCACCATCACCTTCTCCCCCCGTGGTACCGCTCGCCCAAACGCGCGTTTCTGCTCCAATACCGTGTCCACCACCCGCTGGGCATAACGATCGGGGGAAAAGTGGAGATTCAAATAGCCGTTAACCGCTTCAATGTGGGAAAAACCCTCCACATCTCCCAGATACGCCGCAATTGCGCTGGCCAATTCCTGTGCCCGCTGATTGACCTTTACGGCTTTCCCCTGGCGTGCTTCCTGAGCGGCCAGTTGAAAGAAAGACGTAGATATACCCCAACGCCCGGCGAAAGGAATCCACTTCCACTGGATTTGAGGCTCCGGCAACCCATTTTGAGCACAATACTGGCGAATCTTTTCGTCTACAAATTTTTGTTCACGTTCAAACATACCGGGTATCCCTCAAGACAGGTGATCAAAGCACACGCTTCTCTGCCAGCAGGCAAGCCGATTATAACATAGGCCTCACCGACCTACTTCCAAGCAGGCCACTGCAACACAAATAGAGCGGGAGTCTAATGCTCCCGCTCACCTCAAAGCGATTAGAGAGAATACCGTAACTAAGCCGCTTTATTGAGCAGAGCGGCGAAACGCTTCATTAGGCGGCTCTTACGACGCGCGGCATTATTTTTATGGATGATTCCTTTTTCCGCCGCCTTATCGAGCGCCTTTTGAGCCCGCAGCACCGCTGCACGGGCTTCATCGAGATTGCCGCTCTCAATCGCCGCGTTGGCTTTGCGAATAAACGTGCGCGCCGCTCCACGATAAACCCGATTGCGCAGGCGCCGCTTCTCATTCTGCCGATTGCGTTTAATTTGAGACTTGATGTTAGCCAAAGCCCATCCTCCATCGGTTTAACTTTCGGATGCCGATTTTACCAGAAGAACCTCAATTCGTCTAGGAAAATCTCGAACCCAGGCGTGTCAATTCGCACCCTTTTGAAAAGAAAGAATCAGCCCCGGGCGAGTTCCCAGGGCTGATCTGTTGTTCGTTCTCATTTATCTAGCAGTGCGGCAACGCCAGGTAGTACCAAACCTTCCAACATTTCCAGAGACGCACCACCGCCGGTTGAGATGTGGGTGATCTTATCGGCCAAACCCGACTGGTTGATAGCCTGCACCGACTCGCCACCGCCGATGATGCTCACCGCGCCACTTTCTGCCACAGCGCGCGCAATGCCGAATGTGCCCTGAGCAAACTTCGGAAACTCGAAAACGCCCATCGGGCCGTTCCACACCACCGTGCCTGCTCCGGCAATCACTTTGCTATACGCCTCGACGGTTTGCGGCCCAATATCCAATACCCGCCAGCCTTCCGGCACCGGCCCAACCGGCATTACCTTCGACTCGGCTTCTGCGTCAAAGCGATCCGCGATTACCACATCCACCGGCAAATGCAGGCGCTCACCGCCCTCCGCCAGCAAGGACTTTGCGGTTTCGAGCGCCTCATCCTCAACCAGCGAATCACCCATCGGGATACCCTTGGCCTTGAAGAAAGTATTCGCCATCCCACCGCCGATCAAAATGGCATCCGCCTTCTTCAAGAGGTTGCGGATGACACCGATTTTGTCGCTGATCTTGGCACCGCCTAAGATCGCCACAAAGGGACGCTTAGGATTTTCAATCGCCTCACCCAGGTATTTGATTTCTTTCTCCATTAGGAAGCCCGCCACCGCCGGCAGGTAATGCGCAATCCCTTCAGTGGAAGCATGAGCGCGGTGGGCAGAGCCAAAGGCATCGTTCACATAAATATCCGCCAAGGCGGCAAGGGCTTTCGCCATCTCAGGATCGTTCTTTTCTTCCTCGGGATGGAAACGGGTATTTTCTAACAAGAGGACTTCGCCCGGCTTTAACCCTTTGGCGGCCTCTTCGGCTACCGGCCCGATGCAGTCTTCGGCAAACTTAACCGGTTTGCCCAGCAATTTAGCCAGATAATCCGCCACCGGTTTGAGGGAGTATTTCGGATCAGGGCCTCCCTTAGGGCGACCCAAATGCGAAGCGAGAATGACCGCCGCACCTTGCTCTAACAGATACTGAATAGTTGGCAGTGCCGCACGAATGCGGGTATCATCCCCAACCACACCGTCTTTGATGGGTACATTGAAATCTACCCGCACAAAGACACGCTTGCCTTTGACATCAATATCCCGAATCGTTTTCTTGTTGAACATGGTTCCCTCCCACATTTAGAAGATGGTCATGCGCAACCCTGAGATGATTTCAAGGTCGCGCATGACCCATGTCTCAATTCCAGCCTTGGTCTAGAGTGATTTCGCCATCAATGCGGCCAGGTCGGCGGTGCGGCACGAGTAACCCCACTCGTTATCATACCAGGCCACCACTTTGACCAGATTACCGCCCATGACCATATTCGAAGGCAGATCAACGATGGACGAGCGGGAGTCACCCTTGAAGTCCATCGAGACCAGCGGCTCATTGTACCCACCATTGGTGACACCCAGGATGCCCTTGAGTGGGCCGTTCGCCGCTTCGATGAATACCTGATTGAGTTCTTCCTTGGTGGTGGGTTTTTCCACCGTTGCGACAAAGTCCACGATTGAAACCGTGGGGGTGGGCACGCGCAGGGCGTATCCGTCAAATTTGCCCTTCAAATCAGGGATGACCAACGCCACCGCCTTAGCCGCGCCGGTGGTCGTCGGGATGATGTTCAGGCCAGCCGAGCGTGAGCGGCGCATCTCTTTCTTGTGCCCCTGATCCAAGATCACCTGATCGTTCGTGTACGAGTGAATCGTTACCATCACCGCATTGAGGATCTTGAAGTGATCATGGACAACCTTCGCCGCCGGCGCCAAGCAGTTGGTGGTGCAGGAAGCATTAGAGACCACATGGTGTTTCGCGGGATCATACATATTTTCGTTGACGCCGATCACAATCGTAATATCCTCGTTCTTTGCCGGCGCGCTGATGATGACCTTCTTCGCACCGCCCTTGTCAATGTGAACACGTGCACCGGGTTTGCCCTTCGCCGGATCGCCCAAAGCATCGGTGAAGACACCCGTGGACTCGATCACAATATCTACACCCAGATCCTTCCACGGCAGGTTGCCCGGATCCTTCTCGGCAAACACCTTAATGCGCCGCCCATCAATGACAATGTCCCCATCTACCACTTCCACACTACCCGGGTAGATGCCATAGGTGGAGTCAAATTTAAACAGATGCGCATTTTGCTTCGCATCGAACAAATCATTGACAGCCACCACTTCTAGGTCATTGGGGTAGCGCTCAAGGATAGCCTTGAGAACCAAACGGCCAATGCGGCCAAAACCATTGATACCAACTTTGACTGCCATTGTGCACCTCCACAAGAATTAGGATCAATTAGAATGGTTGGTTTAATTCCTCCCCTTTTCCGCATAGGTGTTGAGCACACCTTCGCGGGGAAGGGTGTCTTCGCGTCCAGAAAGCGGCCCGGTGCGTTCGTAGTACAGATCCATCACCACCTGAGCCAAGCGTGCTGCATCATGCCGCCAGGGTTGCTCATCATCCACCAAGTCTGCACAGTAGACGGCATGACGCTCTTCCAGTTCCGGTGAGGGCAATACGGCCCGCACCCCTTCGGGCAAATTCTTGGGCGGCCGATTATTACACACGATCAAATCGAAAATCGGCTCACCCAAATGACGCTCGATAGCCTTCACGTGATCAGCGCAGGTGAACGTATCCGTCTCCCCGCGCTGCGTTGCCACATTACAAATATAGAATTTTAATGCCCGGCTGGACTTCAAGGCTGCGGCGATATCGGGTACCAACAGGTTGGGCAAAATGCTGGTAAAAAGAGAACCCGGCCCGATCAGAATTAGATCGGCGTTGAGAATAGCCTGCACCGCCGGAGGATAACCTAACGGCGCGTTGGGTTCCAGCCATACCCGTTCAATTTGTCCCCCCACCTTAGGAATATTGCTCTCACCCTTGACACGCAGGGTACGGCCCTTTTCCGGTGTCCTTACCTCGGCCACCAAACGCACATCATGCAGGGTTGAGGGAAGCACGCGTCCTCGCACGGCCAAAACCCGCCCCGATTCGGCGATGGCTTCTTCGAACGAACCGGTAATATCGGCCAAAGCGGTGATCAAAAGGTTACCCAGGTTGTGGCCATTCAGCCCTGCCCCGGCCGGGAAACGATAGCGGAATAACTGCGTAATCAGTTCTTCATCATCGGAAAGTGCGGCCAGGCAATTACGGATATCGCCGGGGGGTAGTACGCCCATATGACGACGCAACTCACCCGATGAACCGCCATCATCGGCCACTGTCACAATGGCGGTCAAATTGTGGGTATAAGCCTTCAAACCACGTAGCAATGTAGAAAGCCCCGTCCCTCCACCAATGGCCACAATGCGTGGTCCGCGTTCCCGGCGGCGATAATCCGTCACCGCTTCCACAATAGGTTTGCCTGGGCGCAAAAACGGGCGCAAGAGCGAACGGCTGAGTCCCCAGCCTCCCCAAAGGATTAGCCCTATGCCAATGCTGGCAAAAATGGCTATGCGCAGGGGGCGTTCGAGAAAGCGCAGGGCTAGAATCGAAAGCCATGGCAGCCAGGGTGTATCGGGTGCCCCGCGGTAAATATCGAGCAGTGAAAGCGTGACCCCCGTGCCCAGAAACGTGGTCCCGATGAGTAGAACCAGCAACCAGCGCTTAACGCCAATCCCTGGCGTAAGCCACCTCAAAGCCAGCCGCAAACGACGTTGCCAAGATTGCCAGGGACGAGACGTTAACTTGCCCATACCACCTTATTTATAACCGCCTTTTGTTTGGGCGTCAACGAAAACCCTCTGGTATGAACAGCCAAATCTATTATATCACCATTTGTGATAATATTCACAATAAGATTCGGTTCGGTTTGTGGTTGATTTTCCCATGCTATAATGGAAACAACAAGGACACAAATTTCCTGAGGCTTCCTGAAAGGCCTAAAGTCCACCTTACCATCAAAAAAATTACGCTAGTGAAACAGATCCCTGGCTTGTCCAGTAAGAAGTTTACATCTAATCCCTCTTTCAATACTCACTTCCGAGAAAGGCTCTTCCCAGTTCACCCCAACTCCCCAGGAGGAATCCCCTATGTCGTTAACCTCTCTACCTGGTCCTAAGGCCCGTCACTATATTGCCCGGGATCACGCCGTTATCTCCCCTTCTTATCCTCGCAGTCACCCCTTTGTCATGGATCATGGGCGCGGGGTTGAGGTTTGGGACGTAGATGGCAACCGCTTTCTCGACTTTGCCGCTGGGATCGCCGTCGTGTCCACCGGGCACAGCCACCCTCAAGTCGTGAAAGCCATTCAGGAACAGGCCGAGAAGTTTATCCATATTTCATCCGATTTTTATCACCCCAAGTGGATTGAACTTGCTGAGTACATCAACCGCATTGCACCTTTTGATGAAGATGCCGTTTGTTTTATGACCAATTCTGGCACCGGCGCCATTGAAACCGCCATCAAACTTGCCCGCTATTACACCGGACGCACTGAGTTCATCGGCTTTTTGGGCGGATTTCATGGGCGCACCATGGGCTCATTGGCTTTCACAGCCAGTAAATCATCCTATCACCGCGGTTTTTTACCCCTCATGCCCGGGGTCACCCACATTCCTTACCCCAATCCCTACCGTCCGGTACTACAATTCCTCCCCGGCGAGCCCTACGGTCAAACCGTTGTGCGCTACCTTGAGCAAGAAGTATTCGCCAAAGTCGTCCCCCCGGACTCGGTCGCAGGAATCATCGTCGAACCGGTGCTCGGTGAAGGCGGTTACGTCGTCCCTGCACCCGGTTTCTTTCCGGCTCTCAGAGATCTCTGTGACCGATACGGCATCCTATTAATCGTGGACGAAGTGCAAAGCGGGGTTGGGCGCACGGGTAAATGGTGGGGGATCCAACATTTCGGCGTCGAGCCGGATATGATCTGCATCGCCAAAGGCATTGCTTCAGGAATGCCGTTGGGTGTGATGGCGGCGCGCAAACATCTGGTCACCTGGCCAAAAGGCAGTCACGGTAACACTTACGGTGGGAACCCGCTTTCCTGCGCCGCGGCTCTGGCCACCCTCCAATTGATTGAAAACGGCTACATGCAAAATGCGGCTGCCGTTGGACAGTACGCCCTTCAGCGTTTGCGGGAGATCATGGAATGCCATCCTTCTATTGGCGATGTTCGTGGCTTAGGTCTGATGATCGGCGTTGAGTTTGTGAAAGACCAAACCACCAAAGAACCAGCCGAAACGCTTCGTGATCGTGTTGTAGAACTTTGCTTCGAAAAAGGCTTGATCGTTCTCGGATGTAGCACCAACGTTATTCGTGTCTCGCCACCGCTTTGTATCACCTATGAAGAAATTGACGAAGGATTAGAAATTTTTGAAGCCGCCATCGAACAAGCCGAAGATGAACTGTATCCTCACCTGGTTTCACGCCCCGGAGGCACTCATCCATGAGCTTTATGCTCCCCGATTTCCGCATCCGCCAACGGGATTACTTGCTTGAAATCACCCGCGCCCTTACCCAGGAACTGGATTTGGATGCACTGCTGGGGCGCATCTTACGCATCTCCATCGAAATGTTAGCCGGACAGGCCGGCCTGATCGCCTTACGCGAGGAAGACGGCACCTGGAAGGTTGCGGTTGCCCAAGGCATTCCTCAGGCTTTCGTTAAATTCCTAGCCCCCTATCTGAACGAAATCACCGATTCGCCTGATCCCGACTACTTTGAACTGCTCGAGATTGACCGCCGATTACGTGAACTTGCGCTTACGACCAGTTTAGGATTACTACATGGGGTTGTCTTGCCACTCATCGCCCGCAACCGCATTTTGGGGGTCATTTTCATCTTCCGTTCCTACCCGGCTGCCTTTTCCAGTAATGATCGGGCTTTGCTGATGGCATTCGCCGATCAAGCCGCCATCGCCGTTTCGAACGCGCAACTCTACACCCAGCTAGCCCGAAGCAAACAGCGGCTGGACGGCCTTCTCGATGCTGTAGCAGATGGGGTACTGATCCTCAACCCCGATTTGAAGATCGAGCGCTGTAATCCGGCCTTTGCTCGCCTCATAGGCCTACCCCGCGAGAAAATTCAAGGCAAAACGCATGAGACGATCGTGCATTGGAGCATGCCCCCGAAAGAAATGACACTAGAACAAGCCGTGGCGGGCGGGTGGCCCTTGGCACCAAATTCCTATCTCTATGTCGAGGGTGACCTCAAATGTCAGGGGCCACGCAGTACAGTGCCGGTTGGGATTACCTATGCCCCTTTGCTAAGTGAAGGCAAGTTGCTCAACATCATCGCCATCGTGCGCGATATTACCCGCTTCCGCGAAGCCGATGAACTTAAGAGCACCTTCATCTCCATCATCAGCCACGAACTCAAAACTCCCCTGGCTCTGATCAAGGGCTACGTCAGCACCCTGCGCCGTGAAGATGCGCAGTGGGATCCCGAAATTGTTCAAGAAAGCCTGGCCGTTATCGAGGAAGAAGCCGATCGTCTGGGGGCGCTGATTGAAAACCTTTTGGATGCCTCGCGCTTGCAGGCTGGCGGTCTGACTCTTAAACGCGCCGATGTTTGGCTCCCCGAATTGGCCTCACGGGTGGCACAGCGCATGTCCACTCAGACCAATCGCCACACCATTGTTGTGGATTTTCCCCCCGACTTTCCGGTCATCCTGGCCGATGAAGACCGTTTGCAGCAGGTTCTCACCAATCTCATCTCCAATGCCATAAAATACGCCCCTCAGGGAGAGATCCGCATCTCAGGCCAGGTTCGCCCGGATACGGTTATCGTCTGTGTGAGTGACCAAGGGCCGGGCATTGCACCTTCAGATCGCCCCCACATTTTTGATCGTTTCTACCGTTCACCTGAGGTGATGCGCCACACTAAGGGCGCTGGGCTGGGTCTTTATCTAAGCCGCGCCATCATCGAAGCCCACGGGGGAAAAATTTGGGTGGACTCCGGCGCGGAACAAGGCGCCCGGTTTTGCTTCTCGCTTCCACGCCAGCCCCAGTAGAATATAAATCTTCACCCTCAGCCCCACCAAGATGGTATAATGCACTCGTTAATTCTGGAAAGAAAGCGTGAAATGACCTATGCCCAAAGTACAAACCTCTTGCCCCCGTTGCAAATCCCCGGTGATCGCCGATTTGGAGCAACTTCTAGACGTTTCGGTTGACCCCTCGGTCAAACAGCGCCTACTAAACGGACAGATCAACGTCATCCACTGCCCGACCTGCGGCTTTGAGGGTATGGTTAGCGCCCCCTTGGTCTATCATGACCCCGACAAAGAACTCTTGCTCACTTATTTCCCGCCCGACTTAGGACTTTCGGTTAACGATCAAGAACGCCTTATCGGTCCTCTAATCAACCAGATCACGAATCGCTTGCCTCTTGAAAAGCGCAAGGCCTATCTGCTCCGCCCTCAAACAATGCTTACTTTTCAAACCTTGATCGAGCGGATTCTTGAAGCCGATGGATACACGCGAGAAGTACTTGAAAACCAACAGAAACGCTTTGAATTGATTAGACGTTTGCTGGGCATTGTGGATCCTGAAGAACGTAAGGCGGTCATGCAACAGGAAGAAAGCCTCATTGATGCCGACTTTTTCCTCATGCTCTCCCAAATCACCGAGGCTATGCTTGCCCAAGGGGACGAACGAACCGCACGCGTCCTGGCCGCCCTTCAACAGGAAGCGCTTAACAACACCAAGGCGGGACAAGAGATCAAAAGCCAGACCCAAGAAGTCCAAGAACTCTTACAAAAACTGCAGCAAGTCAGCCGCCAAGGCCTAACGCGCGAAAAACTTTTAGACCTGATGCTTGAAGCCAAGAGCGAGGCCGCGCTCACTGCCCTGGTGGGGCTGGTGCGCAACGGTCTGGATTATGAGTTTTTCCAGATTCTTTCAGAGCGGATTGAGGCATCTCAAGATAGCGCAGAGAAAGCCCGACTTGAAAACCTACGGGCTAAACTTCTGGAATATGCGCGCCAGGTGGATGAACAGATTCAACGCCACTATGAACAAAGCCGTCAATTGGTGCAGCGGATTGCCACATCCCCCAATATCGAACAGACCGTTGAAGAGAATTTAGAGACGATTGACGAGTTTTTCTTCAAAGCCCTTGAGGAAGAACTGGAACAGGCCCGCAAAAGCGCGGACTTGGATCGCATTTCTCGCTTGCAACGCATTCGTGCTCACCTAGAAAAATTGAGCGCTCCCCCACCCGAGGTAGCCTTTTTAGAAGAACTGCTCAGCCTCTCTTCGTATGAAGAGCGCCAGAAGAAAATGCAAGAAAAATCCGATCTGGTCACGGCGGATTTTCTGCAACTCGTGGGTGGCCTCATCGCCCAATCCGAGAAACAAAATCAACCGCCAGAATTCCTGAGCGCGTTACGCGAGATCAATCGCATTGCACTGCGCATGACCATGATGGCCAATCTGAACCAGTGACTCGTTTCGTAAATGGAGTCCGCTTAAGCCGCAAGGCCATCCGCGTAGCAACGCGCTAAATTCAACATTCGCGTATAAAACCCACGACTTCGCTCTAAGTCTTGAGGAGTACCTTGCTCCACGATTTGCCCTTGACGCAGGACCACAATCTCATCCAACCGCTCTAACCCATAAGGAAGATGGGTAATCCAGATCAACGTCCGCTTTTCCGCCCAAGCCATGAGACGCGCCGAAATCCGTATGGCTTGGGTCCAGTCTAGATGGACTGTCGGCTCATCCAGGATGATGATCGGGGCTTCGCTCAGGAATACCCGCGCTAACGCCAAACGCTGACGCTCTCCACCGCTTAACTGCAAGCCCAGGTTTCCAACCCAAGTATTCAACCTTTCAGGTAAACGACGCGCCCACTCTGCCAATTCTACCTGCTCCAGCGCCCACCATAATCGAGACTCATCCGCCTGCGGCGCCACCATAGACAAATTGCCGTGTAGGGTATCGCTGAAAATGTGGGGACGCTGTTCAAGCACCATAAACATCTGGTGCAGGGCATCCTCATCCCAGGCGGCTAGCGGCACTCCCCCAAGGTATATTTCGCCTTGCTCAACCGCCCAAAAACGGAGTAGTAATTGGACTAAGGTGGATTTTCCTGCGCCGCTCGGCCCCAGCAGTCCGATATGACGCCCAAAAGGTATGGATAGGTTTATCCGATCCAGGACAAGGGGAGCATCCGGTGCATACCGGAAAGAAAGATCACGCACCAAAATATCCGGCGCTCCCGTAACAGAGTTGTCTTTAACCTCTCCCCCCTCCGCAACCTGTGACATCAACCCCTCTAATTCCAATAACCGCCGAGCGGAGTGCAAAGCCAACGGTAAATTCTGTGCCCCTTGCAAGAGAGCGCTGACGGCTTCACCGCTCGCGAGGACAACTGCCACCAATACAACCAGCAACACCCCGCTAAACTGTCCCCGGGCTACGGGATCAATCCCCAGCCAGAGGACTAACCACACAGTCATCCCTATCCACACCTGGCTCAATCCATTGCCCAACCCACGATAGTGAGCACGACGTCGTTGAAGGTGATGATACGTTGACTCGAGACGCTCAATTTGGGCAAGGATATCCTCTTCTTGTCCGTAAAGCAGGTAATCCTCCATACCCTGGATAAATTCCACCATCCGAGTATTAAGGGCGGCACCCATCTCAACTTGTCGCAACGTGGGCTTATTCTGCAAAGTATAAACCAGCAACGGTGTTAATCCTCCCGCCCCGACTAATCCTACTGCCACCCACGGCCAAAAAGCCGAAGACAGCAAACCGCTGAACCAGACAACCCCCACCGTAGTGACCATCATGACCAGCAAAGGCGAAATAAAGCGAACGTAAAAATTCTCCAAATTTTCCAAATCCGCGATCGCGCGCTGAAGGACATCACCACTAGGTAGAAGCGCATGTCGTGCCGGTAGCAAAGGCACCAGAGTGCGATAAAGCCACCGTTGTAACTGCCCCAGCAGACGCAGGTTGACCCCATGTGAAACCCAACGCTCCAGGTAGCGAATGACACTACGTGCAAGACCAAAGAAACGCACCCCCACAATGGCAATATGCAATTCAGCAATAGACGGGTGCAAAGCCGCCTGAGCGATCAAATATGCCGCCGTACCCAACAAACCGAGACCGGTCGCAATGGCTGCAATGCCAAGAAAGATGGAAATCACTACCTGACCGGCAAAGGGTCTCAAAAACCGCACCAATCGTCCCACTATCATTATTGTGCTCTTTCCCCTGTCCAATGGGTGATGTATGGGGTAAGGCGATCAAGAAGATCCGATGGCTTACCCTGGGCTTGAATGTGTCCGTGGTCTAAGATCAACGCCCAATCAGCACTTTGAATTGTGCTCAAACGGTGCGCAATGATGAGACAGGTGCGTCCTTCCCACAATGCACGAAGATGCCGCTCCAAATAAACCTCCAGATCCGGATCGAGATGAGCCGTGGGCTCATCCATAATCAGAATTGGGGCATCTTTCAGGAAAGCGCGGGCAAGGGCAATCCGTTGAGCCTCACCGCCGCTGATTGCCCTTCCCCACTCACCGATTTCTCGCTCCCACCCACCGAGCGGCTGGCGTTCGGTATCCTCCCAACCTACCTGACGAATTGCGGTTTGAAAGGCGTCCATGGGAGCGTCAGGCCGAGCCAGGCGAATATTCCGGGCCAGGCTGGCATTGAAAAGATAGGGCATCTGAGGTACCCAGGCAACCCAGCGCCGCCATTCGGCAAATGGGATCTGGGATAGCGGCTGGTCATCCACCCAGATTTGTCCCTGCGTTGGCTGAAGAAAACCCAGCAGTAGATACGCCAGGGTAGTTTTGCCCGCGCCACTCGGACCGATCAGGGCTACCTTTTGACCGCGGCGAATCTCAAACCCAACCTCTCGCAGAGTTAATTCAGGCCGCCCCGGATAAGCGAAACTCACACTTTCAAAGCGGATACGCTGAGGTGGTGCCTTCAACGTGACCGATGGTATTTGAGACTTGACCTCTAAGACGATACGAGAGAAGGTTGATTTTTCTGCGGCCTCGTCCAGCAGAGCATAAATAGATTGTGCGGCGTTTATTCCGGACATCGCGGCGTGGAAACGCTGGCCCAGCATCCGCAGGGGCAAATAGAACTCAGGGGCGATTAAAAGGATAAAAAAGGCCTGAAGAAAATCCAAACGCCCGTAAAGAAGGCGCAATCCAATTTCTACCGCCACCAGAGCCGTACTGATCGTGCTGATCAATTCCATCGCCAAGGCAGAAAGAAACGTAACCCGTAAGACCGACAGGGTCGTGGCATAATAGGCATCACTCACCCGCCCTAAGCGCGCTTCACGTTCGCGGGTGCGTCCCATGGCTTTAAGGCTGACCAGTCCCTGGATCGTGTCCAAAACATAGTCATTCAAACGTTGTAGCGCTCGCCATTGACGACGGGTCACCCGTTCCGCCATGCGACCAATCAGGATCATAAATAGAGGAATTAGGGGTGCAGTGAATAAAAAGACGGCTCCGGTTAGCCAGTCCAACGGAAACACCACGGCTAATATCAACACAGGCACCCCGGCGGCCAACACAATCTGGGGCAGATAGTGCGCAAAAAAAGGCTCTAACGACTCAACCCCCTGCATCAGCGTCGCTGTCAGGTCACCCGCAGGTTGAGTTTTCAGGTAAGCGGGGCCGGCACGTAGCATGGCGCGCAGTAGTTCACGACGCAATTGGGCTTTTACACGGACGGCTAACCGTTGGGCTGTCACTTCGTTTGCCCATGTTGCTACAGCACGGGCAATAATCACCCCTAACAATATACCCAACCAAGGATAAAGGTCGGCGCGAAAGTGGTGATGGATAAAAGCAGCATCCAAGATGTAAGCCAGCGTATAAGCCTGAAAAACAATTAAGCCCCCTATGACCATCCCCGTGGCAAGCACCAAGAAGAAATCCCCTCTGTGTGAACGAACCCAATCGAGCAAGCGCCGGATTTCACGCCTCATATCGGTATGATTATAAAGCCATATCTATCGCGCACCCCTCAACCCCCCTGCGGGTTAACTCTCAAAGATGACCACCCTAAACTTATAAATGAGGTGAGAGGTATGAATCGTCCCCTAGCGCTAACGCTAACCGCTCGTGTTGGGCTCCGTTCAAGTGAATTGCTTAATGTTTTAATGGTCGTTGCCGGCAGCCTTTTCGTGGCAGGGCTTGCCCAGATACGCATCCCATTGCCCTTCACCCCGGTTCCTATCACCGGTCAAACTCTGGGGGTATTTTTAGTCGGCGCAACCATGGGTAGTTCACGAGCCGCGCTCAGCCTCGGACTTTATTTGCTTGAAGGAAGTCTAGGGTTACCTTTTTTTGCAGGTGGAGCCAGCGGCTGGCATCATGTGTTTGGCCCAACTGGTGGATACCTCTTGGGTTTTATCCTCGCCGCCTACGTAGTAGGTCACTTCGCCGAAAGAGGTTGGGATCGTTCAATCCCACGGGTAGCCGCCATGTTTGCACTTGGGGAAGTTATCATCCTAGGGCTGGGAGCGTTGGTGTTATCCCGCTTCATCGGCCTCGAAAAGGCTTGGCTTGGAGGCATCCTTCCTTTCCTCCCCGGGGATGCCTTCAAGGCACTTATTGCCGCTTTGCTCTTACCCACCGCTCACAAGATAGTTGATCCTCAATCTTGAATTAAGAGCGCGGGAGACCCAGTGACCTCCCGCGCTCTTGATTTTCGTTTATCGTTTCATCGCCGTTTTAAGCCCTTCAATGGCTTGTACCGGTGTAGGATCCACCCCGTACGCCATCGCCAGGTAATAAGCCAAGTAATCGCCAAAATGCAATAGCGTCCATTGATGTGCCATACGCCCCTCACCTTTGCCCTGAACAAAATCCACATTGATGCCGGCAGTGAGAAAGGCCTGCAAAGTTAATTCACTGCGCAAGCGATTACGGGGGTGATCGGAAGGTGTGCGCAGAAAGAGCACCATCATTTTTTCAAGCAGGGTGTCGGGATTCTCTACCCCGGCCAGGGTGTTGTGATCCGCCTCTGGTAGCACGTCAAACTGCGCCCACGCTTTTGCCAGTTCGTTGATTTGTCCTTTCCATCGCCGCGCCACCGGTGCTGCCACGTCCGACCCTACGACCACTACCCAGCGTCCCATCAGTTGGCCGGCCAGCCGCTTGGCAGGATTCTGAACCACCGGGATATCCTTACCCAACACACGTTGCTGCTCGCGCATGGCCTTAATCGCCTGATCAAACTCATTTTGGGGATCTGGAATTAGTTCTAAGCGATAAAATAAAGCCAGTAAAAAACCAAACGAGAAGCCAACGGCGGCTCGGGGTTGCCCGGCATGCTCAAATTGCCACACATCCCAGCCGGCGTCCCGACCGAGCGCGGCCAGTCCTCCGCCGGTGGTTATAACCACAACCTGGCAACCGCGCTCGCCAGCCTGTTTCACTGCCGCCAGCGTTTCCTCGGTATTACCCGAATGCGAAGAACCAACAACTAGCGTTTCGGGGCCCTGTGCCCAAGCCGGCAATTGATACTCGCGGCAAGCCAAAACAGGTACCCGCAGAAAAGGGTCGCCATAAGCGATAAAGAGGTCGGCGCCGATAGCCGAGCCCCCCATTCCGGCGATGACCGCCTGACGAATCGGGGATTTGATGTGTAGTGGAAACTGCATTCCCTGCTTCCAGGCATGCGCCAATTGCTCCGGAAGACGGTCAATTTCATCATACATTTTAGATTGGTCAAGTTGGTTGAAGATCGTTAGGTCATCTAAGTTCATGTCAGGACTCCGTGAAGAAGAGAATTATGTAACGAATCGTTTAGGGCGTTAGCCAACGTATGTAATGGATATCTACTAGCCCGCGTTCTTCATCTACACGAATAACCTCAAAGAACGCCACCGCACCGTCAGCGGAACGCACACAGAGAGAGGGGAAGAACGATTCGCCTTGCAATGGTATTGGCGTCGTCTCTTGCGTTAACTCCAAACAACGGGTAACTGTCGGTGTTTCGGCAAAAGGCAAAACACCCCATTGAGCCTCATTCTGAGGGCTCAGAACCATTCCCCCCGCTGAGTGTTCCACCCAAAAATCCACCTTAGAGAGATCCTGCTGAAGCGTGAGATCGGAAAGGTGTAGCCCTTGCGATATCGTTAGTGTTATCTGTCCTTCCAGAACTGCGATAGGAGTGGGTGAAAACGTAGGAGCGGGTAGAAGGGTCGCAGTATCAAGTGCAGGCACCTGAATCCGCACCCAGAATGGGGCGTTGCCGGCAGGCCCCAAACCGAACAATTTCCCGGAAGGAGATCGCAGCATCCAATAACTGGTATAACGCCCTTGCCAGGGTGGTGCTACCATTTCAATGCTGATGTCCACAGCCTCCCCGGGTAAAACGCGTGTCGGGAGGGCATAGGCAGTAACAGGCGCCAGATTATCCCCTGAAACCCATACCACACTATAGGTGCTATCCCATATACACGCCCCGCGGTTTACCAGGCGCCAGGTCTTAACAAAACGCTGCCCCGGGGCAATGGGGGTATCATCGGGAATGGTCACATCAAGGGGCGTACCCGCTGAGGCCGATTCACACGGTAACGGGGACAACGCAGGTTGAACGGTCGTATCCAGGGGAAGAAAAACGACCGTCGCCGCAGAGGTTACCGGAATCGGCTCTACGGTGTACTCAGACGTTATTAACGGCTCACCGACTTCCTGGGTTTCGGAGATTGGCAAAACCCTCTCCCCTGCTCTTAGGGTGTTCAAAACCTGGCATCCGCCAGAGAGCGTCATGCTTAATACCAGCAGATTTCCTATGACCAACAACTTTATCCAACGCATACGTGTTGATTTTACCCTACCCAATTAAAAAGAGGCCCCTCTTTCCCATGTATTATCCTAACTATGACAAACGAGTGATTGGGTTAAAATTGAAACAGGCAATTAAGAAAACAATCCCTGAATTTTGAGGCTTTTTATGTCATTTGCCAAAGTGGGTGTCTACGTGGATGTATCCAACATTTACCTCAACGGGGGTCAACGCATGCAGTATGATGTGTTGCGTGAATTCGCTTGCCGCGATGAGGCGGAATTGGTGCGTTTGAACGCCTATGTCAGTTATGATCGTGAACGCGCTGAACGCGACGAAGCCTACCGCAAAGGCACCCAGAACTTTCACTCCGCCTTGCGCGACTTGGGCTACAAAGTCATCGTCAAAGAAATCAGTTGGTTTGTGGATGAAAACGGCGTGCGCTACGGCAAAGCCAATGCGGATTTGGAATTAGCGGTAGATGCGTTACTCCAATCGGTCAACCTTGACCGTGTGCTTTTGGTTTCCGGTGATGGCGACTTTGTCCAGGTAGTACGCGCGTTACAAGATAAAGGCTGCCGGGTCGAGGTCGTGGCGCTGGATAACGTCTCCGGTAAATTACGCCATGAGGCCGATTTTTTCATTTCGGGCTATCTCATTCCCAACCTGATCCCGGTCACCTCACCCCGCAACGACTTACCTCCCTGGGGAGAAATTGGCTCCCGCGTCCGCGGTTGGTGTTACTGGCACAGCGACCAGGGCTATGGATTCATGCGCTACCTCAAAACCATCGCCCCTAACCTCTGGCTGACCGATACCCGCAACCCCAACTCACCTTATGGCTCGGTCTTTTTCCACGATTCTAACCTTCCCGAAGGGGTGCGCCCCGGGCAACTTCCTACCCGCAATTACATTTTCGAATTCGAACTGGCTCGCTCGGAGCGCACCGACAGTTTGCAAGCCATTAATATCGAACTAATTAGTCGTCTCTAAACGCCAGCCGATTCTTCAACCAAAATTGCCCGCGCAGGCCCACCTTCCACACCCTGGAACTTGATCGGAAGGCAAATGAGGTGATAAAGGCCTGGCCCCACTTGAGACAAATCCAGCCCCTCAAGAATTACAACGCCTGCCCGCAGCAAAACCTCGTGAGTAGGACGCGAACGCTTATAGGGCGCCACCGAAAGATAATCAATCCCCACCAAACGAACGCCTTGCTCAACCAGATATTCCGCCCCGTCTTGTGTAATCCCCACAAAATCGGGACGAAATGCCCTCTCGCCCTCAGCCCAGAAGTGCGAATTGCGAGTTTTAAATAGGACGCGCTGGACACCTTTTGCCAGCGACACTTGCCGAAGTACCTCAGCATTAATTTCAGCAAATTGCTCAGGTACTTCAACTACCTGCGCCGGTCCGATGAGCACGTCCAGTGCAAGGCTCTCCAGACGGGCCCCATCAGGCAGGAAATGATAAGGGGCATCCAGATGGGTGCCGGTATGCAATCCCATCTCGACTTTGGAGACATTGGCGTTGGCACCCTCTTCGATTTTGCTGACACGCTCAATATGGACGCTGGGATCGCTGGGCCATGTCGGGAGATCGGGCCCTATGGTCAATGAAATATCGTGAATCTTTCGCATGGTCTCCTCCGTTCATTAAAAATTACCAACCCGAAACCGCAAACATCTGACTTAAGAACGCCGCCCGTTCCTCTGAGGTCATTAAGCGGGGACGCGCGTAATCTTCCAACATGGTTGTGATCAATACCGTACTGATGTGGCGGCCATTATAGAAAATGTGTTGGTCAATGAACCCCTTGCGTGTGCCTTCGATTAAGCGATCATTGACATAGACATGCATCTGATCGAAGAAGAGATTCCCCAGCCCATAATGGATAAAACTACCATTGTAAAATTCCATGGCCATGGGATGATGGGCCTGACTACCACTCACGATCACTGCTCCCGCCTCGGCCAAGCGGCGAAAATCTTGCTGCTCATAGGGTAGCACATCCGGTCGGTAGGATTCGAAATACTGAAAGGTCGCGATGACCGAATAACCGGCTTCCTTCAAGCGGCGAATCTCCGCTTCCATCCAGGGATAATCGCAGTTGGCAACCCCGGGCAAATCCGCGGTCGCCCAGATAAACGCCGGCCCGGCCGGATTACAGCCGATGAAGGCGAAGCGGTTGCCATTGTGTTCTACGGTGACCGCTGCCTTGGCTTGGGCCTCGTTTTCACCTGCCGCATAAAATGCCCAACCTCGCTGACGATAAAGATCAAGCGAATAGAGCAAGGCATCACGCCCCCAATCAACGCCATGGTTTCCGGTCAACTCGAGAACGTCTGTGCCTACATAATCTAACAGTTCAATATATTTGGGATCGCTGCAAAAGATAAGCGAGGTTTGATTGGGATTGGGCGGCGGACACTTGGGGCTGAACGAGACTTCGTTGCTAATATGCGTCAAATCGGCCTCGCGGAGAAGATCTCCCACATCCCGAGCCGGGTAAGTGATCCCTTTTTCCTCCATCTTCGCCGCCGTGGCCCGCACCAACGCGGTAACACCGGTCATGACCATAACCGTCAATTTCTCTGCATCGCGATTGGAACGAAGGCTCAGCCCACCGGTTTTGAGCGTGTTTTCTATCTCGGCAACGCGTGTCGCCTCCCCTTGCCAAGTGAACCATGCCGTGAGAGGATAAGCCCGGGGGTCAAAATGTTTATCAACCGGTGATTGCCCCTCAACCCGAATGACCTTCCAGCGCGGTTCCAAGGCTTCAAAGGGTACAATGGCAAAAGCCGGACGATCGGCCCAGGTTTTTTCGAGCAATGCGGTATCGTCCTCAATCCGCACGTTTTGACCAGCGGGTCCTAATATGTTCTGCATTATCTCAAGTGTAGATGGGGAGACGTAAATGGGACCCTCCAACGGATTGGCCTCATCTCGCCAGGCTCGCAGCAGGTCTTGCGAAGAGACTTCGTCCCTTACGGTAGGAAACGGAGCCACCAGTGCGTAAATCCAAGGTGTGCCTTCCCCAACACGCCCCAAGGCCAGGGTGATGGTAGCCTCGGCTTCTGAAGCAGCCATCTCTACCGGAACGGCAACGATCTGCTGACGTAGCCCCTCAGGTAGGTCACCGGGTATCCAGAGACGCAGTGGCGACGGCATAGTCGGCGCCGGCTTGAACGTTGCTGTACTCAAGGGTTGAAAGGGCGTAAGCGTAGCCTCAGAAAGGGAGAGGGGGCTCTGAGAGGGTAGAGGTAGCGTTCCGCTACATCCAGAAAGGATGACTACAGCCAACAGAAAGAGGTAGATAGGGTAGCGCATAGCGTTTCACCTCGCTGAGGATCCTCACCAATCGCTTGCAGAAAAAACTGCCTGTAACAGTTCTTCCCGCTCGGTTGAAGTCATTAAGCGTGGCTGGGCATAATCTTCTAAAATGATCGTGATCAGATCCACGCCCAAATAACGCCCCTCATAGAACAGGTGACGGTCAAGAAAAGCACGCCGATTCCAGTAAAACATTTGATCAAAAAATAGATTACCCAGTCCATAATGGATCAGCGCCTCACCCTCGAATGAAAACCCCTGCGGAAAATGTGCCTGGCTGCCGCTCACGACAGCCGCCCCCGCCTGAGCCGCAGAACGGAAATCATAGCGCGCCTGACTGGCCGGCTTGAAGTCCTCTACCTCCAAATGTTGAAACGTTACAATCGGAAGGTAGCCCTCACCACGTAAGGATCGCAGTTGACCGAGCAAACGCTCCCTATCACATGGGGCGGCACCGGCTTTGTCTTGCGTCGCCCAAACCACCTCAGGACCAACCGCATTACATCCCAAAAAGGCTAACCGCGTGCCCTTCACGGTCATCTTCAGTACGGCTTGGGCTTCCTCGCGGTTAGCCCCACCCCCATAATATGGCAGATTCGCCCGCCGATAGAGATCCAACGTATAAAGAAAAGGTTCTTCACCCCAGTCCACTAAGTGATTTCCGGTTAACTCGATCACATCGGTGCCAATGAATTCGAGCAGATCCAAATAATGGGGATCGCTACAAAAACGCGCTTCCCGCCGCAGAGGTTTGGCCGGCGGACAGTTGGGATCGAACGAAACCTCATTGCTAATATGAAGGACATCCGCCGAACGCAAGAGTGGCGCAAGCACCAGACCTGGGTAATCCGCACCCTTCTCTTCCATCCGCAGCGCCGTATAACGTACCAGCGCCGTTGTGCCGCTCAAGATCACAGAAACCAGGCGTTCAGGTTGATAATTGGTCACTACTCCCTGGGATGCGGTAAAGGGAGTTTTTACACCAAACGATATCCATAGAGGAAATGGATTAGCATTCGGTTCCAGGCCGGTCAATCCGTCAATTCTGAGCACCTTCCAACGCGGATTGAGATCCTCAAAAGGAATAATCGCCCAGGCATGTCGTGCCCAGGCCGTGTCTTGCAACGTTTCCTCGGATTCAACCCGAACGGCGTTAGCAACCGGTATTCCCCATGCTTTCCGCAACACCTCCAAGGTGGAGGAGCTCATCAACAGAGGTTGGCCTCCCCAAGGATTGTCAGAATCGGCCCAGGTGCGCTCACCGCGCCAAGCCGCGTAGAAATTTTCCCAGGACACCCCATCAACCACGGTGGGGAACGGTGCTACCAGTAGGTACAACCATCTGGCAATGATATGATAATCATCCCGGGATTTGCTATCCCGAGACACTGGCTCAACAGCAGTCCTCTCTCCACCATCTTCTACAAAGTAACCCGCCTGACGCAGTGCCTTTACCAGAAGCGCAGGCAGACCATCAGCGCTAAGCACTATTGCTTTCTCGTCAGGCTCTTGAGTAGCGTAGGAATCCGGTGGTTCGAACGTTTGCCCGGAAGTTGTCGGGGTTAGCGCGAGAGACGCCGATAGCGCAGATGAAGAATCGGTCTCCCGAGCAGAAAAAGAAACGCGTCCGCTCTGACAACTCACCAGAACGAAACCCAAGACACCCGTGATAACAAGGATGTCATATACCCAGGATTTATTTGGCCGCCAGGATGACGCAAAACGCACGCTCCCAATTATACCTACCCCAAGGTTTATACACCATCTTCAAGTTGATAGAAAATGACAGTGCTCCCGACTATAATCTTCATCAACACTATATCGTGAGGGTATTTCATGCGCGAAGTTGCCGTGTTGGGCATTGGACAGACCCCAATTGAAGAGCACTGGGAAAAATCGCTGCGTGTGCTGGCCGGTGAAGCCGCCCTGGCTGCCCTGCAAGACGCCGGCATCACCCGTGTGGATGGGGTATTCGTCGGCAACATGATGGCTGGCTCGGCGAACCAACAACAGCAGTTAGGGGCTTATATTGCGGATTGGGTGGGTTTGCGCTATGCCGATGCCATGCACATTGAAACGGCTTGTTCCTCAGGCTCAGCCGCCTTCCGTGCCGCTCTGATGGCAGTGGCTTCTGGCGTTTTGGATGTCGCTTTGGTGGTGGGGGTGGAAAAAATGTCCGATTCGCCGGGAGATGAGATCACAGCCGAGTTGGCCACTGCAGCAGATGCCGACTGGGAATCAGCGTATGGTGTCTCGTTTGTCGCGCTTAATGCCCTAATTATGCGCCGCTATATGCACGAATACGGCTGGCGTCACGAGCATTTTGCACCCTTCTCAATCAACTCGCATCAAAATGCGTTACATAATCCTTACGCCCGTTTCCACTCCCCGCTGACGCAGCAAGAGTACGAAAAAGCACCGATGGTTACCCCACCGATTAACCTGATGGACGCTTCACCGATGGGAGATGGGGCTGCCGCGGCGGTTCTGGTGCCGGTTGAGCATCTCCATCGCTATCCCCCCAAGCCCCGTGTGCGCGTGGCTGCCTCCGCTGCCGCAACAGATACCATTGCCGTGGCCAGCCGCAGGGATGCGCTTTGGCTGCGCGCCGCCGAGCGTTCCGCCCGTCAGGCTTATGCTCAAGCGGGAGTGGGTCCAGAGGATATTGATGTCTTTGAACTCCATGATGCGTTTACCATTATGTCAGCCCTGTCGTTGGAAGCCTGCGGTTTCGCCGAGCGTGGTCAGGGTCCGCGGCTGGCATTGGAAGGTGAGATCCAAATTGGTGGGCGTATCCCTATTTGCACCCGGGGTGGGCTTAAGGCTCGGGGGCATCCGGTGGGTGCTACCGGTGTCTACCAAATTGTTGAAGTTGTGCAACAACTGCGTGGAGAGGCCGGTGCCACCCAGGTGGAAGGCGCCAAAATTGGTATGACTCAGAATATCGGCGGGAGCGGCTCCAATATTATCACCCACATCTTCCGCGCTGATTGAATCACGAAAAACTTCCTACACGCCGTCGGTTGACAAAACCGATATCTAAACCTAAACTAACCTCATGCTAGCCCGCGTCTTTTCATGTGCTGTGATCGGTTTGGACGGCGTCATCGTCGAGGTTGAAGTGGATGCTTCACCCGGCCTGCCGGGCATGGTAATCGTGGGGTTGCCGGATACCGCCGTCCAGGAAAGCCGCGAGCGGGTTCAAGCCGCGATTAAAAACACCGGATTAGCCTACCCCCGCAAACGCGTCACCGTCAACCTGGCGCCGGCTTCGGTGCGCAAAGAGGGTCCGGCCTATGACTTACCCATTGCATTAGGGGTGCTCATGGCCAGCGAGCAAATCCCCCTTGAAGCACTGGATGGGGCTTTGGTCGTGGGTGAACTTTCTCTGGACGGTAACGTTCGGCACGTGCGTGGGGTATTGCCTATGGCCGCCACAGCCCGCCAGCAGGGTTTTCGGCGCCTCTTCGCACCGCACACCGATGCCGCAGAAGCCGCTTTATTGCCCGATCTTGAGGTTTATGCCGTGGCTACATTGGGAGAACTGGTGGGACACCTTTTGGGGAATCGGCCTCTACGTCCTCACCCACCTGTTCAACTAAACTGGGAGCCCCTTACTTTGGTGCAAACCGACTTTCAAGAGATCAAAGGTCAAGAGCATGCCAAGCGCGCCTTGGAAATCGCCGCCGCCGGCGGGCACAATGTCCTCATGATCGGCCCGCCTGGCGCCGGAAAGACCTTGCTGGCGCGCGCCATGCCTGCCATTTTGCCCACGTTGACCCTCGAGGAAGCCCTCGATATCACCCGCATCTACTCCGTAGCCGACCAACTCCCTGAAGACAGCCCTCTCGTTCGGTCTCGCCCCTTTCGCGCCCCTCATCACACCATTTCCCATGCCGGACTGGTAGGAGGCGGGCACTGGCCTCATCCGGGCGAAATTTCACTAGCGCACCGCGGCGTACTCTTTCTGGATGAACTCCCTGAATTCAGCCCTCGTGTGCTCGAAGTACTGCGCCAGCCGCTTGAGGATAAAATTGTCACCATCAGCCGCGCCAATGGTTCCTTAACCTTTCCAGCCAATTTTCAGTTAATCGCCGCCATGAACCCGTGCCCCTGCGGCAACTTTGGTGATTCTCAAAAAGCCTGCACCTGCTCGCCAAGCACGGTAACCAAGTACCAAAAACGTGTCTCGGGTCCATTACTTGACCGCATTGATCTCTTTATTGAGGTACCACGAGTAGACTATGAGAAAATGGCCGACCGTCGCTTGGGTGAGTCCTCGGTGACCGTGCGTGAGCGGGTCGAGGTAGCACGCGAGCGCCAACGCCAACGCTTTGGCAAAAACGGAGTCGCGTGTAATGCCGAAATGCGTCCGGCGGAAGTACGGGAACATTGCAAACTTGATGAAACTGCCGCCACCTTACTGCGAACCGCAGTTTCACGCTATCAACTATCGGCACGCGCCTATCACCGCATCCTCAAGGTAGCCCGAACTGTTGCCGATCTGGCTGGCTGTGATCAGATTCAACCTCAACATGTGGCTGAAGCCGTGCAATACCGCCCAAGGGGGTTGCTCTTATAATCTGCCCCGCCTTTTCGAGCCCCTCACACAAAGAAATGACCAACCGATGGGTTGTCATGCTCATCGGTTATAATTTCGAGTGATTAAGGTAAAATTAGGCCAAAAGGTTATTTAGCGGTAACACCGACTATAGGTTAATCCATGGAAACAGGAACGCACTCGTTATCCTACTGGCATTTTGAGAATCGGCACTGGGTTCACCTCCAGGGTGAAATCATCACCGAAATGCCGGTTGACCTAAGCGTCAACGGTGAGAGGTGGATCACACTCATGTGCACCCCCACAAATTTAGAAGCCCTTGCCATCGGGTTTCTCTATAACGAAGGTATTATCCAATCAGCGGATGAGGTCGCCATAGTAAAAGTGTGTGAGAATGGCTGCAACGTGGATGTGTGGCTCAGTCGGTCTGTACCAAAACCCTCACACTGGCGGAAAACCTCCGGATGTAGCGGCGGCATCACCAGCCAGGAATCGGAAACCTATCCCCCTCCGTTACAAGGTTACAATCCCGAAGTAACTTTTACCCCAGAAGAAATCCTCAACGGGTTAATTCAACTGTATCAAGCACAGGATTTGTATCAAGCCGCACGCGGGGTTCACAGCAGTGCTTTGGGTGATGGGCAGAGTCTGTTGATCCAGGTTGAAGATATTGGCCGCCATAATACTCTGGACAAAATTGCCGGTGAAATGCTGCTCCAGAAAGTCCTGCCCTCACGCCGTATTCTCTTCACTACGGGGCGCATCTCATCTGAAATGCTGCAGAAAGCGGCTCGCCTGGGCGCCCACGTTTTGGTCTCGCGCACGTCCCCGACCGCGCTCTCGGTTCGCCTGGCCGAACAATACGGAATCACTTTGATCGGTTACGCTCGACGCAATCAGTTTAATGTTTATGCTCACCCCGAACGCATACGTGGTTGGTCACAAAACGACCTAATTACGACCCCTGCATCGCGCATTACTCATTCCGAATAAACAGTCCGTGCGAGGTGCTCAGCGAGCGAGAGTTCCTCCGGGGTATTTACATTTAAAAAAGCCAGGCCTTGAGGGTCAACAGCCTTAATTTCTTCCCAGGGGATAGCCTGCCAACGCACCTCCGGTAACCAAGATATCATGCGTCGTTCTCCCCTATTCAAAGCCCGTTCTACCGCTGGCAAACAGGTATCACGGCGATAAACCGCATGAAAAGGCTCCAGGCCCTCAGCAGACTGGGGAAGGACGGCGTCCCAATTGCCTTGAATTAAGCGTTTCCAGGCTTCCTCCAACAAAGCCGAATTGACAAACGGCATGTCGCACGCGATCACAATAACATAAGGATATCGTGCATAACTCAAGGCGGTATAAAGTCCCCCTAATGCCCCTACCCCAGAGATGCGATCGGCGACAATCGGGTAACCCAATTCCAGATAAGGCAGAGGATCATTAGCAACGACGACAATTTCGCTGGCCAGCGAATGGACACGATGAATCACGCGCTGGATGAGAGGCTTCCCCAAGAAAGGTGCCAGTGCCTTATTGAAGCCCATACGCAGAGATTTTCCACCCGCTTGAATAAAAACGCTCACCATAAGAATTGTGTATAATTATAAGTGAAATTGTAAGGTTTTCGCGTCCGCTTTTTCAGCCCCAGCCCTCGGAGAGAAAAAAATCTATGTCTTCCCCTGACCTCACCCTGTTGCAACCCGTGCTTTCAAAATTTGCTCCCCAGGGACGCACAGCGCTTTTACCCGCACTTCACGCCGCGCAAGACCTTTATGGCTACATCCCTGAGCCGGTGGCAAAGGAAATCGCCCACGCATTAAGGATACCGCTGGCAGACGTGTTTGGAGTGCTCGAGTTTTACGCCTTGTTCCACACCGAGCCGGTGGGCAAAATCATCATTCACGTATGCAACGATCCGGCGTGTGCCCTGGCGGGGGCGGATGCTGTGCTCAAGCAACTTAGCCGTCATGCCGAGTATGCGCTGGAAACCGGCGAGCCGGTAAGTGTTACCGTAGAACAAGCCCCTTGCCTGGGGCTTTGTGATCACGCCCCTGCGCTATTGGTTCAAAATCTGCCAGCTACAGCCTCTCCCGAGATCACCTGGCAGGAATTAGTTGCCAAAACAGGTCGCCGTCCGCAAACTCACGTAGACGGCGACTTGCGTCTATTGACCAAACGCTGTGGTCGGGGTCAGACCACCTCTTTAGATGCCTATCTGGCCGACGGGGGTTACACTGCGTTAAAGAAAGCCCTAACGATGTCCTCCGCAAGCGTGATCGAGGAAATAAAGGCGTCTGGATTAGTCGGGCGAGGTGGGGCCGCCTTCCCTACTGGGCTAAAATGGGAAAGCGCCGCCCAAGCCAAAGGAAGCCCCAAATACGTCGTCTGTAACGCGGACGAGGCCGAACCCGGCACGTTCAAAGACCGCGTGCTGATAGAGGACGATCCCCATCAGATCCTGGAGGGCATGATTATTGCCGCGTATGCCATTGGAGCAGAAAAAGGATATTTTTACATCCGTGGCGAATACCTCAGCGCCTACCATGCCATTCAGCGCGCAGTTGAAGAAGCGCACGCTGCCAATTTGCTCGGAACACACATTTTAGGGAGTGACTTCTCATTTGATGTGGAAATCCGCCGTGGTGCAGGGGCATATGTTTGCGGAGAGGAAACGGCGCTCTTCGAATCCATTGAAGGCAAGCGTGGCTTTCCACGGGTAAAACCCCCTTTCCCCACCACGCATGGCTTATTTGGGAAACCTACGGTGATCAATAATGTTGAGACACTGGCCAATGTGCCGCTGATTCTTCATCTAGGAGCAGAAGAGTATCGCAAAATAGGCACCGAGAAATCGCCGGGGCCAAAACTCTTTTGCCTTTCTGGTGATGTGCGCCAGCCAGGCTTATATGAAGTTCCTTTCGGGGTCACCTTAAGGCATCTCATTTTCGATTTAGGGGGTGGCCTGCGCAGTGATATCCCCTTCCAAGCGGCCTTAATCGGGGGTGCAGCCGGCACCTTTGCCACACCCGAGCACCTGGATACCCCGCTCAGTTTTGAAGGGTTAAGGGCCACTGGATTGACCCTGGGTTCAGGGGTGATTACTGTTTTCGACGCCCAACGTGACTTGCGCGATGTGCTATTTCGGCTAGCCCGCTTCTTTGCCGAAGAATCGTGCGGAAAATGCTACCCATGCCAGATTGGCACCCAGCGCCAATACGAAATTCTGGCGCGACTGCGCAATGGCCAGGTTTTACCGGGCGATATCGAACGACTGCAAGACGTGGGGTGGACCATGACCGATGCTTCGTTATGCGGTCTGGGGCAAACCGCCGCCTCTGCTATCTTGAGTGCCCTCAAGTACTGGCCCCATCTGTTTCAGCCTGCCCAACCCACCTGACTCAACCCTAACACGAGGTTTTCCATGGAATCATCCCCTGTCTCCCTCACCATAGACGGACGAACGATTCAAGCCAGCCCTGACATGACCATTTTGGAAGCGGCTCAGCAGATTGGTATCGAGATTCCGACCATCTGTTATCACGAGCACTGCACCGCCAACGCACTATGCCGCATCTGCGTCGTCGAAGTTAGTAACGCACGTGCTTTGGTTCCCGCCTGTATTGCCACCGTGCAAGAGGGCATGGAAGTTCAAACCCACAGCGAGCGGGTGCACCGCGCCCGACGCACGATTTTGGAAATGCTTCATTCAAGCGTTGATCTCTCTGAAGCACCTGAAATTTTAGCCATGGCTAGAAACTACAACGCCGACCCTCAGCGCTTCCCGGATGCATGGCGTCGTGAGCCACCCGTGATTGACGATAACCCAATGTACATTAGGGACTATGCCAAATGCATTCTATGCTGGCGCTGTGTCCAGGTCTGTGCCGAAGACGCTCAATATACCTATGCTATCAACTTCAGCGGGCGAGGATACGAGACTCAAATCAGCACCTTTTTCCATCATCCCATGCCTGAGACAACCTGTGTCTTTTGCGGTCAGTGCGTGGGCGTATGCCCCACCGGCGCCCTTAAACCCAAGCGCGAGTGGCTCTTAGAACAAGGCTACGCCCCTGAGGTCATTATGAACCTAACCCGCAGTGAACGGCGAGGCAAAAAACGCCGCGCCAATTTAGCCGTATGAAGGGAGTATAAGCCATGTTAACTCCAGAACGCATTGTTTCGACAGTTTGTCCTTTTTGTGGTGTGGGTTGTAACCTGGAACTTCACGTCCGGGATGGGTTTATCTATAAGGTCACGTCACCTTTCGAGTCAGTGGTTAACCACGGCAATCTCTGCGTCAAGGGACGCTTTGGATATGATTTCATTTACAATCCCCAACGTGTCACGGTTCCACTGATTCGTAAAACTCCGCAACGCCCCGGGGAACGCACCCAGGCTTTTGATCTTTCTGAATGGCGAGAAGTGTCGTGGGATGAAGCTCTCGATTACGTCGCCGACCGCCTGGTCGAGATTTATCGCAGGGAAGGTTCTCATGCCATGGCGGTCTATTGTTGCGCCAAAGCCACGAACGAAGATAACTACCTCTTACAAAAAATGTTTCGCGCCCTCTTCCGTACCAACAATGTGGATCACTGCACCCGCCTATGCCATGCGGCCAGTGTGGTAGCGCTCCAAATGGCCATCGGCTCGGCAGCGATGAGCAACACCGCCGCTGAGGTGATCGAAAACGATGTGTTTATCCTGACCGGCAGTAACCCCACCGAAAATCATCCCATCATCGCCTTGCAGATGAAGGCCGCCGTGCGCAAACATGGTGCCAAACTGATTGTGGTAGATCCGCGGCGGATCGAGATGGTAGATTACGCCACCCTCTATTTGCCGATCAAGCCCGGCACGGACGTACCCGTCTTTTCCGCCATGGCTCACGTTATTCTCAAAGAAGGGTTGTACAATCGTCAGTTTATCGCCGAGCGTACTGAGAATTTTGACGCCTTTGCCGCTTCCATGGAAAAGTTCACCCCCGAATATGCCGAAAGCATCTCTGGCGTAGATCGGAACCTTATCATCGAAGCCGCGCGACTCTACGCCACGGCTAAAAATGCCGCTATTTACTGGGCGCTAGGCATTCCCGAATCCAGCCACGGGGTAGCGAATGCCCTCAGCCTGATTAACCTGGCGCTGCTCACCGGGCACATCGGACGACGTGGAACCGGTCTTAATCCCCTGCGAGGGCAAAACAATGTCCAAGGGGCTTCTGACTCCGGGGCTATGCCTTGGCATTATCCCGGCTACCAGCGCGTGGATGTGGAGCAAAATGCCCGCCGCTGGGAACAAGCCTGGCATATTGAGCCGGGGGGCTTAAGTCGAGAGTTGGGACTCACCACCACCGAAATCCTCAGCAGTGTTGGCCAAGGTGGGGTGCGCGCGCTTTATATCATGGGCGAAAACCCAATGATGTCAGAGCCCAACCTGAATCACACACGCAAAAAGATGCAGGAATTGGAGTTCCTGGTCGCCCAAGATCTCTTCATCAACGAATCCGGTGCCTTCGCAGATGTTTTCCTTCCCGCCGCCTCATGGGCCGAGAAAGAAGGCACCTTCACCAATACCGACCGCCGCGTCCAACGCGTACGCCAGGTCATACCCCCACGCGGTCAATCTCGACCGGACTGGGAAATCATTTGCGATCTGGCAAAGAGGATTGAAAAACGCCTCGGACGTCCTCAAACCGCTTATTGGGATTACCGCCATCCCTCCGAAGTGTTAGAGGAAATGGGACGCTACGTCCCCGAATACGCCGGGGTAACCTATGAACGTTTAGAGCGCGAGGGCGGGTTACAAACCCCGGTTTGGGATCATCAGCATCCTGGTACTCCCTTCCTTTTTGCAGATACATTCCCCCGTGGACGTGGTAAATTTCACCCCCTTGAATACGCACCGAATGCCGAAATGCCCGACGAGGACTATCCTTTTGTCCTGAGCACCGGGCGGGTTTTGGAGCATTGGCATGGCGGTACACTGACCCGGCATTCCTGGCTAGACGACCTTTTCCCAGAACCATTGGTGGATATTCATCCCGGTGATGCGGCCCGCTTAGGCATACAGGACGGCGACGCCGTACGCGTTACCTCACGGCGCGGCTCGATTGTCCTACGCGCCCACATTACGCCCAAAACGAATCCCGGGGTAGTCTTCATCCCCTTCCATTTCCGTGAAGCCGCCGCCAACCTGCTTACCCACGACATCCTTGACCCCCAGGCCAAAATCCCCGAATACAAAGCCGCTGTGGTGCGGGTAACGAAAGCCCGCCCGGAGGAACTCGGGGCTCGCGCTGAACCTCAGGTGAGAGGGAGGTATTAAAAACCCGCCCAGAATAAATGCTCTTCTTTGTTTCAAAGTGAAACAGGCAGAATATTGACATATGGAAGTCTGATTCTATATACTAACCAATGAACTGTCAGGAAGGCAAGAAGGGAGGTGATTAAATCCAACGAGGCCTGCTCACCATTTTAACTCATGCCTGTAGCAAACACAGGCATCATTTTTATGCCACTCTCAAAACAAATAACTACAACCGAAAATAGTTATTCCGACCAAAGGAGGAAACCAATGGTTAAGACCCGTCTTAATCGGCTGTTTATGTTGGCCATCGCAGCCATTCTGGCGTTGCTCCTGCCATTTGCCGCTGGTGTAGCACAAGCAAGTTTCAACGCTCCACCCGCCCCTGGTGCACCGGGGGGAGAGGTACCCGTAGACGAAGTAGCCGATTTCCTTAAGAACCCATCCGAATACGTATACCTTGTTGTTGAACTCACCGATGAACCCGCTACACAGGTTTATGCACGCGAGCGCGTTACCCGCACGGAAAGTGAAGCCGTGTCTGCTACCCGGGCACAACTTCAGCGCATCAAGCAGTCCCAAGATCGCTTTATCAACACGCTTCTCAGCCGGGGAATATTGAAAAACGTCAAGCCCGCCGTTGGTGATGCTGAATTCGTAGTCTATCAAACTCAGCGAGTATATAACGGAGTGGCTCTGCGCGTTAAAGCCGAAAAAATTCCCCAAATCGCTCAACTTCCAGGGGTAAAAGCCATTCATCGGCTTAACCTTAAGACCTTAGATAACAGTTACAGTGTTCCCCTCATCAGTGCTCCTCAAGTCTGGACTCTTGGCCTTGGAAATACCGGCAATGGTATCAAAGTGGGCATCATTGATACCGGAATTGATTACCTGCACACCAACTTCGGCGGTCCCGGCACAGGATATGATGCTAATAATACAACGATTGTAGGCGATGCTCCCAATTACCCGGGTGCCAAGGTCATTGGGGGCTACGATTTTGTTGGAGATGACTATGATGCCAGTGGGGAATCGGGTAGCCCCGTTCCTCAACCCGATCCTGACCCCATGGATTGCAATGGACATGGCTCCCACGTAGCCGGTACAGTGGCAGGCTATGGTGTGCTGCAAGACGGAAGCACCTATGGGGGACCTTATGGACCTGGCGCTTACACCACCGCGAATTTTTATATTGGTCCAGGCGTGGCTCCTCAAGCCCAACTGGTGGCGCTACGCGTTTTCGGCTGTGAAGGCTCAACCGCAGTGACCGATCTGGCGATTGAGTGGGCGGTGGATCCTAACGGTGATGGGGACTTCTCAGATCACCTAGATGTCATCAACATGTCCCTGGGCGCAGGATACGGTTCTGAATACGACACGTCTGCAATCGCCAGTAACAACGCGGCGCTCGCAGGAGTGATCGTTGTGGCCTCAGCAGGCAACAGTTATGACACCTATTACATCACCGGCTCTCCTGCCGTTGCGACCCGTGCCATTTCAGTCGCCTCATCTATTGATGCCCAAGACATCATGGATGCCTTTGAGGTCACAGCAGCACCTGCGGGTTTTGAATCCCTTATAGGATGGCATGGTTCATATCACTCTGCCAACTACAATTGGGCTGCAATGTCTTCGCCGGTGACCGGCATCCTGAAGCTCCCCCCATCCAACAACACTGGCGGATGTGCTTCATTTCCCAGCGGTTACTTTACCAACACCATAGCGCTGCTCGATTGGACCTTTCTCGCGGATGGCGAAACTAACCAGTGTGGTTCAGTTGCTCGAGTGGGTAATGCCTATGCTGCGGGCGCAAAGGGGGTTATTCTTGTCTACACTAAACCCTATCTGGATATCCTCATCGCAGGAACGAGTACCATTCCTGCTACCATCACCACCCAAAGTGTCGGCAACGCGCTTAAGGCCGCTATGCAGGCTGGAGATGTGACGGTTTCTCTGAGTAACGAGAGAATGGGCACTTTTATTGCTAATGACCCGACACTCAATGACTTGGTCTCGCGCTTTTCTTCACGTGGACCGCGCCGAACTGATTCCCTCCTTAAGCCAGATATCACTGCTCCTGGGCAAACAATATTCTCCACAGCCGCGTTAACCGGGAATCAAGGAGTCTCCTTCAACGGCACCTCCATGGCAGCACCTCATATTAGCGGGGTGATGGCCCTTCTGCGCCAGTTGCGTCCTGGATGGAGTGTTGAAGAACTCAAAGCCCTGGTCATGAACACTGCTAATCATGATTTGTTTACCGCAGCAGGACAAACGGGCAACAAATACGGTCCTGCGCGGGTTGGCGCCGGGCGCGTGGATGTGGAACAAGCAGCGCGGTCTTTTGTGGTGCTCTACAACGCCAATGATGAGGGAGCGGTCAGTGTCTCCTTTGGCAATATCGAGGTCGTAGGCACCTATACGGCAGAGAAAGTGGTCAAGGTTGTCAATAAGCATGCCAGCCAGACGTTTAATTACAATGTAGCCCTGGATCAGCGTGTGAGCATTCCCGGTGTTACCTTCGCACTCCTCAATCCGGATAACACACCGCTGACAACTCTTAGCCTTGGCCCGGGCCAGCAAAAGACCTTCAAAGTCAGACTGACCGCAGATGCCTCTCAAATGACCCATACCCGGGATGTAACAGTAAATGCCACTCAGGCTGGACTTCCTCGCCACTGGATAAGCGAAGCCGCCGCGCTGATCACCCTAACCCCAAGCGGAGGTGGTACTCAACCTGCGCTTCGCCTGCCCGTCCATGCGGTAGCACGCCCGGCTTCAGCAATGAGTGCAACCCCATCTCAAATCACCATTAATAAGGCCAATCCAGCCAGTACAGTCGAGGTTACATTACAAGGCAGTGGGCTGGCGGACTATCCTTCTCTCGTCTCCGCTTTTGAACTCCTCGGCATGGATACGGATGAGACCCCTGTGCCCACATCCCTTAAACACGCCGACTTAAAGTACATTGGCGCAATGAGCGACTATCCGTTATCGGGAATTGACACCGCAACCTCACTCTACTTTGCCATTGCGACTCAGGCGGATTGGAGCACTCCCAACGAAGTGGAGTTCGATATTTACATTGATGTAGACCAAGATGGAACGGCGGATTTCGCAGTTTACAATACCAGTGTTGCGTATAACTCCAACCCTTCCGATGTATTTCTCTCTCGATTATTAAACCTGAACACCGGCACAGGGTATTCATATCTGCTGAACGGCTTGTTTGCCAACGAGGCAGACACAGCGCCCTTCAACAGCAACTTGGTCATCTTACCCATTGCCGCATACCGCCTAAATGACACGGATGGCAAGTTCGATTTCTACATCGAGACCTACAGTCGTGACCGGGAAGATGAGAATCCGGTGGACGTGAGCGAGGTTTACACCTATGATTGGCGCCATCCGGCCCTCCTCACGATCAACACGACCGCAGGGAATGGGTTTGAGGGATTGCCCTTCTATAAAGATGTACCTCAAACTCTGACCTTCAGTTATGATCTCGCCCACGCCGAAACAACTGGCCTGAAGGGTATCCTGCTCCTGCATCATCACAATGCAACCCAAACCGCTCAGGTTATCACGTTGGAGAGCAAATGGCTTAACTTCCTCCCCTTAATCAGCAAGTAGTTTCTTCGAAGGGGTCAATGGAGCAGGTGGCTTTCATTTAGCCACCTGCTCTTTTTATTTTCGAACTTGCTAATTCCGACATCGGTTGTAAAATAAGTCAAAGAGAGTTTTTCTCTCAATCCCCTTATCTGGAGGCAGTGATGAGCACCCAAACCTCAATTCCCCCTGAAGAGATCACCAGTGACGACCGCCTGTGGGGCCTGCTGGCTTATCTCTTAACCCCGCTTGTCCCAATTATCATTCTCTTGCTTGAGGACAAGAAAAACCGCCCCTTCCTCAAAGCCCACACCATGCAAGCCCTTATCCTCGGCGTTGCCCTGATCGTGTTTAACATTTTAGTGGGCTTTATCCCGGTCGTCGGTTGGTGCATTGGCCCTATTGCGACTATTATCCTGGTCATTTATTACGGCATCAAGGCGAATCGAGGCGAAGTCTTCGAGATTCCCGTGATTACCAACTTCGTCCGCAACCAAGGCTGGGTTTAATACTAAAAGACCTCTACGCATCAACGGACGTAGAGGTCTTTTCTCACGAATTGACTTTTATGCCTCTCTAGACGCCGGAAGAGGTTGAGGCGTAGTTTGTCCACGCCCGTCTTTACCCGTACCGAGCGCTAAATTACGCCGGAACTGGCTCATATAGAGGTGATAGTAAAAGCCTTTTTGTGCCAGTAATTCTTCGTGGCGACCGCGCTCAATAATTTCGCCCTCATGCACTACTAACACCAGATCAGCATTGCGAATGGTGCTGAGGCGGTGGGCGATGACAAAGGCGGTACGGCCTTCCAGCAACCGCTCTAAAGCGCTTTGAATTAGACGTTCGGTTCGTGTGTCAACGCTTGAGGTTGCTTCGTCTAAAATTAAAATGCGCGGATTCGCTAAAATGGCGCGGGCTATCGCCAGTAGTTGGCGCTGGCCCTGGCTTAATCCTGCTCCTCGCTCCCCCAATACGGTTTGATACTTCTCAGGAAGTCGCTCAATAAACGTATCCGCATGGGCTAAGCGCGCCGCTTCAATCACCTCGTCATCGCTTGCATCGGGCTTACCTACCCGGATGTTCTCCAATACGGTGGTGCTGAATAAAAATGTATCCTGTAGCACAATGCCAATCTGCCGCCGCAGGGATTCGGCCTTCACCCGCCGCACATCAATCCCATCAATAAGCACCGCCCCTTCGGTCACATCGTAGAAGCGCGGGATCAGGTTAATCATGGTGGTCTTACCTGCGCCGGTTGGTCCAACAATGGCAATCGTCTGACCGGGTTTAGCCACAAATGAGATGTTCTTAAGCACCGGCTGACCCTTAATGTATTCTGCCGAGACGTTGCGGAATTCCACCTCGCCTCGTATCGGGGGCATTTCGATCGCATCCGGCGCATCCTGAATAGTTGGCTCAACATCTAATAGGTTGAAAATGCGCTCAGCACCGGCAATACCATTCTGGATGTTCGTCCACAAAACGGCAATCTGCTGAATGGGTTGATTGAAGCGTTGCACATATCCTAAAAAGGTAATCACCAGACCCAATGAAACGGCTTCACCACCCAGTTGAGCCCCACTCAACAACGCCGTCCCCCCCACCACCGTCACGATTGCCAAAGCCAGGTAGCCCAACGCTTCCAATGTTGGCGAGAGTGCTGCCGTAAAAGACACTGCCCGCACGTTAGCATCGCGATTAGCGGCGTTGATCTGACGGAATTGCTCGATGTTGGCTTCTACGCGGTTGAACGCCTGTACCTCCCGCACCGCCGAGATTGTCTCTTGCAGTTCGGCATTGATAGAACCCAATTCCTGGCGTGCGCGTCGAAACGCCTTGCGCGCCTGCGAAGAGAACCATAAGGTGGCCAATAGCATCAGCGGGGCAACCATAACGCTCAGCAACGCAAACACTACATTCTTAGTAAACATGTTGTAAATGATCCACCCCAGTAACAGCACCCCACTCGCCACATTCACCAATGCGAAAGAAAGGGCTTGCTGTAAGGCTTCCGTGTCGTTGGTGATACGGCTCATCAGGTCACCGGCCTCATTTTCGGCATAAAACGAGAGCGGCAGACGATGCAAATGCTCAAAAACGCTCACTCGCAACGAACGCAATACATGTTGTCCAGCCCAAGATACTGCAAAGAATGTCAGGCCCGTGAGCAACGCGCCCAGAACATAAAGCACCACGATCACCAGTACAAAACGTCCTAGCCCTGCCAAGCGATCGGCTGTACTTAAACGCGAAGGGTCAGCCGGAGGAAGTGGAAAACCTCCCAGTTGAAATACACTGCGAATCAACGTTTGGGTGACCCCATGCGGCGCATGATCCACACTCAACCAACAGTTCGATTGTGCTGCCTCCCCGGAAGCCGCCAGCCCTGGGAAGGATGTCCCAAAAGCACCCGAAGCCGCCGGAGCCAGATAGCAATCCACCAATTGTCCTGTCAGGTCGGGGGTCGTCACCTGAGTCCAGGTTGAGATAATGACCATAACTGCAGCGCCTAATAACACTAACCAGTAGGCGCCAAAGTACTTCGCCAATCGCCCTAGGGTTCGAATGGTATTCTGAGGTTTAAGGGTTTCGCGGTTTAAGGCATTGCGTGGACCACCATGAAACATAGCGTCTGTTCTCCGTTCTGATAGACTTAATCACCAGGTAGAATGACGGCATCGGCTGTAAATTGGGCTTCGTCGTCCAGTAACTGCGAGGAATAAATCTCAGCATAAATCTCGCTCTCTTCAAGCAGATCTTCATGTCGCCCCTGAGCGACAATCTGCCCCCTATCTAAGACCAGGATCAAATCGGCATTCATCACGGTGCTGATGCGCTGCGCGATCACAAACGAGGTGCGCCCTTTCATCAACTCCTGCAAAGCGGACTGAATTTGAGCCTCGGTAGCCACATCTACGTTGGACGTGGCCTCATCTAAAATTAAGATGCGCGGATTAAGGAGTAAGGCGCGCGCCAACGCAATGCGCTGTTTTTGCCCTCCTGAAAGCGTCGTCCCCCGCTCACCCACCATCGTATCATACCCTTGGGGGAATGACATGATGAAATCATGTGCGGCAGCGGCTTTCGCCGCGGCGATAATTTCATCCATCGTCGCATCCGGTTTACCGAAAGCAATGTTTTCGCGAATCGTGCCTGAAAATAGGGTGGTTTCCTGTAACACGATCCCAATTTGGGAACGCAACGATTGAAGCGTGACATCCCGAATGTCATAGCCATCAATGAGGATTCGTCCTTCTGTCGGATCGTAGAAACGGGGGATCAGATTGATAATCGTCGTCTTACCCGAACCCGTTGCACCCAAAAGAGCCACGGTTTGACCCGGCTGAACCTCAAAGGATACATTTCTCAAGACCGGTTCGCCGCTGCCAAAATAGCGGAAAGAAACATTTTCAAACTTTACGTGACCCTGAATAGGTGGAAGAACCACCGCATTGGGTTTTTCCACCACCTCGGATTGAGCATCTAAGATCTCAAAGATACGCACCGCCGATGCGGAAGCCTGACTGAATTGGTTAATGATGAAGCCAAATTGAGCGATGGGAAGGAAGAGGAACACCAAATACAGGCTAAATTCCTGCCATTCGCCCAGCGTTAGCAACCCTTGAATGATACGTTGTCCCCCTGCATATAAAATTGTGGCCTGTCCCAGATTTGCAATCAGAAAAGCAAAAGGAAAGAGAAAGGTGAACAAGCGCGCAATTGCTATTTGTTGATTCATTAAGCGATCTGCGGCCATGCGGAACTTGGCCTGCTCTTCGCGCTCGCGCACGAATGCCTTAATCACCTTGATCCCGGCCAGATTCTCTTGCAGAATCGTATTCAATTCCGAAAGGCGTTGCTGAACGCGGGTAAACATCGGGCGGCTGATGCGGCTAAAAATGGCAAATAGGATCAACGCTACCGGCAAGATCCACAACGTCGTCAGGGCTAAGCCCGGGTTGGTCGAGAATAGCAGGATCAGCGTACCCGTCAATAAGATAACCGCCCCAACTAATTGCAGTAGCCCCTGCCCCAGGAACAAACGCAGTTTCTCTACATCATCGGTGGCTCGCACCATCAACTGACCGGTTTGCTGTCGGTCATGGTATGAGAACGAGAGGCGCTGAATTTTGGCATAGAGTTCGTTACGCAAATCAAACGCCACCGCCTGGGAATTCCGTTCCGCCCAGTAAGATTGCAAGAACGCAAACAAACCGCGCACGATCGCAAAGACCAAAATCGCCACCGCCGCACGCATCAAGTCACCCGGTGCATTGCTCACATCCTGACTCAAGCGGTCGCGTAATTGTTGCAGATTCCAGGTTGTGGGGTAATTCAATACGTCCAGAATGCGCGGTAATGCCTGATTGATAAACGTTGCCGGAATGCGTTCAAGTGCCTTGAGTACCTGATCGGCAATGGCTCCGCGCGTTACGGCGTCAATCATATTACGCACCATGCGCGGCACTGCCAATTGTGCCAGGGTAGCAATCGTCAAGAACACATAGGGCAACAATGCTTGGGTACGATAACGACTAAGATAACGTAACGCGCGGCGCATTACGCCACCAGTGGGGCGAATCTCACCCCCTGCACTCGAGGATGGTTTAGGGCGACGATGAGCAATCTCATTGTTGACCATGGACATTCACCTTGTTACTAGGAATAAAAGATGTTTCTGGCACTCTTAATTCATGAGCAATTTGAGACAAACGCGCCACCGCTTGGCAAATCGGCTTAATTTCATCAGATTGCAAGCGCCGGGTCACTTCGTCCATCCAACGCAAACGGTGCGCGATTCCTGCCTCGACCAGGCTACGCCCCTTAGGTGTCAGGCTTAGACGTTTGGAGCGCCGATCCCGCGGATCCTCAACCCTGGCCAGAAGCCCGCTCTGAACTAACCTATCCACCAGTTGGCTGGCTGCCGCCAATGTGATATCCATACGTTCGCTCAAATCCGAAACAGCGCAACTTTCCTTGTAATAAAGGGCCATCAGCACATTGAACTGCGGAATCGAAAGCCCCGTTCCGCGCACCCAACGGAAGAGCTCGTGCATACTGTGCACCATGAACGTATCCATCCATTCTCGTAAACGCAAAGTCAATTCCTCGCGCTCGTCCATTGCTTTAGCATCCTTATCTATTTAGTGGGCTTAACAATATTCCAAGCGCGTACTTTTGTCAATACCGGGAGAAGAATTGGGTTAAAATTTTTCCATGAGTTTTCCACCTGAAGTTAAAGCCGCGATTGCCCGAGAACTCGAGCAAGGTGAACGAGCGCGACGCGCCGGAAACGAAGGGCAGGCACGCGTTTGTGCCCGCCGCGCGGTAGGTATCGCATTGCGCGCTTTTTGGAATGAAAACGACCTTCACACCCCATCGGTCATCCCCCTGCTCCAGCGATTACAAGAGGCTGAGGCTCTGCCACAAGCGCTCCGCGAAGTCGCCGGGCATTTCCTGATGCGGGTAACTCCCGAGTTTATCTTGCCTTTAGATATTGACCTTTTAGCAGAAGCCCGTTGGCTTATTGATGAACTTGAACGCTTAAAGTCCACGGAGGCCGCCGATGAAGATCAAACAAGTTGAGCATCCCCCTTCCACCATCGTGCTTTACGGTACAACCTGGTGTTATGGATCACGCCAAGCCCGTCAAGCCCTGGATGAAAGCGGGCTTGCTTATCAGTGGATAGATATTGATCAGGACACCGAAGCGCGCCGTGTTGTTGAAACCATCAATGAAGGCTATCGCAGTGTACCCACCATTATCTTTCCCGATGGAAGCGTGCTGGTAGAACCCAATTGGGAAACGCTACTAGCCCATTTAGAGCGCTTTAAGTCCTCTTCATGATACGAGGATAAAAATCGCTATTCCGCAGACCGGGGCGCGCGCCGCAACAGCCAAAGCACCAAAGCCCCGATAAAGATGCCAACACCGAGGCTAAAAAGCGCCCACATAAGCCCTATGGAATGTTCCAGCGTCACCTGCGGGGCGCGACTTAAGCGCTGTTGAAGGCGAGCCGCGAACTGAGGATCAGGCTCAACCGGATGCAAATGATAACGTAAGCGCTCTTCGATGCGACGCAGAACCTCATCGTTCATGGACTCAGTAATCAAAGGACTACCCCTCCTCGTCCAGCACAGGATAAGCCACAATACCGATCGTCCCGGGCCCTAAGTGTGCGGCTACCGGCACCGAGAGATCCGTCACAATCACATCCTGGCAGTTCAAAAACGCCTTAATCTTCGCCACCAGTTCTTGCGCTACCTCTGGCGCGGCCGCATGGACGACTGCCAGGTTGATTTTCCGCTCTTGCATCTGTTGCCTGAGGTCCTCTACAATTCGTTCCAACGCCCGCTGCCTTCCGCGCACCTTATCTGCGGCGTAGAGCAATCCTTCACGCAGTTTGATGATCGGGTTAATCTTCAGTAACGACGAAATTGCCCCTTGTAGTGCATTGATCCGTCCGCTCATTTGCGCGAATTCGAGGTTCTCCAAGGTAAAAAGGATCATTAACTGATCGCGAATCTGTGTCAGTCGTTGCAAGATGCGCTCAATATCCCATCCCCGCCAGGAAAGCAAACGCGCTTCACGGCACATAAAGCCCAAAGCCGCCGAACCCGCGCCCGAATCAAACGGATAGATATTGAATTCACCCATCAATTCCCGTGCCGCCAACTGCACCGCCGCAAACGTCCCTGAAAGCTTGCTGGACAGGTGGATAGAAAGAACCGAGTCCCCCTTGCTGGCAATATGGCGATAAAACTCTACAATTTGCTGGGGTGAGGGCAATGAGGTCTTGGGCAGAAGGCGTTTTTGACGCACCAAGGTGTAAAAATCCTTGAAGGTTAATTCGCGCTGTGAATAGGACTCCTCGCCAAAGCGCACACTCAGCGGAATCACGTGAATTTCATAGTCTCGTTGCCAGTCCTCAGGAATATCGGCAGATCCATCAGTCACGATCTTGAGAGTCATTGGTCTTGCTCCTCTTCTAGGTCTATTCCCAATTCGTTTCTTAAACTGATCAAGGTGCGATGATACAAACTCTTTATCGCCCCTTCGCTCCGCCCCATTATCTTTCCGATCTCTTCATTTGAAAGTTGTTCCACAAACTTTAGGACGATCAGATTTTGCCGTTCGGGGGAAAGTTTCTGGATGGCCTGGATCAAACGCTCAATCTCTTGATTGCGCTCTAAATGACTTTCAGGATGCTCGCCGCGCATGACCAGATGCAGATGGCCTTCAATTGGTACTTCCTGGCGCCGCTGGTTATCCCGATGCCAATTGGCCACTAGATTGTGGGCAATGCGATATAGCCAGGCCGAAAACGGTAATCCCTGATAACGGAAGTTGCGGATATGGTGTAATGCGCGGTGAAAGACCCGTTCCGTCAAATCCTCGGCATCATGGACGTTGCCTGTGCGGTAGTAAATATAACTATAGATTCGCCGCACATACCGCTCATAAAGCACACTGAACGCCTCCTGATCGCCTTGAGCGGCGCGCAAGATGATGTCCTTCTCGTCAGCCTCGTTGGGTCCGCTCAATGCTGCCTCCTCCACGTTGAGGAGGGTAACTCAAAGCATATAACCCCGGACAATCTCAAGGGTTGCGTGGTCATCCTAACGTAATTTTACCATTGCAACCCCATATCGCTCCGTTGATCCTCAGATCCAAGGATCTTCCGACTTGCCTTCTCATCCCAGATAGGCTAAAACGTAAAATGAAAATTCAACCCTGGAGACTTGGTCTTATGGCACCTCAAGAACTTTTTCTCTCCTCCCCACAGGGCTACCAAATCTTTGCCCGAGAATGGCAGCCCGAATCCTCTCCGCGCGCCGTGGTTCTGCTCGTTCACGGCTTGGGAGAGCACAGTGGACGTTATCCGCACGTTGCCGACGCCTTCAACCAGCGCGGGTTTCTCATCTTTGCCCCCGATTTACCCGGGCATGGACGTTCAGCCGGGCCGCGGGGACATATCCGCGCTTATGATGATTTTCTGGATCTCTTTGACTGGCTCAATCAGGATTTGCGTCAACGTTATCCGGATATACCTTGGTTTCTCTACGGGCACAGTATGGGGGGCAATTTGGTTCTTTACTATACGTTGCGGCGTAGTCCTTCCGCCGCGGGTGTCATTGCCTGTAGCCCGGGTCTCCGCCCGGCCAGACCCTCCCCCATTCCCCTTGGATTAGGAAAAGTCCTGCAACAAATCCTACCGTCGTTTCGCATCAACAACGGCTTGGACCTTAGTGGTCTTTCACGCGACCCCAGGATCATCGAATCCTATCGCCATGATCCTTTGGTTCATCCCTACATTTCTTTGCGCTTAGGGGTTGGCCTAATTTCAGCCGGGGATTGGCTATTGAACTTTAAAGGGAAATTTCCTTTGCCCTTGCTGCTTATGCAAGGGACTGCCGACCGGCTGGTTGATCCCCGTGCCACCGATCAATTTGCCCACCACATCAGCGGTGACGTCACCTATAAGACCTGGGAGGGGTTTTACCACGAACTTCACAATGAACCAGAAAAAGATGAGGTTATAGCCTATGCCCTGCGTTGGATCGAGACTTTGATCACAACTTCGTCAAAGTCTTAACCACAATGGTTACAACTTACATAACCTGGTTAGGGAAAGATGACACTTGACCCGCCTTTTTGGCGGGGCTACAATTGGAGTGGGTCACTCCCAACCCGGCGCCCATCCCCAACTTTCGTCCTAAGGAGCCGACAATGAACGATTATTTGATTCGCGGTTCGCTGGCCGACATTGATCCGGATCTGCATGACCTAATTCACCTCGAAGCCGAACGCCAGTACCGTAAACTAATCCTCATTCCCAGCGAAAGCACTGCTCCCCTTGCCGTACGTGAAGCCCTAGGCTCCATCTTTCAGAACCTCTATGCCGAAGGCTACCCAGATGAAGAAACCCGCTGGATGAGCGAAGCGGAAATCTTGGATTACAATGCCCGCCTAACCTACTACCGGCGCTATTCCGATCCACGCTACTACAAAGGGGTCGAATACGCCGATATATTAGAAGCCCTCGCCCGCCGCCGTTTGGCCGAACTCTTTGCCACCAACGGCATCTCACCTGACCAAATTTTTGCCAACGTCCAGCCTCTTTCTGGTGCGCCCGCCAACAATGCCGTCTACACTGCTTTACTCAACCCCGGCGATACCATTCTTGCCATGAACTTGCTCCATGGCGGCCACTTGTCGCACGGCTCACCCGTCAACCGCTCCGGAAAATGGTTCAACGTTATTGCCTACGGCGTTAATCCGCAAACTGAACAGATTGACTATGACGAAGTTGAGGCTTTAGCCCTAGAGCATAAACCCAAGATCATCATCGCCGGTTATTCCTCTTACCCCTGGGTGCCCGATTGGGCGCGCTTCCGTACCATCGCCGACCGTGTGGGCGCCGTGCTCTTAGCCGATATAGCCCACATCGCCGGAATGGTGGCCGCAGGCGTACTGCCCTCACCCCTGGGATATGCTCATGTGATCACCTTTACCACCCATAAGAGCCTGATGGGGCCGCGCGGTGCCTGCATTCTGACCACCGATGCCAATCTAGCCAAGAAACTCGACCGTGCCGTCTTCCCCGGCGAGCAAGGCGGACCGCACTTACACGCTATCGCCGGCATGGCCGTAGCCTTCAAACTGGCACGCACAGAAACCTTTAAGCAATTGCAAGCCCAGATTGTCAAGAACTGTGCCGCCCTGACCGAACGTTTAGCCCAGCGCGGTTTGCGCATTGCCTATGGCGGTAGCAATACCCACCTGGGGAATGTGGATTGCAAGACCATTGTCGGGCCCGACGGTACGCCTCTCTCGGGTGATATGGCGGCGCGCATCCTCGATATTGCCGGGATTGTCCTCAACCGCAACACCATCCCCGGCGATAAGGCTGCGCTCAATGCCTCGGGAATTCGCTACGGCACCCCGTGGGTAACCCAGCGCGGCTTGAAGGAAGCCGAAATGCATCAAATCGCCGATATCATCGCCGATGTCCTCTTTGCGACGACCCCGTACAGCGTTGAGACCCGTAAGGGGCCGGCTCAACGCGCGAAAGTCAACTTCGAGGTCCTGGAAGATGCGAAACTCCGTGCGCGCGCCCTGGCCGAACAAGCCGGGATTGATTATGAGCCCACACGGCACGGCTATCCTCACTTTTACTACCTGGATGACAAACCCAAAGCCCAAAAGGGGTGGGCCACTTATGATTTGCAAGGCGAGCGGTTGCGCACCTTTGCCAACTTCGTTTTTGCCAGCGATGTTGAACTGCTACAACCGGGTGAAAGCCAAGCCACTCGCCTGCATACTCCCAAAGGAGAGATTGAAGGCGTCATCACCTGTGTAACACCTTGGCATTTCCGCCTCTCGGTCCCCGAGGAAAAGGCCACATTGGCGGCCACTTGGCTGCGTGATCTTTCCGATGGGTATGTTGCCTTTGATCCCGATCCACTGCGCCGCCTGCCAGGGCCGATCATCGTCAGTGACAGTGAGGCACAGCCGGTCACTCAGGCTACAGGCGGTGCCGAGTCTCGCAGTAAACCCTATTACATTGGGATTGGTTCAGAAAACGGCCTTGAACCCCTCCCCACCTTCACCTGGGAAGAGCGTGAACCCGAGCAACTGCGGCGCACACCGCTTTTTGAGACCCACCGCCAAATGGGCGCCAAGATGATCCCCTTTGCCGGATGGGAGATGCCGGTCTGGTATACCTCGGTTTCCGAGGAACACCTCGCCACGCGTCAGGCGGCCGGGCTTTTTGACGTAGCCCATATGGGCGTCTACCAAGCCGAAGGACCCGATGCCGGAGTGTTTTTGGATAGCGTGTGCGGTAACGATATCAGTGCTCTGGCTGTCGGCGAATCCTGCTACACTCATTTCCTCGACCCTGACGCCAATGTCATTGACGACACGATTGTCTATCGGCGCGATCAGGATAAATACCTTATTGTCGTCAATGCTGCCAATGATGATAAAGACTGGGCTTGGCTCAATGCCGTGCGCGAGGGTAAAGTGCGCATTGACACTCAGCGCCCCTGGGCGCGCACCTTTGGTCGCCGGGTCATCTTACGTAACCTGCGTGATCCTAAAGAGGGCCCGGATATGCGTGTGGACATTGCATTACAAGGCCCCAAGTCTCGCGACATTTTGCTGGCTTTGGGTTGCGATGCAGAAACCCGCAAGCGCATTCTCGCCCTCAAACGCACCGAATTATGCGACGCGACAATAGGCGGCTTTGACCTCGTGGTTTCACGCACCGGCTACACCGGCGAAAAAATGGCCTTTGAACTCTTTGTCCATCCTGACCGGGCGGTTGACCTGTGGAATGCCCTGCTCAAAGCCGGCGAACCCATGGGGTTGAAGCCATGCGGCCTGGGCGCACGCGACTCGCTCCGCACCGAAGCCGGCTTACCCCTATACGGACACGAACTCGCCGGACCTTTCAACCTGGGTGTAGGTGAAGCCGGGTTTGCCTCGTTTGTCAAAACCTACAAACCCTGGTTCATCGGGCGCGAGGCGTTCCTAGCCCGTGAGAAACAACGCCAAACGGTGGTGGTGCGCTTCCGCTTCACCGAAAAAGGCGTGCGTATGGCGCACTTGGGCGATCCAGTTCTAGATCGCAAAGGGCGCACGATTGGCTTTGTGACCAGTTGTGCCATTGACTCCGAAGGCTTCCTGACCGGACAAGCCTGGGTAGAACTCAAATATGCCGAGGAGGGCACCCCACTCTATATCTTCCAGGGCAAACCACAAACCCTTGGCAAAAGCCCGGCCGAACTAAAGACCGGAGATCGCCTGTTGCTACCCACGCCGGCGGTGGTCCTTAGCCGCTTCCCTAAGTAGGCAAGAGCACCAGGTGTGCGGGCATAACTCTAACGCACACCTGGTGTTTTTTAGAAGGTAGTCCATCATGCTGACTTGTCTTGTCGCTCTAACCTCAAAACCATATCGTTTATCTAACCAGGAGGTTATCCTATGCCGCTCGACCCGTTCATGGTCAAACCCGAAGAGTTCGCCTCCGCTGCTAACATCCCTGAATTTCCCTTGGAAATACCACCTAGGAGAACGAGCATGCAAACCCTTTGGGATCACCGCTATGCTCAGCGCACACAGCGCATGAAGGGCTCGGCCATTCGCGAATTACTCAAACTGACCGAGCAACCCGATGTCATTTCCTTTGCCGGGGGGTTGCCCGCCCCCGAGGTATTTCCGATCGAAGAGTTCACCGCGGCATGTTTGCGTGTCTTGCGAGAAAACGGCGGCATGGCACTCCAGTATGGCTCGACCGAGGGTTATCTACCATTACGCGAAATGATCGCCCGTCACACCTCGCGCTACGGGATTCGCGTCTCTGCCGATAATATCCTCATCACGGCCGGTTCACAGCAAGCCCTGGACCTGATCGGTAAGGTGTTTATTAACCGGGGGGACCGCATCCTGGTTGAATCCCCTACCTATCTGGGGGCTCTCCAAGCCTGGAACGCGTACGGCGCCGAATACATCACCGTGCGCACGGATGACGAGGGCATGGTCACCGAAGAACTCGAAGATGCCCTGCGCGCCGGCCCCAAATTCATTTACGTCCTGCCCAACTTCCAGAACCCCATGGGGGTTACCATGTCCACCGAACGCCGGCGCCAATTGGTGGAACTAGCCTCGCGTTACGGCGTACCCATCATCGAGGATGACCCATACGGTCAACTGCGCTACGAAGGTGAGCACCTGCCCTCGGTCGTGGTTATGGACGCCAAAATCCATGCCCAAAACGACCGTAACGGGTACTACAGCGGGAACGTCATCTACCTGAGCACCTTCTCAAAAATTCTTGCCCCCGGCTTGCGCCTGGGCTGGGTCATCGGTCCAACTGAGGTGGTTCGCAAATTGGCACTGGCCAAGCAGGGCGCAGACCTACACACCGCAACGTTTAACCAAGTCGTGGCCTATGAAGTTGGGCATGGCGGCTTCTTAGATCGCCATGTGCTCAAGATCCGTGAGGTCTATCGCGAGCGGCGCGATGCCATGCTGGCCGCATTGGAAAAATATATGCCCGAAGGCGTGCATTGGACCCGACCACAAGGCGGGCTATTCTTGTGGGTGACCCTACCGGAAGGAATGAACACCACAGAACTCTTCACCGAGGCCGTCGAAAACAAAGTCGCCTACGTCCCAGGCGAGCCGTTCCATCCCTGCGGTGGCGGTGAGAACACCATGCGCTTGAATTTCTCGTATTCCAAACCCGAGGTCATTGAAGAGGGCATTCGCCGCCTTAGCCAAGTGATCAAAGCCCACCTGAAGTAACCCCTATCTCACCTACCCATAGAACACCATACCCGCCAGGTGTGGCGGGTATGGTGTTTTTACATTCCAACCTCAAAATTGAGTATTTAACGCATGGTAAAGAGAGGTGAAAGACCATTGGGTGGACCTTCGAGCCCATGTTCCCACAACTTAAAATCACCGAGGATCGAGCCACCGATGAACTCGCGCAAGATAGAGTTATCCGGGATCAGATCACTCTCAATAGGGAGAAACCACTCCATAAAACTTAACAGCCGTTTGGCTTCAATGTGTTCAGGACTTCCATAAGGCACCTGGCGTAAAAGCGGCTCGACCAACGGCTTCAGCGCCGAGAGTTCGTACACCAGGGCGGAGTTGAACATCTCATCCGCATTTTCCTGATAGGGAAAGATGTAACGCTTTTCCCCGCGCCGCACGGACTCCCACCGGGCAATGGTCTCAGTAGCCGAATACCCACGCTCGCGCGCATCGCGTACGATACGCCGTATCAAGCGCGTATCGGTGGTTGAAATACGGTTGTACCGATCCAGGTTGAGTTGAGTCAGACATGATACATAGATGCGGTACGCCCGTTCTTGGGGAAAATCAGGTAAGAGGCGCGGGTTCAGCCCGTGAATGCCTTCTAAAATGATCAGTTGGTCAGGTCGCAGTTGCACCACATCCCCGGGTTCCGGGCGTCCCAATTTAAAGTTAAAGCGCGGCAACTGCACCACCTTGCCCGCAATAAGCCCCTCTAAACATTCTTCGAGGCGCGCAATATCCAGTGCTTCTAGGGCTTCAAAGTCGTAATTCCCGTTCTCATCCCGCGGTGAGCGCTCACGCTCCACAAAAAAATTATCCAATTCCAACGGAAACGGCGATAGTCCGTATGCCAGTAATTGGACGGCTAAGCGTTTGGCAAAGGTGGTCTTGCCTGAAGACGAAGGCCCAGCAATGAGGATGATGCGTGCTTGCTCTGCCCGTTGGGCAATCTGTCGCGCGATCTCGGCAATGCGCTGTTCGTGGAGTGCCTCGGAAACCAGAATCACCTCGCGGATGCGCCCGGCATGAATGGCATCGTTAAGCGCACCCACGCTGCCAATGCCTAAGCGGGCCAGCCAGTCACCGTACTGGCGAAAAGCATGCAAAAGTTTAGGATAGCCCGGCATCGGGGAAAGGGTCGTTGGGGCATGGCGGCGCGGAAACCGCAGGACGAATCCCTCCTCTTGTGGGGTAAGCGCAAACCACCTCAGGTAACCGGTTGAGGGCACCATGTAGCCATGGTGATAATCGCGATGTTCCCCCAACCGATAGAGTACCAGTGTATCTTTTTGCCGATACTTGAGCAACCGCAACTTATCCGGATAACCTCTCTGCTCAAAATAGGCCATGGCTTCAGACAAGGGGACTACTTGACGTTCAAAAGGTAAGTCTTGCGCTACCAGATAACGCATATGGGCTTCAAGCGCCTGGATTTCAGCCTCGCTCAGGGGTGGTCTGCCGCTTACCTGACAGTAATAACCGCCAAAGGCCACCGAATGATCCACCGTTAAAATTGCCTGCGGAAAGAGTTCCTCAAAGGCTGCCTCAAGTAAAAACGTAATCGAACGGCGGTAAATGCGCGCTCCATCCGCATCTGCCATGGTGACCGGGCGCACGCGTGCATCCATGCTGATCGGATAGGTCAGTTCACGCAGTTCACCGTTGACCACCGCCCCTACGATGGGAGGATTGTCCCATTCCGGCAAAGCCTTGAGGAATTCTCCCACCGGGGTATGTCGTGGGCCGCTAAACACCCGACCATCCGGTAAGTGGATTTCAACCGTTTCGCGGGGTTGTAGAACCTGACGGACACGCAATGATTCGGTCATAGATTTGCCTCAATCGTTAAGAAAGTTGCAGGTGAATCAAGTATATCACCCCTCCCACCCGCAGAATCGGGCCTGCCCTTTACACTTCTGAAAGTGCCAGGGCAGGCCGATAACCATGACAAGAATTTATCCGGCTAGGGAATACGCAAAAGTTCCAATTGGGCGAAATCGTCCGGTGTTAATTGATCCACCGGCTTGGTGGAAGCGGGATAGGTTCCCAGCATGGCTTCTTGGGTCGGAGTGCGATCCGCCGGCCAAGCCAGGTCAATGATCCGCGTATGGTTGGTATCCGCCGGACCACCCCCAAAGCGCCACTGTGCCGCTTGGGGTTCAACATCGCGCACCCTCCAAACCCCGGTGGAGGGGAAACCTTCCTGCCCCAATACCACCGCCACATACCCCCAGGTGCTGGGATCACCTTCACCAAATACCTGCCGTGGGACACGCAGGGTCACTGTACGGGCGGCTGGATCAACCAAGATCTTGAAATCCACACCGGTCACTTGCTTGGGCGCCAAGGTAGTAGGATCGGGCGCAAGAATCTGCGGTGTCCAGCCTTCGGCCCAAATGGCAACATCCCATCCGTTACCGGACTTCAGCGCCGCGTTTCGCCCCGGTAAGAGCAACCGCGCTCCCGTTCCCGCGCCGGGATCCTTATCTACATAAACATCCAGCGTCTGAATCGCCAGATTGTTCGGTGAACCCCAAGGATTGGGAACCGGACCGTAGAAGGTAAAGCGGAAGATGATATTGTTTTCGTCATAGGAAACACGGAAGGCTTTAAGGTCAAAGGCTTTTTCTTGGAAGACGCTGTCGGTGGGATAGGTATAAGTGCCCGGGCCGTGATCATCGCCTTCCGGATCTTCGATGTCCAAGATCACCGTAGAAAGACCCAGATCGGGAAGCACAACTTGTGCCGGTCCACCCACGGGTAAGACCTGACCCTCTGGTTGCGCCACCACGACTAAGCGCAGATCATCACCGGCTTCAACCGCACCCAATGCCGTCAATGGAATGGCAACCTCAAGGACCCCGTCCTTAGCGGCCGCGGTTCCCCCCTGCCCAGCGGACTGCCACCCTTTAGCCGAAGCGGTGTAGAAAGCCAAATCTCGGCCACCTTCCCAAACGAAAGCGTGCGTTGCGGCAATACCCAGCAAAGTCGGCGTTTCTCCCTCCGCCGTTTGGGTGAAGGGATAGGGGTTCGAGACACGTGGGACCGTGAGGTAAATACCTAAACGCGTTGGCAAACGCTCTCCCGACGCGGCTTCAATTTTGAAGTAAAGCGTTTTACCATCCAGGGCAATGTCCAATCCTGCCAGCGGTTTGCCACCTTCCACCTCATAAATTGCCGCATTGGTCCATTCCTCGGCACCAACCACCCCATCAATGGTGGGGGTGGTCATCCCACTCATGGGACGAGTTGCGGCTACCGGTTTGGCTTGGATAATAGGTACACTGACAAAGGCCGGAACGGGTTCACCCAGCGATTCATAAACCCCACGCAGCAGTGCCCGGAAACCCTCATCAAAGTATTCATCTTGCCCGGAGTCTTGGTCGCTCCCATACCACCAGAACCAATCCGAACCTTCGGCCAGATACATATAATCCTGAGCCTTCGCAATCGCCTCCGCCGAAGCCTTACGCGTGCGCGTGAGATCATATTTAGCCAGCAACTCCCGCGTCTGGCGCAAATATTCCCAGGCTTGCGTCTCTTCCGGTTCGCCAATCCAGGTATCGTAATTGGGGCTAAACCAAGCACCGGGGAAGAGTCTTTCTAAAGTGCGCTGTTCAGGGAAGCGTTTGAGGTATTCGCTGGGTGTAATGGTCTTGATGGTGGTGCTTTCTGAAAGCAAGCGATAGAACGTATTCAGGAACTCTTTGCCGTCATTCTTGTAATACTCCCAGGCGTTCTCGCCATCCAAGATGATGCTTACCACGTGGGGGCCCTGGGCACCTTCTTCTTTCAAGCGCCGACGAATGTTTTCCAGGCGCTGCATCAAATCCTTTGCTGCGGCTTCCCCGGGCATCCCCGAATAGGTAAAACCGATTTTGTCGGAAAGGGTCCAATCTCGGAAGAAGACCGCGACCTTGTGGCCGTCTTTATCCTGAACGTAATAAGGCCGATAGAGAAGGTCTGCCTCTTGAACGGTTTCCTTTCCATCGCGGGTAAACGAGCCAATACCCAAGGATTGGGCTAAGACCGGCTCACCCGTTGCCATCCATTGATAACCAGCCTTCGCCACCAAAGGCACGATTTCCTGAGCAACAGCCCCTTCTCCCGGCCAAAGCCCCTTGGGGGGCATCCCAAAATGATCTTGATAAATTTGCACACTGCGCTCCAGGTGAGCAATGGCGTCATTGGGGTAAGAGAACCGGGTGGGCAGTTCGGCGCTTGGATTACCTACTGCTGCCAGATTGGTATCGTATATCAAAGGAAGAATCGGGTGGGCATAGGGTGTGGTGATAACTTCAATTTGCCCCTTATCCTGAAGTTCTTTGTGGATTGGCACCACCTGCGCCATAATACGGCGGATCTCATTAAAGAGCACCTCTTTGTCCGCCTCAGAGAATCCATGATCTTTCGCAACCAACGACTTCAAGGGTTCTTTCGCCAATTCATCGGGATCAATCCAGGCCAGGTTGAACCAAATCTGCAGATCGCGCAAATCTTGTTCGGTAAAGGTTTCCAGCGCGCGGGCAATGGCTTTGTCATCCGTGCCACCCCGCTTGTCCAGTAACGCCTTGTAACCCGGATAGCGGCTGATGATGTTATCCCAATTAACATCGAAGAAGCGGCGTAGAATAAACGCTTTTTCATCTGTCGTGAGGTCACTGGCCGGTTTTTCTGCCAGTACCCAATATTTATCTTTGGCCCCGTTCTGGACAAAGTCGTCCAACTGGCGAAGCAACACCGGCGTCAGGTTAAAGGTGACGTGGACGTTCGGGTACTGAGCAACAGTCGCCGCCATGTCATAATAGTCTTTGGTGGCATGTACCCGTACCCAGGGACGGGTATAAACCCCATCTGCGTCTTTGTAATAGAGCGGCTGATGCTGATGCCAAACAAGGTTGAGATAAAGGACCTCTTCCTGAGGGGGTTGTGTTTCAGTGGGCACTAAGGTTGCTGTGGGCCCAGAAAGCGTTGGCGTCGGTGTTACTGTCGTGCACGCCGTAATGAGAAGCACAAGAATCAGCAGAGCATTCGTCAATGGTAGGAATCGCGATAGTTGACGCATAGTTCTATCCCTTGACACTTCCCAGAGTCAGACCTGAAATCAACCATTTCGAAGAATACAAGAACAGCGCCATCACCGGGATGGCGATTAATACCGATGCCGCTGCAAATTTACCCCAGGCAACGGTAAACTGCTGGGCATAAGTAAAGATACCTAACGGCCAGGTGTACATCTCGTTCTTCTGCAGCACCACCCGCGCCACCAGGTACTCACTCCAGCCGCCCATAAAACTGAAGAGAAAGGCTATTGCCAGGGCCGGACTGGAAAGCGGCAAAATAATTTGGGTAAACGTGCGCAAGCGCGAGGCACCATCAATCAAAGCCGCCTCTTCCAAATCCACCGGGATGGTATCGTAGTAGCCCTTCAAGGTCCAAATGGTCAGCGGCACCGAACTCACCGAATAGGCGATGATCAAACCCAACGAGGTATTGATCATTTGTAGTTTGGCTAACATGATGAAGAGCGGCAAAAGCAACATTCCCGCCGGGATCATTTGGGTCGTAAACAGGAAAATCAATCCTGCATTACGGCCCGGGAAGCGAAAACGGGAAAAGGCATAGGCACTGGTAGCCGCCAGAACTACGCTGGCAATCGAGGTGACCATGACAATTGAAAGTGAATTCCACAACCAGAGGAAGAAATCGGATTTGCGATTCTTCTCCGGAGCGCCAAACAGCACTTCTTTGTAATTATCGAGGGTCGCATTTTCAGGGATAATGCGCAGGCTGGTAGTCAGCAACGTGTCATTTGGACGGAGAGAGATGGTGACGACGCGCAAGACGGGATAGACGGCAATGATACAAGCCACAATCAGCCCTAGGTGGATAAGCAAGCGCTTGAAGGGGCTGTCGCCACGGGCACGGAAAAAGAACCAGCGGTAAAAACGTTTTAATGCCAAGGTTACATTTTTCATGGCTCATCTCTCCTTTTACTCGGTTGCTGACTTTAGCCCACCACTAACCCTCAAGAACACCAGGGTAAAGATGAACAAGATCAAGAAGATCACCAAGGCAAACATGGCGGTGAAACCATAACGGTAGAACTGAAAAGCCGCCTTATACATGGACGAAACCAAAATATCGGTTTTTTCTTGCGGCCCCCCTTGCGTCACCAAATAGATGACATCGAATTTATTGAACGTCCACACCACCCCTAAAATGATCGCCGGGGTGAGCACTGGACGGAGCAAAGGGATTGTAATATTCCAAAACGACTGCCAGGGACTGGCACCATCAATCTCGGCGGCTTCATAATACTCATGGGAGATGCTCTGCAAGCCACCGAGAATAATAACCATCATAAACGGAATTCCCAGCCAGATATTGACGATGAGCACAGACACAAACGCCCAGAAAGGATCCTGTTTCCAGGAAACCGGGCCGATGTTCTGCGCCAACCAATTGAAAGCGTCCCCTACGACCAACCATGAGCCGGTTTGACTCGCAACATCGGCAAACCAACTTTGTAGGTTGCGTAGAATGATGTTAAAAAACCCGTAGCGCGAGTCAAACTCGTTGCGAAATGCCATTGCTGCAATCGTGGTCGGAATTGCCCAAGGGAAGACCAGCAAGGTGCGGTATAAACCGCGCAACTTCATTGGGCGATTAAGCATCAAAGCCAGAATCATGCCCCCGGTGACGTGGAACGTGACATTGATCACCGTCCACAAAACGGTGCGCCCCAGAACCTCAAAGAACTTCGCCTCTTTAGCCACATTCCCGGTAAAAAGCGTGACCAGGTTCTGCCAACCGTAAATTAACCCATAAGAAGCGTTCTTAGTCGCTTGGGTGCCCAATGACGCATTGGAAAAAGCCAATTTGACTTCAAAGGCAAATGGGTAGAGGATGAGGAAGAAGATGCCGATGAAGGCCGGAGTAACCAGAAGATAAGCCAGGCCGAGTTTGGTCGGACGAGGACGAGTAAGGGCTTGCACCACCCCCAACAGGATCGCCACGCCACCCACAATAATCAGCATGCTCCACAGGCCCGCCGATGATTTGGGCGCAATTGAGGCGTTAATGAGCGCCTTTTGCAGGATGGCCGGTAAATTGATGGGGAATCGAATCAAGTTGGCCAGCGTACCATCCCCTAACCGGATCAAATCGGTAAGATCAAAAAAGGCCACCACTGCTAACAACAGGGTTAGCCCAAAAGCACCCTGTAGAATGCGCACAATTATGGTGGTCACGAGATCCCGCGGACCGCGGAAGAAGATCTGATAGACGAAAACCTCAATAGCAGCCAGCCCAATCAGCAGGGCAATCAGAAAACCGCTCACCTCGGTCAAACGCGCTACAATAATTTTTTGCGTTAGAGTGATCCCTGCCGAGTAGGGAGCGATTAGACGGATCAAGCCCCAGATGACAGCCACCCCTGCCGCAAGCCAGAGAAAGGTCGGTAAAAAGCGGCGTAATCCGTTTTTTTCCTCCATGGCACCTGTCCCCTTCTAGTAAAAAAGGGGAGCATGAGGTTTCATGCTCCCCTGAACTCAAGCGCTACCTATTGTAGCGTGGCTACACACTCATCGGCTGACTTCTGAGCAGCAGCCGCGGCATCTTCAGGCGTCGTGGTGCCTGCCATCACACCCTCCAACGCCGGGCGCCAAGCATCCCAGGCGCAGCGCATCTCAGGCGCCGCCGGCATACCGCGACCATTCTGAAGCGCCGCCATAGAACCGGCCAGGATCGGATCGCTGGTGATCAACGGATCTTGCGCCACCTCTTTATTCGAAGGCAGACGCTTGAACTCCTCGAGCCAGCGCTTCTGAACCTCTTTCGAGGTCATGAAGGTGATGAACTTTACCACCGCGTCCTTCTTAACCGGATCATCCAGGACGCCTTTGAAGACCATGAAGTACTTACCACTGGTCATCTCGGTGTAGGGTTTGCCGTTGATCGGCGGCACCGGGGCAACACCCAATTTGTCACCCAATGCCTTGACGTAGTCACCCAGCGACCAGTCGCCGTTGATGATCATGGCCGCCTTGCCCTCTTTGAAGAGCGTATCGGCGCAGTTGTAATCGCATTCCTGCGGAACAACGCCCTGATCCTTAAGGCTCTTGACGAACTTCAGGTAGTTGATGAAAGCCTCGTTATTGAATTGAGGTTTATCGTTTTCATCCAGAGGCCAGCCGCCGAAAGCACCGTAGAAACCGGCGCCCCAGAAGGGTTCGTTGAGGTTGTAAGCGAAGCCCTGAATGTCACCCTTGGTCAGTTCTTTGGCCTTTTCGATCAGTGCTTCGAAAGTGGCAGGGGGTTCAGCAATGAGGTCCTTGTTGTAGAGCAACATCAGGTGGTTGCCGTAGTTATCCGGAACACCCCACAAGGTACCACCAACCACAGCGGGTTCAAGCGCGCCGGGGAAGAACTGATCCAGGAACGCCTTGTCAAAGAGCTGATCCACCGGGGCTACAATATCCAGCTTGCTGAAGGGGCCAGCGAAGTCGTTCGGCACACGCACAACTTCGGGGGCCGCGTTGGCCAGCGCCGCGGTCTGGAACTGATCCCGCAGTGCTTCGTTTTCATAGTGGGTGCGTTCGACCTTGATATTGGGGTTGGCAGCCATGAACTCGGCCAACAACTGGTCAATGAACACATCCACCTCGTCACCCTCCTGCTCCCAGAACGAGAGGGTAACTTCTTCCGCCGCGGGTGGTTGGGTCGGCTGTTCCTGAGCCGGCGGTTGAGTGGGTTGCTCCTGCGCCGGCGGTTGAGTGGGAGCAGCTGTCGGAGTCGCCGCGGGTTGGCACGCAGCCAGCACAAAGGCCACCACAAGCAGCAGGCTGATTAAGGGCAGTAACTTCGCTTTCATCTTTCCTCCTTTTGTTGCTTTTGGAAATTTGGGTGCCTGTCAATACAGATTCAGGCCGGGTAGAAGGGGTACGATCTCACTCCGACTGTCTTCGGGGGATTCCATCACCTCCTTTCTACATTGCTCCTTACAGACATACGCCCCACAAAGAGGCAAGCCCATATATACCACAGTCCCAAAAATGTTGACAAGTCTTTTGTTAAACCCCCTGCTTCGAGATACAGTAAGAAAAACTCGCATTAACCATATTGACATTTATCATTATAGCATAAGCCGGCAAACCTTACCCATGCCTGTCTAACCTTTTAGTTTTCTTCGCTTTCTGATATATAATTTGGATCACGATGCGGGAAACCTGGCGACTCCTCCGCTCTTCACCCGCCCCTGGGGCCTGGAATATGGCCCTGGATGAAGCCATTTTGGAAGCCGTCGTGCAGTGGCAGTCTCCACCCACCCTGCGTCTTTATGCCTGGGATCCCCCCTGCCTTTCCTTAGGATACGCCCAAAGTTTCAGTGATGTGGATGTAGAAACCCTCCACGCGCTTGGTTGGGACGTGGTGCGCCGCCCAACTGGAGGACGCGCGATCCTCCACACGGACGAACTTACCTATGCCGTTATTGCGCCCCACGACCACCCGATTGTCAGCGGAAGCGTGCTTGAATCGTACCGCCGGATTGCCACTGCCCTGGTTAAAGCCCTGCATGATTTAGGGCTCCCTGCGCGTGCCGACCGCGAGTATGGGCAAATCGAAGCCAACGGGGCCGTGTGCTTCGAAGTGCCATCGAATTACGAGATCACTGTAGATGGCAAGAAAATTATCGGCAGCGCCCAGGCACGCCGCTTACAGGGAGTGCTTCAACACGGCTCATTCCCGTTGTATGGTGACTTGACCCGCATCGTAAAAGTCCTTCGTTATAGCGATCCCGATCAACGCGCCAGAGACGCAGAACGCCTTTTGGAGCATGCCACCACTGCCGAAAACGTACTAGGATATCCCTTGGCCTGGGAAACTGCGGCTGAGGCATTTGCCCGTGCTTTTGCCGAAACGTTCGATATAAATCTCCAGGAAGGACCACCTTCCCTCATGGAATTACGGCGTGCTGAGGCCTTAGTGCGTGAAAAATACGCTAATCCCTCATGGATTCAGCACCGATGAAGCGACATGCATCCTGCACTGTATGGGTGATCCTCGGGTTGGTGCTGCTGACATCCTGCTCACCTACCTCCACACCCATTCCCGCAACTGCCACACCGCTGCCAACTCTTACCCCTACTCCTCAACCACTGGGACACCCTGAAAATCCACTGGTTATCGGTTTTGTCGTCGAGAATCCTCAAACCCCAGAATACCAATCCGCAGCCCAGCGCTTAAGTACAGCATTGACCGAACGAGCGAAACTAAGCGTTCAGATTCGCCTGTTCGAAACCTACACTAACCTTATCGCATCCTTGGAAGACGGCGTCGTCCATGCTGTTTTCCTACCTCCATTAACCTACATCTATGCGCATGAAAAAGGCCTCGCCGAGGTTGAGTTACTGGCCAACCATTTCGGCGTTTATTTTTACGGCAGTATGTTTCTGGCTAATGCCGAGAGCAATTTCACCCGCTACTTTGACCCTGTGACAAATCGCAGCACCGCTCCCGCTGAAACCGCATTACCTCAATTGGCAGGAACGCGCCCGTGCTGGGTTGACCCCACCTCTATTGCAGGGTATCTGCTCCCGGCCGCCCTTCTAAAACAAATTGACATCGAAACGTTACCCGCCATCATTGCCCGAACCCCCAGCGCGGTCGTACGTGCCCTCTATATTAAAGGTATCTGCGATTTTGGCGCTACCTTTGCAATTTCCGGTGATCCACGCACGGCATCCACGGTATTGAATGACCTGCCAGATGCAGAACAACGGGTGGTTATCCTTTGGCAGACAGAGCCCATCATCCCTAACCTGAATGTCTCCTTTCACCCGCGGGTGCCGGCCGCAGCGCGCCAGGCGGCTACTTCAGCGCTCATGGATGCCGTCAGTGATGCTGATTTGAACGCCTTGATCTCCCAACTCAATCAGGGTTACGCCTTGCAAGCCCTCAAACGCGTAGACGATTCGGTTTATAACCCTCTGCGCGAAATCCTCTCGGCACTTTCACCAGACTTAGAGACCCTGCTGGGACGATAAACGAGCCTGATCTTCCCCAGGCGCCCCTCATGGTAGAATTTTCCCCATGAAAACCTTGAAGACATTGTTCACCATATCAGCCGTAGTCGGCAGTGGGGCAATTTTTCTGCTTGGGATTACCAATCTCACTGCATGGCTTTATGCCAAACCGCGCACATTCATGCTCCAAGATAGCCCAACAGCCCCCATAGCCATCGTTTTCGGCGCCGGACTTTCTCGTGATGGTAGTCCTTCCCCGGTGCTGCGTGACCGCGTAGCCACCGCGGCCCAATTGTATTTCGAGGGTAAGGTCAGCAAGTTGCTCATGAGCGGGGATAACCGCTTCATTAACTATAACGAACCTGGCGCCATGCGTGACTATGCCGTACAGTTGGGCGTTCCCGATGCCGATATTGTGCTGGATTATGCCGGGCGTCGCACTTATGACACCTGTTATCGGGCACGCTACATTTTTGGCGTCCAGCAAGCCGTACTGGTGACCCAAGCATTCCATCTGCCACGCGCACTTATCACCTGCAACCTACTTGGTATTGAAGCCTGGGGGGTGCCGGCGGACCAGCGGGCCTACCACCCCTTGGCTTATCGCTATTGGCGGTTGCGCGAAATCCCAGCCACTTTGATGGCGTTCATAGATGTTTTGGTTCGGCGTCCTATGCCGGTATTGGGAGAGCCTGAACCCATATTTCCGGAACCACACGGGGCTTTCCCGTTGCATGATCTACCACGCCAAGGAGGTATCTAGAGGTATGAATCGCGACGAGGCCTTCGCTATTGTTACCGAATACGTAAAGAATGAGAATCTCATCCACCATATGTTGGCAGTTGAAGCCGCTATGCGCTTCTATGCCGAGAAACTGGGGCAAGATGTGGAATTGTGGGGAATAACGGGTTTGCTCCACGACTTTGATTGGGAAATTCACCCCACTCTGGAAGAACATCCTCAAGCCGGCGCGCCTATTCTGCGCGCGCGAGGCGTCCCGGAAGACATCGTACGCGCTATCCTGAGCCATGCCGATCACACCGGAGTTCCGCGTGTCACGTTGATGGAAAAAGCCCTCTACGCCTGCGATGAGATCACCGGATTGATCACCGCCGTGGCTCTGGTACGCCCCTCACGTTCGCTTTATGACCTCACCGCAGCATCGGTCAAAAAGAAGTGGAAAGAACGATCCTTTGCGGCGGGCGCCAATCGTGAGGAGATTGCCCGCGCCGCCGAGGAATTTGGGGTTGAACTATGGGAACACGTGGAAAATGTGATCACTGCCATGCGCCGCATTGCGCCTGAGATTGGGTTGGCAGGGAACTTGCAACCTTCTTCCCAGGTTTGAGTCTTAACTCGCAGGGAAGAGGAATAATCATGACACTCCAAGGCAAGGGCTTCTTTATCTGGAAGATTCGCGATTGCGAAGGCGGCAACCCTCAAGCCATTGCAAACCTCGCCCAGTCTTCTGGCTACACGCATATCTTGATCAAAGTGGCCGATGGTCCCTACGCCTATAACATCAACACCTCTACCGGCGCCGACCTGGTGCCCCCGGTTTTGCAGGCCTTGCGCGCCCGTGGGATCAAAGTCTGGGGCTGGCATTACGTTTATGGCTCTAACCCGGTGGGCGAAGCCAATATTGCGATCCAGCGCATCCAAACGCTGGGTTTAGAAGGCTACGTCATTGATGCCGAAGCCGAGTTTAAGCAGCCCGGACGAGAAACCGCCGCCCGTACCCTAATGAGCCGCTTGCGCAGTACGTTCCCCAATCTTCCCTTCGCCCTTAGTTCCTATCGCTTCCCCTCATACCATCGCTCCTTCCCCTGGCAAGCCTTTCTAGAATATTGCGACTACAACATGCCTCAAGTCTATTGGGAGCAGGCCCACAATCCAGATGCCCAACTCCAGCGCTGTGTAAGCGAATTTCAGGCCCTGACGCCGGTTCGTCCCATCATTCCTACCGGGCCAGCCTACAAGGTCAACGGTTGGGCACCAACTCCTGCCGACATCGTCACCTTCATGGATACCGCGCGGGCGCTCAACTTAAGCGCAGCCAATTTCTTCTCCTGGGATGAATGTCGCCGTGACCTCCCCACCATATGGAACACCATTGCCGCCTATACCTGGAACGTCCAACCCCCGCCACCCGACATCACCCAACAGTTCATCACCGCTTTAAACAGCGGTAACCCAGACAGCGTGGTGGCTTTATATCACCCGGATGCGGTTCACGTCACTGCGGCCCGCACTATTCAAGGGAGAGAAGCCATCCGAGCCTGGTACACGACACTGTTACGCCAGCTGTTACCTCAAGCGACTTTCACTCTAACCAGTTTTAGCGGAAGCGGTAACTCGCGGCACTTTACTTGGACCGCCCAATCCAGTCAGGGCAATGTACGTGACGGTAGCGATACATTGGGAATCTTTGACGGGAAAATTGCTTACCACTATTCCTCATTCAAGATCTCCTAGACTCGTAGCCGCGTGAAAGAATAAAAAAGCAGGTGGCCTAGTGACCACCTGCTTTTGCTTCGTCCCGGCGCATAAGGAACCACTTAGTCACCGGTAATATTGGCCATCGAGACACTCTTGGAGAAGATCCCATCCGCTTTGAAGCGATCAGGATGGAAGCCTGTGCCGGCCGGGATGAGTTTACCGATAATCACGTTCTCCTTCAAGCCGTAGAGCGGATCTACCGCGCCTGCAATGGCCGCGCCCGCCAACACTTTGATCGTGTGCTGGAAGGAAGCCGCCGAGAGGAACGAGTCGGTGCTCAACGAGGCCTTGGTGATTCCCAAAAGCACCTCAACGTAACGAGCGGGTTGCTTGCCTTCAGCGATCAACTGCTCGTTGACGCGGCGGATTTCCAGCCGATCCACCAAATCCATTGGCAGGTAGGGGGAGTCTCCCGGTCGGATGACTTGCACGCGGCCCATCATCTTGCGGATGATCACCTCAAAGTGTTTATCGTTGATGTTCTGCCCTTGGGCACGGTAGACCTTCTGGATTTCTGAGAGCAGGTACATTTGGCAGGCTTCGCGCCCCTTCACCCGCAGGATCATATGGGGATTGAGCGAGCCCTCGGTGAGAGGTTGGCCCGCTTCAACATGATCGCCATCGCGAATGAGCAAGCGCGCCGTGCTGGGGATTTCATACTCCTCGGCCTCTTTTTGCTCGTAGGAGACGATCACTCGCCGCCCTTCCAGGCGCACCCGACCACTGTGCTGAGCCGTGATTACCGCTTCGCCCTGGGTTGCAATGGGATCACCGATTTTCACTTCACCCTCATCGGTGACGTTAATCTCCCATCCCTCAGGCACGTCGTACTCATCACTGACCATCTCGGAATGCTCAACGCGCACCACACGCTGGTCAGAGTAACGGTCAGACTGAATGATCTTTGCCGTACCGGAGATGCGCGCCATGACCGCTTCACCCTTGGGCTGACGGCGAGCCTCAAAGAGTTCTTCTACACGCGGCAAACCGGTTGTGATGTCACCACCTGCGGCCACACCGCCGGTGTGGAAGGTGCGTAGGGTCAACTGTGTACCCGGCTCACCGATGGACTGGGCCGCCACGATCCCCACTGCAGCACCCAACTCGACCATCTTGCCCCGCCCCAGGTCCATACCGTAACAGTGGGCACAGACGCCGTGCACCAACTCACAGGTGAGCGGCGAGCGCACCTTGACCTCATCAATACCGGCGGCCAAAATCTTGCGGATCAAATCATGATCCAACATCTGATTGCGTTCCGCCAACACTTCACCGGTCAAAGGATGCACCACGCGCGCTGCCGTCAGGCGGCCATATAAGCGGCTCGCCATAGATTGCCCCGCCACATCATCCGACTTGCGGATCCAAATACCTTCCTGGGTGCCGCAGTCCACCTCATTCACAATAATATCCTGTGCCACATCCACCAAACGGCGGGTCAGGTAACCCGCATCCGCAGTACGCAAAGCGGTATCCGCCAACCCCTTGCGGGCGCCGTGAGTGGAGATGAAGTATTCCAAGGCGGTCAGACCTTCACGGAAGTTGGACTGAATCGGCAAGCGGATAATGCGGCCCGCTGGATCCGCCATCAATCCACGCATGCCGGCTAACTGCGAAATCGGCCCAAAACCGCCTTTGGTAGCACCGCTGTTGGCCATAATCGCCAGGTTGCCGTTCGGATCCATCACGCGGCGCACCGCCTCGGCCACTTCTTTGGTGGTCTGCTGCCAAATCTCAATCTCGCGTTCATTGCGTTCCTGTTCGGTGAGCAAACCGCGGCGGAAAGCACGTTGCACCTCGTCTACGCGCTGGTGAGCCTTGGCCAGGATCTCCTGCTTTTCCGGCGGCATGGTAATGTCTTCCACCGCCAACGTCGCGCCCGAACGCATGGCATACTCGAAACCGATGTCTTTGATGCGGTCAGCGACCTCGGTGGTCACCTCTTCGCCGCAGAGTTCATAGACTTGGGCGATCAGATCCTTCACCCCGCCCTTATCCAGCGCCTCATTAACAAACTGCACTTCCTCGGGCAGGATGCGATTGAACAACGCACGCCCGACTGTCGTCTCAATAAGCGCCTGCCGCGGCGCCGCTAAGCGGTTGCCTTGATCATCGTACCAGGTCTTGACCCGTAGACGAATATTGGTGTGGATCTCGACCTGTTCAAGGTGATAGGCCAATTCCACCTCATCAATGTCGGCAAAGACCCGACCATCGCCACGGTGGGTCTTGTTATCCTGCATGGTGAGGTAATAAACCCCGAGCACCATGTCCTTAGACGGGCTGATGATCGGCTCGCCATCCGCCGGCTTGAGCAGGTTCTTGGAGGAAAGCATCAGGTTGCGCGCTTCCCACACCGCTTTCTCAGAAAGCGGCACGTGCACCGCCATCTGGTCACCATCGAAGTCGGCGTTGAAGGCCGTGGTAACCAGCGGGTGAAGTTGAATCGCACTGCCCTCGATCAGGACCGGTTCGAACGCTTGAATACCCAAACGGTGCAGGGTCGGCGCACGGTTGAGCAATACCGGGCGTTCTTTAATGACCTCTTCCAAAACTTCCCAAACCTCAGGGCGGTTGCGTTCAATCAGACGACGTGCCCCTTTGACATTAGCAGCATAGTTATGCGCCACCAGACGCGCGATCACGAAGGGGCGGAAAAGCTCCAACGCCATCGTCTTGGGCAAACCACACTGATAGAGTTTCAAAGTCGGGCCCACGACGATCACCGAACGCCCAGAGTAATCCACACGTTTACCCAGCAAGTTGCGGCGGAAACGTCCCTTCTTGCCCTTGAGCATATCGCTCAGGGACTTAAGTTCGCGGCGCCCACGGCGCGAGAGGGCTTTGCCACGCTGCGAGTTATCAATGAGGGAGTCCACCGCCTCTTGCAGCATACGCTTTTCATTGCGCACGATCACATCCGGCGCACCCAATTCAAGCAATCGCTTGAGGCGGTTATTGCGGTTGATGACGCGCCGATAGAGATCATTGAGATCTGATGTAGCAAAGCGTCCACCATCCAGCTGCACCATAGGGCGCAAATCAGGCGGAATGACCGGCAAGACCTGCAAGATCATCCATTCGGGACGGTTGCCCGAACGGCGGAACGCCTCAACCACTTTGAGGCGCGTGGTAGCCTTTTTACGCTTCTGCTTACTCTTAGAAGTGCGCACCTCATGCCATAGGTCTTCGGCCAGTTTATCCAGATCCAAACGGCGCAGGATGTCATAAAATGCCTCCGCCCCCATATCGGCGCGGAAGACCTGCCCCCAACGCGATTTCAACTCGCGATAGCGGCTTTCGGTCAGGAAGGTGAAGGGGCGCAGTTCCTGCAGTTCATCCCGCTGGCGCGCACTGCTGCTCTGTGCCGCCACCGACTGATCTTCGAGTTCGTTGCGCAAGGCTTCCATCTCCATTTCCGCCTGCGCCCGAATCTCTTCAATCTGCATCTTAATTTGCTCAAGTTCGCGTTGGAACTGCTCGCGGAATTCGTTCTCCAGTTCTTCCAGGTGCTCTTTAACCACCCGCTGCACCCGCCCAATATGCTGTGGGGTGATGGTTTCACCAGCGGCGGCAATTTCGACATTCGCCGAAGTAAAGACTACTGGAGTGCGCACCACCGTCCCTACTTTTTCCTGCAACATGCGCTCCAGGGACTGACCTTCCTGAATCACCGGCTCTAAGCGGGATGCAATTTGCTCGTCGCGACGGGCTTCCATCTCGGCCCGCTGCTGATTCAACTCCGCAATGCGCCGATCGCGCGCCTGCTTGACCTCAAGAATACGCTTGTTGAGTTCAGCCGCCTTTTGGCGCTCCGATACAGTGATTTCATCTTCCATGCGCTTGAGCACCTTCTGGCGCGCTTCTTCATCCACATACGTCACAATATACTGCGCAAAATATAGCACCCGATCCAGGTTGCGGCGCGAGATATCCAACAGCAAGCCGAGGTAAGAAGGCACACGCCGCGTGTACCAGATATGCGCCACCGGAGAGGCTAATTCAATATGCCCCATACGCTCACGGCGCACCGAAGACCGCGTGACTTCTACCCCACACTTATCGCAAACAATGCCTTTATAACGTGGATTTTTATACTTACCGCAGTAACATTGATAATCCTTGGTTGGGCCAAAGATAGCCTCACAGAAGAGACCATCTTTTTCGGGACGCAACCGGCGATAGTTAATCGTTTCGGGTTTGAGGACTTCGCCATACGACCAAGACCGAATCGTCTCCGGAGAGGCCAGGCTGATTCGAAGGGCAATCAGGCTTTTCGTTTCCACAAACACGCCTCCTCTAGCAGATAACCTTTTTTGACTTTAAACAAGAGACACGCGTGAGGCACACTGCCCCATGCGTTTGAGTTCGCCTGAGCATCAAATGATAGCATGCATGCAAAATCAAATTATAACACGAAAAACGTTCCTTGTAACCCCGCTGATGAAATTTTAAGGTTTCATCTTGGTCGTATATTTTGTGATCATTATACCAGAGATTCGCTTTTCTCGGGGTCAAGGGGCAGTTCAATGTAAAAAGCACTTCCCTTACCAAGTTGGCTTTCTACCCACACTCGCCCACGGTGACGCTCTACAATAGACTTGACAATGGCTAAGCCCAATCCTGTACCGCGTTGCTCGTGCGCCTCGCGCCGCCCACTGCGGTAGAATTTCTCAAACAAGCGTGGAAGATCCAGCGGGGCAATGCCAATTCCATTATCGCGCACCGCAAACGTGATAAAGCCATTGTTATACGTTGTTATTACCTGTACTTCACCATGAAGTCGGGTGTACTTAATGGCATTATCCACCAGATTCAACAACGCCTGCTTCAGCAGGTCGGGATCAGCCCGTAATGTCAACCCCTCAGGAAGATGAAATTCCCGCTGTATCTCAATGTTCTTTTGAGCCGCCTGGGGTTGCAATTGAGCGATAACCTGACCGACGATTTCAGCCGGTTCAAGGGGTTCGAGTTTTAAGTCCACCCCCGCTTCGATGCGCCCTAGGTCAAGCAAATTATTCACCAAGCGCGTCATCGATTCAATACCGTTGACCATTTTCTGCAGGTAACCCCGCTGTTGCTCGTTGAGGTCACCGATCATTTGTAACATTGTGGCATAACCTCGAATGAGCGTCAGCGGCGAACGTAAATCGTGGCTCACCGTCGCCACAAATTCAGATTTCAGTGCATCCAGTTGCTTGTAATGGGTAATATCCTGCAGTACGCAAACCTTGCCAATGGGGCGTTCTTCGCCCCAGACCGCGGCCACTCCGGCATGGTAAACCCGTCCATCGGGAAGCGCAACCTCTCGCGCCTGGAAATGTGCTCCGGGCTTCAACGACAACAGATCAAGTAGCGCAGGAAGACTGATCACCTCACGCAATGGGCGACCCGGCGTAACCTGACCGAACAATCCCTGCACCTGAAGCGCCGCCGGGTTTAAGAGTAAAAGGTTATCCTGATCATCAAACACCAGCACCGGTTCAGGCACCGAGGCCAGGACGGCCTCAAGACGTTTACGCCCGACTTCGGCGGTGGCATACAGGCGAGCATTGGCCGCGGCTACCGCAATATGTCCCGCCAAGGTTTCCAAAAAGCGCAATTCTTCATCGGAGAACGCCCGTGGCTGATCGTATCCCACCCAGAACACACCGTAATAGGTGTTTTCATAGCGAAGGGCAAGAGCAACCAGCGCCGCCGGGTAGGGACGGCCACGCACAACCTCTTGTAGATGCCGTGCACGACTAACATTAGCAACCGTAAGCAGGTTCTGCTGGCGCATCCATTCAAAAAGCACCTCATCCAGGTAGGCAAAGGCTTCCGAGTGCTCCCCTTTTGCCACCTTCACATCGCGCCCATGGACAAAATCCACTTTTACTTCGGAAACCAACATCACCCGCGCCGCAACGACATGCTCCCCAAGGGTAACCTCAAGGGCAGGGGCTATTGCGGCTTCAACATCCAAATTGGCCGCCACCGCTTGACTAACATGCAGAAGTTTGTTCAATTCTTCCAGGCGCGCCTTGAGGCTCACCCGCATCTGCTCAAAAGCGCGCCCCAACCGTCCAACTTCATCAACCCCCTCTACATTGACGGCAGATTCCAGGTGACCCTGCGCAATTCGGGTGGCTTGAGAAGCCAGAAGCGAAAGCGAAGCCGCTAGGGTGCGTGAACTTAAATTGGCTAGCAGGATTAGCAGAGCCGCAAAGATCGCTAATGAGATCAAAGTGGGCGCCGCAATTTGGAGTGCCATCTCTTGCACACGTTGTGCCGGCAGAATGAGGATCACGCTCCACGGTTTACCCACCACCGGCTGATAGAAGGCAAATTGGCGTGTACCTAGCGGCGAAAGGCCCTCAAAGAACCGCGGCGCATCTCCAAGCCCAATCGCGCCATATGGCTCGCCTAGAAGCGCCCCCTCGCCGGGATTGGCTTGATACAGCACCGTCCCGTTCTCATCCAGAATAAACCCATCCCCACCTTCAGCCAGAATGCTCTGCAACGCAGCCAGGGCAGGCTGGGTGAATGGATTGGAGTCAAAGTCAGTGCGACCCAACAAAACACCCTCTACCTTTCCCCCTTCTTGAACGGTTGCCACAAAGGCTACCTGCATAGAACGTTTTTCTCCCACCGGGAGAATTGGATACACCTGAATCGGCACACCCTTGAGGGCTAACCCAATCCCCTGGCTTTCCTGATCAGAAAGTGGGGTCGCCTTAAAATCCACTTCGGGATAGGCCGCAACCAGATCACCATTAGGATTAAAAAGCATCAGTTGGTTAAAGTAAGGTACAGCGCGCAGTTGTTGTGCTAAGCGTTCTTGCACCACATCTGGTGGCTGATCCAATAAATTGGGTTCAGCCAGACGTGTGATTAGACTCTGACCGCTCTCCAAAAAATACGGCAATCCTTCAGCCGCTACTTGAGCCGCCGCGCTCAAGCGTTCACGGAGCATCTCGCGTGCGGCATTTCCCGCCGCCATCCAATGGCTTACCGTCATCACCATCACCAAGAGCATGATCAAAGGCAGGGTGATGACTAAAATCTTCTTAGCCAGGCTGGTCTCCCAGGGGGCAGGGACAAGAACTGTGCTTCGGCGCCAGCCTAAGCCGGGGAGCGCTGATACTACTGTGGCCGCGCCGCCGGCCACCATTAATTCAACGTACCGCACCACCCCCGGTACCCATGCCCGCGATAATGCAAAATCAAGCCGCGCCGCCAAACCGCCAGGGGTAGCAAAGAACGCACCTAAAATCAAAATGGGGGCATAGGCCAGCCCCACCCCCAAAGCCGCTACCCAAGGTCGTCGCAACCAAGCCCAGAGCCGCCCGTGATAGGCCTGGGATACCGCAAACCCATACAGCATACCTAACCCACTGATCAACAGCGGGGTAAAGACGTCATGAGTCACCCACAACCCAACGAATAAACCGCTCTCTAAAGCGATCCAGGCCGCCCAGAACGGCCCTAGCCATCCCGATGCCAACACCCAGGGAATGGCCGCCAAGGGCAAAAATAATGGTAAAGGGAACTCACCAGGAAGATAAGGCAAGGGCTGTAGAGTCTCCCCTCCCAGACGCAAGCCCAATCCCAGTGTGACCAATGGCGATAAAAGCACTAACCCGGCCAGTAAATGCCACCGTTGACGGGCTATATCTAAGGCGCCGGGAGCAAAATGCCGGATTCCCCACCCCCAACCGAGCGCCAAAAGCCCCCACCCCACCCAACCCAACCACTGGGCAGGTAGAGAAATCGAGGGCTCCTGTATAAACGGCCAGACCCATTCCATCATGCGATTATCCCACTCCTAGACCCAATCCAGCACCTCTTGGGGAATCTTATTTAGGCGATTCATCTTTCGCCAAAAAGCATCATAGAACCGTGCAGGCCGAGTGGTTAGGGGCAAGCGGCGTACCGTCTCCAGCCAACGCTGCTCGGCCAAAACACTTCGCTCCAGGCAGTGCTGGCTTAATTGATAGCGCTCTTCTATCGAGCCTTCACTCAGACGCTCGACCTCGGACAGGAACTCGGCTTCGAGAGCCTCTCTCTCCGCGCATATCGCTTTGATGCGGGTAGGATAGTCACGGAGTATCTCTCGATGCAACACCTCGTGTCGCCAAAAGAGGGAATCGGGATCATATTCCCCTTGCGGTTTGCGCCCCATATCGGGCAAGCCGCTGTCCAACCAGAAGGGCTTAAACAGACTGGTGCAAGGTGCTGAAGTACCTGTCCCCCAAAACGTGAACCGACCCGGTTTAAGATGGGCAATGAACGAAGCCACAGACTGACTGCGCCGCACCGGACCAAAGCCAGCATGCATGCACACATCGGCACCAAGCAGACCTCGATCCGGCCGCCAGGGTGTGCCCCGAGAAACCGGGTGGGAACGAAGCACAGCCATCAGCGTAGTCACTCTAATCCCCCCTTTGGCCTTAGCGAGGGATTCCAAAGTACAAACCTGGCGGCGATGCCCATCGCCAAAACGAGTGTATAGCCAATCCGAATAGCAAGTTGCAAAGTCAAAGTCCTCACGCCGTTTGCACCACCCTTGATCGAGCGCGTAACGCACGACATCCTCAGAGGCCAAATCTCCCGCCTTACGGATACTCAGCGCGTTTGATATCGTGCGTACATCACGCACTCGTTCTGCCACCCAGTGGCGTCCCGCCGTCTCCAAAACCCAGGCTTCTGATGGATCTGCAATCAAAAAACTATTGTGATAGTAAAAAGGATGACGGAAACCACAATTTCCCCCTTGCCCATAGGTTTCCAGCAGACGCACAATCACCCACAATGCCTCTTCCGCTCGCTGAGCACGCTCTAGGGCTAAACGCAACAGGTCCATACCCGTCAGGCCGGCTTTCTTTTCATACGGCACTCGGGTAAAAACCGCCTCATTCCCAATAACCACCCCATGCTCATTAGCACCCATTTCCGCCCCCCACATCCAGAAGGGGCGCGAAAGCAGTACCGTGTAGGTCCGCTCCACCTGAGGTATCTCAAGATAGGTGCACTTAACCGTTGCTCCAGGCGGATGAACCTCTCCCGGGATCAATTCCAGAATTTGCGCTTCATCCGGCTCGCGGTCGGAATTCTTTGCAAAAATGACCGCACCATCTGCCGTTGCATTGCCTAAAGCCACCAGGGTGTCACACATTGGCGCTCCTAGTTAATCTGAGCCAGGATTTTTTGCACCACGTCCTCCACGCTCAAACCATCGGTATGGATCACAATGGCATCCGGGGCAACCCGCAGGGGCGCCACCGCACGCGTGGAATCTAGATGATCCCGCTGCCGCAGGCCTTCGAGGATTTCTTCGTAACTAACATCCTCACCGCGTGCTTTTCGTTCCAAGTAGCGTCGCCGCGCACGTTCCTCCACCGAAGCATCCAGGTAAATCTTAGCCTCCGCTTCCGGCAGAACAACGGTGGTAATATCACGGCCAATCATCACCACTTTTCCCCGCAGGCCTATCCGCCGTTGTTGCTGGGTCATGGCTTGACGCACCCCCGGATACGCCGCTACGCGCGAGACCCACTGATCCACCTCAGGACGGCGAATCGCCCAGGTGACATCTTCACCATCGGCCCACACATCGGCTTGCCGACCATCTTCCCGGCTCGGGGGCTGAACATCAATTTGCACTACCTCGGCCAGGCGGGTAACGGCGGCCTCATCCTCAACAGATCCCAAACGCTGAAGAGCCACCCAGGTTACCGCGCGATACATCACCCCGGTATCAAAGAATAAGTAACCCAGTGCCCTCGCTAAACGCTCCCCCACGGTAGATTTTCCCGAAGCGGCCGGTCCATCAATTGCAATTGTCAACGGTGGTGCTTCCATGATCCAATTCCCAAATGTTATGGATTCGTAAGGCTCAAGACTTGTGGAAAACGATCCGTGCGCACCCAAGCAATCACACCTTGGCGTTGCATGGGGGCTTCACGATATATTATCCAGGATAACCACTCGCCTGGCAAGAACAGCGACCAGGCCGGCGTTTCCTGCCAAACGAAATCCTGGCCCCGATAAAGTGCACTTACCCCGGGCGTAGCGGTCTCGGGCGTAATGATCACCGAGGGTGTTTCAAACGGCGATAGGACTTGAACGAATTGAGCGTGATAAAAACGACGCAATGCCCACTGCAACGCGGGCGAGTCAACCCCAACGACGCGAATATCAATGGCATCGCGTCGCCCGGTCGTCCATTCGGAGACATCACCCAGCGTTTTCACCAATAGATCCGCTTCAGCCGGATAGGGCTGCGGCCCCCACACCTGAGCCGACGGTGCACGCCCTAGCCCCGCTGCTTGCCATGTAGCCGAAAAGGTCAACACGAACAAGAAGACAAATCCCCCCAGAAACAATCCTTGGCGGGCTACATTTACCCCCCAAGTCCAACTCACGACCAATCCTATCGCAATACTCAACAGGATTGCCCCTAAAATGGCCAACCAGCGCACCCATACCCACTGCGGCATCAAATTGTCGGGCACAAACCCTTCGATATTGAACCAGAGATACCCCGCCAAGACAAAGTAGCCTGCCGCTACCATGGCCAATTTTCGCCAATCCAGCGAAGCCAGATCGTCAACGGTTTGCACCAAGGTGGAAGCCGCTAACATCCATAACGGCACCAACAGCCACGCCAAATGAGAAACCTGTCGCCCCGGATACACTACCAGAACCGACAGGCCGATCCCCAACCACAGCGTCGCCAGTCGCGCCAGCGATGACATGTGACGCCACCCCTTCACCCACTGCCCCACGGCCAACACCCAGCCTAAAGGCTGATAAACGAATAAAGCCAATCCCATCAACCCGAGTGACGTGCCTTCAGAGGCCCAGCCATGTAGAAATTCAGCCAACCCGGTCGCTATCGCCCCCAGGCCGCGCCCCAGCGCGCCCAACCCGCTCCCCACTGCCACCAAGGTCACCAGACATGAAATGCCCACCGCCTTCCAGGACACCAATTGACCCACTTCATGACCTTGGTGACCAAAGGCTAACGCGTCCTGCACCACTCCATCAACCCAGCGCCAGAGACACCAAGTTAAGAGCAAGATCAATGCCCCGATCCAAAACGATGGACCACCTAATATGCCCAGGGCTAATGCAACTCCCGCCAAACGCCATTCGCCGCGCCAAAGGAAGGTCATAAAACCCAAAAGTCCTAGCACGGCTAAAGAATCCCCAGCGGCTAAGCGCGAGGTCGCGACCAAACCCGCATCCAGTGCCAAACCCAATGAAAGAAAAACGGCCATGCGCCGTCCCAAGCGGTTCCGCAATAGCCAGGGTAGAACAATCACGAACAGACCCCAAACCGCGGGCCAAAAGCGAGCGGTGGCTTCGCGCGCACCCACCAAGAAAAATGCCACTGCGGTTAGGATCAGATAACCGGGTTGCCCGGCCAAATCGGGCACAGATCGCCCCTGAGCCAGCGCATAAGCCTGTAAGGCCAAGCGCGCTTCGGTATCGCTCAAAGGGTGAAGATCCAAGCCGATGAAACGCAACATCCCCCCCAATAGTAGTGCCGTCAAAAATAAACCTTGCTCCCATTTGAGCGTTTGATGCCATGGTTGATCGGCTCGAGTCGTGCTCATAGTCACCTCACTCGCCCGGACGAATGACCCGATAAATGGTGGTATCGGCATCCCGATAGACCCTTCGCCAGAGCCGCCCTTCTTGGGCTTCAAACTTGGCTAACCCCTCCGGCTGGTAAACCGCTTTTTCCAACTGACCCACGATGATATACGAAACGTGATACTGCTCCAAAAAACGCTCGGCTTCTTGGAGGTCGGTCGTGTTATAGAAAGACGCAATTGCCACTACCCGTTCGGTTACCCAGGTGTCCGGTAGCAGAGCGCGCTGCTGCCGTTGGTGCCAATTCCATCCTACCACCCCCGGCAAGCCGGTGTAAATTGTAAACCGGTTACCCCAGCGGTATTCCGGTACATTGGCTTCCACAATAACCGGTGACCCTTCCACGTTCGCTTGCAGCCAGCGAATAGCGCGGTAGTCTTGGCTTAGATCTAGGGTATGCTCCCCCTCCCAATAGGTCGAAAACGACATGTAGGCCATACCATCGAGGGTATGAGGCGCGGTTGGGGTCATGCGGTCACGGATTTTATCCAGGCCACCTAACAGTGGGAAGAGCAACGCTCCTCCCACCAACAAAGTTACCCCGGTCCTCCAAACACTCTGCCAGCCTGGCTTCCAGAATCGCCGTGCGGCGGGCCACAACCAGGTCAGAGCTGCGGCAGCGCTGAGTCCCAGCAGCACCCACGCTTGCAGATAGAACTTGAAGACCGTGTTCATGCGTCCAATATCGCCACGCAAGACCACCAGTTCTACCGCCAAGGTAAGCGCCAACGCCGCCATGCTCATAACCAACACAGCGCGTCGGGAATCGTCCTGGTGAGGGCGTAAAAGCAGTAGGCCCGCCCACAGCAATAAGATCAGCACCAGCCAGGCTATCTCAACCCCCAACCCGCGCGTCAGGAAAATCATAACGCCAAAATAAATCGCCCCTCCGATGAATAAAGTGTAACGATAGGGAAAGACGCGTCGTAGGGCGGAAAGAGGAGTGGTCGCCATCCAGATATACGTCTCCCAGGCATACCAGAAGATCAAAACGAACAGGAAGACCCCCCAATGAGTCAGATACGACCAGAAAGGCGAACGGGCGCCACGCCACAGGTCTAGCGCCGCATAGGCCTGCCCATACCATTGACTGAAAGGGAGATAGAGCAAGAACGACAGCCCGATCAGCGAAACCGCGGCCAAACCAACAGCCATCCAGCGCCGTAACCGGGCCGGAAAATACGGACACCAACCCTCAGGGAGTTCCGCGCTTTGCCAGCCACTGTAGCCCAACGCTAGCAGACCCAATCCCAGATAGGTGGGCAAATCCCAGGTATTGGTCGGACGCAGAGCACCGATGATGAGCCCACCCTGGAAAAACACCGCTGCTGTCCGTACCGGCCAGGGCACGTCATCAGAATGCACCCAGCGCCATGCCGCGAAGAGAATCGCCAGCGCCCACCCCAAAGCCAGCAGAGTCAGAGGCAATGCAAAGAGATGCGCATGCGGATCGGCATAAAGGAAAGTGAAGAACGGAAATTCGGTAATCGGCTCACCGGGATAAACACGGCTAGGGATCCAATACCAATCCCCCGGTGCATAGGGCAAATGAGCCCCTGCGAGCAACCGTGCCATCCCACCCACTGCCCAGGCCATTTGCTGGAAAAAACTTACCCCCTCAATCTGGCCATTGGGAGCGACCAACCGCTGTAGGCCGTGCCAAATCATGCGCACCGTGCCCAGATTGCCCAGGATTAGCACACCGATGGCCGCCGCCCAGCCGCCCAGCCAGGGGTGCCCACCCACGTAAAATGGGTTTTCAGGGTCACTGCGTACCCGTTGGCGATTAGCCCACGCCACCAGGTTATAACCTACACTGAACGCCCCCAACGCCACCAGTGCAAAGAACGAGGGCAAAATGAAATTGTAGGCAATTGAAGGAACAATTCCCAACCATTTGGTTGGCACCGCCGCCAACACAAAACCAAAATAGTAATAGTTAATGTATCCACCCGCAAACCAAGGATCATAGGGTGGAAATGTGGTGCTCTTGAGCACAGCATTGAAGTAGGAAAAATCCATCGGCTTCTCCCCCCCTTTATAGGGGTGCCAAAGATCCGGATTGCCAAGGCGAATGAGCAAAAAGAAGAGGAAGAAAGCCAGAGCCAGGACTTCGATGCGCAGAAAATAACGCCATTCCTGCCGTAACTCTTGGCGAATAGCCTCACGCTGGAGATAGCCTAATCCCAGATTAAGCATCAGAATCGCCAAGGCGGTCAGGGAGATCGTAAATGGCGAAAACGGTATCCCTAATGACCCCAGAATCCATACCCCCCATCCCAAGCACAGTAATCCTAATATCCGTAAGAGCGGATATCCTTTATCGGGTAAGACCCCAAACGCCAACCGCGCCAGAGGGTACACCGCCCATCCCAGCAAGGTCAGTATCAGATACCAGATGACAAGCCCCAGCCCAGGATAGCGATTGTACCAGGCTGATGTATTAAAGAGCGCTGACCAGGTACCTCCCTTGACCTGCTGAACCCATCGTTCCAAGGGAAGCATCAACGTGGCCGGGTAAGATTTAAACTGACGCGGGGTCAGCCGAGTCACTTTACTTAAATCCACACCCCCCAACACCGCACGCACCCGTACCGGGTCGTAATCGGCCTGTTTCTTAAAGATCAACACCTTGGGATGATCGTAAACCGTGAATGCTTCCTCGGCAAACTGGGTGTTGAATCGTAGCGAACCCAGGTTAGGGTCGCTCTGGAAAACTGCTACCAACTCAAAGCCCAACTTGCCTTCGAACATACCCGGCTGGGCCACACTATAGCACCATAGGATGGACGTCTCTTCTGGACAGCCCAACAAATTGCGATAATAAACCGTCGTCAACGGGTAACGTTCGGGCACACGGGTCGTTGTTCCCCACTGGCGATTGGACGTGATGAAAATATAATCGGCCTGATCGAGAATCGAAAGAAACCGCGCCAGTTTGTCTTCGTTATCGTCCCAATACATCTCAAAGTTCAAGCCGCCGCGATAAATTCCCCCATAAGGATCATAGCCATCCAAACGTAAAGGCAGTCCATCGTCCCAAGTGGATTCATGGGCCGGGGCACTGCCGTAAATCGCAAGGTCCCCCTCACCGTTGATAACATCCAATGTAAGAAGATAGCCTTTATTCTTCTCGATCTGAATTGGGTTCTCCAAGGTAATCGAATAGGATTCCCCTCGCGGATCGTTCAAGGCGCGGAAAGACCCCTGAAATTCCGCCGTCGTTAAGGTCATACCGGTAGCCGAGTCCAAGATTTGTAAACGCAGTGTTTTTACATCCCCCAGGGCTTTCCAATCCACAATGCGATTGAGCAGAACTTGCGACAAAGTCCCTGATTGCACCGCTGTAAATGGAATGACCAGCCCCTGCCCCGGTCGCAAAGGCTCAACCAACGCCGGGATCACGGTGAGCCGCTGAGGAACTTGGGTATTCCCCAACTGAATCGCGCCATTTAGACGCAGTAAGCGCCCTCCATCTTCCAAGCGGACTTCGAGCCAGTAAGGGTGGCCGGCCAAAAGAGTTACCGGGGAATCAAATGCGATAATGCGATTCGCCTGTTCTTCAGAGACGGCAAAGGTATCGGTTAGTTGCGAAACGGCCAGAACCTCTCCCTCACCTTGCCCTAAAATAATTTGCACATTTTTCAAATCAGAACCCAGAGCGGGGTCATAAATGGCCGTCATCCAAGCCTGAGTCACACGCCAATCTTCGGTCGGTGTAAATACCCAGCGCAAAGGATATTGGGCCGTCAGAGAAACCCCCTCTCGAATTGGAAGCGGCTGGTTAACCGTTTCTGATCCGGTCTGAATGCGCAAATTGATCGGGCCGGGCACATGTTGGTAAATCCAGCGGCTGGCCGCCACCCGGGTCACCGGACGGGTATAGATACGAGTGAAAGCAAACGCCCAAAGGAACGTGCCAAGCAAAACCAAGCCCCCCAAACCCACCGCCAACAACCGGTATGGGTTAATCTTTCTCGCCGCTCGTGAGAGCAAGCCGTTTAACGCGGCTTTATCCCACAGCGTTATGATCGCCCAGGCGGCAATGATTGCCAGCGAGGGATAAACCGGAAGTTGATAGCGCATGGCACGGGTAAAGTTCAGGCTCTGCCAGGAAAAATACAATCCAGTCCACGCCCACAACAAGAGGTGCTCACGCCAGGCCCCCCTGATAATGCGATACCCCATCCATAAAAACCCCGCCCATGCCAAAAGTCCCAATGGCCAGCCCAGCCCCCACTTTACCATGTTAACCCAGGCAAAGGTTAAGGGACGCCGCGCCCACTGTAACGCCGGCGGAAAATCCACATCCCCATTGCTCAAGTTGCTCAATTCGCGTAGGTTATCTACCCAACGCGGGTTGATGGCTAACCCCCAAAAGCCAGGCCCGCTGAACGCATAAGGTTGAAAGATACGAAAGGTGAAAAAGGCTACCACTACCGCCAGTGCCAGGTTGCGCACCATCCCAAGGCTAAGCCGACTGCGCATTTCCGGAGTGGTCATGCGAGAGTAACGAATAAGAGCCGCTATTGGCAACAAGATAGCGACAGGGAGGGTGCTCACTTTAGAAGCCAGCGCCAAACCCAACCCGAGTCCGAACAAAAGATAGAATCCCATCGGCTCGTCCAAGCGGCGTACTGAAGCGCTGTCCTGACCCCCGGACGGCAGTGGCGCCGTCATCACCCGCACGGCGGCGTAAAATGCCAAGTAGAGAAACGCATTGGCAAACGTATCTACCGTAAAATAATGTGAAAGTTGAATTTGCAACACCGCCAACGCAGCAAACCCTGCCGCCAGCGCCCCTATCGCGTAACGGCGGTAGAGATGCCGTGCAATGTGATAGACCAGAAACACGGTGAATAAATCGGCCAGGGCTGATAGCACGCGCCCCACCAGGTAGATTTCCCCATAACCGGTTTTGCCCAGCGCCTCGCCCACCCAGCGCGTCAGGAACAGCGGTAGCGTTCCATATACATAAAAGCCATAACCTACAACATGGGGATTAAGCGATGAAGTCGCCGTATTGAAATAATCCCCCAGACTTCCCGGCGTGTGGATGGAACTGGCAACCATGGTCATGAATCGCTCATCGGGATGAAGGTGTTGCTCTTCATCCCAATCCAGTCCGATCAAACGGAAGTAAGCCCCCACCACTAAAATGACGAGTAACAGCACATCCCAAAACAGGCGCTGCGACTTGAGTGTTGAGGTTTCTTTCGTAATAGAGTCTTCAACCATGTTACGATCCGCCTGTGAGTCCTAGGGTGTCGTTGGAGGGACAAAAAAGATTAAGAAATCTTTGCCCTCGCGGTGACTGTCGTAATAATAGAGAAACCCAGCCGGGTAAAGTTGGCGCAGTTTATCCAAAGCGGCCTGATCCTCGGGTTTTAGAATAAACAACTTGGCCCCGGGCTGGTCAAGGGTTTTCTCGAAATCTTGTGGCCACAGCGCATAATCTTTCAGCGGATAACCGGCGTTGATTCCCACCAAACGCGTATCCACCCAATAAGGGTAAGGGACAACATACGCCGAATCGGGATTGCCGATGGAATCGGCAAACGCACGAATCACATGCCCAATTTGAGAGGTGTTCCAGGCACCGGCCATAAACTGCCGATCGAATTGACGAAACACCAAGTCAAAATTCTGATAGCCTGCGCCGACCAGAAGCACTATTCCGAGCATCGCGGCAACGGCTTGTCCCGGGCGGGGCTTAAGTTGGTTCGCTACCGTTTGCAAAAAGGTCACCAACCCGATGGCCGCAATGATAAAGACCGGCACAATCGCCCCACCGGTGCGGTTAAGCGAAGGGTTTTCCTCAGGGAAAGCCAATGAAAGAATGGAGGGCATCATGAGCATCGGTATCGAGAGCAAGAGGAAAAGATCCACCCAATGGCGCTCACGGAGGTAACGCACCCCAACCACGACTAAGCCAATGAAATAAAACACCGCCGTGAAAATATCCAGCGCCGGGCGACCGGGGATCGAATGCACCCAGATATTCCCATTATCGTAGAAGAACATAACCAACGCTTTTCCTAAATTGCTCAGGAAAATCTGCCACACCGGTGCCGGATAAGGCCGTTCGACAGCGCTTAAGCGCGTCAAAGCGCGAAAGGCAAACATGTCCGGCTGTTCCATCATATAGCGCAAGAGGGGCAAGAAGACCACCAACGCCGTGAAAGCCAGCATCCCAAAAGCCCATACGGTTGCCCAACGCCGCCCTTCAGAATGGCGATGCAGTAAATACAACCCCAGCGCCAGAACCATCACCACAGGCAGAAGGCGTGTGGGGCTGTAGCCGTGCAAACCGATCCCTAGTGCCAAACCCGACCAAATAAAGTCATTGCGGTTTCCATGCCGCAGACCGCGGATGAGGAAATACAATGCCGGGGCTACGGCCATTGGATAGAGAGGAAAACGCAGTCCTACTCGCGAGATCACGTTCGGCCAATAAGCCACACCGGCGAGAAGGAAGGCGATCAGTCCCACCCACTTTCCCCCGATTTCCTTACCTAAGAGATAGATAAAAGGCAGCGCGATGAAGCCGGCCAGCGCCGTGCCGAGTTTTAAACTCATGAAGGATAAACCCGTTCCGGCCACAACCGCGATCAGCGCCGTAAGATACATCTGAAACGCCTCTCGCCCGGTATTGCGGGG
>Ga0272449_1000167_pt1 | contig 85114 bp, 58 predicted proteins | sample YNPCB0241_FD_198679 | JGI IMG/M metagenome (GOLD analysis project Ga0272449, IMG submission 198679) | Hot spring sediment microbial communities from Yellowstone National Park, WY, United States - YNP-CB-024-1 | ecosystem: Environmental > Aquatic > Thermal springs > Hot (42-90C) > Sediment...
TAGGCCACTTTGCCCCTCGAGAGGCCTTTTTTGAAAGCTCTTTCTAGCGTTAAGTTCCGCGAAACGGTACTCTGAATTCTCCGGGTCCCCAATCTTCTTGCGGCTTCAATCAGTGTGGATTGGTTCTGCCCTCGCGAACAGCCCCGATAACTGATTGCTGACGGAGAAAAACCAGCGTTTGGTACCCCCTCGGTATTTCGAAGCTTCGGGTCAGTGTGGCTAACGCTTTAAGACTTACCGAGAAGTGCCTGGCAGCTACTTTTGGCATCCTTTCGTTCGGGGTGTTTTCTGGAGAATCATTTGTCGGGCCTTAGGTAGGATGCTCGACAAAAGTGGCAGATGCCACACGGTTACAAGAGCAAACAACCGATGCGTGGAGCTTGCATCCACTTATCCCCGCGTTATTCCTTTTTCTGCTGGGCAATGGACCTCCGCCCATCGCATTGGCACGGGGATTCTCGGTCTCTTTCAAAGGAAGGGCCCTTTCCCTTCCCGCCGGAAAGGGTGCTCCTTGTTGAATTGCAACTTGGTTCAGGGTAACCTTGCCCATATCAAATCACCTCGGTTGGTCCTAGAGGCCTGGGCCATACTGTTAAAACTCAGAGGAGAGGTGAGATCTTTTGGGCGGAGCTGTGTTCAAATGAATGGGTGGAGTGTGCAAAAATGGCAAAGTTGCGATTCCTTGCGATTCGTTCGGTCACTTTGGGTTGGGCACTAGTGGTCATCTTGGCAGGGGTGAACGAGGTAGTCCGTGCCCAGGGACTTGAGGGTCCGGCCGTCGACTGGGAGAACTACGGCTATCTTTTGCCGGAGACCAGCAGCCCGAAGATCACGGTGTGGTGGTGTGAATCTGGTTGGAAAGTAGGGAGACATCGGCAAGCACCTGAACAGGTGTTTCAGAAGGTTCGGCTTGAAGCTCCGCGAAATGATTGGGAGGCAGCCCAGGTTGTTCTACTCCCTCGGGAAGTTTTGCAGGTTCTTGCGGTGCGGAGCTCGGAGCTAAAAGGGCCAGCGGGGGCTACCATTCCGGAAGCAAACGTCCGGATTCTGCGGGTCTATTACCACTGGGTAGAACATCCCACCGACAAGGCCGGGAAGCGGGACTGGTGGCCCGATGCCCTTCCTCCCCTTACCGATCCTGTGGAATGCAAACCGGGGGAAAATCAGCCATTTTGGGTGTTGGTCTATGTCCCCAAGGATGCTCCCGCAGGAACTTACCTCGGGAAAATTGCAGTGAGTACCACCCTGGGTACTATCGAGGTACCCCTAGAGCTTGAAGTGTGGGACTTGGAACTTCCTGAGCGAAATCGTTTGGAGACAGCCTTTGGGTTTAGCCCGGGGAATGTATTCCGCTATCATAACCTTCGCGAGGAGAAAGACCGCCGGCAAGTGTTAGATCTTTATTGGCAGAGTTTTGCCGAGCACCGGATTAGCCCATATAACCCAGCACCTTTGGATCCGATTCGTGTTCGTTTTCTTCCCGATGCAGATCCGCCCCGGGCAGAGGTTGATTTTTCTGCCTGGGAGCGGGAAATGACCCGGGTGCTGGGGAAGTTCCGCTTCACGAACTTTATGCTAACCATTCACGGGATGGGAGGAGGAACTTTCCACCAGCGGTATGAGCCGGAGATTCTGGGTTACGGAGAAAACACGCCACAGTATCAGGCAATGTTTTCCAGCTATGTAGGTCAACTAGAGGAATTCTTACGGCGGAAGGGCTGGTTATCGATGGCCTATGTGTATTGGTTCGACGAACCAGAACCAAAAGACTACGAATTTGTGACCAAGGGGATGGAGCGGCTCAAAAAGTATGCCCCGGGGTTACGTCGGATGCTCACTGAGGAGCCAAATGATCGCCTTCAGGCTCCGGTGGACATTTGGTGTCCCATTACCCCCAACTATAATCACGAAGTAGGAGAGAAACGTCGGCAACTCGGGGAGAAGTTCTGGTGGTATATCTGTACAGGTCCCAAAGCTCCGTTTTGCACCCTTTTCATTGACCATCCGGCAACGGAACTGCGGGTTTGGCTCTGGCAGACTTGGCACCGGAAAATTGCAGGGATCCTCATTTGGCAGACCAATTACTGGACCTCTGAGGCTGCCTATCCGGACAGTTTTCAGAACCCTTACGAGGATCCCATGAGTTATGTAAGCGGTTATTCCACACCCAAAGGGGTGAAACGTCACTGGGGTAATGGGGATGGTCGGTTTATCTATCCACCTTTGTCGGCGGCTACTCCCGAGACCTCAAAGGGCCAGCCGGTGATCGAGCCTCCGGTTTCCAGCATCCGCTGGGAAATGCTCCGAGAAGGGATCGAGGATTACGAAATGCTGGCATTGTTGCAGGACCGATTGGAAAAACTTGCCGATCAACTCCCCGCAGACAAAAAAGCTCGGTATCAAGCCCTGCTTGAGGTTCCAGGAGAGATTACCCGGAGTATGACAAGCTTTACTTTCGACCCTCGGCCAATCCTTGAGCGACGGCGGACCATTGCTCAAGCGATTGTCGAGCTTAACGCCATGAACTAAGGTTGTCTTCCGTTGAGTCAGGGCTTTACGGAGAAGGCCGTAAGGTCTTTAAATTCAAGCTTTAAATTCAAGTGGAGAATCATGGTTGGCCCACCCAAAAGTTGGGCTTTGATCGCTTTACGGGCCAAGCCGACGGTCTTGGGAGCCGAAAAATTGAAAAGGAATGGTTTGAAACGGGTTGCTACTAAAAAAAGAAAGTGCCCCGGAAACGTCCTTGCCCGGGTGCACTTTTTCACCCGTGTGCATCGGCGGTGGGAGATGCCCGGGTGTCCATGGTGGGAAACGAGGAGGAACTTCCCTGTCCCTCCGAGGGTGCTGAGGCTCGTCCGTGAGTGATTCGGATTCCCTTCCTAGTTAGGCGAATCGACCCCCTTGGGAATTCCTGGGGTGCATCCCTGCAAGGTTCGGCCACTGCCTATGATTTTGCCTCTGGGCAGGTTCCACCGCCCTGAAGTTTCAACCAAATTAGCGAAGAACCGACCGGCGGGTCAATTCCGGTTTTGATTCTCTAAAGGATAAACCTCCTTTTGCTCTTAGCCCCAGCTTGGCTCTGCGTCGTTGGATCTTCGGAAACAGGAATTTTCAACACTGAATGATCTTAAGCACTGCCCATCTTAGCTCAAATAGCGAAATTTTCGAAAGGGTTCTCCAACTTGCCGGCCGTCCGTCCTTCCTTTTTCGGCCTTGGAGGTTTAAGCATAGATGATTGCCGGATAAAAGCCAAGCTGAGAATTCAAAGGCTTTTCCGGAGGATTTTCGGATGCCTACCCGCTAGCATCATCTGTACCGCGGCCCAGCTTTTTCGAAGATAGGCAACGAAAACGAATGCAGGGAACTCACTCGGGTACTCCGAGGAACCCTTCGTGGAGAAACACTGGTTTGTACCCTCGCTCGCTAACAAACTGGAGGGCTGCCTCCACGCGTTGGGGGTGATCGGGAAGGTACCGCGGATAGAATGGCCAAAAATATTGCTCATGAGTCATAAGGTCCATGATTTCCGCAGTGTTCGGATCCTCAACGAGAGGCGAAAGAGTCTCCACGATTTTTTCCGGCGGCAGGGTGTTACACACCACATCGATTTTGGAAAAGACGATATCGACTTCGAAGTCCATAAGAGCATCATGCCGCGAAAGGTATTCTGATCGGACAGGATCCAAATGGTAATTGACGTCCCATAAGGGTCCATGTTTGGTGAAATAGCCGCTCAGGACTCTTACCCCCCGTTGGCGAAGCACCGGAAGGGCACTCGGAAGAACCATTCCCCAGTGAACGATGGTTGTTGGAGTCCAGGATTGTTCTCCTGCAAAGCGGAGGACCTGTTCGGCCACCAGGTCGTAATCGGCGGCAAGCTTTTCCGGGGGAGCATTTTGGTAAGGCCGGGCCGGTTGATCCGCATAAGCATGAAATGCCAATCGGAGCCAATCCGCATTGTCGGCCCATTCGGAGCGATAGCGATCCGGGAACTGCGTCAGATCAAAATCATCGCCTGTGGCATAGTAAATGTTCAGCACAAACTTTGTACCATATTTCCGATGGAAGTCCCGCAGCATCGCGAGGTAGAAGCAATCAAAGAGGGAGCGATAACTGTTCTGGGCAATATCGCGAAGGAAAAAGCCGTTATCGTCGATGGCGAAACGATACCGGGGTACCGAGTTACGATCCCAAACCACTTTGATCCGGTGTTCTTGCCGGCCGAGGATTCCTTCGGCCACGGCCACCAATTCCGTTATTCGATCCCGAAGCACCACTCGAGCTGAGAATTTTTCCCCAACACGGCGGGCAGGTTGTCCGTTTACCGTCACCCGGTACTCAAGGGGAGCCACCCCCGACACCTCTATCTCCAAACCACCATCCACTCGCCGTCCGTGCCGATGGTGGAGCACCGCTCCGTGGAAAGGCCACTCGATGCAGGTAGTGCCCCGCACTTGCGAGAAAGCTCGACCACCCAAGAAGCCACTGGTGGCAAAGACGGCCGAGGTGGCGAGAAAGTCCCGCCGCTTCCAGGAAGAGCCTGACCTTTGCATGAGAATAGTCTCCTAAATTCCCGGGTAGCTTCCGCACAAATTACTGGTTGATTTCCGCCCAGCCCCTCGCAAAAAACCGAACACTCTACATGTTCAGCGAGGCTCGGATGGCCACACCTTCAGCACTTCTCTGTCGCGGGTCAGTGTGTTTAGGTTGACCTTGCCTCCGGGGTACCGGAACTCACTTTCCCTTTGGGGCCTGCCTCATGGCTTCGGCCAGAATTCGGGCCGTACTCGGCCGCATGATCCGGGGGTCAACTGGCCGTCCTTCTTGCAGAGCCTTCCGAACTTCCTTGCCGGAGATTAGAAGCGGCTCTTCCCCCGGATGGTTCTCCATGAGATCCACCCGGCCAATCGATGGATAATAAGCCGCATAACCGACGCACAATGGCCGAATGAGCAATTCGCCCTTCAAATGTTTGAAAATCTCCTGTGCATCAAAATCCCCCCAGATGGGACTCCCATCGTGATACGGAGCGTCGGCATGCTTTCGGCCAATGATAATATCCGTAAACCCCAAGTTCTGGCGGTAAATGGCGTGCATTACCGCCTCCTTTGGTCCGGCGTAAAACATCTTAATATCGAGACCGACAAGAATCACGCGGTCAGGGACACTTTCCCCCAATCGGGTCCAAAGCTCCGGATCGGCGTCGCCATCGCCGAGGGCTCGCTCGGCCAAAAGGGCTTCGTACGTACGCATCCGTACGGCAGCAGGCACATCGTCTTCTTTGGTTTCTCCTACAAGAGGATTTAGACAAGCTCCGGCGTTATATCCGGCACGCAACAGCGTTTCTAAGCCATAGACGAGAGCATATTCGTGAGCCCGGTGCAACGGATTTCTTGTTTGGAAGGCCACCACGCGGTTCCACCCCCGCTGGGCAATAAGTTCCCGAACTTCTCGCGGACTGAGAATGTACTTGCCAAATTCGGGATGCTTGGGCTGAGGAAAGACCGTAAGCCGACCACCGATGAGGTAGTCTTTATCACCATCTGCTTTCAGCACCATATCTCCCCCTGGGTGGTCCACCCGAGTGGTCTGATAAACGGAGGAAAGGTACCGGGATTTATCCCAAGGATAAACGTCATGAATTTCGAGAATAGCCACCAGCCGGCCTTTCGAGTCCACAAGCGAACACTTGTCCACATAGGTTAACTGTCGAGCTTGATGGGAGGTAATCGGAAAAGCAAGGGGGATGGTCCAGGCATAGAGTTTTCCTCCCCGTTCAATAACTGCCTCTTCCAGAACCCGCTCGTAGGTGGCTCGATCCATCGGACCTTCCAGTGGGCTGAGAACTCCATCCCCAAAACGGTACACGGTGGAAAGATCTGCATCGGAAACTGGGATTTTGGGCAGTCCCTCAGCCTCTGCCATCAAATCGGCCACTGCCTCCGGAGGCACCATGCGATCGACCGGCTCCAAAAGGCCTCCGTGAGGTGGGATCAAGCCAAGAACGCCGGATCCAGATTTGCGAGGGTGATCGGAAACCTGGTTCATGTGCGTAAAACCCCTTTTAAACTCGAACTTCGACCTAACTGTTTCGTTCATCTACATGAATTTGGAGTCTGCGGAAAACAAGTGGTTGACTTTTGATCCGTCCCAAGCTCAAGTACCTTTCGGTTCAAACTTGGACCTAACCAAGAGTCTTCCCAATTAATGCCTGCCAGGAATTTGGTTATTCTCCCCGAAACCAATCAGGAACTGGGAGGTCGCTGATAATTATCGACACCGCGGTAGAAATTGCCGAAATTTCCCATTTAGGGGTTCCTAAAAAAGGATCCCAAGTAAGCTGGGCCCTTCAGAAGGATCCCAATTGGTATGCTTCTCTGCAGCCCGGGGTCGAGTCTACCCCTTGCAGTTTCACCGGGCCCTGTGACTAGGTGCTTTCGAGAAATTGTGGCGGAAAGCGACACCCTTTTCCTGGAGAAGGTGATTCCGGCAATGGAAGGCTTACTTATAGAGCTTTTATAGAGCTAGCCCTTGAGCGAATAAGTGCCTAAACCTCAATCACATGAAGTCAATGGGATCCCGCCGGTCCCGCCCAGCCTCCGGTGGGAGTAATGGTGGGAAATAAGGGCTGTCCGAAGAGTCAAAAGCAAAACGACTGGAGGCCTCGGCGGCCTCAACCATAGTCCTCAGATATAGTACATCTGCTGGTCTTGAGACCGGGCCCGCTCTAAGAGGTCGGCGAAAGTAATCTGCCGCAACCACTCGCGTTCTTTGGCCCGAATTTCATCCCAAGTCTCCGCTAAGGCTTTGACGGCGGGGGAATCGGCCGAGGCATTTGGCCGCCACTGTTCGCCGTCGCCTCCTTCAATTACCTCCATGACCTCCCCCAAAGAGACTTGTTCGGGCGGCCGGGCAAGGTGGTAACCCCCCGCGGCTCCGCGGGTACTTGCGACCAAGCCCGCACCTTTCAGCTGTAGAAGGATTTGAACGAGAAACCGCGGCGGAACGTCGTGCCTTTCGGCAATTTTCCGAATCCGGACAGGCTGACCCGTACCATATTGAGCGGCTAATTCCAGCACTGCGATACACGCGTATTCGGTTTTGGCAGAAATCCTCATCAGCATATCCCTTTGCCTCGTGTCCTCAACAAATTTTGCCAGCGGGTTAAACCTTCGCTTCGGCAGACAAACGTCTCGGGGGAACGTAAACCGAAAATTACCTCGCCTTTTTTCACTTAGCTTCTAAGTATTAGTTCCCTTCCCCGGAGAGGCAACTCCCGGCTGAAGCCATCAAGGGCTAGAACCAACACAAAGTTGGCAAATGTGCTTTCCTACATTATACACTTAACCGGTGATGATGCGAAGCTTTCCTGCATGGCCTTTTCCATATCTTTTTGAGCCACACGTGCCGTCCGGAGAGGGCACCGGGAGGGCCAGTCGGGGAAAAATGGGAAAAGGCGTACCCAAATCTCGAGCAAGGACCTCGATGCTGACCGGAATAGATGGCCCCGAAAATACCAAAGATTAGGCGAACTCCTCTAGTTGGGGGGATGGCTCTACCACGGCGTCTGCTGCCGGGTGGGGATGATCATGCAAGCATCAGGTTTTCAGAGGTATATTGCCCGACCGAGGTGTAATAAACGTTGGCCCCACTTTCGGTCGGTCTGTGGTGCGCGAAGTCCGAAGTGATACCCCTCTAATGAAGCAATTTAGTCCCTAGTTGGCGTTTTCTTCCGCGGGATTGTGGTGTCTGCAGGGTTGCTATAAGGCCGCCGGGGATATCCTTCCAGAAACTGATGAGACTTTCGAGGAGATGTGACCTCTGTAGGAATACGAACAGGCAGAGTGCCCATTCGAGGAGCATAGGACTCCGCCCTGCTAGATGTGTGCTGCGGTGCCCACTGGAGTGTTCGGTGCCCTTTGGCCTTTGATCTGTTCGCCATTGTTTCGGAAATACCGGCGGTAAGCTCCGCGGTAACCGCAAAAATTCTAGGGGCAAAACTTTAACCTGATTTTTGAACGCGTGGGCATCAGGCGGGAGTCGGGGACAGGCAAAAGTCGGTTCCTCGCCGGGCTGGGCGATCAATTGGGTGTTGGGGGAATGTTACGGAGCCGTCGAAATAATTTCCCGACTTTCCCACGGACGGAGTTCTCTCAGGCAGTTGCCCTTACTGAGCTGCTGGTTCTTGCCGTAAGGAATGGGGTGCTTTACCCGTCCAAGTTCAAGGGAGAATGGGCTTAAATCGAGTTAGCAAAACCGGGGGCACCGCTACAACCCGGGGCTCACTAAAGGGGCTGACAATTTCGGCACCACTTATTCAGGGAAGAGTGGGACAAGCAAATCCCAAGGGAGGAGCTGCAGCTTGCTTTCTTCGGATCATTCCCTCTTGGCCCATTGGGGATTTACCTACGTAGGCCCGCGACTTAGCAGCTGAAAGGGCCCTTGAGGACTTCTTAGCCCAAAGGTCGGATGGCTCTAGACGGATGGGCTGGCCAAGCTTTTGGCCAGTGGGAAGGTTGTCGCGGGATAAGCGGCCGAATGCTCGCAAACTTTTCGGACCGGCAGGGCTAAAAGTTATCCGCCCTAACTTGCCCTTGTTGTGGAGTTATGCTTTGAGTGGGAGAATTGATCATGCTATTGGCCGCCCTTATTCCCGGGGGATAGAAACAAAATGATTTCCATTAGCGTGTGATGGGGAAGGCCCGTCGAGACTTTCGAGCTTTGGGGAGTAAACCGAAAGCATTCGGAGTCCCCCAATGAAGTTTCCCAGCGAAATTTCCCTTTGGGTCCTCCGATGGCACGGCACAGTGCTGTGGTGAAGAAAGTGGCGGAGGTTTTGAGAGAGATTGCGGGTTTTGAGGGGCCTGCGGGATCTTCCATCTCAAATGGGCGTTCGGTCGGGGGAGATAGTTGCCGGCCGGAAGGGTGGAAGGTACGCCCTTTGGCGTGGGGGGGTTCGCTACTGTGCCATGGATTGCTCCTCCTTGTCGTAGGACTGAGCTTACGCGGACCCGTTCCGAGGGGGACAACTCGGGAGTATTCCACAGTCGTGGGGATCGCCCTTCGGCCAGCCCCACCCCTGGAGGTCTCGATGGAACCGCAGGGCTTCACGGCGGATGGAAGCAAGGAGGAAGCCCCGACCACCCACGACGACTCGGCGATTTCCGGGCTTGGGGACTTAGTTGGCCAACCTTCAGAGTCCCCACTTGCCAGGGTTTTGCCGGAGGCTACCCTCGGGGCTGGCAAGGCTCAAATAGGCGAAGGGACGCCTTTTTCGCCGGGTCCGACCGGGGGAAGTCCCCAGTTGCGGGGGGAAGCGGGGGGCAAAGCTCGCGTGCGTCTTTTTGGTATTGTGGGGGAGGGCTATAAATTCGTTTACGTCTTCGATCGCTCGGACAGCATGAATTGGTTCGAGCAACGTCCCCTCCGAGCAGCCAAGGCCGAGCTTTTGGCAAGCCTGGAGAGCTTAGGCGAGACTCATCAGTTCCAGATCATCTTTTACAACCATGAGCCGCTGGTCTTTAATCCCGCGGGTCACCCGTACCGACTTGCCTTCGGCACCGAGGAAAACAAGCGACGGGCCCAACGTTTCGTGCAGTCGGTGGTTGCTAGCGGGGGAACTCGGCATATGGAGGCACTGCTTCTTGCCATTAACATGCGGCCTGATGTGATTTTTTTCCTCACGGATGCCGACGATCCTCAATTGACCGATGTACAGGTGGACACCATTGTCCGGCGGGCCGGAGGGATAACCATTCATACGATCGAATTTGGTTATGGACCTCCAAGGAGGTCGGATAATTTCCTTACCCGAATTGCCCGCCTCACCGGCGGCCAGCATGTCTACGTAGACGTGTCGAGGTTGTGACGCGTGTAGGCGGTGGAGGACATAAGTCTCAGGAGGTCGGAGTGATTTTTGACAACACGCTGGCCACCTCGTCAGCAAAGGTGTGCGATTATCTCGGGTACAGGTTATGCATTTGTCGCGAATAGGCTTTGCGAAGAAGTGAACTAATGTTTCAATTCAGCACGGCTTTGGCGTGTTTCTTGATCGCGTTTGGTAGGGCGGGAGGAGCTCTTTCGGAGCCCGACACGGTTTATTTTGTGGCCGAGGGCAATTCCCAGGGCTGGGTGAGCATATCCGGCGAACTACTGAGTTTCTCTCGAGCTGGGGTTACCCTGCGGGATAGCTCCGGTATTGTTCGCGAATTTCGCGGGCGGACCGTGCTGCGGATTGAGACACAGCTCCTCCCAGAACACCGCGAAGGGGTTAAGGCCTACTGGGAGGGGCACTTTGAGGAGGCCTTAACTAACTTCCGGGCGGCTCGGGCGAAAGAAACTCGGCCATGGGTGGTGGAAGAGCTGATTGTTCGAAGCTTGTGGTGCTTACGTTACTTAGGACGGCATGAGGAGGCCTTTGAGGAATTTGCCCTGCTCTTGCGTGGGAATTCCCAAACCACACACTGGGCAAGTATCCCTTTGGCATGGATACCTGGAGAGATTTCCGCGACGCTTGAGCGGCGGTGTCTTGAAGCCCTGCGATCTGCCATTCCGGAACTTCAGCTTGTGGGAGCAAGTTATCTTTTGGGCGGTAGGAACGAAGCTCAGGCGGTCCCAGTCCTTGGGCGTCTTTCTAGTACTGGTGAGGAACCGCTCCGGACTCTCGCTTGGTTTCAGCTGAATCGGGTTAACGGTTGGCGGCTCACCGAGGCAGAGCTAAAAGGACTGGAAAATGCGGTGGATCGGCTGCCTCGGGAACTCCGACCCGGTCCTGTGGCAGTCCTGGCTCAGGCTTGGGAGGCCAAAAAGGCGTACGAGCAGGCCCTCCTATGGTGGCTTCACCTGCCGATTTGCTTTCCGGAATATCGCGATTTGGCTGCTTGGGGACTACTCAATGCTGGCAGAGATTTGGAGCGACTTCATCGCCCGGCAGATGCTGACCAGCTGTATCGCGAGCTTTTAGAAAACTATCCGGAGTTTCCCTACCGGCACCTCGCTGAAGCCCGGTTGGCGGAGTTGCAGACCGACCGCTAGGAGGTGATGCTACTCGGACAACTCTTCGGTCGAAAAGATTCTCCCGGCGGCACCGTCTTTTGTGGCCATTGTGGCCGATTGCAAGATAGTCTTGTCCCAGTCCCTGGAAAGGGGAGGCCCCGGGTCGATTTCCCGGAATCGGCCGGTCCTGGCAGGCATTTTTGTCAGGAAACGAGGAGGGGCCATGCCGGCGGCAAACCAAGGGTGGAGGGCACTCGCCAAGGCGGTTAGCACCGGTTAGAAGGTGCTGGGCAACACTGGCTTGCCCGCACGGCCTGCCTCTCGAACTGCTTCGGGTAACTCTCGGCGAAAGCGGTCCCGATAAAGTCCAATGTATTCGAGAGGGATGGGACGAAATCCTACCTCCCGCCAGAAGGGGGCATCCTCCCGAAGTCGGAAGAAACCAGGCTTTTCAGCTATAACGGCTGCTTCCACAGGCCCGGTCCAATTGGGGCCGATGTAGTTTGCTCGGCTGTCACGCAGGAAAAGCTGCTTGCACCCTGCAGCCACATTTCGGTAAATCCAGTTTGCGTTGGGATTTTCCAAGAGCCGGTCCAGGTCCGGATAACGGCCCAGGAAGATCTTCCGGTCGATATCTCCCCGATCCAACCGGCCACTGACAAATTGTTTCCAGCGGTCTGCTCCCCAGGGGGAAAAGCTGATTGCTGCCATGCAATCGATGAAGAGATTGCTATCGATGACGTTTTCTTTTCCTCCGTGAATTTGTACTCCACCGAATCCCTGCCAGCCGACGCTTGCCCGGTAAAAGACATTTCCGTAAACGAGATTCCCGCAAATGGCATCGTCGAAGCGAATCCCGGCTCGGTATAAAGCACCGGATTCTGCCGGATTTTCCCATCCCCCAATGTGGTGCCAGTAATTGTAGCGAAATACATTGCCCCGGAATGTAGGATCACCGTGCATGTCGACGGCCCCTTGATCGTCCGATTCCATCACCACACGGAAGACCTCATTGAATTCCACAACATGTTCGTTGCCCCCTACCCGAAAGGCACTGGACCCTATGTCGTGAACCAAATTGTTGGCAACTCGGTGCCCTACTCCGGACACTAAAACCGCAGGGGTATACGTGTGATCGATCCGTGAAAGATTGTATATGTGGCAGTTTTCCACAAAGTTTCTTCCGGGCGTTAAGGTTCGTCTTTCTCCACCGGATAGCACCACTCCTCCGCGACCCATGGTGTAAATGTCACAGGATAGGAGCCCAGAGTCGTGGCATCCTTGGAGTATGTGCTTGGTCCCCGTACGGAGTTGGCCTTCTCTGAACACCACCCCATCCCCGGCAAAACACCGGACCGTACACCCCGCAAAAACGCATTCTCTGCCACCGGAGACGTGGATGGCATCCCTTGCCCCCAACTCCCAGGTAATTCCCTCAAAGCGAATGTGGGAAGCATTTTCCATAATCAGCATTGGTTCTGAGAACAAAGAGAGTTCCACTACCGCTTGAGAAAGATCGCCCGGGGGCCAGAGGTAAAGGATCATCTCCTTGCGGTCGAGATACCATTCGCCTGGCGAGTCGAGCTCGCAAAGAAGGTTGAGGGCAAAAAACGGGCGGCCTGCAGCGTAACCATAACGGGAGTAAGGGGCTTTGAAGTAGATGGCACCTGTTGCTGGCTCGATCCGCTCAACCAGTTCATAACTGTCAGCCCAACCCCAATACCAATAGCCGTAAAGGACCGGTTCCGGTTCCTCGGCCCAACGCTCGAGCCTTTCGTCTGGGAAGAAGATGGGCCCAGTCTTTGTGCCAGGGCCTGCCCAAGTTTGGAAAGCCTCCTGGTCCGAGACTTTCGCTATCTGCACAAACCCTTGATTGGGCCAGCGAGCAAGCTGCAGCGGCTGCTTGTTCCAATATAGTTCTGCGACCGGATAACTGCGAAACCCTCGGCCGCTTGCAAAGCCGCCTAACTGGAGCGGGGGAACTGCGGTGACTCCGTGTTGCCGTAAGTCCACCTGAACCACATGCTTTCGCGATTCGGTAGGCAGTCGCGATAACACCGACGGATTACCTACCGGCTCGAACTTTTCCAAGCGGATACCCCCACTAAAAACCGGTTTTTCTCCGGGAGCTGCATGATAGCAGATAGGAGCTTCGGGGGTACCGGAATCTTCTAATCCCAGGCGGAACGGCTGGCGAACTTGGTAAATACCCCCACGAATCACGACGGCAACACCACCGGCAGGAAGTCCCCGGCGTTTTAGTTCGCGAATGGCATCGCGAGCCCGTTCGAGCGAGGCAAAAGGTTCTGACTCTGTGCCCGGGTTTTCATCCCGGCCGTCAGGTGCTACGAAAAACCGCACGGCCGGCCGAAGTTCCGGCAACTCCCGGGAAGTTGGGGGACTAGTCGCGAACACGCCGGCCTTTCCCTGCTGCTCCAAAATTTTCAGCTGCTCAGCGGCTTCCTCGCGATGGTGAGCGGGGATACCCTGACCGGTAGCCAATTCAGCGAAGATCGCCCTCGCCTTTGACAGGTCTCCATCCAGCCAAGCTTGGCGAGCCTGACGCAGAAGTTCCACACTGCGAGGAACTTGAGCTTCGGCAACCGGTAGATTCAGGGGCACTACCCCGAGAAGAAGGGTCGTTAATAAACTCGACAGGCCACAGCAGCGAGGATAACAAGTTTGCACTCTCACGGTTGACGGTTCCATGGCCTTTCTCCCACATTAGTGCAGGAAATTAACGGGTTTCATTAAAAAACCTGCCTGAGGGACGGTACAGTTTGCGGGGCCGAAATGGGGTTATATGGTCTGGATGGTTCGTGCTGGGCGGGGGTTTGCTCGAGCCCTTGCAGGCGGGGCAAGTTACGCCAGCTCATTATAGTCCCCGGTTCCTTCCACCTACAGCGTGAAACTGCCATTTCGGATCGGCTTCTAAATTTCACGGGTTTTTGCTTGTTGTAGGATTGGGCCACCGGTTTTTCCGCTAAGAGCTGTCGGGAAGATTGCTCGGGAAGCTGGGGAAGCGGGGGTGCGAATTATCGCAGCGGGCAAATGTGCTCTGCTACCCAAGCATACCGTGGCTAGACGACTCCTCCCATAAAGATTCTCGAGCTTCCGTGGGAAAGGGAATGGGAGCTCTTGGTACTCCATCTGGAGCGAGGGGATTAAGGAGTTGCCTCTTCAAGTGGAGGGAACGCTTGGGCTTTCAAAGAAGAGTGGCCAGCATAAGAAGGAGGCACAAGAACGACTTGTGAGCTCGGGAGTCTAGCGGAGATTCAGCCCCGGGGAGAAAAACACCGTCCTGGGTGAAGAAGCTTGCAGACAACACCGATAGGATGCTTCTCTATGTTCAAAGATGCTTCTCCATGTTCAAAATCGATGGAACGCTCCTTCATGTTCAAGGTGGAGGTACCGTGCTTAGAGAGACAAACTTCACCTGGCCTCCGCTCCCGGGTTTCTTAGCAGACCAAGTCGTAACTCTTTTGCTGAAAAAGGCTTTTGGAAAATTTTCGGAAGGCACTTGACAGGACCTTTCATTTCGATTTAATGAACCTTGTGTTTTTCGAATTCGTCTAGACCTTGAGCTCGACCATTGCCACGGGGGTGTGGGGATGCGAGAGCAGGCTCCACGGTTCATAATTCAGTTGTCCTCCTGCGGTGTCCCTCCCAGTGGGAAGTCTTCCTCTGGGAATGCACGAAGTCCAATTCTCATCTCTTCCGGTTTTCGCTGGGGTGTGATTTTCCAGATTATTTGCCGCCGCCTGGGAGATCCTCGGACCCGGGGACCCCCGGAAGGAAAGAGCTCGCTTCGGTTCTATCTCCGAGTATGTTTGTGTACCAAATGGCAAGTCCCATGCGGGCTGTTAATCCACTTGAGCTTCTGGGGGAACGGTGAGGATTAGTCTTCTGGTGCCGGTGACATTCGATTGGGGGAGTTTAGAAGAAAGAGGAGGACTATCATGAAGCGAAGCAGTTATCGACGTCCACTCGGTTTCACCCTGGTAGAACTATTGGTGGTGATTGCGATCATCGGGATTTTGATCGCCTTGCTTTTACCTGCGGTGCAGGCGGCTCGTGAGGCAGCCCGACGGAGTCAGTGTACGAATAATCTCAAGCAGTTGGGATTGGCAATCCATAATTTTCACGACACTTACAAGCGGTTTCCGGTGGCAACCCATGAGGAAAATTTCATGGATCCTACCTACAAGGATTGGCGGGATGGCCGGGAACGGTGGAGCTTTCTCGTAGCGATCCTTCCTTACGTTGAGCAACAGTCGATGTACAACGAGTTTTTGAGCCGCCAGTTGGGAATTACTCGACCCTGGCACACGACGATGCCGGATGGATCGGTGAACACGTTCACGCGTGCCCGGCTGGCGGTCTACCTGTGCCCCTCGGATCCTGGGAGTCAATATACGCACCGTAACGACCTAGGACCGACCAGCTATCACTGCAACCGCGGCGATTACTGGTTGAATTGGGACTGGTGGGAATGCCGAGGCTTTTGCGGTCGGGGTGGCCGAACCGTGTTGAATATGGCCTCGATTCGCGACGGTACCAGCAACACTGCCGCAATTGCCGAGTGCAAAATCGGTGTGCAAGGCAGCCGGCTGGTGACAGAGGCGTTTGCGAGGGATGTGGCATCATACAACGGTGCTCCGCCGAGCCTCTGTTTAGCTCAAGTAGGCCCCGGACGGATGTACATCGGAAATGTGGAGACCGGCGGTTGGCAAATCGGATGGCGGTGGGCGGATTCGCGAACGCCCTACACCACGTATTTCCATATGCTTCCGCCCAATTCGGCAAGTTGCGGTCAGAATGCCGAGAACTGGGCCATCGTCTCCGCCAGCAGTTATCATCCTGGTGGGGTAAATGTGTTGTTTGTTGATGGTTCCGTTCGTTTTATCAGCGAGACCATCGACGCCGGCGATCCCACCCGGACCGTGCAAGACATGCCCGGATTCACCGGTGGGAACCCGCAGGACTACATGGGACCATCTCCATATGGCGTTTGGGGTGCGTTGGGAACCTCGCGGAGCGGCGAGACCATTGGGGCTTACTAGAACTCCTTGAGGTTACGCTGGTGCCTGGATTTGGGTCCCAGAATTGAGTTGTCTAGTTACCCGATTCGTGTTTGGATTTCCAGGTTGGGAACTCCAAGAGATTTACTAGTTCCTGGATTACACCTTTTTTTCTTCGGCCAAGCGGGACAATATCGTTGCTCAAAGGTTGGAGCGGCCCCAGAAGCCTGTATGTAAGTATCGATTCCAAGGTCCGTTAACACATTTGGGAGGGGTTTCGATGAATGTCGTACTAACCCGGATTTTGGTCGTTTTTGCCTTTTGCAGCCTTGTAGGCGTTGGGATGCTCGGCTGCGGGGGAAGGCAGGATGTCCAATTTGCCGAAGTCGAGGCAGTGGTGCTTCTTGACGGATCACCGGTGGAGGGAGCTATCGTCACCCTGGTGCCTGTAACGGAGGGGCAGGGGGTGTCCGCAACCGGGACAACTAACGCCTCCGGTCGGGCTCGGTTGCTTCCCATGACCGCTGGGGGTAAGGTCCAAGGAGAATACTACGTCGGGGTAATCAAAAGTATTGTTCCTCAGTCGAGTGAGGAGGAAGAAGAATCCGCCAGTCCTTCCGGTGAGGCCTATCCCAAGACGCCCGAACTGAAACACATCGTGCCTCAGCGGTATAACAATCCGCGGGATTCTGGGATTCGGGTCACAATTGCCCCTGGCCAGAAAGAAGTTCGGATCGAATTAAGCTCCGATCAAGGTTAGGATTTGGCGGTCTCGAAAAGGTTTTCTTGGTGGAAGGTGAACCACGAGCTGACGGTGGCACGAGGTGAGCCATACGTCGGCCGGGAGCGGCTATCCACATAGCCTTTTATCGTCCTCCGCCGGCCACCCCCTGCCGTGGGGTGGCCGATTTTGTTTTCGTTCTTTGCCGGCGAGATGGCAACGTTTCCCGGGAACGACGTCAGCGAAAAACCCCGGGGCCTTCGACCTTCTGAACGGCTGCGAAAAAGGATGTTTGACGGCCAAGGCTGCCGTCTTCGCATCGTCGGGCGATTGGGGAATCCTTTGCGGCAGTAGCTCTTTTCTCGGGAGCGACTCGTGCTCGGTTGCAAAGGGCTCGGTTAGGCTAGCCACCTAGGGCCGGTTTGACGGGTTACTTCGCGATAGACCGCGGGTCTTCCAGGGCGAAAAGACGGATCGAACGCCGAGAAAAGCCCCGATGTGAGGGTTGTTCAGCAAACATTTGGCCTCGGGAATTTTTTTGGCCGTTTTTTGGGGTGAACCTTAAACCCCCAGAAGGCTTCTTTTCTTTTGGAGCCCGGAGATTGAGGGGCATCTGAAATGGAGAATTGGATACATTTGGGAGAAAGGGACAGAGGACAAAGAAACTGGGTTTGTGGCACTACGATTATCAGTTTGATGACTAAAAGTTCCTGGGCACCACCTCGCCAATTAGCCCCGGAGGTGGTGAATCAATCAACATGTAGCGGAAATCTGAAGGTGGCCGGTGGGTTGGAGACCGAACTTGGGGGGAAATCCGGCAGGAATTTCAATTTCGGCGGCAACTTTATCGGAGATCCAGTTGGATCGATTTCAGTGTGTCGGTTGGTACCTAAAGCGGTTAAAATTGATCGGTTAGGCCGGAAGCAAAGTGGTAAATTGCTAGTTTTAAGGGCCGTGGCCCAATATATAGAAATTTTCCGCTATTACCTGCCCACTTTTTGTGGTTACTGGAAGTTGCTACCGACCTGGGCGGATTACTTAAAGGTTTTGGAGCCGACATTCCAGCGACACGATTCAGAGATACACCGAGAGGAGAACTCCTAAAAATCGGAGGTAAACCGAGACCAAAACTCCAAAGAATTGGGTAGAACGATGAGGCACATACTTTCCGCGTTGGTTCACAACGTTCCTGGAGTTTTGTCGCACATTTCCGGGATGTTGGCTTCCCGGGGTTACAACATCGACAGCTTGGCCGTGGGCGAGACAGAGGATCCCCGCATTTCCCGGATGACCTTCGTGGTAATGGGCGATGATGCCGTTTTGGAGCAGGTACGGAAGCAGTTGGAAAAGATTGTGACGGTTGTCCGGGTGGATGACATCAGCTCTCAGGATTACGTCGAGCGAGATTTGATGCTGATAAAAGTAAAAGCTCCTCCGGGCAAACGAAGTGAGATCCGGGAGCTGGCCGATATCTTTCGCGGGCGAATTGTTGATGTTTCTCATGATTCGGTGATCATCGAGGTCTCCGGCCCGGAGCGAAAAATCGAATCGTTCATCGAGCTAATGCGACCGTTCGGGATTATTGAGCTTGCTCGAACGGGGAGGATTGCGTTAGTTCGGGGCAGCCGCCGGTTGCTAAACGGGGATTCGGAGTGTCCTCAAAATCGGGAAGGTGAGACTCTCCCACCCGAGACCTATTCAGACAATGCGGTCACGGAGTAATAAACCCTCGGCGAATGTGTGAATCGGGTAGGTAAAGCTGTCCCCGGAATACGACTTCCCGAGGAGTGAAATCTTAAGTTGCGGTTTTCTTCCCTCTCGCTTTTTCGCAAGAAGACTTGGGCAGCAACCTCTTCTGCTCGAGTAATGGCCTCTTGTTTCGCCGAATGCTGGTAAAGCGGATCTCCTCCAAGGTGTCTGCCCCTTTTAAAAGCTGGGGGCAGCCGAGAACCCGTCTCACTGTCCAAAATCTGTGAGGGGTCTTCATCCTCGACCAGTCTGTTTCCCGCTTTTTCCCGGGCCGGGGTGGGCCAACACTCCTCCTGCATTAGGGCGTGAAATGGTTCTTCTACCGACCCTCCCGGTTTACCTCGGTCCCTGCCTTGAGTATCATTACCGCCAATTTGCGGTTCAAATGGTGGAGTAACCCCCTTCCCGGGAAGTGTGGATTGGAAGTAATTTCCCCCGGGAAAAAAGGAACGAGTTGGTCGGTGGGAAACTATCGAGTTAACCCCTGTTTCACGGATTTCTAGGAGAAAGGTCATGCCAGCGAGAATCTATTACGATCAGGACGCGGATTTGAGCCTTCTGAAGGATAAGACTGTGGCGATCCTTGGCTACGGTTCCCAGGGGCATGCTCATGCCCAGAACCTCCGGGATAGCGGGATTAAGGTGGTCGTGGCGGAGCTTCCCGGCACCCCGAATTACGAGCTTGCGGTATCCCACGGTTTTCAGCCGATCGCAACAGAGGAGGCCGTCCATCAAGGGGATATCGTCACGATCTTGATCCCGGACGAGGTTCAGCCGGAAGTGTTCCGCACGCAAATTCGGCCCAATCTTTCTCCGGGTAAACTGATCATCTGTTCCCATGGATTTAACTATCACTATGGGCAGTTCGATATTCCGCCGGGTGTGGCGATTGCCCTAGTGGCCCCGAAAGGTCCCGGACACTTAGTACGCTCGGAATTTCTCCGGGGTGCAGGAGTGCCGTGTCTCATCGCGGTGGGAGAAAATGCCACGGAGGAGACTTTTAAGCTGGCTTTGGCTTATGCCAAAGGACTTGGCGGAACCCGGGCTGGGGTTATCGAAACCACGTTCGCTGAGGAAACGGAAACGGATCTCTTCGGTGAACAGGTAGTCCTTTGTGGCGGGGTATCTGCCCTGGTCAAGGCAGCTTTTGAAGTGTTGGTGGAAGCTGGTTATCAGCCGGAGTTGGCCTACTTCGAATGCATGCATGAGCTGAAGCTCATTGTGGATCTCTTTTACCAGGGCGGCCTGAGCTACATGCGGTATAGTGTCTCCAATACGGCGGAGTACGGTGACTACACCCGCGGGCCGCGGATTATTACCGAGGAAACCAAGAAAGAAATGTGGAAAATCCTTGAAGAAATTCGCAGCGGGCAGTTCGCGAAGGAATGGATCCTGGAGAATAAGGCGAATGCTCCGTCCTTCAAGGCAATGCGGCGGCGGGAACGGCAGCACCCCATCGAGGAAGTTGGCCGACGGTTGCGACGGATGATGGCCTGGATTGAGGCGAAAGAAGTCTAGCTCGCCTGCCGTGCTCCAAGAAAAGCTCGTGGCCCTTTGGAAGCCTTGATCTCTATTTACTCCGTCTGGCTCCCAGCAACAAGAAGGCAGCCAGTTGGGCCGGGAAGTCTCGGGCCGGCAGGTGCCGCTGTCGGCCTTGCAAGCGAAGCCACGGCCATATGGTAGCCACAGTCTTCCCGCCGGCCCCGAAATTCAAACAAAGGGAAAGGGATGGCTATCTCTGGGGAATTTCCCGGTTGAATTGCCGAAGAGATCCCAGTGGGGTGGGAGTGCAGATAAAAGTCTTGGCGAAAGAATGGGGGCTAAGGCAATTTCTTTAGGTTTTTGAGAGCCTCTTCGGCGGCCTGCCGGACCACAAAGTCTTGAGCACCCGCGAGTTTTTCCAAAGCTTTTCGGACCTCCGGGGAGTCGTGGCCGGCGAGTCCGAGGGCTTCGGCTACCTCTGCTATAACGGTGGGATCGGAATCGCCCGTTGCGGCAAGGAGGGCGGGCAAGATCTTTGGTCGGCTCTCTGGGACTTTAGCCGAGATTTTGCCGAGGGATCGGGCGGCAGCAGCTCGGACTCGTTCCTCGGGGTCGTTTTCCAGGCGTTGAATCAATACCTGAATTGCTTTTTCGGAGGAAGCCGGGATTTCCCCCAATGCCCGAACCGCTAAGTAGCGGTCGGGCCAACTCAGATCCTCTGCTACCTGAGTGAGGGCCGGAAGTGCTTCCCTGGCGGCGGGGCCTAGCATCACAAGGACTTCTGCTGCTGCCGACTTTGCCGGGTGATTCCCTTGCCGTTTAAGTTCCGCGATCAACTTCGGCACCACCCGGGCCCCGCGGCTTGCCAGCTCTCCGACCACTTGCCGTCGAACCAGAGGGTTCCGGTGCCCTAACATTTTCACACATTCGGCATCGGAGAGTTGCCGGAAGTCGCCGCTTTCTCCCGAGGTTGCTTTCTGAGGCGGTTTTGCTCCACAACCCAGGGTGAGGAATACCCCCAGGAAAACTCCGACAAAGATGCCGAACAATCGACTGGTGTAAATCAGGGGTTTAATGCTTGGCATATTTTTAGGCCTCGGACGTTTACTCCGCTCCCGGCTCCCGGGAAGTTGAACAATTAGGACCCCAGCGGTGTTCTTCTGGAAACTGGGCCAATACGGGCCGACTTAGTAATCCCATTGGATCGACCAAGAGAAGGCCCAGTTAAAGGAAAAATCGCTCTGCTCAGTCCGCCAATGAGCTTTGGCAAAACCCTCCCGGGGGAGCTGCAAGGTTTGCAGTTTAAGGGATTCCAATTTCGGTGGGCCTTCTCTGGAATTCCCAGCTTGGACCAGCCAGTCGGCCTCGGCAAAAAATACGAATCCCCACCCGAGAGGCCAAGGCGGTTCTTCTCCGCAGCTTCCCTTGGAAACGCGGTGACCATTCTCCGCAGGCAAGGCCTGGTATCGGTTCCCAGTCTTTCCGTGGTGTTAAGACAAACGGGCCAATAATGTTTGGAAACCGTGCGAGATCACCCCTTCTCTGGGCGTAATATTAATTACCGGCTCCACCCGGATGCTAGGTAAAAGTCCCAGGAAGGTTCGTTGACCGTGGGGAGAGTAGATTTACTGGATTAAAGCGGAATTTGGTCGGGGGGGCAGTTAACCCGCGAATTTACCGGGGCCGGTTGCGATCTTTCCCTTCGGTTCCGGTTTTTATGGGTGGGATGAAGCGAGGAATCCAAGCGTGGTTCGGATAGCAGTTATTGGTGGCGGGATTTCCGGGCTTTCTGCGGCCTATCGGCTCCGGGAGTTAGCCCCTGAGGTAGAGGTAACCCTGTTTGAGGCCGGCCCTCGGGTGGGAGGGGTCCTGGGGACGGTTCATGAAGATGGCTATCAAGTCGAGTGGAGTGCCGACAACTTCATCACCACTTATCCCTGGGGATTAACCTTGTGCCGAAGATTGGGCCTGGAGGGAGATTTGACCTCCACCCACCCGGAGAATCGCCGTACCTTCGTGGTGAGACGGGGTCGGTTGTACCGGCTCCCGGATGGTTTTCTCATGATGGCTCCCACAAGATTTTGGCCGATGGCCTTAACCCCTCTGCTAAGTCCCTGGGGAAAGCTCCGGGCTGCGTGGGAGTATTTCCTCCCGCCCCGGAAGGTATCCAGTGACGAAAGTGTGGCGGCTTTTGTGCGGCGGCGGTTTGGCACGGAAGTGTTCGAGCGGCTAGTGGAGCCCCTGGTAAGCGGGGTATATGCGGCCGATATGGAAAAACTGAGTTTGCTTGCCACCCTGCCCCGCTTTCGCGAGATGGAACAGCAGTACGGAAGCCTCATCCGGGCAATGCGGAAGGAAAGAGCCCGGATGAAAAGTCACCGCCGAGAAAGTGGGGCCCGGTACAGCATGTTCGTTACACTTCGAGGGGGCCTATCCCAGCTGGTGGAAGCTCTTCAGTCGGCACTGCCCGAGGGTTCCATTCGGTTGGAAAGCCGGGTTATCGGTCTGCAGTACCAAAGCCCTGGCTGGCGGGTGCTCGCGAGTGAGGAAACTAAGTCCAGGCCCAATGCTGAGTCTGTACGGATGATCCCCACAACAGCTCCGAGGACCGGGGCCTTGGCCCATGGCACCGTGGTCTTGGAAAGGCACAGTGGGGACGGGGGCCTTGAATTTGGCAGAAAACAATTGGTTGAAAGCAGAGATTTCTCATGTGCCGGGAGCCAGGGGGAAACTTTCGACGCGGTGATCCTGGCTGTGCCCGCTCCCGTGGCGGCCCAGCTTTTGGAAGCTTCCGATCCGGAGTTGGCGACTCTTCTTGCCAGTATTCGCTATGAAGGGACGGCCATCCTTGCTCTGGCCTATGATCGAGGAGCTGTGCGGCATCCCCTAAATGGGATGGGGTGTGTGGTGCCCGCAGCCGAATGTAGTCCCATTTTGGCTGTGAGCTTTAGCAGTCAGAAGTACCTGCATCGAGCCCCGCCGGGGAAGGTCCTTTTGCGGATATTTGTGGGAGGGGCCCGGAATCCCTCTCTTTCCGAAAAGTCGGCCGATGAGATTCAGGAAATTGTTCTTCCGGAATTATCGCGACTTTTCGGCATCCGGGGTTTGCCGGAGAAGAGATGGTTCTTTCCTTGGCCTCGAAGTATGCCCCAGTACGATGTTGGGCACTTAGAGCGGGTGGCTCGTATTCAGACCTGCGTTGAGAGATTTCCTGGGTTGGCTCTTGCGGGAAATGCCTATATGGGGGTGGGAATCCCTCACTGCATCCACTCCGGGGAGGAGGCGGCCGAGGCTGTGCTGGCCCAGCTCGGGCTACTCCCTCCCTCAGGTCGAGAACGTTTCGAAGACATTGCTCCGCAAAGGACTTAGGCGGGCTTTTCAGGCCGTTCGGGTTAATTTCCTTTTGCCTTCCATCTCGGATGGTCTCTTGCAACTTGGGGGAACGGCATCCCAGAGGGCCCTGTTAGGGCCTGGGAAAGAGGATTTCCGGCTGCCCAAAGGCGAGACGGATATCGATACAGCTCCTACGGGTTAACGTAAGGCGGAAGTGGCAAGGGTTTGTAATGTCTCCCGGAATGCCGACTGATCTGCGTTGGGAAGTCCTAGCCGCTGGATTAAAAGGATAAAAATCATCTTTTTCTCAGGATCGATCCATCCTTGGGTGCCGAAAGCTCCCCCGTGACCAAACGTTCCAGGGGAAAGCATAGAGGTGACCCCCTGGGGCTGGCGAACCACGCACCACCCCAATCCCCAACCATTGCCCGCAGTAAACCCAGTGGTTAATTCGTCGGTGTGAACCCTTCTCATTTCTAGGGTCAATTCTTCCCTTAAAATCCGCTTGGTTCCCAGGATTCCTCCGTCCAGGATTGCCTGATAAAAACGAACGAGATCCCCGGCGGTGGAGAAAAGCCCGCCCGAGGGATTAGGCGGGGCCGAGGGGGATAGATTAATCAACCAGTGTTCAGCCGGCCGGAGTTCCCCACTCTGGCGATCCTTCTGGTACAGCTTCGCTAACCGCTTTTGCTGCCCGGAAGATGGATGAAAAGTGGTGTCGATCATTCCGAGGGGCTGAAAGATTTCTTCGCGAAGAAAAGTCTCGAGGTCCTTGCCGGAGACGACCTCGATAATCCGACCGGCTACCGTAAGTCCTGGACCGTAAGCCCATTGGGTTCCCGGCTCGAAGCGGAGCGGCTGAGAGGCTAGGTAGCGGACCGTCTCCGCAAGACTTCCGTGCATTTGTTGATCGGGATGGAGGCCAGAAGTGTGGGTCAACAAATGCCGAACCGTTGGTGGCGATTTTGGGGTGCGGCCATCCAAAAGTTTGACATCCCGGAATTCCGGCAAATAGGTGGCTACGGGCTCGTCCAACCGAACCTGGCCTCGATCCACAAGGATCATCAAGCCCGTAGCGACAATCGGCTTCGTCATCGACGCTATCGCAAATAAGGTGTCACGAGTCATAGGTTGCCCGTCTTCGAGGCAGCGGTAACCGACGGCTTCCCAATGAACAATGGCTCCGCGATAGGCCACTAGGGTCACAGCTCCGGCAATTTCCTGGGCTTCGACAAAGTTTTCCATGCTTTGCCGAATGGCCCGGAGTGGCCGATCGTCTAGACCCAGAATAAGGGGATCTAGCTCCGGTAAGACGGCACTTGTCTGCTCGGGGAGGGTAACTTTCTCTGACGGACTCCTCGAAACCCTGGTCCCGGATTCCTCAGCCCCTGCCAAAACCTGCCAAATCGACAAGGCCACGAGAAGCCCCAAACACCGGCACCACCACACCAACAAGGAGTACAATCTTGATGACATTAGCTGGTCACTCACGAACGTCCGAGGGCAACTGGTCTTCATTGGTGTCACCATCCTCTGACTCCCCAAGGTCAAACGTTACAACCAACCCTTGTCCGCAAAGACGAAACGCGGCAATAAACCACTGGGTGATTCAATTCCCTCCCATTTTCATAGGGTTGTGGAAACTTTACAATCTTTCGGCGGTATGCAAGTTTAGTAACGAATTCGATTCTCGGGTGTCGGTCGGAAAATCAACTTTGTCGGCTTGTACCCGGAAGCCTGAGAATCTTGGGATGGGGATGGGTCAGGCGAAAAGGGCCTCGGTCTTCCCACCCGACCTAGGTTTCCCCGGTGGACTGCGGACAAGGAGGAAGGGAAGATCTGTCTTGAATCTCCGCGGGTTGTATGCGGTCTTTATTCCATCACCGAGGCCGGGGGTGAGCACCAGAGGTTCTTTGGGACGGGAGTTCCTAGGAGTTCTTAACCTTTCCGCTTGCGAGAAGTTATTAAAGCGGGCTTGCAGGATGCCGGGATACCGCGGCTTGTTGGCCTTTCGGGGTTGGAAAGCCCAGGCACTCTTTGTGGAAGAGTGCCGGTTAAAGATTAACAAGCATAGTCGACTTGGGGAAAGGTGGAAGGTTCAGGGTGCGAGAATTCTGAGGGAGTAGCCATGGCCGATACTCTTCGCTTCGTGCCGCCGGAAAGCATCATCACGGGATGGGATTTTAGCACGGGGGCCGTAAAGTGTTTGGCTTTTGATCTCTCCGGCCATGTTTTGGCGGAGGTCCGGCTACCGACGGATCTTTGGAAGGGGGAACCCTATGATGAGCGGATTTCGGAACTGAATCTGATGCAATTGGAGGGGCAAGCTCGGGCCAGTGTTCGGGCAATGGTAGCTGCTCTCCGGGAATTGGGGCGGCTTCAGCAGTGGATTGCCGGAGGGATTTCTGCGACCCACCATACGGCTGGGAGGATTGATAAGAATCGTGTCCAGGTTCGGCGAGCCATTTGCTGGAACGACCAAACGCTGGCCGACTATCGCCGGAAAGGGGAAGCCCGTCTGGGTGGTCCAGCCCGAGTTCGGGAACTGATTGGCGGACCTTGGGCGGACCGATATTCCCTCAGTCATTTGGTTAAGGATGAAGACCCCTCTTACCTGTCTCCGGAAGCATGGCGGCGGACCTGGCGAATATTACCTCATGGGCCGCTAGCTGCCGGATATCTTACGGGCAATTTCGATGTGATTAGCGTTTCCTCGGCGGCCTCCACGGGCATCATGGATTTGCGGACCTGCCAATGGTGCCAGGAGATGTTGGGAGCCCTCGAGAACGAAGAGTATCGGGAGCTGGCCTGGAAGCAGCTTCCGCGGATCATCGACATGTATGAACCGGTCGGCCGATTGGCTGCCCATGTGTGTGCCGAGGTGGGGCTTGTGGCCGAAGAGGCTCCCTGGATCTTTCCCACCTCCGACGATCAGCAAGCCGGCTTGGTAGGTGGAGGAGCAGTCGATGCCGGGCAGGTGGCTGTCATCCTTGGAAACTCCGCGGTGGTCAATTCTTCTTCGGACCGATTGCCGAGTTCGGATGAGCTGGACGTCATGCGGCTGAATTGGGGCCCCTATCTCTGGATGCGGTGTTATAACAATGGGGCCCAGTTTCTGGATTCCGTGGTTGGGGAGAATCCCGACTGGCAAGCTCTTCAGGCAGCAGCTCGGCAGCTTCCTCCAGGCTCTGGCGGAGTCCAAGTGATGCCTTTTGTCCAATCGGAGCCCTCTTTGGGGATCCGGGGGTTAGTCCAGCCGGTATGGTATCCTTCCCGTCCGGAGCAGATGGGCACTTTGTTCCGGGCTGCTTTGGAGGCAATCGCCTACCTCATCCGTTTGGGGATCGAAGCCCACGAACGAGCAGGCCAGCAAATAACGCGGATTACAGTCTCTGGCGGAATTGCTCGAAGCGACTTGATGTGTGAAATTTTGGCCAGTGTGCTGAACCGGCGATTGGAACGGTTGGTGTCAGCCGAGGGACCGGCCCTTGGTGCGGCGGTTACCGCCTTGGCAGGGGTAGAAACGCTTCTCCGCCGTCAGCATGGGGTGCAGGAACCTTTCTCGGTGGCCGATGCTGTGGCCACCATGGTGCGGTATGCTGCCCCGGTCAATCCTAACCCAGAATGGGTCCCCGTATATGAAAAGGAGATGGTAAAGTTTCGCGAACGGCTGGAGGCATTCCGAGCATCCCTGAATCCTTAAAGAGCCGCTCCACCAGTCGGGCTTTTGCGGTGTAATGGGGGACAACCGTTCGTTGGGAGTTATTGGGCCGGCTGAGGCCTGGGGGCCTCGAGCGGAGCCGGTCCCGCCCAGAGTGTGCGACCTGCCGAAATCAATCCCCAGGCAGGCTGGGGGTGGTTCGACTGGGGCGGCAAAGCCCGTGGAATTTGCTCCGGGCTTCTTGACTGGGGTTGGCAGGTGGACTGCGGGTTTAACGAAGCTGCAGGTGGTCCCGCCGGGCTACCCAGGGCATGGGCACCGGGTGCTCGTAGAGGGTTCCAAGGTTGGGGCGAACCGCTTGGGCTATTGCCTGGGGCCAAATTGTGGTACCCGGCAGCGTGGATTGCAAAATCTGAGCTGCCCGCTTGAGGACTGCTGGGGGCTATTCCTGTCGCAAACCTTTCGGAAGAGGTGTATTCCACGGCTGAATTAAGTGCCGGAGTGGTCTGGTTGGAGGGGGCTATAAGACCCGGTCCGAAAGATGACGAGGAAGTGGATAAGACTGGCCCGCCGGGAAGGCTGGCGGTAGGTTGCATGGGGAGTGGTTCCTCACCTGAACTTAGCCCTGCCGGATGGGTTATTCTCCCCGGGATTCGCATTGGGGTCGGAACTGTCCAGACCTGTGGCTGCTTTCCGGTCGTACCGCTTGCCAAGCTCTCTTCTGCCCTCTGAATGGAATTTCGTGGCCCAGGGAGGCTGACCTTGGATTGCTGGCTAACCACCGTTGGGCCCTGACGGGCCGTAAAGCACACAATAAGGCTTACAGTTCGTTGCGGACCGCCCGCTTCGTCCCAAGGCAGCCAGACACTGTACGAGTGTCCCAAACGCGACTGACTGTAACATCGTTGCAGCTCCTCGGGGTTGAAAACATACCTCCGATCCGCTGTGATTTTTTGTTCACTGTCTGCGGTTTCTTCGAACGCATAGACTACCAGTGTGCCGTCGACTTTAATGGGCTTTTCACGGCCATCCTGGTAAAACATGATCCGGCCCCCGAAACCCCGTACGGGCGGCTGCCCGGGAGTATGAGCTACTGCGTAAGTCCATACCGCCACAATGCTATCCGGAATTCCATATTCCCGTTTTTCGTTTTTCCACGGTAGGGGAAGCCCTAATCCCTGTGCTTGTACGAGTTTGGGTCCAGGACTTAGGGTGACGATAGATGTTGCAAGAGTAATTTTTGCAAGGATCACCCAGGCAGGTTGTCTTACCACGGTTGGACCTCCGGAAACTCGCGGGCATTTATCTCTGAAAACGGTGCTCATTACAATTGGCCCCGATTACTTCCTTTCACCGGACAGGTTTCAACTCCGGAGTTTCGTAAACCGCTTACCGCCGAAGATCGGGAAACTCGAAGTGGCGTTCGCCACTTGCCCAAGGCGGCTTGAAATGCCCCTTTGGACACTCGGAGGACTTTGCCGCCCGCTTCAAACCACTGGATCGGCTCGGCCCGACACACCAGCCTCAAAAAGATTGAAAGTCGTTCTTTTTCGTACTCTTTGAAGGCAAGTCCCACGATTCTACATCCAGCCGGCAAAGAGAACATCGTTGTGCGGATCGACCCCATTCCTTTGGACAATCCGATCCTCGAATTTACCCTCTTCCAGCAAGTGCGAGTGGATGTTATGGATCTCGAAGGGTGGCGAATTAAGGTTCTTGCTGAGCCGGTATCGGACCTTCAGGCACCAGGAGCTCGGGCTGATTTGTGGCCGGTGGAGTAGGAATGATCTCCGCCGGGGTTGGCTCGGCTGACGGTGTTTCCATGTGGGGATACCGGATCCTGACCTCCCACGGTGCCGGGGGTTGGCATCCCCGAGCTTGCAAACCGTTAGCATCGTGCAGTTCCATTACATCTCGCAGGCACCAGTTGATCCGGGCTGACTCGATTTGTTTGATCCGCTCGATATCCGCCTCGTTTTGAACGATGTGTGGAGTCATGATGATCAGTAGTTCCGTTCGCTTAGTTTGCGTGGCGTCGTAGCGGAAGAGACGCCCCACAAGAGGAATATCTCCGAGGATCGGTACTTTCCGCTGGGCGTGAGATTTGCTCTTTGTGATTAGACCGCCGAGGACAACCGTCTCACCGTCGGCGGCACTCACCACCGTGCGGGCTGATGTAGTGTTGATCCGCGGAGCACGAATGACTTGTCCTTGGGAGACGGATACCGGGATTCCTTCCGCTTCAGGACCAACCTCGGACTTTGTGGCATCGATTTCCATCACTACGAGACGATCCGGGCTAATCCGGGGCGTGACCGTCAGGATCAATCCCACCTCCCGCCACGTGATGGTGTTAATCTGACCACCGAGATCGGTAAACTGCGTTCCGCTAATAGTGGGCACTTCCTGACCCACCAAGATCTGGGCCATCATGTTGTCCATGGTCATGATTTGAGGACGGCTGAGGATTTCCAGGCGACGGGAGTCTTTTAGGGCCCGAATAAGCACGCTTACCGATTCGCTAGAAGCCGACAGCACCAAGCCACCGAATCCAAGTTCAGCATTGCCCCGGCCTAGACTGAAGTTGGTGATGCCCTGGGTCCCGATCCGGTCAGATTGGGCCAAGGCAGCAGCCGAGTTGCTGTTGCCAAGGGGATCTGTGGTGTTAAACAGGAATCCGGGAATATTAGTCCCGGCCAAAGTCCCTGTGCCTGCGACACTGCGGTCAAAGAGAATGGAATCCTGCAAACCAAGTTCCACACCGAATTCATCGGTATCACCCAGGAAAAGCTCGGCAATCAGGACCTGGATCATGACCATAGGAGGCCGGGCGTCCAGTTCTTCGACTAATTTGAGAATGTCCTCAAAAAACCTGGGAGTGGCACTCACAATCAAAGAATTGCTCACAGGCTCGGGAACGATTACCACTTCCCTTTCAATTTGCTCGAAAGCACTCACTAGGCCAGGGGCGAGCTGCAAAAGTTGGCGTTCGCTCCGCAAGAATTCATTGAGAGCGTTAGCCACATCGTTTGCCGGTGAGTTTTTTAGGCGAAATACCTTGTTCACCCGTGCCCGAACCTCGGTTCCGTCCAGTCGCAGGAGGATTGCCTCGACCAGGGCAAGGTCACCGGCAGTCCCGGAGGCAATGACGCTGTTAGTCCGCACATCGACGGCAAATCGCAAAGGAATGAGAGCACTTTCCCCCGGTTGGGCACCGGTACGGATGGCCACCTGCTGGGCGGCTACTTGTTGCTGCTGACCAAAGATCGCCTGCAGCATCTCTGCCATCTGCTGAGCATCACCATTGACCAAAGTGAAAACCTTGATCTGGGCCTCGGCGACGGGCAGTTGGTCCAGCTCTTCGATTAGGGCCGCAATAAGCGGCATACTGTCCGGAGAGGCTGTCACAAGAAGAGCGTTCGATCGGGCGTCTGCCGTGATGACTGCATCTGTGAGGATCCCGGAATTTACCATGCGTCGGCCTTGCTCGTCGATTGTGACGAATCGCAGGACGGCAGACTTGCGTTCTTGTTGCTGTTGGGCGGCTGCCCCCGGCTGCCCCACTGCCCGTACTCCGTAGGCCTGACCGGTGATGGCATCCTGAAGAATCGAGGCCAGTTCGGTGGCCAAGGCATTCTTCAGTTTGAAGACCCGAATTTCACTTTGGGCTTCTGCCTGGCTAGTGTCCAATTGAGCGACTAACTCGGATACTTCTGCCATGTCACGTGGACTAGCCTCCACGATGAGCGAGTTGGAGCGAAAGTCCGTCGACACTCGTACCCGGGTACCCAGTCCGGCCCGATCTTCATAAAAGCTGGTAATAGTTTGGGCTACTTGATCGGCAGGAGCATGACGCAGGCGGAAAATCCGAAATTGGGTTTCGGGGCGGACTGGCCGGTCCAATTGCTGGGCTAGGTCGATGACCGCTTGGACACTTTCCTGTCGGCCTGCCACAAGAATTGCGTTCGGCTTGACAAGGGCTAGAATGAGCACACTTCCCAAGCGAGGTTGATAAACTTGCTGATAGATTTGGGTAAGTACTGTGATCAAAGGCTCACAATTGACGTGTCGAAGTTGATAGATTTCGATGACGGGCACAATCTCAGCACTGAGTCTCTCGATTTCTTGAATAAGCTCGGCCACTCGCTGGACGTCTCGTTCGTGGCCCCGAATGATGAGAACATCCAGACCTTCTAGCCATTCGATTTGAACCGGGCCAATCAGTCCTGCGGGAGCCTCGGCGGCTGGAGCAGGCGGCTGGGCACCGGGCGTTGGGGGCTGGACAGGTTCGGGTGGCTGAGCAGTCGGTTGCCCTGGAACTGGTAGCCCCGGCATCGGGGGCTGAGCAGCTTGAGCAAGGAGTGTCGCAGAGCCAGGCCCTCCAGCAGTGGCAGCACCCGGGTTTGCCGAGACCTGCCCTCCAAACGGTCTTCCCGCAACGCTTCGCACGGCTACCGCGGCCGGGTCAGTGAATTCTGGTGAGGCCAGTTGATCTCGGGGTACCGGCAGCGTTTGCGACATTTGCTCCAACGTTTGGAGAGCTTGTTCGAGTTGGCCCGTTCGGGGTCTCTGTAAAGCTACAAGGGCTAAGGGTGGGCCGGTGCCATCATTTTGGGAAAGCAGAGTCTGGACCAAGCTCGCCAGTTTCGGAACCGTAGCCGGTGCCCCCTGAATGAGAACAAGTCGGCTCGTCGGATCGAGGGAAACCAGCAGTTCTCCTCCGTCGAGGGTTCGAATCCCATAGGCGGTTTGCCCTTGCAAGGTTTTACCCACCTGGCGGATCCGAGCACCAAAGATTTGCTGCAAACGCCGCTCTAAGTCTTCCGGGTTATTTGAGCCCAGCGGAACGACCTGGAAGGCCGCTCCTTGATTGGCGAGCACCGCCCCGCTGCTTCCGGAAGAGGTCTGGGCACCGGCCTGGGGGTCTTCCATTTTCGTAGGGTTCCCTCCTCCGAGTTGTCCGGCATCCGTACTGGATCCTTGGTTGGGACCGGTGGCCTCCTGAGTATGCCGTCGTGTGTGCAAAAACTCTGCTACCTTTTGCTGGAATGCCGGAGGAGCGAGCACGATGAGCTGTTGGTTTCGCCGGTCAATTGCCACCCGCACCTGAGAGGGAGGAAATCGTGATTCAATTTCGGCAGCAACTCGAGAGATATCTCCCGCCACCGGGTAGACTCGGACTACGGAATCCTCCGCTACCTGCCCATTTCCTAGGGCGGCTGGAGCTCGAGTTTGGCTGCTGCCTGATGGCTGGGAGGACGAATTGTGTGACCGAGGTTCGGTTTTCGTGGACTCAGGTACCTCCGTTTCTAAGGCAGCAAAGTGCACAGGCTGGGAGAAAGAGGCAGATTGCGTCTGCCAGGGTGCCAAAGGCGGAGCCTGCACTTGGAAGGTAACTTGCCCCTTGGCATTTCCCAGGCTCGGATTCCTCTCTTGCTGATTTTCTCCCCGGCCCCATGCCACTACGAAAACGATCAGGCATACCACCCCGACGGTGCCGGCCAGCTGCCACCGCGTTCGTAAGAGAAACTCCCAGAATCTCTGCATCGATCTGACCATCCCTAGACAAGGTGAACTTCACCAAAGCTCAGAGAAGCGGGGAACCCCTGAAAACACAGAGTACCGACATCAAATCTTCACGAGATTAGCCCCCAACCCCTAGCCGGCAAACTCCCGCTGATCGGAAAAATCGGCAGAACCCGAACTTTCCTTGAGAGTTTCCTGAGCTCACCTGTTCGGCAGACTCTCCGATAACCCGAAATGTTTCCTCACTCGGACATTTTCCCCTGCATTTAAAGTTTCTGGTGCGGAGAGAGTCGGAGGAGGAAATAGAAACAGGGGGCTACGATGCAGAGGCCTCTCTCCTACGCTTGGCCTTACCGCTTGGGATAACTGAGAGCAGGAGGCAGATCGTAACCACCTTATCGGACCGGAGCAATCTGAGCGGGTTCTTTTTTGCGACTATCCCAACGGTCAAACACCCCATGCCTCGCCACCATAACGGCCGCTAATTTGGTTCAATCCTCTGTGGAACTTGCAATGTCCAAGTGTTTCCCGAGTCAAAAGTTGAGCGGAGGTATCCTCGCTCATTTTCTTAGGGCTTGAGTGATGCCCGGGGCTTGGATAATGCCCGACTTGAAGGGTAGGTTTGCCAACGTGCCGGTCTCCCCGGGAAAAAAGGTGCCGCAGCAAACGCCGGTGGTTCGAGGCATGCTCCTTGTGCTAGCGCAAGCATTCTTTTCCCAGCAGCCGCTCGGGCGTGGAGCAAAACCCTGCCAGATTCGAATCGGCCCCAAGAACCAAGCTGTTTTTTGAATGGCTCTCATGGTGAGCAGTACCTGGTTGCCTGTAATCTTGCGACCCAACAGGAAAGGCTCCTTGCAACAGTTTGCACTAATAAAAGGGCGAACCACGCATGATGAGATCGGTATATTCCCAGTTCCGTTTCCTCCGTTTCCAACCTGGGTACTCGAAGTTTTAGGGGTTCCAGTTCAGCAAGCCCAGGCCGAGTGAGTTAAGCAACGCCTAAAAGAGTGCTAGCATCCCTAGGTCGGATTCGTCGGCGGTGTTTACCCGGGCGGAGTCCTGCGGCAGGTGTTTCTTTCGCGGAGCTGAGTTACCTCTTCGCGAGCTTGCCCATGATAAACAGAATGTCGAGGTGTCGATTGCCCGGGTCATTACGGCTTTTTTGAAGTTTCCAAAGAGCAATATTTCAATTTCAAAACGTTTTGACATTTGGAAGTTTAGGGGTTTCGGTTGACCCGATGTCGGTTTTCGCACGTTGTGGGCGGGCAAACCCTCGAAATTTTCTAAAAACTGCAGGCGTCGGTCTCTCGAGCTTCTTTTCGTAGTGCCGGGCCACTTATTCCCTGAAAAACCCCGGCGAAGTATTGACCTTCGTAGTTGCCCCGTGATAGATTGAGGCTGGCTGAGGGAGGAGGTCGGTACCTTTTCAAGCTCGGAGGGAGGAGGCCGCCCATGGCTAGGATGCCCGAGACTATCTGTTTTGTCGATGCTTGCTATGTCTCTCCTGATCGAAGAGCTCGAGCAGCTCGAAAGCTCGCCGGCAAGCCCGTGTTGGAGTGGATCGTCCGAGCTGCCACCGAGGCCCAACGAATTAGTGGCGTAGTGGTGGTGACGTCGGAAGATCCTGAGAACGACTTTGTGAATCGCTTGGTGCCTCCGGATATTCCCGTACACCGAGGGCCTAGCCATCGTCCCTTGGACTGCTTTGTGTCGGCACTGGACCGGTTCCAACCGGAGGCGGCTGTGCGGCTTTTGGGAGTTTGCCCTTTTGTCGATTCCACCTTTCTTGACCTTCTCGTGGGAGCGGCAGAAAGGTGCCGGGAAGTCGATTATGTCGCCTATTGCGATCAGACGGGACGACCGGCGATTTTGAGCTCTCCAGGGCCTTGGATTGAGTGGTATCGGGCGGTCAGCCTTTCACGACTGGTCCGCCGACTGCAACCTCATGTGCCGGAAGACCCCACGGAATTTGTTCTGCGATATAAAACATCGTTCCGCATGCATTTGATTCCTTGTCCGAAGGAGTTGGAGGCCGAGTGTCTGCCCCTTGCTCTAGAGTCCGATGAGGACTGGGAATTTACGGAAATGGTGTTCGAATTTCTGGGGCCGGATGCTTGTAACTTGCGACGAGTGATGCATCTTTTGGGGGTTCGCACAAGTTCTTCATCGACTAATCACACTCATGCAGCTAAGCCCTCGGCGGGCTAGAGGAAACTTCGGCAACGGCCGCTCCCTCCGGGGTTTCGGTCCCCGCGGAGGCTCGGGGAACAGCTCTAACGACTGCGAGGATAGTAGTTTCTGCACCTTTGGCACTGACCGGGTGGAACTTCGCCGGCCAGAAGTTCCGCCGGCTGAACATCAAGGGGGTAGAACTTAGGCGGAAAAGAGAATCGGTTTTTAGCGGCTTGTGCTCTTCTGAATCCCCGCCCCTTGCGATTTGGGCACTCGCAGGGGGGAAGCTTACTGCCGACCCCTACCGGGGCTTGTAGGCAGAAAAGGCGGCCCTCCCTCGTCTCCGGAGGATGGCTTCCTTCGCCATAACCGACGAGATGAACTTCCCGCGGTTTAGCTCAAGACTTTGAGCTAAATTCCAAGTGGTTCAGTCATACACTCTTCAGAAGGAGATTGTGCCTTGTCCCGTGGTAACAAGGGCACGCCTGTAGATCCCTGGGAACTCCCCCATGGATAGGCCGGTTTTTCCCCGGGAACTGACCTCCTAAAGAGCTATAGAAATTCTCCATTGAGCCGGTCTTCCTGGCAGTGATAGGATGCTCTACTTCTTTGCTTTAGCTCCTTGTGAGCTGAAGAATCTTGAACTCTCCTGGTAGGGCTGATTCATGGGGTAGTATTTGACCGAGTTGGCAGTAAAGCTTGAAAGTGGTTAAATGCAAGCGGAAGTCTCTTCAGAGTGCAATAAAAAGGGATTCATCGTGTGATTGCCCCACTTGTTAGGTCACCTTCTCGGTCGCCTCGGAAGGTTCGTCGGTCCCGCCCCCGGCCCGAGGGCCGACCTGTCGGCGTGGCAGTTTTCCTTCGCATTCCCAAAGCGGAACGGGTGGATCCGGTTCCTACGTGGAAGGTTCGACTTCTCGTGGCGTGGATTGTCTTGGTACTCGCGGTCACTTTAGTCCGGGTGTTGTTCCGGATGCTGGGGTAAGCTCGCCCGGGGATAGCTGGTATCACTGTTTCTGGAATCGACTGTACTGGCATCACTGCTTCGGGGATTGACCGTACTGCAGTTGAAAGCCCTTCTTCCCTGCCGAAGGTTCATTGCTTGCTAATGAATTCTTATCCTCATAGACTGGCGAGCTTCCCGTCGATTAGGTGAGCGTGAGTTAGGCATATGCTCGATTCCGTTTTGGCCGCAAGCACCCTTGTTGCGATCTGGTTGGCTGCCTTTGGCATAGGCCATGCTTGTCTGCCATGGCATCGTGGCAAGGAACGTCTTCCGCTTTTTGAGCGGCTGCTTTGGCCCAGTGGCCTCGGCTTTCTTGCGGGCACCCTAGTCGTTTGTGTTCTGGGAAGTCTGGGTGTGGCCAATAAGTTGGTGCTTACACTTGGCACATTATTGGCAGCCGCTTTTGGCCTACTTTCCCTCGCCCAATTGGTTTATGAGGAATTACTTTTCCAGATTCAAAACCCAAGACCCTCCCCCTCCCATAGGTCGGGGATTTTTGCCCGCAGTGATCTTTTCCGGCCTATTGCCCGGTCGGTCCTGGGGCTAGGTTTTGGGCCAGGGCCGGGAGATATTCATAGAGGCATTCAAATAAGGATCTCTTTTGAAAAGATTCGGCGGTGGATTGCCCAACCGGTCGGGCCGGGACTTTCGCGAGGGGTAAGGTGGGCGGTCAACCTGGGTGCAACTGGGACGGCGGCGGCTTCATTCCTTGCCGCTCTAGCCCCACCTACTGCCGAGGAAGCAATTGCCTACCACTTGCCCTGGGTCCGGTCTTGGCAGATTACTCATCGGCTTGAATTGATCCCTTGGTGGGCGGCCAAGCATGGGCCGGGATTGGCCGACGTTCTATTTTTCTGGGGGGTGCAATTTGGAGATTTGTCTCAGCCGGCCCTGCTGAGTTGGATGTTTGGATTGCTCTTCGCTGCGGCTACCGCGGTCTTCGCCAGTTTTTGGCTAGGGAGATCATGGGGAAGCGTCGCCCGGGCAGTGGTCCTTCTGACCCCAGTTGTCAATTCCCTGATGAGCATGCCCTCGCCAGAAATAATTGGAGCCGGCTGGGGCATTCTTGCTCTTACGGCCGCCGCAAAAGCAGTTTTCGAGTCCCGAGGAATGTGGGATTTAGTCGCCGCCCTTTTTGCCGGGGGTAGTGCTCTCGTACTCCCCTCAGGCTTTTGGGTAGCACTCGGTGTGGCCGCTATCCTGCTGTATAACGTCGTTTGCAAAGTGGGAAAATCGGGCCCATTGGCCACCTGGACAATGGCGGGACTGGCCACGGTGGTGGCAATCCTTCTGTTTCATGCGGGCTTTCAGAATTCCCTTTCTGGGCAAAGAGCCCGGTCACTGCACGTTCCCTCGATTGAGAGCAAAGTTCGGGAAGGTCCAGGAGCTCCCGGTAACACTGGCCAACCTTCGGGGGATACTGGCCTTTCCCAACGAACGGTTTTCTGCCTTCTTAATGTTCATGGGTGGCTGGCCAGCAGTTGGCCCTTTGGGGAAAAAGAGTTTCAGGAGTTAGGGTTGCTTTTTCCCGCGGTTCTGCCAGCTCTTTTGTGGTATGGAATTCCCAAGGCGCTAGCTTGGTGTGCTGTGGGAGCCGGAGTATATTGGGTGCTCGCTGCCACCATTTGGCCAGACTCAGGTTTTCTCCTCTTACTTGTTCCCATTTTGACAACATTCGTCGTTTCCGTTTGGCGGCAACGGACCTCGGGTAGCCCTCAGTGGGATCGGTTGGTGGACATCCTAATTCTGGGAATTCTTGCAGCACATTTTTGCTGGGCGGTGAGTCAATCCGCTCACGCTTGGCCAGTGGCCTTAGGGTGGGAAACCCGAGAGGAATACCTATCTCGACACGAGCCGACGTGGAAGGCAGCCGAGCTTTTGAGTTTATGGCCAAAGGGAACAGTGAAACTGCTTACCAACGAGGCCCGACGAGGCTATTTCCCAGGTTCGGTCCTGGGGGAGGAAGAATTCTTCCGCGAAATTGGTAACTTTGCCTTCGAGGAAAATCCCGAAGGATTGATCGAGCTTTTGCGGAGTCACCAAGTGACCCATTTGCTAATTCGCGAGATTGAGAAAGGTTTATCCCCAACCGCCGCTTCTCTGCTGGCTCGGATTGTGGATGTCTGCCAAAACAGCGGCAGCGATCAACTGGTGCTCCTTTCAGATTACCGTTTTTCCCTCCCCTCAGGATCAATCGTTCGATACCGGCTCTATTTTCTTCCGCCGATCGAAAAAATGTGAGAAACCATAGCACATCGTCTGCGTTAACTTTGCCCCCGGTTTACCCATTGTGCCGGGAAAAAATCGGCCTTAAATCAGATCCTTTGGGTTTGGCCCGACTGGTGCTCGAGCTTTCCCGCCCGGAACCCGCATCCAAGTTCCTGCCTGCCTATTCGAATTGGCGGCCGATTTAATGGATCACCCATCTCCCGGCCGAACGGAAGTTGAATCCCCTAGCCCCGCCCAAAACATGTGGCAACGTAGTTGATGGCGTTTTGAATACAGTGGTTCATGTTGCGGTCGAAGGGATACACCTGAGCCATGTTACAGATATCCACTTGGGGTACCAACCTGCTGTAGGGAGGCATCAATTTCCCGAAACCCACGTGATACACGGGGGAAGCGAAAGAATCTTGGGAAAGAAACAATCGCCGGATTATCGTTCGCGAGTAACTTGGGAAGACGCGTTGCAACGACGGTTCGTGATATTCCAGAAGCTCCTCGGTCGATTTACCTTGAAATCGGGGATCATCTTGGAGGTGATAGTTCACCACGTACACGATGTGCTCGCCACCGTAATCTTCCGGAGGGGCCAAATTTGTGTGTTCAATAACCGCTCCAAAGGTCACAGTGGGATCGATACTATTGAGCCAGTAGTACTCACTGAGTGGATGTGTGAGGGCAAGAATTAGAACGGTGACGGCCACATACGGAACTTGGGGAATCCGCTCGCGGAGGTCCTCGGCCTCCTTGGCATGAAGCAGCCGGGCTAGGAGTGACAAACTGGCTGTCCAAACGATCCGATCGCAAAGGATGCTTTCCTCTTCCACGACAACTTCGCAGGTTTTCCCTGGCACTACCCGGCTCACAGGTCGACCCAGGACGATTCGCACTCCACGATCGGTAAGCTCATTCATCATGGCCTGAAAGAGCTGTTGGAACCCTCCCCGGAGGTAGCCCAGGTATTCTTGGTTTTTATGTCGGGATCCTGCTCGGGGAACCACCCGCCCCCAAAGGAAAGCGGCAGAAGCTTGCTCGGCAAAATCGGCAAATTTCGCCTGCAGAAGCGGGAGCCAGAGTCGCTCATAACCTCGGCCAGCTCCGTGCCGGAAGAAAAATTCCCGGCAGGTCAGCCGGTCGAGTTTCTCCCAGTTTTTGGTTTGCCGGAGGCAAAAAAGTGCCCACCCGAGGCATAACCGGTCTACGAAGTTCCCAACAGGTCTAAACCTGAGAAGGTCGAGCGGCCTTCGCATTGGCCAAAGCTGGCCCTCGGCAATCACTCCGCTTAATGTCGGCCTCCAAACAAGCTCACAACCAAGCCCCATTTGCTCGATCAGTTGTTGAACGAATCGGTCTGAGGTAAAGATGTGGTGATAGAAACGTTCGAGGAAAGTTTCCGGCTTGCCGGGGTAAGGAAACCCCGCGGCCAATCCCCCAATCACATTTCGCTCAATCAACGTGACCTGATGTCCCCGGCGGATAAGTTCCCAGGCAACCGTAAGTCCCGTGATTCCACCACCGACAACCACAAGATGCATGAGTCGATGTCCGCTCCTGAGCTGAAGGCTAACTAGGCGAAAGAAAATCCCAAAATTCGGCGAGGCAGCATGCTCCGTTTTTTCCCAACGAAAAGCCTTTATTGTAACTTGTCCTCAAAAGAAGACCTGGAAGCCGGGCCGACAATCAGAAAAGGCGTGGCTCCGCTCTCTCGCTGGGAGCGGGCTGCGGGCCCTCCCAACCTTTTGCTACCGGTTCGCCTTTTCCGAGACCTTGTAAGGTTATGGCAAAGTCTACCGCGAAGGCCCTTTTGCTACCGGATTGATCTCCACGGTCCGGGGATTTGTGATTGGGCAGATAAGGCTGTAAGTGGAAGAGTTTTTTCTGTTCGGGGGCCCTCCCATTCAGGAAAGCTTCCTGCGACCTAGAGCAAATGGCTGGTGATCACTCAAACACTCGTTTCTAGATTCCAACAGGGAGTAGGTACCCTGACGTTGCGGGCAGTTTCCAAAAAAGAAGTCCGAGGGAACCTCTGAGTTATTCGGCCATGTAAACAGTCCCCCGAAACCACAATTTGGGGCCAAGTAACCCGGGAAACTGGTCATGGATTAGCTCTTGGCCTTTGCCGGCCAACATTAATCAGGCTTCCCTTACATCTGTTTGCTATGCTGCCAGGTGCCTCCCAATTTCCGAAAGCTAACCTGTGTAATGTTCATAAGCTCGCTGATTTACTTCGGTGGAGAAGCATTCTGCCGGACCGAGCCTACTTGCTTGGTGTTTAGCTTGGACTATCGAGGTAGGGATCCTGCCCCATTTGCCGCTGCATTTTCTTCCGTTCCCGCTCGAAGTACAGAAGGGCTCGGCGTTGGCGGAAGTGTTGGCGTTCGATACGGCGTTGTGCCCGGCGAAATAGCCCCACAAGATGATCGAAAGGACCTTGCGGATTTGCCCGACCGAGTTCTTTGTATTTCCTGGCTTTCTTTGGACCAAAACCGTGCTCCAAGATTTCATCTTCAAGGGAGAGGAATTGCCGGTAGGTTCCTGGATCGCCCTGTCGAGCACATCGGCCGATTAGCTGCCGGTCGATCCGGCGAGAATCGTGCATTTCCGTACAGATGACATGAAGCCCGCCCAGCTCGGCCACACCTGGCCCTAACTTTATGTCTGTTCCCCGGCCAGCCATGTTGGTGGAAACAGTCACTTTTCCCATCAGTCCGGCTTGGGCTACAATCTCCGCCTCCTTTGCCAGATGATGGGCGTTGAGGACCTGATGCTCAATCCCCCGCTCGGTAAGAAGTCGAGACAGGTGCTCGGACTTGTCGATGGAGCGAGTCCCGATCAACACCGGCCGGCCCTGCTTATGAAGTTCCTCCACCTCTTCGACAATTGCCGCCCATTTTGCTTCCTCGGTGCCGAAGATTCGTGTGGGCCATTCCTGCCGGATTACAGGCCGGTTGGTGGGGATGGGAATGACATCACATTTGTAAATCCGCCGTAGCTCTGCCGCAGAATCCCGGGCAGTTCCTGTCATTCCCGCCAGGTGCTTAAAGCGGAGGAAGAAGTCTTGGATGGTAATCCGAGCGGCATCTCCGGTTTGAACCGTAATCTTTACTCCCTCCTTAGCTTCCACCGCCTGATGAATGCCATCCCGCCATTTTCGGCCTTCGGCCAGTCTTCCTGTAAATTCATCTACAATCACGATTTCGCCATTTCGGACAACATACTGCCGGTCACGGTGGAACTCTCGCTCGACTTTGATAGCCCGCTCAATGTATTCATAGATGTGATACATCCCCACAGCTGCCATTTCAGGGGGCTTGGGGAGATTACGGGCTTTTCGTCGGCCTTCCCGGGTCAAATAGTATGTCCGTTTTTCGTGGTCATACTCGAAATCGATATCCTCCACGAATTCGTGGACCACCTTCGCTGCCCACTCGAAACATTTCACTGCCAGCAATTCTTCCTCCGTGGGGAGGGCACTGATAATGAGGGGGGTTCGGGCTTCGTCAATTAAGATGCTATCGGCCTCGTCCACCAGAGCAAAGAATGGCTCTCGCTGGACGGGCTGGTCTCCTCGCCAGGATTTACCCGTCTCCGCCAGCATCGCTCCTAGGAGGTCCGTTTGGCCCTCACGGATTCGGCGGAGGAGAAGGCGATCGCGAAGAAAGTCGAAGCCAAACTCTTTGGCCGTCCCGTACGTCACATCGCAAGCGTAAGCTTTTCGCCGCTCCTCCTGAGACATCTGCGTTTGGATGCACCCCACCGACACTCCTAAGGCCTCATAAATCGGGCCCATCCATTCGGCATCACGTTTGGCCAGATAATCATTGACTGTGGCCAATAGACACCCTTTTCCCACTAGGGAATAGAGATACATTGGCAAAGTGGCAGTGAGGGTTTTCCCTTCGCCGGTAGCCATTTCCACAATGGACCGATGAAACATCGCAATCCCGCCGAGAATCTGCACATCAAAATGCCGCATATTGATGGTCCGACGGGCGGCCTCTCGGACCAAGGCATAGGCCTCCGGCAAGAGATGATCCAGCGGTTCGCCGCTTCTTGCCCGATAGCGAAGGGAAAGACTCGTCTTCCGCAAATCAGAGTCGGAAAGGGCCTGGAATTGCGGCTCCATCTCGTTAATTTTTCGTACCAAAGCCCACCATCGGGCTAGCTTGCCCTGGACCCCGATGTTCGCAATGGTGGTAAGTGCTTGCTGAAGCAAAGGGAGCACCATCCTTTCCTAAGCGAGTCAAAATTGAATTTCGGTCATCCGGATCATAGCCAGACAGCCCTTACCTCAACCCCGGACACCTCTCCCCTCAAAACGTCGCTTCGCCCGTGGCTGGTGCCAAACAACCCTATAAGGGGACCGGCTAGCGGTGCTCAGGCTTTCACTTTTTAAGCCTCCCTCGGCACTAGGGGCACCCCGAGAATTGCCGCGAGTGAAAGGCCGCTTTCGGCAATCCCAACCGCCTCGAAAAAACTTTCGGAAAGTCTGAATCATTTAACGGACCAGAGGCCTTGGCCCAATCCGCCAAGAATTTCCTCTTTCGTTTGGCCAAATGCTGAGGTTCTCAGGATCGCTAACAACAAAACAGATTATTTAACGGTTCACTCCCTACTGCCCAGCGTAGGGAGCCTTGACAACTGCCTCTGTTCGGAACGCCGATTGGCTTCGAAAGCTATCGGAAATCAGTAATCGAGGGGGAAATTACGACAATCGGACCCATATCCACCTTTAAAGCCAATCTTTCGTGGGATATTATTCCCCGGCCGAGAGGGGATACTTATTGCGAATGAAAGTCTTCTCCTTGGGAAGTGTAACTTGATCGAGATACCGAGGCAAAGTCCGGCCGGCCAGTAATCTCGCAAAACATAAGAGGAAATCCTGGATAATCCCAGGTAGGAAAAGCCAGGGCCCAATGTATTGATTTTTCCCGTTCAAATTTGCGACATATTGTGCCTTTCGGAAACCGACCACACTTTCGGGGTAATTATTCAGAGAGATTCCAAGAGATGTGCCTATCTTGACCCCAGGGCCTCAAATTGGTCCATACCCGGACATTATCCCGCGGGTGTTCCCATGGTGCCGATCGGACGGAGGTTTCCTTAGGCCAGCTATCAGGAAAAGGGCCTTACAAAACTTTCGTGGGCCTGGACCTACTCCACTGTGCGGTGGATCTACCCGGCGGGAATCCTATCCCTCATGGCCAAATTGTGTTTCCGCGTTGCCGCAAAGCACAGATGTTGTGGTTTCCCAGCCTGAGTCCATTCCCCATCCAGCCACTTCAGTTGGCGATCTCGTTTGCCACTCGAGCCGAGGAACATTTTCAACCTTCTGCCGCTTTGCCTTTTTAGGATTCCGGACTAGGGTTCCCGGGAGTGACGGGAGAGCCGGGAACAGGCTCTCCATTTTGAGGACCTGAGCTTTCCGGCGAGGGGGGAACCCATCGCGGGGCTTCTTCGATCGTTCCTCCTTGGACCGAGGAGGCTGTGTCAATTGCCAGGGGGGGCAAAAGCTTGATCACGCTTCCATCCTTTAAACGCACCTCAAGGAAGGTTATGGCCCACCGACCGCCCAAGCGGCGAGCTTGAGCCATGACCTCCCCTTCACCTTTTGGACCGGCGATCTTGAAAGCCAGGCTGGCCTCCCCCCGGTCTCCTTCCGTGTAGAGAGTTCCCCCGGGAATCCAGCTAGTCTCTTGGATGGGAGATCCCAATCTTGCTTGCAACTCCGCCGACTTCTTTAGCTCCTCGAGCACAAGGCGGTAAGGTTCGCTTCTTTTAATGGCTGTAAGCCGAGCCCAAACACTTTGAGCCACGATCAAAAGGGCGAAAACTCCCACGATAGCCAAAAGCACCGGGGGACGACACAGAGGGCAACCGCCGACCGAGCAACTGTCGCCCTGTGAAGAGCAGGTGGTGGCGGACTGATGTTCCTCCGGCCGGGACTGGTTTTCCTTTTCCATCATCTGCTTTTTCCCTTTGATAGAGTACTAAAACCTTCGCGGAGTTCTTTTTGCAGGTTTGGAGGCCCAGCGGTAAGCTAGGACGTAGGATTACGGTCTGTGGAACACCCCCTCAATGCCAAGGTGGCAATCTGCTTCAACCTTTGTTGCCATCATTTTAGGCCCGCTTCACTCTCGGTGGCACGACGGGAGTGGAAGATCGGATCTGTCTCAGCCGACGGCAAAAGCCTAGCATCCCAAAGATGCCGAGCCCATAAGGTAGCCCAAAGGGCCGAGAATGCCCCGCGGCGAAACAAATGGGAAAATTGCAAGCAGCGAATCTTACCTCCGAGCGGAGTGGCGGAGTACTCACTTTGGAAAAACTTCTCAGAATGGACCCTTCTTGAGCATGGCTTAACAACTGCCCCGCTAAGAGTCTGGGTCCAAGGGGCTAGAGTGGCAAACCCTCCCCATCTGTACGGCCTTAAGGCAAGGGATGCATTCCAGCTCGGTAACTTATGATACCCTTCCTCGTCGATAAGGGTTTGGGGCCATAGCGGAAAGGTCGCGGGAAACTGTGTGCGATGAGTCATCCAGCGAAGGAAATTAACGATCGGTGCCTGCGGACAGTCGAGGCTATTCGGATGCTGCCGGTTTCGGAATAATCGAATCCGCATTGCCCACTCGGACCGTAAAAAATCCCTTTTGCGATGCCATAACGATCTCCAATGGCACAACGATCATCGAAACCCAGGAACCCAGCATACTACGGAAGCCTCCGGTAACCCGGGCTTAGCCTTCGATTACTTCCCTCCCGCACCCGGTACGAATTGCCCGAGCCCAAGCCAGGAGCAACTTCAATCGGGTGAATCTTCCCGCTTCATTCAGAGGTTCCAATCAATGATCCGCCCCGGACCAGAATTTTGACGTGAGAATTCAATCCTCACACCCCGTGTGCTTGTGCGAAGGAGGTGCATCTATCGGGGCACAAGAGTGAGAAGCTTTCGGCAGGAGTCACTTTGCCCGGGGGTGAGCCTGGCGGTAAACGTCCTTCAATTGAGCAGCGTTCAGGTGAGTATAAATTTGAGTGGTGATCAAACTTTTATGACCGAGCAATTCCTGGACACTGCGGATGTCTGCCCCTCTTTCTAGAAGGTGTGTGGCAAAACTGTGTCGAAGGGAATGCGGAGTAGTCCGGAGATCAAGGCCCGTCTGCCGAAGATATTTTTCGAGCATTCGGGCAACACTTCGGGTGGTAAGACGTCGGCCAAACCGGTTGACAAAAACGGGAGCATCGTCCCCCTGGGCTTCGCGAGGGTGAATTTTTCGGACGGCTAGGTATTTCCGCAAGGCCCGGACAGCATATGGGCCCAACAGAGCCAGTCGCTCACGTTTTCCTTTACCACGAACCCGGATCACCCCGGCTTTTAGATCGAGGTCTCCATCACACAGGCCCACAAGCTCGCTAATTCGCAATCCGGCAGAATAGAGGGTTTCGAGAATTGCCCGATCCCGTAGGCCCTGAAAACCTTCTGCAGGCGGGGCATTCAGGAGCTTTTCTACTTCCTCGGTGGTAAGGACGTGAGGAAGCCGTCGGCCCCGGCGGGGATTTCGCAACGGCTTGGCCGGATTGCCCTCTACCCAACCTTCCCGCTGGCCAAACCGGAAAAAACTCCGCAGAGTGGCCAGTCGGCGGGCAATCGTGGCCGCGGAGTAACCCTGTTCATGGAGGGCCACCAGGTAGCCCCGAAGCACCGGTGTCGTCAAAGTTTGGGGGGGAGGATCCTGGTCCTTTCCCAGAAAGTCCCGGAAGTGGTTTAAATCCTCACGATAGCTCTTAACGGTTAACGGGGAGGCATTCCGCTCCGCCCGCAGGTATCGGAGAAACCGCCGAACCGCCACCGACAGGGTAATGGGTTCCTCTGCCCCGGCCATAGGTTGTGCCATTCCTCCACTTATTGAGCCTCGCCAGCCGCATATCCGGTAACTTGCTCAGTGTTGGGCACGTAGATAGGCGATTTTTTGGTGGGACGGTCAACGATTTTGTGGCTCCACCACAAACTTCCGGTTGCCCTCGGGCTTTGGTGGAAGAGTTCCAACGGACTTAGTGGCAGGCGAGTCTCGGGGATGTGCATCACTTCTCATTTCAGCCCCAAGAGAGGTTTTTCCTGACCTCGAGCCTGGACCCGGTATCTTCCAGAAAGTCCTTCCCCTTGGATAGGGCGGATTGGTTTGATCGACCTTTTTTCCAGGCTTCACTTACATTTGGTTCAGTTGTCCGCCCAAAATGATGGGGCATCCTTGGAAAACACTCGTGCACTTGGGGTGGTTACATAACCGCTGAGTGTGCCCGCGAATTTCCCCGACCCTGCGGATCCTCGGCCTTGGCCCAGCAGGACGTCCCCCGCTCAGTTCCACGAGATCCTCTTGCCGTAGATCTGATTACGCCGTGGGGAGTAGCACGAAGTCGAAAGGCGTGTTTTGAAACTCCCAAAGGGGTCCAGATTGGGAGGACCTTACCGATCGACTTCGCAAAGGACCGCAAAGGCACGCAGAGCTTTCCGCCCACAACGGTGCACCTTCCGACAGTAGGCCGGATCCGCAAAGACTCATTGCTCGAATTCAGGCAGCGATTGTTGCCGGAGGTGTTACCGCAGGTTCACCTTTGCCGAAGCTTTAACCCGCGGTCGGCTTTCCTCCTCTGCCAATCCGATGGGTGCTTGCAGGGGATTCCAATCCTCAGGGATGCACTTACTGTGGGAAATCCCGGCAGTTCATCCTGACGGCCAAGGACCCGTTTGATTGGGTTAGACCCTACTTCCGGCAAGGAGTCGTGGGGTTCGTTAGACCTAGATTTACCTTGGGCCCTCACATTTGGGGGACCACGGATTAATCGCCATCACAGGTCATCGGCACCGTGGTTGACCCGAAGGCGTTCCTCGAGCTGACGGCGTTGGGCCTCCTGACGGACTTTTTGGCTAAGGACGGCCGCGTCATACCAAGTGAAGCTCAACTCCGGATTGCTCGCGAATTTCCCGAACACCTCAAGTAGCTGATTACGACGGGCATCATCGTATAAGAAGATGTATCGCTCCTGACCCTTTACAAGTGCAATGACGTTGATATCCCGAGCCATCTAAAAACTCCCCGAAAAGTTCTTTCGGCCGAGCCCGTGTTTAAGCGATTACCACGCCAGACGGAAGGATTTTTCTGCAGTTAACAGAGTTGACGATTTTCCCGAGTCTTCCCAACACATTTGCTTTCGGGGGAAGAAACATTTCCCCGGCCTTTTTCCTTGCAAGGTGAAAAAAAGCCGCACACTTTCTACAGGTACTTATCGGAAGAGTGGCCAGTCCCACAGTACTCGCTTTTTGCCAGCCCCACCGCGTGCCATTAGCATCTCGTGGATATGGAGGCGGCAACAGAACCGGATGAAATCCTCGCTTCGCTCCAAATAGCCTTGCCATCCGCCAAATCGTGTTTCCTCCCGGAACTGATAATAGGTCGCAAGAGCCTTTGCGAATTGCGGGTCATTCCCGTTGTAGACTCGGGTGTGCACCATCACGGGCTCTATAATCGTGCTAACTGATGCAGTCGGAATATCTTGACTAGATCCGACTGCCGGTAGGGCTTCCCGGGCCATGACATCCGGTCGACTTTTACCAGTTTCCGATTGGCCAGAAAGGTTGGACGGCGGGAGAAGAGGAACGGGGACAAGTTCTGGGGAGTGGTTCACCGGCCCTCCCGAATTTGCGGTCTCCGATACCTGCAAAAGCGATGGTTCCTGAAGGTGCGGAGAAGATGCTTGGGAGGCAGAAGTATCAATCTTCCGGGCTGAAGGATCCAGTAATTCAGCGGAATTGCCCAAGCCCGCGGATTTGCCGGGGAGGTCCGTTTCCTTGCTCCGTCGCAAGACTTCCCGACCCCAAGCTAGGCTGGCTTCGAGTGCTATCCAGTCGGGAAGTTTTCTAGCTCGACGAGTCCCCCAAGGAATGCCGAAGCCCGGCAAAATCGGTTGCATGTGCGGATCTCGGGCATACCATTCCACATGGAGGCCCAGCCTGGGGGGATAGTACGGCCGATAATCAGTGACCGCTCCAATAACAACGGCATCAACGTCAAGGAGTTGAGCCAATCGGCGAACATCGTCCGGCCCATTCAGAGCGATTCGGTGTTGCATCAACGTTTGGTTGACAATATCGACCGGGACCACCTCGAAGCCGGGGACCGATTGCAGCTCGAGATAATAGGCCCGTGCGAATTCAAGTCCGCTGACGGTCGGTTCCTTGCTGTGATTGAAAAAAGGCACAATGGCAATCCGAGAGAGTTCCGGAAACGGGTTGTAGACGGTTTGCTCTACATACCGCCGGGGAAGAGCCGAGCAGCCCGCTGGCAGGAAGCCTCCCGCAAGCAGCAATCCCCCGAGGAGCAACCCCTTAAGTGGCCAAACGAAAAGCCGGCGGCATTGCTCGTGGGTTACCGCTGCCGGGTAAACCGGGTTTTTTGATCGGCCGGTTTGGGAACGTTTGACTTCCCGATTTTCCAAGGCTCTTCTCAACAAGGTTCCCGTGTGCGTAATGGCTGTAAAAGGATTAGTTCCAAAGACGAGAGAACTTTGGTCGCATTATCTGCGGAAAGTTTGGAACTAAAGTACAGAAAAGGATAACGCCTTGTTGGGATCCGGCTTTAACCGGCCGTAATTATCGGCGGATCTCCTGTTAAGACTGGAATTTTTTTGGAAATCCTGAATAATTCCAGACCTGAAAGACTATGGCCCAATGTTTGGATATTTTCCCGTTCAAGTGGGCCACTTATTGTGGTTTAGGGAATCTGTTCACCTTCCCCGGGGAATAGTTGAGAGGCTCCTTTGGATTTTTGGATTCGGTATAGCCGGGGACAAAGGCTGCGTTCCCACGAAGCCGGGCAACTAGGGAAACAGAGGCGAAAGGAGTTTCTGAAAGTTTGCTCCCATAGTCTTTCGCTACCACCCAAGTAATTGGTTTTTCGATTCAGTCACCCAGCATTGGTGGGAGGCTGGAGGCTTTGGGGAATGATGACCGGTTTCCTACATTTTTTCGGCTCCTGAGGCGTTCTATTGCTTGAGGGAAATTTCATCATGGGTAAGCCGAACGAAACTAGCCATTCCCTTCCCCATGAGGGGACAGTTCCACGCAGACGAAGGATAACCCGAGAAGTCCGCGTGGGGGATTTGGTCATCGGAGGGACTTACCCGATCGTTTTGCAAAGCATGTGTGCCACCCCGACGGCGGACATTGAGGCAACGGTCGCTCAGTGCCAGCTTTTAGCGGAGGCTGGAGCCCGGCTTGTGCGGGTTGCTGTCGACGGGCCCAGGGATCTGGCCGCTTTGCCGCAGATTGCGGAACGCTCCCCAGTACCCCTCGCGGTGGACCTTCAGGAGAATTACAAGCTCGCAGAAAAAGTAGCAACCTGGGTGAAAAAGATACGTTACAATCCCGGGCATCTTCATCATCATGAGAGGAACATTCCCTGGGAAGATAAGGTGCGGTGGCTGGCCGATGTGGCCGCTAAGCACGGGTGTGCTCTCCGGGTGGGGGTAAATTGCGGATCGATTGATCCCGCAATTCGCGAACGATTTCCCCACGAGGACTCGGTGGGACTGATGCTAGCTTCTGCCTCCGCACATTGTGAAGTGTTGGAACGACATGGATTTACGAACTACGTGGTCTCCCTGAAGGACTCCGATCCGGTTCGGGTTGTTCAGGCAAATCTCCGTTTTGCCCGCGAGTGGCCGGACGTTCCCCTTCACCTTGGAGTTACGGAGGCAGGGCTTCCGCCGGAGGGAATTGAAAAGACCAAGCGGGCATTGATCCCCCTGTTGCGGCTGGGAATCGGAGAGACAATTCGAGTGTCTCTTACGCTGCCTGCAGCCCGGAAGTCGGAGGAAATCGCCGCCGCCAAAGAGATTCTTGCCGAGGCAGAGCTGGCATCCGAGGTCGCTCCGGAGGACTTGGAACCTCCGGCCGAGTCGAAGGCCGTAGCCGGGCTGAATTTGATTAGTTGTCCCGGGTGTTCGCGGGTGGAGAACGCAACATTTGTGGCTTTGGCCGAGCAGGTTCGCGAAATCACCCGCTATGCCGCCCACCTTCCGCTAACCATTGCGGTGATGGGATGCCGGGTAAATGGCCCAGGAGAGACCGATGACGCGGACTTGGGGTTGTGGTGCGGACCAAACTATGTGAACCTGAAACGAAGAGGACAACTGATCGGCCGATTCTCCTACGAGACGATTCTTTCTGAGGTAAAGCGGCAACTTGACCTCCTTATTGCCGAATTGGGCGGCAACTCGCTCCAAGAGAATCGCTCCTGATTTGCTCGAAACATACAGGACCTACTTTTGCCCCTCAGGATCCCCCGTTCGGACATTGGATCTGCCTCGCCTCCTTCGCTGTTTTTTCCCGATTTTTCGGCTTGCAGAACCGGAGCCGCCGATTCATCTCGCGGTAGCCCCGGGTAGAGGAAGGAATTTTAGTCGGTCCGTGGGGAAGACCTGTTTCCGATCATCCCACCGACACGGGTCACCCTAATCTTTCACCGCCAATTCTGGTCTGTTGCTTCAACCTTCTCCTCCGAGGTGTGGATAACCTTCGGGATTAAAGCATTCCGAGGGGCAAAGGATGATAAAGTTGGGTTTGTGCTTCTTTTGCGACCCTAGGGCTCCTCCCGTCGCGAAAAGGAGAGCAATTTATCCTTGCCGGGAGTAGCATCGGTGGAGACTTCCAAATCCCGAATAATTTCACCCGTGAAGGACTATACCCCAACTTTTGCATATTTTTCGGTGTAAGTGGGCCAAATATTGTGGTTTATGGAAGCTGCCCCCATTGCCCGCGAATTATCTACCTCGGGAATCATTGAGAAGCATCTTTTTTCGAGAAGGCGGCCTTTTCCGCCCACCGCCCTTGGCCTGTGCGGAATGGAGGCCCGGTGGTTACCCAGCCGAAGAGGATCCTCCTATTTTTGCTCCAAAGTTTGGAGCTGCGGTTTCGAAGGGAGGGCTAGACCAGGCCGGTCAGCCGTTGTTGTACATCTCTTCGAATCCCGCATTGAACATTTCGTGAATGAGGTTGATCTAATGAGCAAACCCGCCGGGTTGGAGCCAAGCCGGGCCTAGGCAAATCTTCGATCGCAACCCCCGAGCCGGCCCGATAAGGCAACGTTTGCCCAGGAAGTTCAACGAACCGCCTATCCCCACGTTCATAGGCGGCGGGTTACTCGCTACAATCAAATTTCCTACTAAGAGTGCTCTGCCCCCCTTTCGCTGGCGAGGGTTTTTAACCACCGGCCTGCGACGGGCGAAGGATCCCGGCCAAGGAAAAGCAATCCCATAAGAGAAGCCAGCCGGATGCGTTTGCTTCATCGACGGTGGCCTCCCCAGGTGGGGGTCCGCCGAAATAGCTCCAAGTAGATGGCGATACTAAGCTTAAGGAGAAAATCTCCCCACTGGATAGGGGACTTAAAGCCTCTAGGTAGATAAAACATTTCCCGGCAACTTTTACACATAAATGGCACTCAGCCGGCCATATTCCTTGGCCGGCCGTTGAGAAGTGGCTCTCCAGGATCCAGGGGCTGGGGTGATTGCCTCGTGATCTTTCGGCAGTTGGGGGTCCTACCAGAAACTTTTGTAGAGAGAATGTAACGTTTCACGATTCGCTAACATTGTGAACTGCTTCCTGAGCCGGTCAGGGGAACGACTCCTGAAAGGGGCCGCACCCTATCCTGGCGAGTGATTGTCGGAAGACTCAGTGCCGAATTTCGAAACATTTGAAAGGCCAGTCTTGAACCGAGCCTGCCTGGGATTTGGCGGACGGAATTCTTAAGTTTTCGGAGCGGTAGTGGGAGAGCCCTCTTGAGGCCTGGGGCCATTGAATAAGGCGGCCAGGATTTGGCCCTCCGGGTGTAACGACTGGGAGTTTCGCAGCGGAAATTTATTGCGAGTTAGAGCTGGCAGTTTCATATTCCGGCGGTTAGCTGAGGCTTTTTCGGCGGTCAAGGGTGCTCAATGGGATTTCGATGGGGAGGAGAATCTGGCCGCTCCAGGCACGGGAGGATTGGTCGAGCATCCGCAATTTAAGGTACCAAGTCGTCGAATTTACGGAGGACCGATAGCGAGATGCCACGCTACAACCCAGCGGTGATCGAACCGAAATGGCAGCGTTATTGGGAAGAGAACAAGGTTTTTAAGACCCCTCGGTTGCCCACAGGGCCGAAGATGTACATTTTGGACATGTTCCCTTACCCAAGTGGGGAAGGGCTCCATGTGGGGCACCCTGAAGGCTACACGGCGACGGACATTGTGGCCCGGTTCGAGCGAATGCGAGGCAAGTGCGTGATGCATCCCATGGGCTGGGATGCCTTCGGATTGCCGGCCGAACAGCATGCCAAACGCACGGGCGAGCATCCACGTATTGCCACAGAGCGGAACATTGCCACCTTTCGTCGCCAGTTGAAAATGCTCGGATTCAGTTACGACTGGGATCGGGAAATCGCCACTACCGATCCAGAATATTTCCGCTGGACTCAATATATCTTTCTCATCATTTTCGACACTTGGTACGACCCGGTAGAACAACGTGGTCGTCCGATCAGCGAGCTACCCATTCCCGAGGAGATCCGGGCCCAGGGGGAGGAGGCTGTCCGGCGGTATCAAGACGAGCACCGCTTGGCCTATCAGCTAGAGGCCCCAGTGAACTGGTGTCCCGCATTAGGAACGGTTTTGGCCAATGAGGAGGTCGTTGGCGGTGTGAGTGAAAGGGGTGGACACCCGGTCATCAGGATTCCTCTTCGTCAGTGGATGCTTCGGATCACGGCCTATGCGGATCGGTTGGAGAAGGACCTAGACCTTCTTGATTGGCCGGAAAACATCAAAACCCTCCAGCGAAACTGGATCGGTCGCAGCGAGGGAGCGGAGGTGGATTTCTTCATCGGCACAGAACGCTGGCCGGATGGAAAGCCGCCCCGAGAGGCCTTCGAGGCCTGGCTTGAGCTCCGGGCTAAGACCGGTTATCCCCGGAAACCCGGTCCGGACGTACTTCGGATTTATACTACCCGACCAGATACCCTCTTCGGGGCCACTTACATGGTCATTGCTCCCGAACATCCGCTTGTTGACCGCCTGACTCAACCCCAATACCGGGAGGCAGTCAAGACCTATCAAGACCAGGCAGCTCGGAAAAGCGATTTGGATCGAACGGATTTGGCCCGGGAAAAGACCGGTGTGTTCACCGGCTCCTATGCGATTAACCCCGTCAATGGGGAGGCTATCCCGATTTGGGTAGCCGACTATGTCCTGGCTACCTATGGCACTGGGGCCATTATGGCGGTACCAGCCCACGACACGAGGGACTTCGAATTTGCTAAACAGTTTGGCCTGCCTATCGTGGTGGTTGTGGATCCGGGCGAACAACCCGGAGTGGACCGTCAGGCGGTCTTGGAAGGCCGCGAATGCTTCACCGGTGATGGGATTGCTATTGCCTCGGGGAAATTCACCGGCTTGCCTACAGCCGAATTCAAAAAGGCAATCACCGAGGATTTGGCCCAGCGGGGATTAGGCCGATTTGCAGTAAACTACCGTTTACGTGATTGGGTATTTAGCAGGCAGCACTTCTGGGGAGAGCCTTTCCCGATTCTGCACGAACTTGATGAGAATGGCAATCCCACGGGGTTGGTCCGGCCGCTTGACCCGAAAGATCTTCCCTTGGATTTGCCGGCCCAAATGGAGTTTGACATCCATCACGACAAACCGGAACCACCCTTGGAAAAAGCACCCCCCGAATGGTTGTATGTGACCATTGACGGTAAACGTTACAAACGTGAGACAAACACCATGCCCCAATGGGCAGGCTCCTGCTGGTACTACTTGCGGTTCTTAGATCCTCACAACCATGAGGCCATGGTGGATCCAGAAGTGGAAAAAGCCTGGATGCCTGTGGACCTCTACGTGGGCGGCGCCGAGCACGCCGTCCTTCACCTCCTTTATGCAAGGTTTTGGCACAAGGTGCTGTACGACCGGGGGCTGGTCAGTACTCCCGAGCCGTTCATGAAGCTTGTCAATCAGGGAATGATTTTGGGGGAGGTGGAGTACACAGCCTACCAAGACAGTGAGGGCCGATGGGTCAGTTACGATATTGTGGAGGACAATCCGCATGCTTATAAACCCGTAAAGTTGACAAGCGATCAAGTCGAAAAACGGGGGGATATCTTCGTTCTCAAGGCCGATCCTAGTATCCGGGTTGAGGCTCGGGCCTACAAGATGTCGAAAAGCCGCGGCAACGTCATTAACCCGGACCAAATCGTGGCCGACTACGGTGCCGACACCCTCAGGCTTTATGAGATGTTTATGGGTCCGCTGGAGGCTGTCAAACCGTGGAGCATGGAGGGGGTCAATGGTGTCCGCGGTTTCCTGGACCGGGTTTGGCGGATGATCATCGACGAACGGGCCGAGGAGATGCGGCTCCACCCCGCAGTGCAAGAGGTCGAACTCACCGATGCTCAGCAGCGGGTGCTTCACCGCACCATTAAGGCAGTTACGGAAGACATCCAGCAGATGGCCTTCAACACGGCCATTGCCCGCATGATGGAGTTCGTGAATTTCTTCCTAAAGGAAGAGGTGCGGCCCAAGAAGGCGATGGAAACGTTTGTACTCCTATTGTCGCCATTTGCTCCTCATATTGCGGAGGAACTTTGGGCCGCTTTGGGACATGAGAAGACCTTAGCCTATGAGCCTTGGCCGACCTATGATGAGGCTTATCTAAAGGAGGCGGAGATCGAAATCCCGGTGCAAATTAATGGCAAACTTCGCGGCCGAATCACTGTGCCTGCCGAGGCGGATGCGGCAATGATCGAGACGGCAGCCCGAAATGCTCCGCGGATTGCTCAACTTTTAGAGGGGAAAACGATCCAGCGGGTCATCGTGGTCCCCGGCCGAATGATTAACTTCGTGGTGCAATAAGGTACACGTTCTTGAAAAGTTTCCTTGCAGCTCTGGGGTCGTAATATCCTCAACAACAACTGCCAAGAGAAACCGAGAAAGAATGAATTCCGACCAATACTCGGGAAAAACAGGTCTTGTTTTCGATGAAATCTTTCTCCGCCATCGCACCACACCGGACCACCCGGAACGTCCGGAACGGCTTGTAGCCATTCGCGACTCGCTCCAGGCCACCGGCTTATGGGAGAAGCTCCAGCCGATCCCAGTTCGGCCGGCGGATCGCGAGGTAGTGGAGCTGGTTCACGAACCCCACTACATCGACCGGGTGGCCGCACTCGCCGAAAAGGGCGGGGGATATTTGGATAGTCCCGATACTCCCATTTGCAGGGATTCTTTTCATGTCGCTCTTTGTGCCGTGGGAGGTTTGATCGAAGCTGCAGACCGAATTTTGACAGGAAGTATTCACAACGCCTTTGCAGCAATCCGTCCCCCGGGGCATCATGCTTTGCCAGATCGGGCGATGGGGTTTTGTCTGTTCAATAATGTGGCGATTGTGGCCCGCTACCTGCAGCGACGACACGGCCTAGAGCGGATTCTCATCGTCGACTGGGATGTGCATCACGGCAATGGTACTCAGGCCATTTTCTACGACGATCCTACTGTCCTTTATTTCAGTGTCCATCAGTACCCTTTCTATCCAGGCACGGGTTCGCGTCAGGAACGAGGTTGGGGGGATGGTTTGGGGCTAACGATCAACGCTCCGGTCCCAGCCGGAACCGACGAAGCAACTTGGTTGTCCACGTTTCGGGAATACTTGCTGCCGGCGTTAGATCATTTTCGGCCGGATTTTGTTCTGATCTCTGCCGGATTCGACGCCCACGAGATGGATCTTCTCGGTCGGCTGGGGGTGACTACCCAGGGTTATGCGGAGGCCACCCGAATCCTCAAAGAAATCGCGGATCGCCATGCCCAAGGTCGGCTGTTGTCGGCTCTTGAGGGAGGTTACCATTTAGGGGCCTTGGGAGCATCTGTGGCCGCTCACGTTGCCGTTCTCATGGACTCCCCTCATCCCAAATGAAGGCTTGGGCCGAGCTTTTTCCCGAACCTCTTCGTGATCGTTGCGAAGAGAGTGACTGCCTTTGCTCGTATCGACCAGTTATGCTCGGCGATGGCCCCCTCTTTTCTCAAAGGCACGTCAATGACAGTTGCCCTCGTGACATCAGCCTTTTCCTCGGCACTCCGCTGCCAAAGTGGACGAAATGTTAAATCCCCGTAAGCACCATCCTCTCCTCCCGTCAGACCACCGCTCGAGCTTTGGGGATCTGGCCTCTACCTTTAATCCAACAGGCACAGCTAATCTTCACCGACCCTTACCGGTGATCTGACGGCTATCCCTTTATGGCTATGTCACATACCCACTGCAATCCCGACGTTTGTCACAAGTATATCCTAGCCTTTTAGATTCTGCCGGGAGCTGCTACCGATCGGCTTCCAGCTACGAGATCACCCCCACATTATCTTCGCTGGAGCATCTGCAGATTCTTTTTTGCTGCCATGGCCTCCTCCACCAGCGTCCGGTTTCCCCCTTTCCGACCGCTGGTTATTGCCAAATCCAGGAGTTGATTGGCCTCCGCGAATTTATATACCTGTACCGCATCAACGGCTGCCTTTAGGGCGGCCTGAGCCAACTCGCGATGGACCTCCGCACGGGTGTGAATTCCCGCAATTTCCTGGAGGGCGGCAAGAGTTTCCCGCGTTCGGTCGATTCGCCTTCTCCGGGCCTCAGCTTCTAAATAGCCTAAGACAAGCTCAACGTCTCCTGCCTCCACGGCTAACCGCCGAACCTCGGACAGCAACGCCTGTTGCATCTGATGATCCTCGGGCTTACTCCGGGCTGCATCCAGGAGCTGGCGACCCAACCGAGACTTCGCCGCCGGGGTGGTTGCCGCTTCAAACTCTCCCGCGTAAGACTCCCGAATCTTTTGAAGAGCACTTCTCCACTCCGGAGATTTGGCCGATCGCTCCGCCTCAGAAGGCTCCTGGGGAGAGGAAGTTCCCTCAAGCCCTTCGTGCGAGGAGGTGCTTGCCACCACCCGCTGACGTTCAACTGGACTATCGGCTTCCAAAAAATCCCCCAAACTTTGAGGATCAAAGAATGCCGGCAGCTCCAGGATCATATCGCCGGGATCGAAGCCTGCCGCCATGGCTTCAAGCAGAAGTTGCCGGGATTTTTCCCGATCACCCTTTGGCTCGATCGCCAAGTAAACTGCCAGCACTATTTTGCTTTGCGGATCTTGCCTGAATGCCTTCAGAGCAAGCTCCTTCACAAGAGGTGGGGGAATCCTTCTTAACGAGAAGGTAACCACCCTGCCGGCCGCCTTGATGGTCAACTCTTTTTCGCTGGATTCCACCACAATTACTTCCGTGTCCCCCACCGGGATAGTATGCGTCGGCTGTAGGCCGCTCACTACACCGCCCATCACCCGCCAGAATTCATCCAGCACCCGGCATAGCTCTAGCCATCGGCGAACCTTTGCTTGATCCAACGGATCCGGAAATTTTTCGAGGGCCTGATGCAGCTCAGCCCAGGCCGAGCCGGTGTCATGCTGCTGTAACGCCTCGCGAGCCCGTTGCAACACTGGAAGTAACTCTTTGCTTACCTGACGAAGGGCAAAAAGCGAGCCGGAACCCAGCTCCACCGAAAAGGAACTTTCCCCTTCAGGATTGGCTCCCTCCGCAGGTTGGACAACTGCCGGGCGAGAAGTGGATGTTTGCAAGCCATCTCCACTTCCCCTCGATTGTGGAGAAGAATTTCCCCGGCTTTGGCTCACCCGAGATTGCCGGGTTGGAATGCTGCTTCCCTTGTTTCCTAGAGCCGACTCGGGAACCTCCCCTTTCTCGGGCGAGTTTGTTGAGGTTGCCCACGTTCCGGGGGGGATAGCACCTTCGTCGGCACCCCGTGCAAGCTGTGAATGTCGTTCGGTGTTGGAGGACCGAAAGGCTAAAGGGGCTCTATCGGCAAGGAGAATGATTAGATAAATAGCCAGCCCAATTACCACTAAATAGAGACAAGCCACGAGAAGTCGAAGGGCCTTAAGAAGAGTCCGCAGCCGACCTGAGCGGAGACTGCCCCCCAGATGCTTTTGGTACACGGAAGTTTCCCCCTCGGTTCCCATAGATGGTATCCTAGGAGCTTCGTCCCACCCTGGAGAAACACCCGGATCCGCTTACTCTGGCCCCTATCCTTGTGCCCCATTAACCCAAGCGGACCTCAAGGAATCTGCATGCCGAAGGAAAAGTCTAGCCATCGGCTAAGGTAGCACCGGATTTCGGCCTCGTCAATACCGGGGGTTGCCCCGATGGGGCCGGACTTACCAGAGGAAGAAACACTCAGGAATCTAGAAAGCTGGACGGCCCATGTTGCCGAGGACGGGAAGTTTTTCCAACGTTTTGCCAGGCTTTACAGCACCGCCGTAGGTTCGGGGCTCGTGCTAAATCAGAAACTGGTAAAAAGGGAAATCAGCCGTAACTTCCTTTGGTCTCGGAACTTAAACCACATCTAATTGCCGGGGGCTTTCTGCCATTCAACGTGAATCCGTAACGGCGGTACTACCCAAAGATTTCGGAAAGAATAACTAGCGACTTCAAACCGGCATAGTCTCGGAAATTTAAAGAGAGTCTCCTGGCCGGATTTCGCATTTGAGGGGAACTGCTTTCAATCTGCGTGGGTGGCACCCTGAACCCCATAAACTTCAACTCCAGCTAGCTCCGCCGATGTTCCGTCGGTTTAACTTTCGGGAGTGTTCCGGAAGATGGCTCCATAGGCAGGAAGTTGGCGGGTAGTTACGGTACGCAGCGTTTTAGGGAATACATCCTCCCCGGTCGGGGAGGACTGCACCAGTAGGCCGGTTTCAAAAGCTTTCGTGTGCCTCTCTTTTTTGGCCCAAAAGCTTTGCCCGCGGTTCCAATCCGCGGGTTTGAAAAGGTAAAATTTCCTAATGCCACCACAGACGATTTAACACCACAGATGATTTACCACTACATCAGTGAAGCTTTGAGTTAGCGAATAAAATACGGCAGTAACAGTAGGGACGATTACAGAGGGGTCGGACATCTCCCCGGAGCGTAACCCTGCATTACCAAACTGTGTATTCGGCACGTAGCGTCGTGGTATTACTAACTCCGGATTTGCTGGGTGACATCATCGTGTTAGCAAATCCGAAGTAATAGCAACTCCGGATTTGTTCCGCGAAATGGCAATTTGCGCCTGTAGCTCAGGGGATAGAGCAGCGGTTTCCTAAACCGCAGGTCGAAGGTTCGAATCCTTCCAGGCGCAATTCAAAAACCTCGGGAAAAGCCGCGTAAATCTCGATTTTTCCCGTACTTATCGGTAATGTCTCTTTTTCGGTCATCATTTTCCCAAAGTGTCAGAAAATGACGAAAAAAGCCCCACAACGCCAAAAAGTTGTGCACCCAGGCGTGCAACCAAAACTTGGAAGCTAACGGCCTCCCTGTCCGTGCTTGCCGGCCGATTCTTCCCCCCGCGTAGCGGTGGGCAATAAGGAGACCACCTTGCCCAAGTCAGGTACCCCCGGTTTGGTGGAGGTTCTAGCCATAAGCTTCGGAGCGGAGTGACGCATAAGGACTTGGGCAGTTTGCAAATTCACCCCCGCCTTGGCCAACAGTGTGGCATAGGTTAGCCGTTAGCTATGGAAACCTGCCCGGCAGGGTAGCCCCCGAAAAATTCGGGAGCTATTTTCCGTTGTCTTGACAAGCGGACTTAGTTCCTCCGAGGTCAACGGCCGCCTTTTTACCCGCGGATCGGGTTCCGAGTTCCACGGAGAAAGACCGGCAAGGGCCGGATTATTCTTGGCGGTCCTTTGAGAGACTGTCTTCCACTTACCGACATGGTCCGGGCTTCAAATGGCTAGCTGTTCCTTCCGGAGTCCTTGGGTAGTTGGGGGTTAGAGATTTACACTGGTTGACAGAGGACCGATGTCAGCCAGATGTACCTTACTCTTTTGGGTCATAAGAACTTACGGCGGATTTGCCTTTCGCCCAGCTTCTGCTTTAGCAGGAGCAGCGACCGCTCCCGGCCTCATAAAAGCTGCCAAAATTTTGGGGAGAATTTCTCTCAACCGGCCAACAGGGACCGTTTTCCTAATTTGAAGACAAACTCAAAGGAGTTTGCAACATCCACGAGAGTGAGTTCAATATGGGACGAAACTATCGAGAGATGGGGCCCATGTGTCTGATGGGTTAAACGACACCGGGTTTGCTTGACTCTTTTCAGCCCCTCCCTCAAATTAGTTGCTAACCCTAAACAATTCGAGCTTTGACAGGGCAAAGGCTACTTCACTTATACTTCCCGCTTTGGGTCGTCTACCCTTCGTCAGCCGTGATACTGTATGGGTGTTCACAAACAAATTTGGAAATCTCCGCCCGCAAACTACCCGGCAAGTGCCCCGCCGAATTGGTTAGCATTGATTCGGTGATCTAGTGATGTTCGGTACATTGTTTCTTCGGCTCAGGCGGACAAAGATTCCGTTGTGATAAAGAGCTCGCTGGTTTTCAGGTTTTACGCTCGATGTGTGTTACGAAGTACCGAAGGAACGTTGAGGGAAGCTTTAAAGAGCGGGCCGCTTTTGGGCAGATAAAAAGCACCCTCCGGTGGAGGAACTGTGGAATGAAAGACCGCCTGTATTTTCGGCTGATCCTCGGAACAGCACTGGTATTCAGGTTTATTATCGGATGGCCCACCGCAATGGCTGAAGAAGGCCAGCGGGTGGAAATTTTCAATGGGGATTTCGAAAGACCTGAAGGAGGAAATCCACCGGTCGGCTGGGCCATGTGGGGGCCTCAACAGGATAAGGTACCTGAACATTTCATTACAGATCGGTCCGAGGCCCGGTCTGGGAAGGCCTCTCTGCGGATTTTCCATCCGGCAAAGACCCGGGGTTACATCGTCACGGATCCGCAACATGCGATTCGGCCGGCGGAAGGCATGGCCTACGAGGTGCAATTTTGGGCCAAAGCGGATCGTCCCCGCAAGGCCCGGTTTGGGATTACAGCCTACCGCTCCATTCGTCCCTTTGTGGATGCTCCTTCCCCCGGGGCTTGGCCGATCGAGGTTGGCCCGGAGTGGCAATCCTACCGATTCGAATTTTTTGAGGGACTTGACTTTTTCGCAGATGAATCGCGGTATCTCCTTCTTACATTTTCCGCGGTGGCCGACACCGCCGAAGAGGGAACATTGTGGGTAGATGACATTGAGGTTTGGGTGCGACCGAGCCCAAAACCCAGGGTGATTAACCCCGCAACACTGAAGTATCCTGCAGTGAACCATCGTCTTCGTCCAGGGAAGAGCCTCACGGTAACGATCGATGTAACTAGCTCGTGGGGGTCCACCACTCGCCAAGTAACCGGAATATCTTTCCACCGGGTAGCCGGCTGGACTGGCCAGCCGTTTGATCGGGAAGGTCGATATCGACTGACAAGCAGCCAAGAGGAAGCGATCCGTCAGCTTCGGTTGCCCATAAGCCGGTTTTATGCGGTGGGAGATGAACCCTTCCCCGTTCAGGAGGCCCTCGATCGGATTGCCTGGCTTTGTGATCGTTTGTCTATCCCGCAAGAGTGGATGGTTATTGAGCTCGAGGACCAGTCGGCCGCTCGGAAAATTGCTCCAGAGGTGTGGGCTTCGGCCGTCGAGCATGCCAAGAAGAAGGGCTACCGTTTCCAATTTTGGGAGGTGGCCAATGAGCCCTATTCTTCCCTCTGGGGTAAAGGCGGGGCATTTAGCTCGGCCGAGGACTACATAGAGCACTTCAAAGCCGTGGCCAAGGCGATTCGTGCGGTAGATGCTTCCGCCCAGATTGGAATTGCCATCCATCCACGGAATGTGCGGTGGGGAAACCTTGTACTTCGACAGGCGGCAGGTGAATACGATTTCGTCGTGGGTCACTATTATTCGTTCCCACGGATTTTCCAGCAACCTTTCGAGGAGATTGTAATCACGGAAAATATGCGGACACTTGACCTGATCCTCAGGATTCAGGCTTTAATTCGCGAGTATAACGGCACTCGGCCGGTGTATCAGCTTGATACCGAGTGGGGACTCCACGCCAGTGGGCCTGCAGGAGAACGGGCAGACTATGTGGACCGCAACGCCAATATTTGGGGTGTTCTCCACCGGGCAGTGCGGATGATTTATTATGCCCGCGAGGGAATGCTCCGTGGGGCTAGTGGCTGGCAAATGCTGAGCCGGACCGCCGGCCAAGGTTTTGCTATCCTCTTTAGCGATGCTCCGGAAAGCCGAAGTATGTTGTATTGGCTTTACTATTACTTTAACCGCCATCTTGGAGCGGAATTGGTGGCCTTCGAGGGCGAAGCTCCGTTTTATACAGCTCCAAGTGACCCGGAAGGGGCTTTTGCGGCTCCGCTGACACCGCTTGTGGTGACCCGCGACACCGACGGACGTCGGCTTTGGATCATCTTGGCTAATGGCTCATGGGAAACACCCGTGCCCATGCAGCTCCGTTTCCGCGGATTCCGCCCACTCAGATACATTGGAACCTTACTTACCGACCACGATTTAGATGGAAAACCTCTTTTGCCACCGGGTAAAACATTTGCCCGACCTTTCCAGGCAACCTTGGCGGATGGAGAACTGCGTGGGCAACTGCCGGCCCACTCGGTGGTATTTTTGACGGTGGAAGGGGTGAGATCCTCGGCAACTCGCTAATGGCCGGTCCATTGGCTTTATTGCAATTCCAGCTGGGCTGTGATTTGGCAGCTGGTGTCCGCAATTAAACGGAGCCAATGGGCGGACAGTCCTGGGGGAAATTCGTACATGATCTCTTGCCCTGGGGGAACGGCAACTTCCGCAATCTTCACCCATTGGGTTCGTTGCACCGTGGGGTCTACTTCCACTTTTACCGTGACCGGTTGGTTTGCCGTGTGACGGATTCGTAAAGTTTTTCTCGGAAACCCGTAAATGAGGAACGGTTCGGAGGGGTCCCCGGCCCGAACTGCAGTTTGGACCCAAGGGCCTCCCCATCCCCGCGGAGACGGCAGCTGCCATAAATCATCGGTCTTTCCAAACCACAAGCGGAGGGCACCCCCTGCCACCGTGTTCTCCGAGGGTTCGGCCTCGGCCGAAACACCCATCAATACCAACATCCCGCGGTAGGAAGCAAAGTCGCTGAGAAACCGCTGGTGAGCACAGATCGGAACAATACTTCGGGCATAGGAGAGGCCGGAGACCTCGTAGAAAATTCCATGGCAGTCCAAAAGCACCCGCTCGGTCTCCACCTCGCGGATCCGGGCCCGATACCGGGTCCACTCCTGCTCGAAGGCCGCCGAGGCTTTAGGGAAACGTAGGCACTCCCACCGGCCTTCCAAATTCCGTACAAGCCACAAGGCCGAAGCCCGATCCCATCCTATAGCCACCACCTCTTCGCTCATTGCTCCCAAATTGCAAACCTCGACAAATGGACGGGTGTCAATTACTCGCCACGTAGTGCCTGTCCCTTCAACGAGAATTCCGGAACGTCCGTCGGGAGCAATCCCTGCCACGATGAGCACCGAGCCAACCGAATGACCAGCCCGAAAGCGAATGTGCCCTGGTTCCAATCCAAGATTTTGTGGCAAATCGATTTGATCCACTACTCGTGCGGATGGTATGTCCACTTCATAAAGCACGCCGTCCTCCGTCAAGAGATAGCATCTTTCCGGCCCGGCCGGATGCCGCACGGTGGCTACCAACACTTCCCGGGGCAGATTTTCGATTTCCCGGATAGTTCCTCGCTCATCCACCAGGTATCGGCCAATTACCAGCACTGTACCGATCATCTGGCGATTCCAGGCAGGAAGGACGCGGGCAGCATTCGAGGAAGGCCGATCGGAAGACAGCCCTTCCCCAGGCAAAACCGTCAGGTCTTCCTCCACCCGGAAAAATCCTAGCGGTCGAGCCTCGCGAGGAGTTTCCACGTTAGCCCAGACCCACAGTTTTTCGGCCAACGGAAGCATGGCTCCACTTACACAGGCTTGCAAACTGCCGGCAAGGGGGAGATCGCGAAACCGGCTCTCGTGCCGACGGGCTTCGGAATAAACGGGACCCGCAACTAGGATGAGAGTTACCGGTGCGGGTTTTTCGGCAGAGAGTCGGATCCAACGGACAGCCTCGTCATCGGCCAGTTGCCACCAGCGATTTTCCCCCGGCTGCACGACAAATTCTTGGACCGGTTCAAATTGGCCACTCCCCGTGCGGTCCGTCTCCAGCTGCAGGCGGACGGTCTCTCCTGGGGAAAAGCCCGCCAAGGGCCGATCGACCTGAGCTCCCAACTCCGCCGGGAGACCTGTAATCTCAAGCTCTTCCAAACTCCCCTCCTTCGGCCGAACAAAGCATAGGTGCGGCACGCCATAATGACCGAGAGCATTCCGACCGTTATGCTCCGGGATGACTATCTCGCCGGCCTCAAAATCGGCTTCGTAAATCCGGTCCGTGTATACCTGATCATGACGCCAGCGAAGTCGGTGGGGGGTAGGTTTCCAAACGGGCGGGAGCTTCGGATCTCCCCGATCGTGCACGGCCAGATAGACGGTCACTGGTTGATTGACCACAAATCGGTACCCTGCACCCGGCCGGGTCATATCGCCTCGACGGACTGTCACCCGGGGTAAGAAAGCGAGGGTCTCGGGACACTCTTCGACCGCAAATTGGCCGCTACATCGAGCAAAACCCGTTGGAGCTTTCCACAGGAGAAAAAGGGTTCGATTTTTATACCCTCCTACCAAGATTGGATCAGATGTATAGCAAGCACCACTTCCATGCTGCTTTTGTCCTTCTACTTTTTCCGCGAACTCGGGAGGTGGCAAAAAGTCAATTCCACCCCATCCATGCACTTCTCCCCACTGTTCCAGCTCTGCTAGCGTGCCAAACCAAAGGTTCGATTGAGGCTGTCCTCCCGTGCGGTGACGGGGTTGCTGTCGGGTGCTTGGCCCAAATAGCATGGCGGAATTCTGGTTCCCCGCTAGCACCAACCGCCCATCCCACACACAAAAATCCGGGACGATTCGCAGGTGAGCGGCAAACGGCTCGATCTGGGCCCGGCTAGGACCGAAATCTTCCCCCATCAAAAAGAACATCCCATGCATATCAAGAAGACAGGTGTGGGAAGCTACCCGATTGATCCGCGGCCATTCCGTGCACCAAGCATGATCGTGACTTTGGCTGGCCTTCGGCAGCCGGAAGTGATACCACTGGCCCCCCGACAACACCGAAAGGATCAAAGAATTGCGATCCCACCCGGTGGCCCAGAGGGGCCCCGGATCGTCGGGAATCGCCCAAACACCGGCTGCGGTAGTGACCTCGCAGTAGGCTGTCCGCTGAATAATTTTCCACGTCTGGCCATCCCACTGGGCAAGGCGACCGCCTCCCCAGCCCCGGACTGCATCCACTGAATCGTAAGTGTTATTGGCGACAACCAGTCGACCTTGCGAGGTATATGCCCCTTTGAAATGAGACCGCCCCTCCCGGATTTCTAATACTCGGGTGAGATCAGCAATTTCTCGAACCGCAAGCGTTTCTACATCTACTTCGTAAAGTTTGCCTTCCATAGCCTGGGCATACACCCGACGACGCGGCTCAAAGAGATGGCGAGCATAAGCCGTAATCCTTTCGCGGAGTAATCCCTCGATAACCCGCACATTTCCCGCTTTATCAATTACGTAGGGACCAAGGAATAGCTGTTCCGATTCGCGATGGAGCATCCGCCCGGCATGGGTCCCCACAACACTTTCCGGTCTTTTGCGGATCGCAAGATCTGGGCCAATCTCGTAAAGGCCTACTCCTTCTCCAGCGATATGAGCGACATAACTGACGTACCACAGTTTGCCGGCCCAAGGTACCACGGCTCCAATACCGCATTCCGTCCAAGACCGGCTCGTGGCAGCCAGATGAGGGTAAATCCCGCTAATCCTCCGCCAGGGTTTACCCGGCGAGGCTGGCTCCTCAGCTGTTGGCCGATCCTCATCGTGGGCAATCGTAGCTAAAAGCCAGTTTCCTTGAACTTCGCAAGGAAACCTCCCAATGTCTCCAGAATCCATTCCCAAGACCCGAAAACCTCCCCAACGGAGGAGGAAAAATCCCCACAAAATCGATAGAAGCATTCCCAACCGGAAAGAACTACGGAGATGCCAATTCCAGCTCTGCATTCCCCCCTCCTTCTGCCAAAGTTGGAGCCTCAAGAAGTCCAGTTCGTTCTTATCCTGGGTATAAGGTAATACCCTCGTCCCTAACGCCCAATTGCAACTATTCAAGCGAGACTCTTACCCGGTGCAAGGATTCGCAAGGCCCCCGGTTACACCCCATGCGACAAACGACGAACATTCAATCCGATCGCGGAACCGATACCCTCCGAGGAATCCTCAGAAAACGCTCTGCCAGAACTTCTTGCACCAGGTAATTTCCAAAAGTTTACTTGCCGGTGGGCCTTGCCCATAGAGGTGTGCCCAGCATCCCATTACCCTGCTCATAACCAAGAAGATCTTCAACTGGGCTTGACAGAGTTTGGGTACTACGGCTCCAGCAGAAGTTCAAGTCTAACCAAAAAAGTATCGACCAAGGAACAATCTCTCCCAAGCACCGCCAAGATGTGATGACCACCCGGCGTTTCGAAACTACCTGGATCGCCACAATTAACGTTGCAAAGTTTAGTGCATGATGGCTCAGATAGAAGATATCATTAAATTCACTGCGGGAAAGGCCAGAGTTAAGCTAACGTTGGGTAGGTTATCGCCACTTTCCGACTTCACAAGCTGGGTGTGGAAATAAAAGCTGGGTGTCAAACACAATCGTCGCCCAATACTCCCGCGGAGGTACCAAAAAGTGATCCCTTGGACAGAAATTCGGGAGTTTCTTCTTCGCCCCATCGTTTTCAGCGTGGTGTCCAATGTCGTTTCCTTCCTGCTCGGTTGGCTGATTGCCTCCGTCCGAGCAAGGCGAGTGAGGCGGAAGTTAGCAAGGCTGTCCGCTGCTCGTGGCGAGGCGGAAGTTGTGCTGATCGTTTCGAACCGCGAAAGGATTCGTCCGGCTGTGGAACGTCACCTTAAACAGCTGGAAAAGGACAAGATACCTGTTTTTGAAGAACACCGGGATGCCCCGTTTACCCACGACTTGAGCGACTGGTACGATTTCGTCCACAGGATTAGCAGGGCGGTCAGGCGAATCCGGCAACTCGCTCCTACCCGAATCCTATTCTACACCAATGTGCCGGTTGCCATGGCTGTGGGACTGGGTGCGATTTTGGACAACGGTCCGGAGGTATGGGTCCACCATTACTTCAACGGGATTTATCGGGTAGTGGTGATATTAGCACACGAAACAGTGGTGCCCCGCGAAGAGGTCGAATCCGCAATAGAGGAAGAACGTCTTAGGGAATTCAGGGAACACCAAGGAGAGACGGACAAAACCCAGTCCGATCCGTCAGCGACCTCGTAACAGAAGAGTTGACCAGAAGCAGCGAACGGTTTGTCGAGCAGAATCGCAAAACCTCGATGAGCCGTAGTTTCCCGAATCCGCTCCGGCCAGGCCAAGACAGTTTAATGATTCTTCGCAGATTCCAGAAACACAAAGCTGCCCAATTTCCAACAAGGGTTGTGTTCCGTGGTTTCGCCGCCAGAAATTCCAGCTAACTTACCTGCCGGGCTTGCCACCCGAAGGGGCCCATCCCCGCATTCCTCGAACTTCATGGAGTGTTCATACGAGCTTTCGGAGGTTGGGAGCTAGAATGCTCCGGGAAGAGTTGCCGAGCCTGCAGTGCCGCCAGGGCAGCCCGGATGTCCGGGTCTTCTGGAGCCAGCTCGGCTGCTCGACGGAGTGCTTTCTCTGCTTCTTGAAACCTCCCCAGATGGAGCAAGGCTACACCATAGTTGTACCAAACTCGCGGACGGGTGGGTTGCAACGAGGCGGCATGCCCCAACAATCGAGCGGCTTCTTCCAATCGAGCTGGATCTTCTCCCACCAATAGTCCCAGAGAATACCAACCGTCAGCAAAGTTCGGGTCAGCCTCTAGGGCAAGCCGTAACTGCTCCTCCGCTTTCGCTTTCCGCCCTTGACGGTCATAGAGGATTGCCAAGTTGTTTCGGGCAGGGATAAATGTAGGATCGATCCGTAACGCCCAGAGGTACGATTCCTCCGCACGTCGTTCGTCGTTCAAACCTGCAAAAAGAACCGCCAGGTTGAGGTGAGCTGCCGGCTGATCCAGCAAGGCCTCCTGCCCTTTTTTGTATTCTTCTAGGGCAAAAAGCCAACGCTCCCGATCCGCCCTCGAAAAGTGATCCCGCCGAGCATGAAGAAGGAGCCGGGCTGCCTCCATTCGCACAAGGCGACAGTCGTCCCCCAGCCGCCGCACTAACCTTCGTTCTCCCGCAGGGTCATTCAATTCCCCAAGAAGCCGCACCGCCGCCCACCGAACCAGCGGTTCCGGATCATCCGCGGCGATCAGGCCAGCAGCCCAGGCCTCCCCGGCTGTTCCCTCCCTTTCCAAATAAGGAATAAGGAGGAGCAAGGCACTGGCCCGCACGATGGCCGAGAGATCTTTCCGCCGGACCAAACCCGCCAACGCCCTTGCCGCTTTGGGATCGCGGGCTCTACCGGCGGCAATCGTGTACGCAAAGTGATCCGACCAGGTTTTCCCGCCATACCATTTTTCCACCCACTCTGCCGCCCACTGAGGGGTTTCCCCTTTTTCTGGATCGTTATGACAGAGACTGCAAGCATTGGGGATGCCCAAAGTCACACTTAAATGGGGGCGGGGAACATCCAATTTGTGATCCCTTCGATTATCCACGACCATGTACGTGGTTTCAGGCATGTGGCAATCAACACAACGAGTGCCCGGGCCGCCGGGATTGGGATGAAAATGATGCCGCTCCGTGTCGTATTTGCTCGGCAGATGACATTGCCCGCAGAGTGCATTCTCAGGTACTTCAGGACGGGGGGAAAACGGATCTTCCGTGCGAAATCTTAAAGAGTGAGGATCATGGCAATTCCCGCACCGGACTCCTTTGCGAAACATCAAACTTTGGAGGAACGACCCGTATTCGAAATCCTCATCCAGGATCTGTCCATCTGGATAGTAGAGGGGACCATCGATGAGCTCGGGAAGGTAATGGTCCAAGAAGGCATCTCCCGGCCGAAATCCTGGATAAATTTGCTGCCGCCTGGCGTGGCAGGGTGTACATGTGTCGATTTCTAACTGCGGGTTTTCCCCGTTTAGCCGGGGCAAACCGTACCCCAGCCGGCGATCCCAAAACAGGCTCCGAGCCTCCGCAAGTTGCACATGAACACTGCCCGGACCATGACAGGTCTCACACCCCACTCCCAGCTCCGTCCAGGTAGTTCGGTACCGGTTCTCCTTGAGCTCGTAGCCGCGAGCCAAGTTCGTGGTATGACACTCGGCACACATGTAGTTCCAATTTTGCAACGGCCGGGTCCAGTGGAGAGGGTCTGTGTGCGGAATTCGTTCCTTAGGGTACAAATGAAACCAGCTTTTTCGCTCCGTATCCCAGGCCAAAGGCAAACATTGGATGCGGCCATCGGGAAATTCCACCAGGTATTGCTGCAATGGCCGAATCCCCAACACGTACCGAACCTCAAATGTCTCTAGGTTTCCTTCCCGATTGTCCGTCGTCACAAAATACCGGTCACCCTCTCGGAAGAGACGACTGGTGACAGCAAAGGAAAGGTCCAATTTCCCCGCCGCGGCAAGCTCGCGAGCAGCATCGGCGATCCGTTGGCATGCCCACACCACATCACAAGGCCGAACCACCTCCGGATGCTTCTGCCGCTCCACGATAGACTGCCACAAATCCGGGGGAAAAATCCTGGACAACCGCTCACGAAAATCGGCAGCTGCCTCTCGCAAGACAAGGGCCCAATCGGAAGGAGAGACTCTTTCGGCCAAAGCCACCAATTCGTGGTCCTGAAGCCGGTGCAAATCCTCAAAAGCGATGTGCGTGAATGTTCGATCCTCAAAATCCCCCAAAACAGTCTCCGGGGTCGCCACCGCCATGGCATGAGAGTGGTCGGATAACTTCCACAAGTCCCACTCTTTTTGATGACAGTTCCGACAAGACTCGCTCCCCACGTAGGTGGCCCGCTCGAGGGCATCTGCCGGAAGACAAATCCACCAATCCAAAAAAACCAGGAAGCCTCCAACACCGCCAACTCCCAAGATGCCTAGTAGTATCCAGACGTATATGTTGTTCCCCGCTGTCCGTTTTCTCCGGGTAATTCCGGCCAAGCCAAAGGCCCTCTGGCGGCCGGAGGAGATCTCCTCCGCACGTGGTACCCCACCAGTTTTCACCTTTCGGGTTCCTCGTGAGACCATTTTCCCTCCTGGTCGTCCAGGACAATGGAGCGAACTCCCGCCACCACCTCCCCACAAACCGAACCAGCCCAAGCAGCAGCCTATCCTCTGAAAAGCCTCAAGCGGGCCCCCGCCAACTTTCCCCATAGACAATTCCAAATTCTACCCCTTCCGTGGAGGCACACGTTGCCGAGACAAAACTTCCGACCAAAACCAAGCCTTACGGAAACCCGCAAACTTAAAGGGCAAATTTCGGATACTTCATTCTGTTCAGAAGACCCGGTCCAGGCGGTTTTTGCCCGGGATGTCCCAATCCTGCCGATCATACCTCCCCAGGCAGTCGCTGCAAGGAAATTACGTTCCGACTGGTAACCGCTGGGTTATCCAATTCCGGTTCTCAGAGGGTTTCTACCCGGCCTAGATGGGCATGTGGACCGCTTGCTAATCGAGGTGTTTGCGGAACGTACCGGCGAACTGCCTTTGTAATCGAACGTACCGGCTAGGTGCCCTCCGAATCCTGGAGGCCCCGCGGGAGGAAGGCTAGAGATCCTCCTGGAGACCGCCCAGGAACTTGCAAATCCCCGACTCAATAAGCTCGGTTGGCCTTCTGTGAACGATAGGGCTCCGCCTTTTGCACCTTCATTCATTCCTAGCTTGCAAGCGGTTATTCCAAGGCCCCATCCCGAAGCCGGTACAAGGTGGGTCAAGTTTGTGAAGAGTCCAAACAGAATTCGCAACAAAATCCGCCGTCATGCCGAGAGGTTATCTGACGAACGGAGACCCCAGTGATCAAGCTGAGCAATTCCCGGTCGATCGCACACACCGCTCGCGATTCTTCGAACATGCTGATAAAAGCACAACTTCGCTTCCGCAACACTGTGTGCCCGTTATTACCGGAAACCACTTCCGCAATTTCTCCCTCCGCGGTCAGCAGCTGACAAAGTTGGGTCAGCCGTTCTTTCGGATCACTGCCTGTAATAGATCGGCAATAATGATCCGCGAGAATCTTGGCCACGCGTTTGATGATCCTGCGTCGGAGGGCATCACCACCAATCTCTTCAATGGCCTGAAGAAGGGCAGGGACCAACAGGTGCTGATTTCCCTGAAAGAGAAGCTGAAGAGCCCGCTGAGTCAACCCATATCGATGCCGAGGCCGCCCACGACCGGACAATCGCTCAGTCGTTCGTTCCACAAGTCCTAAAGCGGCCAGTTCGCCCAGTTGCTCCATGATCGCCGTCCGGGTTACCCCGGTGGCTTTCATTAAGTCGGCAATCGTTTGAGGGGGCATTCCCACTAAATGCCGAACAATTCGCAACGCCGCTGGACTAATGTGAATATTCGCCATGATCGTCTCCCCCGCCGTTGACCTCACTGCCTATCAATAGCCACCTCCTGGGTTCCCAAATCGACGATAACCTCTCGAACTCCCTAACTTTCCTTAAATTCAGTCAAGCCCTATAAGCCCGGCACTACTTCACCGCACTTAAGTGCCGAGGAATTACAGTCCCGTTCCCAAGACGGGTTCGGTGCAGCCTGCCGCTGGCTGGCTATTGGCACCCGCTTACTGTGGAAGTTAACCACTGGCTATTTGCCCTCCAGCCACCTTCTCCCGGTGTCGCAGGAAAAGCACCAGCCCCCGCGGGCCGGAATACCCAAAAAACAGAGCCGTGGAAGCCAACTGTCCAACCGGCCGAAATCCCCGGCAACCCTCCACGGACTTGGGGATCGGAGCAACATTGGAGCAAGGAAATCCAGCCCCGATGCGACTAACTCCTCCTCTGCCGGAAGAGCTGCCCCACCTTTAGAAGAAACATTTGAAACCTTCCCTGCTGATATTTCCGTCCTGAACACAAAAATTCCACATCTCTTATTTTAGACGATAGCTGTCAAAAACCTAGTGGCAAACCGATTTTTGAATCAACAGGCAAAAGGCCACCCAGTTCCCGTTGCAAAACCCAAAGAAATTGAACATCCCAGCCTCAACTGCTGTGATATCCTGTTTGGGGCCAAGTGCCCCCCAAACCTGGCCATCAAGCCCCTCCGATGAACGAATGGAAATAATGCGATCGGGTGGAACCAAAGTTCCCGAAGGCTCAACTTTCCTCATTTCGGTAACATTTCTCGCAAATAATTGTTCACTTATCACACAAGCGAATTATCCCAAGACTCCCCATTTGACTCCTGGGCCGCATTTATGGAAGATTACTGGTCCCCCTCCGCTTACTCTCCCTTGCCGGAGTTGGGCACTACTCCTGGCCACAACGCTAAGCGGTACCAAGCCGGCCGCAAAGGTCGAAACCGATTCGGTCTTCCCACTCAACCCAGCTCGCTCAGCCTCGGCCTGAACGGCTCGGACGAGCCCCGCAAATGGCACCTAAAGTGACCAAGAAAGTAACGAAAGCTACCATTCGCTATCCGGAGATGCATCTTTGGCGGGCTCGGGACGGCTACCGGTTTGCCGTGCGGAAATGGTCCATTGCGAATCCCCGGGCCGAGGTGGTCTTCCTCCACGGGATCGTCAGCCACGGCGGCTGGTACCTCGCAAGTTGCAGTTTCCTTGCCCAAAGAGGTTACCAGATCCACTTTTTAGACCGGCGAGGGTCCGGGCTTAACCTCGCCGACCGGGGAGATGTCCCCTCGTATCGCACTTGGTTGGAAGATGTGGTGGATTATCTGGAAGGAATTTCGGGCAGGCCTCGTGTCTTGCTGGGAATCAGTTGGGGGGCGAAGTTGGCCGCCGCGGTCGCCGCAGAATTTCCTAACACCTGCGAGGCCGTCGGCTTTATTGGACCTGGTCTATTCGCCTTTCAACAGGCGGGCCTATGGAAGCAGGCTTTACTCAGAATCTGGCAAAAGGTTGGGTTGGGGCGAATGCGGGTTACGATCCCCCTTCAAGACCCTCACCTTTTCACGGAAAATCCGGATTGGCTATGGTACCTGGCTTCCGATCCCCTTACCCTTCGGAAGGTCACGATTCAGTTTGCCACAGAGGACCTAAAACTCAACTCCCTAGCCCGCCGAAATCCCGAACAAATCCGACAACCGACTCTTCTTATCTTAGCAGGTCAGGACCGGATTTGCGATAACCACAGGACCAAGCAGTATTTCAACCGCATCGGGGGACCGAAACACTTGGTAGAATTCCCCTCTTGCCATCACACCCTCGAATTCGAGCCCGATCCTTTGCCTTACTTTCAAGCCCTTGCAGACTGGCTAGAAGAAATCAGCTCGTCTTACACCAAATCGCTTCGGCAATAAAGGCCTTGCCTGCGGATGGAACCGCGAGGGAAAGTGTAACTTCGAGCGAGCATTTACTAACATCGGCCGTGCAAGGGAGTCTACTCGCGGACAACAGCTTCCGGAAGTACCCAACGGAAGCCCAGCGATGACTTCCAAATATCTGGGGTTAAAGCCTCCTGGCAAACTCAACGTCATTATGTTAACGGAGAAGGTCCCATTAAAAGATGAACCCTTCACACAAGGCGAAAATTTCTATCCTTTTGAGCGAAGGTTCGAGCACCTCTGCCCGACAAACTCTTTATGCTCTTGGCGGGCGATATCGGATCGACATTGTGGATCCGGCTTTCTTGTGCCAATGTCGTTTTTCCCGATTTGTTCGGCGAATTTGGCCCTGTCCTCCCTTCCGTACCGATCCGGCAGGCTATCTTCGGTATGTGGTGGAACTTCTCCGCCGCCACAAGTATGATGTGCTCTTTCCCACACATGAACAAGTGTACTTATTCTCCCGCTTTAGGGACCGACTGAGCCGACTGGCCGGGCTGACAGTTCCCCCCTTCGAAGCCCTTCGCCGCATGATCAGCAAACAAGGTTTTCTCGAGGTGCTCGAGGAGCTCAAGCTTCCATACCCGCCCACGGTAATTGTTCGCACTCGAGAGGAGCTTCTGCGAGCATGTGAGCAATTTCCAGTTTTTATAAAAGTCGATCATACCACCGCCGGCGAGGGTGTCTTTCGTGTAGAGGATGCCCACCAGTTGTTACCCCTCCTCGACCGGCTAAACCGTCGGGGATTTCTTGACGGCAAGCACGTGATTTTGGTCCAAAGGCCTGCCGAGGGTATTAAGGGGGCAGTGGCTGGGGTTTTCCAGAATGGCCAGCTTGTCGCCTATCACTGCGACCAGGCCGTGGCTTTGGGAGTCGGAGGATCCACCCTTTGCCGGGTCACAATAGAGGATCCCGTGGCAGTGGAGCACCTGCGGCGCTTGGGAGCCCACCTGGGGTGGCACGGTCCCATGGCTCTAGAGGTGTTCCGGAATCCGCAAACCGGGACCATTCAATACGTCGAATGCAACCCGAGAATCGGCGAGACGGTCAATCCCACCCTGGGAGGAACAAATTTTTGCGAGGCTATGGTGCGGATTTCCTTGGGGGAAAAGCTGTCGCCGTTGCCGGCCCCTCGAGTAGGCACCCGGACCCACCAAGGCTTCCTCGGCTTGATGGCCGTGGGTTGTCGAGGGGGCACTCGCCGTGAAGTCCTTCGTGAGCTATTTCGTTGGCTGGCTGGCAAAGGGCCTTATGCAGAAGGAGAAGACGAACTCACACGCCCCGGTCAGGATTGGCTCAGTCTAGCCCCGGCCATCGCGATGACCGTCCAACTCCTGATTTGGCCCAAGTCGGCTCGATGGGTCGTTAGCCGGACCGTGGCCAATTACGCCCTGTCGGCAGAAACGGTAGAAAAGATCGACACGATGGAATTTCCTGAATAGTGTTCCCCAAGACGTAGGGTCGAAAAAGTGTACAGAGGTATACTTCACAAACGCCAACCGACTAAATGGGTTCCACCTCCCATTCGTGGATTTCTAGCGAAGCTCCCCGTTGGAGAAAATCCACGGCCAGCACCAAGCGACACTTGTTGGCTCGGTAAATTATGGTCCCTTCAAACCCCATGAACCGCCCCACTTTCACCCGCACTCGCTGACCCTTTTCAAGCCGCACTTCCGGCACTAGGTGGGCTCCCCGCTTGTCCGCTTCGAATAACTGCCGCAACTGGTTGTGGAACACTCCCTGCTCATGAGGAAGAAGGATCCGGCTAACACATTGGGTCTGCCAGGCAGCTTCACGGGCAGAGTGGTTACCGAAGAAAAAAACATATCCGGGAAATAAGGGAAGATAGGCACACCTCTTTCGGCCGCTGGGAGAATACCATTCGCGAAGATAAAGGGGGCAAAAATGAGCAACGCCTCGCGAACGCAACTGCCGCACAAGCTTCTTTTCGTGGCGGGCCATGGTATAGGCCACCCACCAACTCTCCCCGTTCGTCCCTGGATCCCCGATGAGCGAAAAAAGTTCCTCTGGATAAACATTCGGCTCTTTGGCCAGGATCGGCATCGACTCACCTCCCCAAGATATCCCGCTTGATGCCCACTCGATTAAACTCGCTGAACGATGAAATTTGCCCCTCCTTCCCCAGCCCTGCAACCGCCTTTGGGTTCGAGATTCCTTCTCCGTGGGGCGAGTATTGCCGACTTCCTAGCACGCTCCATTAATCCATGGCACTCATCATGCCACTTTTCTCAGGGGCGATACCTCAAAAGCGAAAGTCACTCCAACCGTAGCTTATTCAATGTGCAAAATCTTGCAAGGCATCCTTACTTTTCAAGCAGCATGCAAACTGAAAACCAAACGATTCGGTCAGGTTATGTGGAAAGTGCAAATCGTACTAAAGTTGCGGCATAAAATGTCCTCCCGGCGTCCACCCATCGGGTAAGCCCTTTCGCTGCACCCCTTCTATTACCGCACACCTCCGCAAAAACAGGACACAAAAATTCCCGATTTGCACATCGTGAAGAATTTGCACCAAAAAGAGACTCTTTCCGAACATCCGAATTCAAACTACGGACCGAACAACATAGGACTTTCGGCGATGGATGGAGTAACGAAAGGTACTCGAGCACGCCCAGCCTGCTGATTTCGCCGGGCGGCCCGATTTGCAGAGTTGGCTTGTCACTTCCCCCGCCCCTAACATGGCATCCCATCTCATTTTACGAGTTGCCCTTTAAATGAGCAGGGGGTTACGCCTTTGGTTCGAGGAGAAGGAAACCCAATTGGGGACCTATCCGGCGAGCCCCTTGAGCGAGAGGAGGGTTGCCGTCAGCAAGTGTAAGAGGGTTTGATCGGAAAATTTGGCATTTTCTACACACAGTTCGACACAACCCGAAAAACTGTGAAATCCCCCTCGCTCAGATTTCCCAAAGGGGAAATAACCGGCAATACATCCCTAGGCCGCACATTCTCCGCCCCGCTTGCCAAAACCCACCTTCCCCCAATGTCCTCCCCCGTCCTGCCGGACGTAAACTTCTTCCCTTTCCGGCAGGCGGCCCGTACCGGCGGGCAAATCTGTAGGTTTCCCTAGCCCCGGCAAAGCGACGGGGAACTCATAAAAAGCGGCCGACAGGTGTGAAAAACTTACTCTGAATAACTCGAGCTCACAGAGGTTCGGAGTCCTGGATATTGGGACAGTAGCCGTTGTCACTCTAAATTCTTCAGGGGTGCCAATAACCACCCGAATAACCTAAGCCCCTCTCTGCCTTCCCCCTCACCAGCCGATGTGCAACGTCCTGTCCGGACTTAATCCTCGCACGAAGGCCCGAGGGTAAAAAATGAGCAGGTTCCACCGAAAGCTGGGACTAGCTCGGTGACTCTGTGTCTGTTGCGTAAGATTAGAAGAAAGTTAAGATGCCAACTGTGGGAGTCTCGACCCCTGAGCTCCACGTGGTTTTCGCCCTCCAGTGGGATGAGGAGCGTCTACCCCCCAGACGCATCGATCCTTCGTCGAGTGGCCCCCACCCGGGCAGGCTTAATAACCATTGCACCACTTTTGGACATCGGATATCTCAAGCTACCTAAGGCACAAGTAAGCTCTCATTCCGGTGGGCTGAACAAAGGCTCTATGCGAACATCGCTCCCCGGTCCCGAAGTCCCTTGAAGCCGGCCAGCTACATCCGTAGGCCCGTGCCTCGGAAGATCCGCAGGTCATCTCCGCCGAAAACGAAATCACACTCCTTGCCGATACGAGGCGTCCATGCTTTAGGGATTCGACAAGTAGTTCCGAGAAACGGGCGACCCTACGGGCTAGCGGAGTTTTGTGCAACGCCCCAAGGGAAAAGGAGTGGCTTTTTTCTTGCCCCGAAACCACGCACCTTAAATGGACCTTCTTATTCGGGACGCGGTAGGATCGTCGCAGTTCGCAGGATCAGACCATCGCCAACCTGCGGCCGCAAAAAAAATAACCTCATTACGTCGTTCATGAGGGTCATACTCTTCCCCCTCATCGTGGCAGCCTTTTGGTTTCGAAGTGCCAATTGTCCCATGCAAAAATGATTCTCCCCGTCTCAATCCCAGTCGAGGTTCACTGGGACCAAGGAAAGTCCTAATAACCAGAATGGAGACAGAAGTTCAGTGGAGAAAAATTCTCCGTCCTTGGCCGAACTGGCAGCCTCCTAAGCCCAAGGCACAGGCAATTTTGCCGCTCCCTTTCTCGAGTTATCCCGCCACCCGAACCTCCCCCCATTCACCTTTGAAAAACTCGGCCTGCAGAATTTCAGATGTCTTACAAAGCCCTCAAAGTCAGGAAAAAAGTGACAAAATATCGAGGACAAAAAAATATCCTAACGGGGTTCCCAAAATCGGCGATTCGGGCGAGTTAGCCATGAGATATCCCATGTTAACCGTTGCTACTCCGACACATAATATTGCTACATTCAGCGTTGGGTTTTTTATTCCTGTCAGCTCCACTGACCAGTGGCACACAAAGTAACGACAAACCGGAGCAGATCTCCCCTTTACCCCATGAGTTTGTGGACGCCCCCAATGTTAACCAGTTTTGCAGGTGTTTGACACACAAGAGCTGCTCTATCTCATTCGTCTCTGTGCCTCCTGGTTTTGCGAAATTGAAAACTGTGAGCGGACCACGCGATGAACCAAGAAGATCTGCAGGCCAGGTATGAAAACCTCATGAAAGTAGTCCTTCTAGAAGGCCAAACCGAATTCCTTCCAGCGGTGCGGCAACTAGGACGAGAGTTTTTTGCTGCCAAGCTTACTCCTGCCGATGCGGTACAGATGCACACTCGAGCAATCCGACGAGTGGGGGAGCGTCTTTGGCCCCATGTTGCCCTACCACGACCGGCCGATCTCGGTCTCCTATTAGAACTTCTCGTGGGGTGGGGTGAAGAAGCTCAAGCTGCGACCGCCCAACTTCGCTCGACCCTGGAATTCCGGGAAAATACCTTGACGATGATGCAGGGCGTGGCAGAGGACCGCTTGGCTCAACTGATTCTTGGCAATCAGCTGCTGGACCGGGAAATTCGAGAACGCCGGCGTGCAGAGAAGCGTCTACGGGGGGCTCAACTTTGGCTTTCGCGCGCCCAACGGACGGCCGGCTTGGGATTTTGGATCTGGCACTTCCCCGCTGGGAAATTTCAGATTCGGGGGCTCCTCTCCTTTACTCGGACTTTTGGCGTTAACGCGAAGACAGTCACCCGGCCAGAGGAATTCCTCAGTTGGGTTCATAAGGAGGATCGGCCGAAAGTCGAAGCCGCTTTCGCTCAAATCCGCACCGGCGAAACGCCGGAGGAGTTGGAATTCCGTCTAGGAGAAGCCCAACCCATTTATGTGAAGCAGGAGGTGGTGGTCCGACGAAAAAGACACCAGGCCGGTGGGGTAGCTTTTGGGGTTCTCGTGGATCTCACCCGGATGAAGGAAGCAGAAAGTGCTCTTCGCCGAGCGCAACGGATTGCCGCCATCGGAAGCTTTGCCGCCGGAATTGCCCACGAGATCAATAACCCGCTTGGCTCAGCCCTCCTTGCCGCAGAGACTGCCTTAGCTTCGCTAAAAGATCCAAAGCAACTTCTCACGGTGGAACAATGTCTTCGGAACATTTTAGAGGCCATTGAACGGTGCGGCCGGGTGGTTCATGGGCTATTGGCCTTCGCACGTCAGCAGCCGGCAGAACGAGAAATTTGCGACCTGAACGCGATTATCACCCGAGCCTCGGAAATAGTGCATGGTTTTCTTGAGCAACGGCAGGCCACCCTCCGCACCGAGTTGTCTTCCCGACCGCTCGAGGTGCTAGCCTCTGCCCTGGAATTGGAGCTGGCGCTCGTGAACCTTCTACGAAATGCAATCGAATCGCGACCTCAGGGGGCCGAGGTGGTGGTTCGAACAACCTCCCGCGGTTCGTGGGCAATTGTCCAGATTGAAGATAACGGGCCAGGATTGACTCCCGAGCAGCGCGAACATATGTTTGATCCCTTCTACACCACGAGGACTCGGGAAGGAGGTACGGGCTTGGGAGCCACCGTCGCCTACGCCATTGTGGAACAACACGGTGGGCGGATTGAAGTGCAAAGTTGGCTGGGTATCGGTACGCGGGTGGAAATCTGGCTCCCCTTGACGCCGGTACAGGAAGGATGAAGAGGGTTTGCAGGCGATGCGTATCCTCTTGCTGGAAGATGATTCTCTCTTTTCCCGCACGTTTTGCGTGGCGGTTGCTACTGCTGGGTACCAGGTCTGTCTCACCTCGAATTTTGAGGAGGCCATCGAACAAAGTTCGCGTTTTCGCCCCCAGGTGGCGGTAATTGACGTGATGATCTCCGCAGCCCCTGTGAGCTTCCGATTCCTTGAGGACTTACGGGCGATCGATCCGGCCATTAAGATCGTTTTGATTACAGGGTACCCGGAGGTTGTCCATTTTGTGCGCCGATCCTACCCCGGGGTGGCGAGGTACCTCCTGAAACCTTTTCGCCGGCAACAACTGCTTGAGCTTCTTGAACAATTGGCCGACGAATACAACAGGGAGAACCACTTCACCGAAGAGGAAAGGAGGAGGAAAGGATGACCCCGGAAAAAGCAGTATTCGTGGTAGAAGACGATCCTCAAATGCAAGTTGCTTTGCGGCTGTTGCTGGAAAGCCTAGGAATCCGAGTTTGGATTTTTTCTTCCGCGGAAGAGTTCCTCAATTCCCCCTCGTGGAGGAGGGAGCAAGTTGCTTGCCTCGTGGTGGACCTCCGCTTACCCGGTGCCAGCGGAAGGATGCTGCAAAGAACGCTTCGAGAAAAAGGGTGTACTCTGCCTATCATCTTCATCACGGGGTTTCCTGAAACTGAGGTCGCCGTGGAGGCCATGCGGGACGGCGCCGTTGATTTTTTGGTTAAACCTTTCAGCAGCCAGCGACTCGCAGACCGCGTCCAACAGGCCCTAGCACAATCCTTTGCCCGGTTCCAACAGGAAAACAGCAATAAACAGATCCGCCAGGCGCTACAAGGATTGCCCTCTCGCGAACGTGAGGTCTTAGATGGCCTTTTGGAGGGGCATGAAACAAAACAAATTGCAGCGAAAATGCGGCTGGCCATCAAGACGGTACTTAAGTACCGTGCCCGGCTTTTCCAGCGTTTTGGTGTACAGAATACTATCGAGTTGCTCCGCCGTATCGGCTGGAAGCCTCCCAAGTTGGAGGAACTGTCGCCTTCTGAGAGTCACACACCTGAATTGCCGGGAAGCAATTAACTTGAGGGAATAATTCGCCTCTTCGGGAGGTCTTTTCGCCTTTGACATCCCGTCCTTCGTAACCCAGTCTTTCCTGGGTAGGAGATCGATCTCCTTCCAACTCCGACGGTGTTGGAACCCCAAAGATCCCTGCCCGTCTACCTGGCTGCCGGAATGCCGTGACCGGGTTATTAAGACGCGTAACTGTCAGGTCCGTATCCCCACTGTGTAAAGGAGGTTACTCGATGCGCCGGACAATTGCACAATCGCGAAACACAAAGTCCCGGCAGGTGTTTGAAATCGTCACTCGCTCACTCCAACAACTTGCTCATGGAGAAATTCCCCCGAAGGTTTCCACGGCAGGATCCCGAGGAGAAGAGGCTGCCATTGCCGAAGCTCTTAACTTGCTGATTGATCGGTTGACCGCCTTAATCGAGGGTGCGGCGACGATGGCCCAGGCCGCCGCCGAGGGAAAATTGGACGTTCGCTTAGACGAAAATCACTTCGAGGGTGCCTGGCGCCGGATTGCCGCCGGGCTAAACCAGACCGCAGAGCACGCCTCCGTGCCCATGCGTGAAGTGGGACAAACCCTCTCCCGCCTTGCTGCGGGCGAACTCTCCGTCCGCGTAACGCAGGCTTTTCGGGGTGAATTTCAAGTCCTAGTGCAAGCCGCTAACCACCTCGCCGATCAACTCCAGGGGGTCCAGCAAGTCCTCCAAGACATCTGCCATGCGGTGGAAGAGGGCCGGCTGGACTTCCGGGGAGATGCCTCCCGCTTCCGTGGGCAAATTGCCGGCATGGTCCAACAGACGAACGCGATCCTCGATGCGTTCATGCGGCCATTCCAAAAGATCGCGCAATACATCATTCAAATTAGCAATGGAGAAGTGCCGCCACCCATCCGCGACGAATACAAGGGACAGTTCCAGGAACTCAAGTCCGCTATGAACGGACTCATCAGTGTGCTCACCAGTCTTCTTGAAGCGGCAGACGGACCAGCGGGCGTGCTGGAGGCGATGGCTAACAAAGACTTCTCGCGAACCGTCACTGCCGAGTATGTGGGCCAGTTCAACCGCATGAAACAAAACGTCAACAAGGTGGTGCTGAATATGCGGGAAGCCCTCGGAGAAATCATTGGTTCGGCAAATCAGTTTGCCGACGGGGCCCGCCTTATTGCAGAAAGTTCCCAATCCGTGGCCGCAGGGGCCCAACGGCAAGCGGCTGCTATTCAGCAGATTACCGCTTCGGTGGAGCAGCTGGCCAAATCCATCCAAGAAGTGCGTGCAGCAGCAGAAGAAGCTGATCGAATGGCCCGGCAAACCAACGCTCTAGCCACCGAGGGTGGAGAGGCTGTCAATCAGTCCCTCCAAGGCATGGCTTTGATCAAAGCCAGTTCCGACCGGATCACAGAGATTCTCCAGGTGATTTCAGAGATCGCCAGCCAGACCAACCTCCTGGCCCTTAATGCTGCCATCGAAGCGGCCCGAGCCGGTGAACATGGGTTAGGGTTTGCCGTGGTAGCCGACGAGGTCCGCAAACTGGCAGAACGATCCAATCAGGCCGCACGGGAAATTTCCCAACTCATAAAAGAATCCAGCCAACGCGTCCAGGAAGGTGCCGCTTTAAGCGAACGTACTGCTGAGGCCCTCACCAAGATAATCCAGGCCGTGCAGACCAATGTCGCAAAGGTAGCCGAGATCGCTCAGGCCACTGCCGAGCAAGCCGCTACCGCCGAACAGGTGGCTCAAGCAGTTCAGCAGATCTCCCATGTCACCGATCAAAATGCCGCCTCTAGCGAGGAACTGGCATCCAGCAGCGAGGAACTGGGTGCTCAGGCTACCGTCCTGCGAGAACTAGTCGCACGTTTCCGGACGGAATAAACCTCGTCAGCTCGGTCGGCACGCCGCCCCTGCACTTTAAGCCAAGGCGACGCCCGTATGCTCGATCCTCCGAACCTGGGGCATGGACGCCCCACTTTTCTTTTTGCACCTTCTCGGGTGGACCTCTCCCGCGGCAAATTTAGGACCTCCCTTGGTCCCAACGCCACCGCTTCTTAGCTGCTTCGGAGCAAGCCTTCGGGCAAGCCACAGAAAACTACCTGCTACCACTTCCGAGCAAACTGGGAGACCAAATATGCTTGTCACTTTTCACTTCACGTTGGTGGGGAGTGTCAAGAGCCAGAGGTACGGGTTCCTCGGGATAAACCGCCCTCTCCCAAAGCAGATGCGAAGGCCTCCGGACATCTGGGCTCCTGAACACCCCCGTTCGGTTACGCAGCCTCAAGGCAACCCCGTTTTGCGTGTTCCATAGTTTCAATCCTCGCGGGTGATTTGGCAGGCGAGGTCGGAGCGGAAAGGCGGATATTTCACGCGGAGTTTACCCTCAGTGGTTTTGATCACCCCGGCTTCTGCCCCGAGCACTTTTCCTTCCCACGGATCCCACCACTCCACGCGATAGTTCCCAGGAATTAGACCCTCTAAGAGAAATTCCCCTGGAGGAAGTAACTCGGGCGAAATTCCTTTGAGCATTGCCCCCACCCAGGTTGCCTGCCGATGGACAAGCCAACACCAGGCAGCGGAGCGGGTCCGAAGCCCCACCAGGCGGATATTGCCCCCCGCAAGTTGCTGTTCTAAAGAGAGGAGTTCGCCGGAGTCCCACGGGATCGATGCGACAAACCGTGCGACCGGCCCATAGTGGCGATAGGCCCCCAGTTGGTCGAGTTGTTCCCACCACCAAAACATGGCCGTGCCGGATAACCCTGAAAGGGCCGAGGCCCACAAGGCGTGATGAAAATGAACTGCTTGGCGATCGCTCTTCATGTCGTCGGAAAGGCCCCATTTTTCCGTTGCCAGGCCAAATTCGCTGAGAAGTGCCGGCTTTGTCGGGGCATGTTCCCGAAGAAACCGGGCCCGATCCAGTACCGCCTCCACTTCGTCCCGCAATCGCTTCTCGCTGGGGCGAAGGTAAAAGTGAGTGTCAGCAATATCCAGCCGGGGATGTTTCATATCTCGGGGGGAAGGGTGCCAGGTGCTCGTAGTCCGCAAATGTTGATACGGGTCGTGGGTCTCAAAAAATTGTCCCAATTCCTCGTAAAACCGCTCTGTGGGAAGTCCCGGATCCATCTCGTTCCAATATTCCCAAGCTCCCACGGCGGTGGAATAACCCCAACGGGCGATCGCATAGCGGAAGAAGCGTTTGGCATCGGCAATCGCCGCGTCATACTCCGGGGAACCGGGATCTTTTAGGGCCCACATGTAGAGATCGCGAGTGAGCATACAAAGCTGAAGATAAATCCCGTGGGATTCTGCAAGCTCGATAAGATGATCCAAGAGGACACAGTCCACGGGGTTATAGAATCCTCTGGCCGGGCGATTGACGTCCGCCTCCCAGAGGAGTTCCGGGCCTTTGGAACCGTCCGGCCGAACTTCCCTCAACGAAAGGGCATCAACCCACGCTTTTCCCTCGGTGAGCAAGCGAAATACGGGGGTTCCCAGCCACCACTGCCCCGGACCCGAGCGAAACGGGATATGAAATTCTGTCCATTTGTTGGGGTTCTGCGGGCGGGAAATCTCGACCGGCTGTCGGCCGGGAAGCTCGAGCACCACCCGGGTTCCGTTTTCGGTTCGCACCTTTCCCGAAAAGAGGTAATCCGTCTCCGGCCGAAGGGCTACCGGCCAAGAAGGGTCGAGGGCAAGCCGATCTCCGGCTTTTCCCGCAAGGACCACATACGTCCGAGGTGGGCCACCCGCTTCTCCCTCCGAAACCTCCTCCACTGGCAGCTTCCAATACCAGGTACGGGTCCAAGCACTTTTTCGTCCTTCGATGCAAAGGGCCCAATCCTCGCAACAGGTCCACACCCGAAGGAAATTCACCCCCAACGCGGCCAGCCGGGGCAATGTTTCCTCCACCCGGGCCAAGTTGAAGTATTGTCCACCGCCAATGAAGGCCAAATTTTGGCCAATGGCAAAAAACGGCTTGCCGTCGGAGGTCTCGAAGAACCGGGGATCTTTCCTGCTTTGCCGGAGGAATCCCCGCCGCTGTGAGGGTGTACACTCGAACTGTACAAGCGGCGAGTCCACTGTGCCGACTGCTGATTTCTCCCAGCGAACTTTGGCCTGATGGACTCCCAATTCCCAAGGAGCAAACCGCACAAGCCAATGCGGTTCCCCTATCGGGTAGAACCAGTCCGTCCGCTGCCCCTGACCCGGAAAATAGCGGTGCTCGTAAGGCTGATACCAAAAAGCCGGCACTTGCACTCGATTGCCCGAAGGGAGCATTACCTCAAGGTATAACCGGCTCTCTTCCGCGTGGTGGGAGGGCCCGGGAACCCCTTCGATGACAAACTCGATCTTCTCAAACCGCCCCACCACGCCGCGACTCGGGGAGACCTCCAGTTCTGTGTTGGCTCCTGCCCAAGCCTCCCCATTTTCCCAAGGGACAAAGGAC
>Ga0272449_1000171_pt1 | contig 83977 bp, 74 predicted proteins | sample YNPCB0241_FD_198679 | JGI IMG/M metagenome (GOLD analysis project Ga0272449, IMG submission 198679) | Hot spring sediment microbial communities from Yellowstone National Park, WY, United States - YNP-CB-024-1 | ecosystem: Environmental > Aquatic > Thermal springs > Hot (42-90C) > Sediment...
AAATCTTTTATTGCTCATGCTCCAAAAACCTTTCTAAAATTTGGTTCAAAAAGTGATATATTGGTAAGAATTTTAAAAGAAGGTGCAAGGGTTGGTTTTGCAACAGATGGAGTTGTATCAAATAACACCTTATCAATTTTTGAATCAGGAAGAATAGCTGCATTAAATGCAAAGGTTTCAAAAGAAGACGCTGAGATTGCAAGAGTTAATGAACTAATTCCTCTATTTTCAACTGGTGGAACTCTTTTAAATCATATTAAATTAGGTGAAATTAAAGAAGGCTATGTTGCTGATTTAATATTAGTTGATAAAAACTCTCCAAATTTAAATCCAAAAATAAATATTTTTGCAAATATTCTTTATTCATTTTCAGAGAGAGATGTAAAAACAGTTATTGTTGATGGAAAAGTTGTTGTTAAAGATGGAAAATTGCTTACCATTGATTTGCCATACTTAATGAAAGAGATTAACAAAATAAAAGATATTATGCTCATAAGAAGTGAAATACCTATGCAAAAATTTGGAGAGTGAACCATGGCTGAAGCACATATAAAATGTGAAAAAGAAGATATTTCAGAAAAAATTATTCTAGTTGGAAATCCTGATAGGGCAAGAAGAATTAATGAAGAGTTTTTAAAAGATAGTAAACTTGTAAATGAATATAGGAGTTTACTTGTTTATACTGGATATTATAAAAATGAAAAAATAACTGTTGCAACTACAGGAATGGGATCTCCATCAACTGCAATTGTTCTCGAAGAGTTAATAAGACTTGGCGGAAAAATATTTATTAGAGTTGGTAGTGCTGGTGGATTGAATCCCCAAATTCAAACAGGAGATATTGTAATAGCAACAGCAGCAATTAGAGATGATGGAACATCAAGAAAATATTTACCAATTGAATATCCTGCAGTTCCTGATTTTGATTTGACATCTCTTTTGATAAAAATTGGCTTAAATAATTTTAAAAGAATCTTTTATGGAGTTGTTTTATCTTCAGATGGATTTTATGTTGGCTATGATGAAAATACAATGAAAATTTTTGTTGAATCTAATGTTCAAGCAGTTGAAATGGAAAGTGGTATAGTTTTTATTTTATCTCAAAGAAAAGGTGTAAAATCTTCTGCAATTTTTGTAATTGATGGAAATATAACTTTAGGAAAGATGAAGGAAACAGGCAAAGAAAAAGAGTTCAGCGAGGGTGAATATTTTGCTATTAAAATAGCACTTGATACTATAGTTGAATTTAATAAGTAAGTTAATAAAAATAACAATAAAATTTTTTAAAAATTTAAAATTCTCAGTTTCATATATTTTATTAATTCTAGTTACATCGTTTTGGACTTTTTGGGGAACAGTTGAAATGTTTCATGAAGGTTTTTATAAACTTTTGAATGGATTTATTTCCTATTGCCTTCAGTTTCATCTCTTTCTCTTTCAATAGTTTCAATCATGTTTCCAATTTTTGGTGGATATTTGATTATTTTTGTTGGATTTTTATTCTCTTTATATATTTATTTAAGAATTTATAAATTGGGAAGTTTGAATATTAAAACCTTTTTATCATGGATTCCAGTAACAATATTTTTTATTTTAATAGGTATTTTAATTATTTTTGAATATAGAAAGAGAAAAATTACTAAATCAATGAAAATTAATAAAATAATTTTTTTGTTTTTAATAGTAATGATTGTTGGATTTTCTTTTGGCGCTCCTTTATACATAAGAAATAAAAGTAGATTGAATGACCACTATAAAGGCGAAAGAGAAATAGTTGGTTACGAAATTAATCTGATTTGGGCTGGAGAGGGACCTGGATTTCAATTTAAATCTACTGGTAATCTTTCATTTAATGAAATTGCTTTATATGGAAAGGGACAAATTGGTTTTGAAGGAAAAAGAGATATCTTTGCAACAAAAGATGATTTTGAAAAATATAATATGTTTAGATATATTAATTGTGAAGGAACAAAATTAAAAGAAGAAATTTTAGATTATTGGAGATTACCAACAATTGATGAATTAACAAGAAGTATGTATAGAAAAGGTGAATGCGTAGGTGTTCCTTGGAATGGGAAAACAGGAAAACAGAATTATAAAAAGAAACCTGATAAGGAAACACCATTGTGGATTCCTGATGAACCAGTGATTTATTATATCTCTTCTACAGAAGCAAATGAAAAAGAAATATATGGAATAGATTATAGTGGTAAAGTAATATTGATAGATAAAAGTTTATGTTTAGGTTCACTCGGTTTTAGAGCAGTAAGAACAAATAAAAAACCATAAGAATTTAGGAGGTTTTTATGAGTAAAGTTTTAGAAAGATTTTTAAATTATGTAAAATTTGATACTCAATCAAAAGAGGAAAGTGAAACTTATCCAAGTACTGAGGGTCAAAAAGTTTTTGCAGAATATCTTAAAAATGAATTAATTTCAATTGGTATGAAAGAGGTTGAAGTTGATGAATATTCTTATGTTTTTGCAACTCTACCTTCAAATGTTGAAAAAGATGTTCCACCTTTAGGATTTATGGCTCATATGGACACTGCACCAAACATGAGTGGAAAAAATGTTAATCCAAAAGTAATTGAGAATTATGATGGTAAAGATATAATTTTAAATGAAAAAGAAAATATAATTTTGTCTCCTAAACTTTTCCCAGAAATTTTAAATTTTATTGGAAAATCAATAGTTGTAACTGATGGAACAACTCTTCTTGGTGCAGATGATAAGGGAGGAGTCGCTGAAATAATAACTGCAATGGAATATCTTATTAATCATCCTGAGATAAAACATGGAAAAATAAGAGTTTGTTTTACACCTGATGAAGAAATTGGAAAAGGAGTTGAATATCTTGATCCAAATAAATTTGGTGTTAAATTCGCGTTCACAGTTGATGGTGGACCAATTGGTGAACTTCAATATGAAAATTTTAATGCAGCAAAAGCACTTATTGAGATAAATGGAGTTGATATTCACCCAAAGGAAGCGAAGAATAAAATGAAAAATTCAATTCTCATTGCGAATGAGTTAATTAATATGCTTCCTCCATCTGAAAGACCAGAGCATACTGAAGGATATGATGGATTTTTTCATATCATCTCTTTTAATGGAAATGTGGAAAAGACAAATTTGTATTTTATAATTAGAGACTTTTTCAAAGATAGTTTTGAGAGAAGAAAGAATTTAATAAAAAAATTAACTGAAATCCTTAATTTTAGATATGGAGAAGGTACAGTAAATTTAAAAATTGAAGATCAATATTATAATATGAAAGAAATAATTGAAAAAAACATGAAACTAATTAATATTGCAAAAAAGGCGATGGAAGAAGTTGGAATAAAACCTAATATTGTTCCAATTAGAGGTGGAACTGATGGAGCAAGACTATCTTATAAAGGAATTCCAACACCAAATATTGGAGTTGGCGGATATAACTATCACGGAAGATATGAATATATTCCTGTAGAGTCATTAGAAAAAAATGTAGAGTCAATAGTAAAAATATGTTGCCTTTGGCCTAAATAGATTCAAAATAAGATAAAAGATTCTACATTTTCGTCTTATAAAAATCTTACAGGAGATAAATTGTTGCTTATGTAAAAATTTTAATTATGATTACTATATTATTTTTAAAAATTTTTGGTGGAGCAGACGGGATTTGAACCCGTGACCTCCTGAGTGCAAATCAGGCGTTCTCCCGCTGAACTACTGCCCCACCATAAAATCTTAAAATATTATATCATATTAAAATATTTTTTCCAAAAGTTAACTTTTGGGGTAAATTATAGTAACCTTTCTTTCATTAGCATCCCAGAGAACATCACATCCCAAATTTTCAGCAACAAATCTTATTGGAAGCATAGTTCTATTATTTATTATTATAGGTTTTACATTATAATTTCCTTCATCAATCCATTTTGTTTGCCCATTAACTTTTGCTTGAGGATTATCAATCCAAAGTTCTATTAAATCTCCTTTGAATGAAATGGCAACTTTTCTTTGAGTTCCATCCCAAGAGATTTCTCCACCTAAAGATTCAACAATTGCTCTTATAGGTAGAAGAGTTCTTCCCCACTCTTTTATTATTACAGGCACTGTTCCTCTTCCTGGATCAATTTCTTGATAAACTCCATTTACACTCATCATTGGGTTTCCAATCCAAAGCATAATTGTTATTTTCTCAACTGGAGGTGGAGGAGGCGGTGTTATTGAATCTTCAAAAGCATAAAGATCTGATCCTGAAGCAACATAAATTGTTCTATTATAACCTATTGCAACAGATGAGTAATTTATCCCTTTTTTTAGATCAATTTCCCACTTAAGAGTTCCATCAGAGTTAATAGCATAAAGATATCCAGATTCATCTCCAATATAAATAACTCCATTTCCATCAATTGATGGTGAAGAAGTTATATGATTTCTTGTTTTATAAATCCATTTAACTGTACCATTTGGATTAACAGCAACTAGACCTTTATAAAAAACTCCGATATAAATTGTTCCATCAAACCCTATCGCTGGGGTTGAATGTATCGTTAAATTGTTACCAAAATCTATTTCCCACTTTTTGGTTCCATCAGGATTTAAAGCATATAATTTATAATCAGTTGAACCAAAATAAATTGTGCCATCACTACCAATAGTTGGAGACCCAATAATTGTATTTCCAGTTGGAAAAATCCATCTTTTTGTTCCATTCGGATTTATAGCGTGTAGTTTTCTATCACCTGAACCAACATAAATTACTCCATCAGGAGAAATTGCGGGAGAAGATCTATGAATACCACCACCTGTTTCGTATTCCCATTTTTTTGTACCATTTTTATTAAATGCAAATAATTTAGTACCACCTCCAACATAAATAGTTCCATCAAAAGAAATTGTAGGAGATGATTCGAATACTCCGTTAATTTTGTTTGACCATTTTAATTTACCATCAGGATTTACTGCATAAAAATTAGTTCCTGCTCCAAAATATATAGTTCCATCTAAGTCAATACAAGGCGATGAATGAATATCTATGCTTCCTGTCCTAAAAAACCATTTTTCTGTACCATTTGGATTAATAGCATATAATTTACCATCATTTGATGTAATATAAATTGTATTATCGCTTCCAATTATAGGAGATGCTTTAATTGATTCTCCTGTTGAAAACCTATATTTCTCTTTTGGATTATCTGGTCCAACTAAATTTGTTCTTCCACTGTGATATAAATCATGCATAAACATTGGCCAAGGAGAAGTTGAAAGAATTTTCGAATTTAAACTTGATAAACCAAGCGAAAAAATAATTATAATGAGAAAAATTATAGTATAAAAAATTTTTCTCATTTTTCACCTCCAAATTTTTTTAAATTTAATACATTGTAAATCATTATGATAAAATTGTAAATATGAATAAAGTTGTTATTAAAATTGGAACGAATTGCCTAACTCATTCTGAAACAAAAGTTCCTGAACCAGAAGTTCTTGGAAGTTTAGCGAAAGGAGTTTATTATTTAATAAATAAAGAATATTTACCTGTAGTTGTAACTTCTGGAGCAATTGGTCTTGGATTAAAATCATTAGGATTAAATCAAAAACCAAAATCAATTTCATTAAAACAAGCATCTGCAGCAATAGGACAAAGCATTCTTATGAATATTTATTCTGAACTTTTCTCATTATTTGGGATAAAAATAGCCCAAATTCTTTTGACAAGAGAAGATATAGTTGATAGAACAAGATATATAAATACAAGAAATACATTTGAAATTTTAATTAAAAAAGGAGTAGTTCCAATTGTTAACGAAAATGATGTTGTTGCTGTTGATGAAATTAAATTTGGAGATAATGACACTTTATCTGCTATTGTCTCGACAATAATTGATGCAGATTTACTTATAATTTTAACGACAACAGATGGTGTTTATGATAAAGATCCTCTTTTACATAATGATGCAAAAAGAATAAAAATTGTTGATTCATTTGATGATAAAATTTACTCTTTCATAGAAAAAACAAAAACATTTTTAGGTACAGGTGGAATGGAAACAAAAATAAATGCAGCAAAAATTGCAACAAGTGTAGGGGTTAAAACTGTTATCGGGAGTGGTTTGAATCCATTTAAAACAATAAAGGGAATAATTGAAGGAGAAGATATTGGAACAACATTTATTCCAAAAGAGAAACATCTAGATTCGAGAAAAAGGTGGATTTTGTATGCTTTAAATCCAAAAGGTGAAATTAAAATTGACAAAGGAGCAGAAGAGGCAATTAAAAAAATGGGAAAAAGTTTGCTTTTACCTGGAATTTTAGATGTAAAAGGGGAATTTTTTGAAAAAGATCCAGTATCAATATTAAATTTTGATGGTAAAAAAATCGGTCAGGGTCTTGTTAATTTTTCATATTTAACTTTAAAAAATATGATTCTTCATAAGGATGAAATTAAAGGAATTAAAGAGGTTATCCATCGGGATAACCTTGCGGTAATTTTAGATTAAAGGAGGTTTTTTATGGAAGTAAATGAACTAAAAACAAAAAAGAAAAATGTTTGGGAGGAGTACAAAGAGGAAGAAATTGAAAAATTATCAAAGGATTACATTAAATTTATCTCTGATGCAAAAACTGAAAGAGAAGCAGTAAGTTATATAGAAAAAATTTTAATTGATAATGGTTTTAAAAATATCGATTGTACTATTGAAGGAGAAAAGCTTTATAAAAAAATAAAAAATAAATCAATTTTAATTTTAAGAAAAGGTGAAAAAGACATTAAAGATGGCTTTAATTTGGTTACAGCACATGTTGATTCACCAAGAATAGATTTAAAACAAAATCCTCTTTATGAAGATACGAATCTTGCATTTTTTGAGACACACTATTATGGTGGAATTAAAAAATATCAATGGGTTTCAATTCCAATTGTTTTAAAAGGTGTCATTATAAAAAAAGATGGAGAAATTATTAACATTGATTCTGAAAAGGAGAATATAATTTTTTCTATAACAGATTTACTTCCACATCTTGCAAGAAAACAATATGAGAAAAAGTTATCTGAAGCAATTGAGGGAGAAAATTTAAATGTTTTAATTGGATCAAAGCCGCTTAAAGACGAAAAAGAAGAAAAAGTAAAATCAAATATTTTAAAATACCTTAATGAAAAATATGGAATTTGTGAGGAAGATTTTGTTTCAAGTGAATTAACTCTTGTTCCATATGGAGATGCAAAAGAAATTGGATTTGATAAAAGTATGATTTTAGGATATGGTCATGATGATAGGTCTTGTGCTTTTTCTGGCTTTTATGCAATTTTAAATTCAGAAAAACCAAAAAGATGTTCAATTGTTTTCTTAATTGATAAAGAAGAGATTGGTTCAGAGGGAAATACCTCTGCACAATCAATTCTTTTTGATGAGATTTTGTTGAAATTTGTTAATGATTATAAAGAATTAATAACAATCTACTCAAAATCAAGCGTTCTATCTGGCGATGTTAATGCTGCTTTTGATCCAAATTATAAGGAAGTTTTTGAACCAAAAAATGCTGCTTATATCAATAATGGAGTTGTTATGACAAAATTCACTGGTAGAGGTGGAAAATATGAATCAAACGATGCAAATGCAGAATATGTTGGAAAGATAAGGAAAATTTTCAACGAAAATGGAGTTGTTTGGCAGACTGCTGAACTTGGAAAAGTTGATGAAGGTGGTGGAGGTACAGTTGCTCTATTTTTCGCAAGAAAAGGAATGGATGTAATAGATATGGGACCTGCTGTTCTTTCTATGCATGCTCCATTTGAAATAATCTCAAAAGGTGATCTTTTTGCAACATATCATTCATATAAAGTTTTTTTGGAGAAGTTTGAATAATGGAAATTGGTATAATTGGTTTACCAAATTCAGGAAAATCAACACTTTTTAAAGCATTGACAGGAAATGATGTAGTTATTAATCTTTTCCCATTTTCAACTGTAAATCCAAATATTGGAATAGTACCTGTTCTAGATGAAAGACTCGATTTACTTGCAAAATACATAAAACATGAAAAAATAATTCCAGCAACAATAAAATTTATTGATTTGGCAGGTCTAGTTAAAAATGCACATAAAGGAGAGGGGCTTGGAAACAAGTTCCTCTCCGAAACAAGAAGAGCAGATGGTCTAGTTGAAGTTGTAAGGTGTTTTGAAGAAAAAAATGTTCCTCATGTTGAAGGAAGTATTGATCCAGTTAGAGATATTGAAATAATTCATATTGAAATTGCACTATCTGATTTTGAAATTGTTGAAAAAAATTTCGAAAAAATAGATCATGCATATAGATCAGGTCATAAAGATTTAAAATTAGAATATGAGGCTTTAAGTTTCGCCAAAGAAAATTTAAAAAAGGGTTTATGGTTAAATGAATTAAATTATCCTAAGGAATTCAATGAAATTTATAAAAAATATAATTTATTAACTATAAAACCTTTAATTTTAATTGGAAATGTTGGAGACGAAGATATTTTTAATGGAGAAAGTGAAAATTTTAAAAAATTAAAAGATTATGCACAATCCAAAGGTTATAAATTATTGAAAATATCATTAAAATTTGAAGTTGAATTATTAGAGTTGAATGAATTAGAGCGAGAATCTTTATTAAAGGATTTAAATATAAAGGAAAAAGTTCTTGATAAATTAATTAAAGAATCTTATAATCTTTTGGATTTAATTACATTTTTTACTTATGCAAACAATATAATACAAGCATGGTCAATAAAAAAAGGCGCAAACGCAAAAGAGGCTGCAGGAAAGATTCATACAGATTTTGAAAAAGGATTTGTAAAGGCTGAAGTTTTTAATATTGAAGATCTAAAAAAAGTTAATTCAATTCACGAATTGAGAGAGAAGGGTCTAATTAAGATTGAAGGCAAAGAATATATTGTTAAAGATGGAGATATAATTTATTTTAAAATAAATATTTAAAATTATTTTTTACAATTTTTACAAATACCGTAAATTTCAATTAAATAAAATTGTGGTTCTAAATTTTCATTTTTAATATTTAAGATTTCAAATATTTTATTAACATCAGGGGCATTAAATTCAGTTATTTTACCACAATTTGAACATATAAAATGAATATGTGGTTTTGTAAATATTTCATAACTCATGTGTCTCTTATGGAAAGAAGTTTTTCTTACCAATCCCCTTTTCTCAAGTAGAGTGAGGGTTCTATAAACTGATGTTAAACTAACTCCTTTATTTTTAAGAGAATTATATATATCTAATGCAGAAAAATGTTTTCCTTTATTTTTTAAAAGAAATTTTAAAATCTCTTTTCTCTCTTTTGTTGTTCTTAAACCAAAATTAGAAAATGCTTTTTCTATCAAAACATTCCTCTTTTTAAGATTATATAAAAATTATAAATTATATTATACACTAATTTCTTTCTTATCTCTTCTCTTTGACCAGAAAATAGAAATTCTTTTAAAATAAAATTTTTATCAAACAAAAAAGTTGTATAAACAAGTCCTCTTTTTTTACCTTCCAAAGAAATTGGACCTAAATTTCCAGTTACTCCAATTGAATAATCTACATTAAGAAGATTTTTTACTTTTTTAGCCATATCAATTGATACTTCTTTACTTACAGCTCCAAAATTCGAAAGTTTCTCCTTATCAACTCCTAAAATTTTCTCTTTAATCTCATTTGTGTAAACAACGACACTGCCTTTAAAAAATTTAGACGAATTTGGTAATAGATTGAATAAATATGAAAGATAACCACCAGTGCAAGATTCAGAAATTCCGAGTGTTTTATTTCTTTTTATAAGAAAATCTCTTATTTCAAAAAGATATCTCTTAAGAAAACTATTTTTCAAAGAATAATTTCGATAATTTTGTTCCAATTTTTGCATTATTAATCAAAAGAGATCTATTTGCTTTAATTGTTTGACCATTAGAAATTTTGTGTAGTTCAGAAAGAATAAAAGGTGTTATATCTTTACCTTCAATTTTTTTATTTTCTGCTTCTTTTATCGCTTTATTTAACATATCTTCAAAAATTTTTTTATCTATTTCATCTTCTTTAGGAATTGGATTTACAATTAGAAGAGATGATTGATAAAATCTATCCCAATAATCAATATAATTTATTAAATCATCAATTTTTGTAAAATATGTATCAAGTGGAATATCTGTTTCACTGTAATAGAATCCTGGTAATTTATCAGTATTGAATCCAATTACTGGGACCCCAAGTGTTTCAATAAGTTCCCAACTTCTTTTTATATCTAAAATTGATTTAAATCCAGAAGTTATTACAATACACTTAAATTTAGATAATGCAACAAGATCAGATGATATATCAAAATATCTATCAAATCCTATATGTACACCTCCTAGACCACCTGATACTAGAAATTTTAAACCTAAATAGTTCATTATATAAAGCATTCCAGATATTGTAAGAGCGCCAGACTTTTCTGTTGTTAAAAGATAGGGAATGTCTCTCATATTTGCTTTAATAACACTTTTACTTTTTGCAAAAAATTCAAGATCGTCTTCTTTTAATCCAGCAATAATTTTTCCATCTCTTATACCTATTGTTATTGGAGTAACATTACCTTTTCTAACAATTTCTTCTAACTCATTTGCAACTTTTAAATTTTCTGGATATGGAAAACCAAAAGAAATTAAAGTAGTTTCAAAACAGATATGAGGAGTAAAACTTCCTTTAAATTCCTCTGAAAAAACAATTAAATCTCTATAACTTTTCGCCTTTTTCATAAGGAACACCATCTGCTGCAGGAGGAGAAGCTCTACCAACAAATCCTGCAAGAATTAATATTGTCAATATATATGGTAGTGCTAAGAAAAACCCTCTTGGAATTATTTTTAAAATTTGAGGTGCACTTGTTTGAATATAAATCTGAATCACATTTGCAAGTGTGAAGAATAGTGCTGCTAAAAATGTACCAAGTGGTTTCCATTTTCCAAAAATCATTGCAGCAAGAGCAATAAATCCTAATCCTGCTGGCATGTGATTATCAAATAAATCAAGTTGCCCAATTGACATTGAAGCACCTGCAAGTGCAGCAAAAAACCCAGACATTATTGTTGCAAAATATCTAACTCCATAAACATTAACTCCAAGTGTGTCTGCTGCTTTTGGATGTTCACCAACCGCTCTATGTCTTAATCCCCAATGTGTATGATATAGATAAAAATGGACAACAAATGGTAAAATAACAGCAAGCCATACAAAAATATTCATTTTTGAAAAAAGTTCACCTAAAATAGGTATTTTTGTTAATAGTGGGAAAAGTGGCTTACCCATAAAAGATGCAACAGATGGAGAATGTCCTGTTGTGTTAAAATATCTTTCCAAGAAAAATGTCATTCCACCTAATGAGAAAACATTAATTGCAACTGCTGAAACAATTTGATTGCCTCTTAATGAAATTGATATGTATCCATGTAAAAGACCAGCCAAAACTCCGACTAAAAGAGCAAAAAGAATTCCAACCCATGGATTACCTGCAAGTGGGTCTCTTGCACCTGTTATAGGATCAAAAACTCTTGAAGATATATATGATCCGAAAACCGCAAAAAAGCCACCAAACCTCATTATTCCTTCAAGAGCAATATTTACAACTCCAGCATTTTCACACATAACACCACCAAGACCAGCAAGAATAATAGGTGTTCCAAAAACAAGCATCGAAGATATAAAAGAGACAATTGTTTTAAGAAACTCCACTTGGTGCCTCCTTGACTTTATAAACTTTCTTTTCTCCTATTTTAAAAAGTAAATATTTTATTCCAACCTGTCCTGCTACAAAAATTGTTGCAACCCCTTGAATTATATCAGCAAAACTTTTATGAATTCCAATTAGTTGCATTCCTGTAGCACCACCTCTAACCAAACCAAAAAATAGTGAAGCAATAAAAGTTCCAATTGGAGTTGTATTACCAACAAGAGCCATTGTTATTCCATCAAATCCATATCCAGGCCTAAAAACGCCTGGATATCTACCCTCAGTTCCAAGTATCATGCATGCTCCACTTATACCTGAAAGTGCACCTGCAATAAACATTGAAATTATCATAGTTCTTCCAATGTTTATACCGGCATATCTTGCTGCTTCCATGTTAAGTCCAGTTGCTTGAATCTCATAACCAAGAATCGTTTTATTAATTATTATGTAAACAACAATAACAGCAATAATTGCTATAAAAATTGATGCATTAAGTCTTGTTCCTTGAAAAAGAGGTTTTAACCTTGAGTTATCTGTTATATATGGAGTTCCAGCAAGAACTGCTGTTGGATTATATCTTAAAATATTAAATGGTCCTACAACAATCCAGTTCTCAACGAGATGAATTGCAATCCAATTTAACATTATTGTTGTTATTACCTCATGAACTCCTCTTTTCACTTTTAAAAATGCAGCGAATGCTCCATATAAACCAGATACAATAGCAACAATTAAAAGAATAAGAGGTATACCAACGAAAGGGGGTAAATTGAATTTAAAACCAAAATATGCTGCAGTTATTGCTCCAATTATAAATTGTCCTTCTGCACCAATATTAAAAAGCCCTGCTTTAAATGCAACTGTAATTGAAAGACCAGTTAGAGTAAGTATTGCACCTTTAAGAATTCCTTCACCAGCAACTCTTAAAGATAAAAACTCAGCAAAAGATTTACCAAATGCACCTTGAAAGAGTACCTGATAAGCAAGAAGTGGGCTTTTTCCAGTCAATTTTATCATTATTCCAGCAACAATAAATGAAATTATGACAGAAATGATAGGTACTAAAAAAGATGAAAAATCCTCTTTTTTTGCATTCCACCAATTTATAAATCTATCTATACTTGATAATTTTAAATTGTTCATCCATGCACCTCTTTTTTATCATATCTTTTTAATCCAAGCATAAGAAGTCCTAATTCTTCTTCAGTTGCTTCTTTTGCACTCATCTCACCAACAATTTCTCCGTTATATAAAACAGCAATTCTATCTGATAAACTCATAATTTCTTCTAGTTCTAGTGAAATTAAAAGTACCGCTTTGCCTGATTCTCTTTGCTCAACAAGTTTTTTATGCACAAATTCTGTTGCTCCAACATCAAGACCTCTAGTTGGTTGTGATGCTATTAAAATGTCAGGATCATAAGATACCTCTCTTGCAACAACAACCTTTTGCTGATTTCCTCCAGAAAGAGAGTCAACTTTAAGATAAGGATTTCTAGGTCTTATGTCATACTCTTCAACTTTATTGTTACCAAAAATTTTAATATATCCACTATTTAAAAATCTTCCTTTTGAAAAAAGTTTTTCTCTTTGTCTTCCAAGAAAAAGGTTATATGAAACTGTGAATGGCAAAACAAGTCCTCTTGCTCTTCTATCTTCAGGAATATGAGCCATACCCATATTTCTTAATATTTTTGCATCTGTTGAAAAAATTTCTTTTCCTTTTACAATTATTTTTCCACTTTCAATAGGTCTTAAACCAGTTAATGCTTCAACAAGTTCTTTTTGCCCATTTCCTTCAACTCCAGCAATTCCTAAAATTTCATTCCTTCTCAATTTGAAAGATATTCCTTTTATTGCTGGTATACCTTTGTCATTTAAAACAACAAGATCTTTAACTTCAAGAATAACTTCTCCTGGTTCAATATCTTTCTTTGGGACTTCAAGAACAACGTCTCTTCCTACCATTAATCGAGCGAGTTCTTTTTCATTTGTTTCTTCTTTATTTTTTATACCCATTACTTTTCCATTTTTCAAAACACATATTCTATCAGCGATCTCTAAAACTTCTTTTAATTTATGTGAAATGAATATAATTGTCTTACCTGCTTTTTTAAGCGCTTTGATTGTTTCAAATAGTTCTTTTGTCTCTTGAGGTGTCAAAACTGCAGTTGGTTCATCAAGAATCAATATTTCTGCACCTCTAAATAATACTTTTAAAATTTCAACTCTCTGTTGAATACCAACTGGAAGATTTTGAACTTTTTCTTCAGGATCAACTTTTAGCCCATATTTTTCAGAAAGTTTCTTAACTTCTTCAATTGCTTTTTTTCTATCAAAAACAAAGCCATTCTTTATAAATTCATTTCCAAGAACAATATTTTCATAGACAGTAAAAACAGGAACTAACATAAAATGTTGGTGAACCATACCAACTCCAAGTTCAATCGCTTTTCTTGGTGAGTGGTGAGTTATTCTTTTTCCAAAAATATAAATTTCACCACTATCTGGTGTATATAATCCATAAATAATATTCATTAATGTTGTTTTACCCGCACCATTTTCCCCAACTATTGCAAAAATTTCACCTTTTTTTATTTGTAAAGAAATTTTATCATTAGCAACAACACCAGGGAAAACTTTTGTGATATTTTTTAATTCTATAGCAAAATCCAAACCTATCCTCCTTATATATTAAAAAAGGGTGAGACTCAAATTGAGTCTCACCCTATGTTAAAACTTTTAAATTTTTATGGAACTTGTGGAGGTACAAATGTATTTAATTTATCTCGTGAATCTGGAACTTCAAATTTTCCTTCTGCGATCATCTTTTTGAGTGTTTCAACTTTATTTAAAACATCTGCTGGTACTATATTCTTTGTATATTTCATTGGAGACAATCCGACACCACCCTCTTTAACTCCAAGTTCAACTATTCCAGATTTAAAAGTATTCTCCATAACAGATTTAATTGAAAGCCAAACAGCATAATCTACATGCTTAATCATTGATGTTAATACTCTTCCTGGTGCCATATAATCTTGGTCTGAATCAACTCCAACTGCAAAGTATCCCTCACCTCTTGCTTGTGCCTCTTTAATTACTCCAATTCCACATGCACCTGATGCATGATAAACAATATCTGCACCTGCATCAAATTGTTGTTTTGCAATCTTCTGTCCATCATCAGCGCTTACAAAGTTTCCAGTATATCCTACAAGAACTTGACAATTTGGATTAACTGTTTTAACTCCTGCTCTATATCCTGCTTCAAATTTATGAATAATGAATAGGTCCATTCCACCAACAAAACCAACAATGTTCTTCTTTGTCATTTGACCAACAAGAGCACCAACTAAGAATGAACCTTCATGCTCTTTAAATGTATAACAAACCACATTTGGTGGTGCAGGATCAATAACACCATCAATTAACATAAAGTATGTATTTGGGTATTGAGGTGCAACTTCTTTAATTGCATCAGTTAACATAAATCCAACACCAATAACAAGTTTACATCCCTCATCTGCTAACTTCTTTAGGTTTGGAACATAATCCTCATTTGCTTTTGATTCAAGAACAAGTGGTTCAATATCATACTTTTTGATTCCTCTATCTAATAAATCTGGTGCTTCCTCTTCTATACTCTTTTTGTACTCTTCATCTGTTAATGGTTGATAGCCAACACCTGCAACCATCTTAAGACCTGCACCCCATGCCTCTAAACCTCTTAATGCAGAATCATTAAATGATTTGTCTCCTCTACCACCAACATCAGTAACAAGACCAATTTTTACCTTTTCAACCTTTTTTTCTGGTTTTTTACAACCTGCAAAAATTGTGACAACTAAAATTAACGCTAAAAGAATTGTTAACGCTTTTTTCATTTATGCCCTCCTTTTTAAAAAATAAATTTTTAAAATTTTTATTAAAAATCACCTCCTTTCCATTTTAAAAATTATACCATACTTTCTTGATGACAGATAATATTTGCTATTTTTATAACATGGTCGCCGATTCTCTCAAGATTTGATATTGTATCAAGGAAAATTACACCTGCTTCATTTAAGCAGATCCCTTGGTTTAATCTTTCTATGTGATTTTCTCTTAAAGTATCCTCCATCTTGTCAATTTCACATTCATTCTTTCTAACCTCATCATAAAAATCAAAATTATTATTAAAAAGATTTTCTATAACAATAGAAAAATTTTTATAAACCAAATCAAACATATCTTGAAGTTCTTTCATGGCTAAAGAAGAATATGGAATTCTTTCCTCTAATCTATTTATTTCAATTTGAGAAGTATTATCTATTATATCCCCAATTCTTTCAAGTTGAGAAGAAATAATTAATAATCTTGGTATTTCTCTTGCCTCTTTTTCAGGCAAAGAAAGAGATGAAATTTTTGTAACATATCTTGAAATCTCTCTATTAACAAAATTGATTGTCTCCTCTCTAGCTGTTATGTCTTGAAATGCTGATTTATTTTTATTAAAAATTAACTCTTTTAAACATATAAAATTATTGTTAACAATTTTAGCCAATCTTTTTATCTCGTTAATAAGAGAATCATAGGCAATGATAGGAGATCTTAAAACAGATGGGTTTAAATATTTTAAACCAGTTTCAATTAACTTTTCTTCGCCTGGTAAAAGTTTTATAATTAATTGAACATACTTTGATGTGAAAGGTAAAAATATTAAGGTGTTTACAACATTAAAAAATGTATGGGAATTAGCAATTTGTTTTACAGTGTCCTGAGATAGTGTTGATATAAAATAAAGATAAGGTTTCAAAATAAATAAAAATATTACTGATCCAATTAAATTAAATAAAAAATGTGAAAGAGCTGCTCTTTTTGCTGAAAGTTTTGTTCCAATACTTGCTATAATTGCTGTAATTGTTGTTCCAATATTTGCACCTAAAATTATTGGAAAGGCAGAAGTTAAATCAACTAAACCTTCCATACCAAGTGCCTGAACAATACCGACTGTTACACTACTACTTTGTTGAATCGCTGTAAAAATTGTACCCGCTAAAACTCCAAGAATAGGAATTTTTCCAAATTCTCGAAAGATATCAATAACTTTTTGAGACGCTCTTAATGGACTAACTGATTGAGCCATAATTTCAATTGCTATAAAAATTAAACCAAATCCCATAATGAACTCACCAAAATATTTAATCTTTTTTCTAAATGGTAAAAAGTATAAAAGAAACCCTACAACGAAAAATAAAAAACCATATTTTGTTATTTTTAATGCTATAATTTGAGCAGTTATAGTTGTTCCAATATTTGCACCGAAAATAATTCCAACTGCTTGATATAAAGTTAATAGACCACTATTAACTAAACTGACAACAATAACTGTTGTTGCAGAACTTGATTGAATTATTGAAGTTATTAAGAAACCTAATAAAACCCCCATAATTGGATTTGATGTTGCTTTTTCTAAAATTTTTTTTAATCTTTGAGCAAGAGCCTTTTGAATTCCAGATGAAGCAATATGAATTCCATAAATAAAAAGCGCAATTCCACCTAATAAAGGTAAAATAACTTTTGTTAGCAATTTAAGATCTCCTTAAAGATAGTTTTATACCCTCCTCCACTCTATCAATTAAGTGAAATTTCAAACTATTTTTAATTGTTTTTGGGATCTTTTTAAGGTCGTTTTCATTTTCTTTTGGAATAATAACTTCTTTTATTCCTGCTCTATGCGCTGCGAGAACTTTAATTTTCAATCCACCAATTGGTAGAACTTTTCCAGTCAAAGTGATTTCACCAGTCATTGCAACCTCTTTTTTCACTGGCACCTCTTTTATTGCTGAAATCATTGCAGTTAGCATTGCTATTCCTGCTGAGGGTCCATCTTTTGGAACTGCACCTTCTGGAACATGAACATGAAAATCATACTTTTTGTAAAAATCTTTATCTTCAATTCCTAAGAAATCTGAATGGGCTCTTATGTAAGAAAATGCTGCTTGTGCAGATTCTTTCATTACATCACCTAACTGTCCTGTAAGAATTAATTTTCCATCTCCTTTCATCTTTACAACTTCAATTTTCGTAATATCTCCACCAAAAGGTGTCCAAGAAAGACCAGTAGCAACCCCTATCTCATCTCTCTCCTCTTTTATTCCAAATCTATAAAGTGGATATTCTAAATATTTGAACAAATTTTTTTGATTTATAATTACCTTCTTGAAATTATCTCCTTTTTCAAGTTTCTCTTTTGCAACTTTTCTTAAAATTTTTGAAATCTGCCTTTCAAGTTCTCTCAATCCAGATTCTCGTGTATATTCTCTTATTATTCTTAAATATGCTTCATCTGTAATTTTTACATCATTCTCTGTTAAACCATTATAATTAAGTTGTTTTGGAAACAGATATTTTTTTGCTATGTGCAATTTCTCATCTTCTGTATATCCTGGAAGATAGATTATCTCCATTCTATCAAGAAGAGGTGGAGGAATAGTGTGAGTTACATTACCTGTTGTTATAAATAAAACATCTGAAAGATCAAATGGAATTTCAATATAGTGATCTGAAAAATGAGAATTTTGATCAGGATCAAGAGCTTCAAGTAATGCTGCTGATGGATCTCCTCTAAAATCAACACCAATTTTATCAATCTCATCAAGTAGAAAAACAGGATTTTTTGAACCTGCTTCTTTAATTCCTTGAATTATTCTTCCTGGAAGAGCACCAACATATGTTCTTCTATGTCCTCTTATCTCTGCTTCGTCTCTAATTCCACCAAGAGAAACATGAACAAATTTTCTATTTAATGCTCTTGCAATTGATCTTCCTAAAGATGTTTTACCAACTCCTGGAGGTCCAATAAAACAAAGAATTGGTGATTTAGGCTTTTTTGTTAATCTTCTCACAGCAAGGTACTCAAGAATTCTTTCTTTTATATCTTCTAAACCATAATGGTCTTCATCCAAAATTTTTTGTGCCTTTTTAATATCAATTTCATCTTTTGTTGATTTATCCCAAGGGAGATCTAAAAGCCAATCAAGATATGTTCTTATTACTGCTGCCTCCATTGCCATTGGTGGCATCTTTGAGAGTCTTTTTAGTTCTTCTTCAAATTTATCTAAAACATATTGAGGAAGGTTTCTACCTTTTAATTTGTTTCTATATTCCTCTATCTCTTCAGAAAATTCCTCTGATTCTCCAAGTTCTCTTTTAATTGCCTTTAATTGTTCTCTTAAAAAATATTCTCTTTGAGTTTTATCAACTTGAGATTTTACCTTTTCTTCTATTTCGCTTGTTATTTTTAATAGTTCAACCTCTTTTGATAAAAGTTTTATCAAAACTTCAAATCTTTCTTCAATATTTATTGTTTCAAGAATTTTCTGTTTATCTTGAATTGGAATTATTATATTTGATGCAACAATATCTAAAAATTTAGATGGATCACCAATCTCTTGAACTGCAGAAAGAGAATCTATTGGGATTTTTTTTGATAGTCTTACATAATCTGTATATAAATCTAGTGTAACTCTTGTTAATGCTTCAATTCTTGGTGTTATTTCAAACTTTTCATCAATTTCAGTAACTTCTGCCTCAAAATATGGTTCTGTTTTCAAATATTTTTCAATTTTTACTCTTTTAATTGCTTCAACTATTACTCTTTCTGTTCCATCTGGGAGTTTTACATTTTGAAGAATTTGAGCCAATGTTCCTATATTGTATAAACTATCTGGAGTTGGATCTTCCTCCTCTTCGACTTTTTGAGTTACAAGTACAAGAAGTTTATCTTTCTTCATTGACTCTTCAAAAGATGCAAGCGATTTTCTCCTTCCAACAAAAATTGGAAGGACAGTATGAGGAAAGACAACAACATTCCTTAATGGTAAAACAGGATATATTTTTTTCTCTTCCATAATCATTTCCTATTCTCTAAAACTTCATCAACTATACCATAATCTTTTGCTTCATATGATGTCATATAATAATCTCTGTCTGTATCTTTTTCAATTTTTTCAAGAGGTTGACCTGTATGTTTTGATAAAATTTCATTTATTTTATTTTTAATTCTTATAATTTCCCTTGCAACAATTTCTATATCTTTTGCCTGACCTTGAACCCCTCCCCATGGTTGATGTATTAATATTCTTGTATTTGGAAGTGCATATCTTTTATTTTTCGCACCAGCAGCGAGAAGAACTGCTGCCATACTTGCAGCCTGTCCAACACAAATTGTTGATACTGGTGCTTTTATAAACTGCATAGTATCATAAATGGCAAGACCTGCAGTTACCTCCCCTCCTGGGCTATTTATGTAAAGATTTATATCTCTCTCAGGATCCTCTGCTTCAAGAAAAAGAAGTTCAGCAATAATTGCATTTGCAACTTGATCATTTATTTCTGTGCCAAGAAAAATTATTCTATCTTTAAGTAATCTTGAAAAAATATCATAACTTCTTTCACCATAGGGTGTTTTCTCAATTACCCATGGTATAACTTGATTAAATTCTTTCATCTCTTCTCCTTTCCTCCAATATATTTATAACATAACTATCATCAACTTGCTCAAAATCATTATAAAATTGTCCAACTGCATAAAAAAATTGAGGTGTGTATAAAGATATAAATAAATCAACTTCTTTTTCAATTCTCTCCTTCGCATCAACACTTGAAACTGGAACTGCAACAACTGTCATATCTGGATTTTTATTCTTTATAGTTTTAACAGCAATTAAAATTGTTTCGCCAGTTGCAATACCATCATCAGTTATTATTGCAGTATGATTTTTTAGATCTCTTAAATCATTTCCACTTCTATATATTTTCTTTCTCTCTTCGATAACTCTTCTTTTTCTCTCAATTGTCTTTTTTAAAAATTCCTCATTCTCTTTTTCTCTTAAAAATATTGTTCCATCTTCACTTATTGCACCTATTGCATACTCCTCATTATAAAAAGAAGGAATTTTTGAAACAATCACTACATCAATTGGACAATTTAAAATTTTACTTATTTCATTAGCAACAATAACTCCACCTCTTGGAATACCAAAAACAATAGGATTTTTTAAATTTAATTCCTTTAATTTGTTACCTAAAAGTTTTCCAGCTTCTTCTCTATTTCTGAATATCACCTTTTTTCTCTTTTGAAACTAAATTTTCTTTATTTGTAACCATTGAACATTTACCATCTAAAATTCCCCCCTCTTCTATTGCAATTTTAGGAGTTTGAACATCTCCAATTAATTTTCCAGTTGAATATATCTCTACTTTTCTATCTGATATTACATTTCCATTGATTACTCCCATAATTTGAACTTCTCCAGCCTTAACATTCGATTCAATTAAACCTTTTTCTCCAACAGTTATTATTCCTTTTGCCTCTATTTCACCTTTTACTTTTCCATCAACTCTTAAACTTCCTTCACATACTATTTTTCCTTCAACTGTTGTTCCTTCACCAATATAAGATTGTGCAGAATCTCTTACAATCTCTTCTTTTGCACCTTTTCCAAATGGCATCAGTAAACCTCCTTTAAAATATTTGGAGCGGGAAACGGGATTCGAACCCGCGACCCTCGGCTTGGGAAGCCGATGCTCTACCCCTGAGCTATTCCCGCCTAAAAATATTATATCAAGATTTAAAAAATTAATCCTCTATATAAAAAATTTCATTTTTTCTTATGAAACTTGGAAGCATCTCTTTAAGAGGTGGTTTTGATAATTGAGATTTATATTTAAAAATTGCCTCTTTTTTTATCTCTATTTCATCGTCATTTAAAATGAATTTTAGCCATTTCGAGTGAAAATTTAAAGTTCTTAATGGGGGTAGAAGATATAAATTTACATCACATTTCATTGGTTGAGGATAATAATCATGATGAACAAGATATTGATATATTTTAATATTCTCAAAATTTGATAAAACTTCTCTCAAAATCTCTCCACTTATCTTATGATCTTTATGGTTATCATATGAAATTGGGATAAATACTTTATCTGGTTTATATTTTTCAATTATATTAAAAAAATCTTCATAAAGTTCACTTTTATATCTATATAATTTTCCATCTGGATAATTTAAAAAAATCAAATATTCATCTTTTAAACCTAATAATGAAGTTGCATTATGAAATTCTTGATATCTAATATGCTTCATTTTTCTTTTATTTCCATCAGTTATTAAAATTATCAAAACATTAGATTTATTTTTAATTGCCCTTTGAATATATCCTCCGCAACTTATTGTTTCATCATCAGGATGAGGAGAGAAAAAAATTATTCTCTCATCCTCTTTTGGTTCTTCAATTTCAGGTAATATATTAATTGCACCTTGTGGTAAAACTTGAGTTGCTCTTATAAATAAAAAACCATATAGTAAAAAAATTGGAATAGAAAATAATATTACCTTTTTATAGATACTCTTTTTCATTATTAATATAATTATATACTGTTTAATATTTCCTTCAATTTTTTAATTTCATCTTCTTTTAATTTATTTTTTATCCATCTTTCTTTTAAATCATAAACATTAAAATCAATAAAATCCATAGTTACTTTTCTTATTCCACCATCTGGAAATTTAGTATCTCCAAAGTATCTTGGAATTAAGTGAAAATGTATATGCTCGATTGATTGTCCTGATGCTTCTCCAATATTTATTCCAAAATTAAATCCTTGAGGATTTAAAAAATTTTTAAGAGCATTCTTTACTTTTAAAAATGTATCAAATAGTTCAAAAAATTCATCTTTATTTAATTCTTCAATTGATAAAATGTGTCTTTTTGGAATAATTAATGTATGTCCTTTTGTAACGGGGTAAATATCAAGAAGAGCATAAGAAAAATTATTTTCAAAAATTAATCTTTCTTTATCCAAATTACAAAATGGACAACTCTCAATCATATTTCAATTATATTATATTTTCTTTCACCAAGACCTATCTCTTCTCCATATTCAAGTTGTCTTATGCCTGAAATTTTATGAACATGATAAAACTTATCTTCATCCTTTAAATTTTCATAATTTAAAGAAGGAACTTTAAGTGATTCAGATTTTTTTACAGAATCAAAAGATGCTTGATCGACTGAAACAATATCTTTTGAACCAAAAACACCAATATCTGGAACAAGATTCAAATCATGCCATGGTAAACAATCGCAATCAGGAGATACATCAACAACAAAATTTAAAAATGAAATTCTATCTTCAAAATATTTTTTAACTCCATAAGCATATTCAACCATTTTTTCTTCAAGAATCTCACTTGAACTTCCCCATGATGTTTTAATTGCTCCTGTTGGGCAAACGGTTACACACTCTCCACATCCAATACACTTTGAATAATCAAAACTAGCCTTTTTATTCAAAATAGTTATTGCATATTCAGGACAAACTTTTTCGCATTTACCACAACCTATACACTTTTCAAAAATAAATGGAGGTTTAAAATCTGCATGTTGCTGTTGCTTTCCTGCTCTTGAAGCACAACCCATAGCGACATTTTTAATACTTCCTCCAAATCCTGCTGACATATGACCTTTAAAATGAGTTAAAACAACAAGATAATCAGAATCTAAAATTGCACCACCTATTTTAACTTTTTTGAAATGCTTTAAGTTCACTTCAATTTCATAAAAATATTGTCCCCTTATTCCATCTGCAATTATAATTGGACAACCAATTGAAGCATATGAAAAACCATTATAAATTGCTGTATTTAAGTGATCTATAGCATTTGACCTTGAACCTTTATAAAGGGTGTTAGTATCTGTTAAAAAAGGTTTACCCCCAAAATCTTTTATTAAATCTACAACTTGTCTTACAAAAACTGGTCTTAAAAATCCATGATTTCCAAGTTCTCCAAAGTGTAATTTAATTGCAACAAGGTCTCCATTTTTTACCTCTCTAATCAATTCAGATGCCAAATTTTTAATTTTTCTTAAAAAAGATCTCTCAGCACTTTCCGCTCTTAAAGAAGCAAATAAAACCTCAGACATTTCTCCTCTTCCTTTTTAATTTTTTAAAGATATAAATAATAAAATAAAAATTGATTGATAGGAATAAGATAAACAAAATTATGAAAATAAAGTATGGTGAAAAGAAAATTGGAAAATTTTTATAGAGAAATAGTGAAAGGTTGCTTATTTTATTCTTCATATAAGAAAAAGTTAAATTATTATCTATATCTTTAAGATTAATTTCATACAAAATTTTATCATCTATAATTTTTGTCTCACCATCTAAATTTACTGAAAAAATATAATTTTTCGGATAATAAATTTTTATTTTTATGTTTTTAAAATTTTTAAAATAATCTTTTGTATTTAAAATATAAAAATATGAATAAAGATTTTTTGGATAACTTTTTCTATCCTCACTTGCAAATGCTTTAAATTTAATATTTAAAAATTTTTTTGAGTTCTCTTCAAAAGGAATTATAAATTTATAAAATTTTGGTTTAAGTTCACCATTATAAAAATATGATTTATGAGGAAAATATACACTTTTTTTAATTGGATCAATAAAAATTATATTTTCTTTTGAAACAACTTTCTCAAAATTTCCCCATTTATCAGATAGAGTCTCTTTTAGTTTTAATTCATCAATTATTATATAATCTACTTTATTACCATTGAAAGAGATTTCAAAATCTTCTCTATTTTTTGAATATAAAGGAAATATAAAACCAACATTTGTTTCATTCTCATTATTCAAAATCTCATAAATTGCTTCACCTTCAATTTTATTATCAAAGATATTAAAAGTAATGTTTTCATTTAATATTTCCAAATTAACAAAACTCACAGGAACAATGTTTCCATGATAATCATTTAATATAAAAGGAGCAACTGAATTTCCTAAAAGAAAAAATAGTAGAAGAAAGAAAAGAATAATTTTTTTATTCATTTTCTTCAAATATTAATGGAATTATTATTGGCTTTCTTCTAGTTCTCTCATATAACAATGAAGATAGTGCTCCTTGAATGTCTCTTTCAAGAATCTCTTTAGAATATGTATGATTTGAATTATAAATCTGTTCTATTCTCATTTTTGTATCTTTTATTATATTATTCAACTCAACTCCATTAAAGAAACCCCTTGAAGAAATTGTTATATTTTTAATCTTCCCTTTACTTATTAAAACTCCAACAACAAAAATTCCCTCTTTTGCCAAAATTTTTCTATCTTTTAAAACTTCACTCTCCTCAGATTCAAGACCAAGTCCATCTATCAACAAATCACCAGTTATCTCTTTTTTACCTCTTCTAACTTTATCTTTAGTAACAATTAAAGTGTCTCCATTCTCAACTAAAAATATTCTATCTTCATCTAATCCAATATCTTTTGCAATTTTCTTATGAGCGTATAGATGCCTTGTTTCTCCATGAATTGGAACAAAATATTGAGGTTTTATAAGTTGAAGCATTATTTTTAACTCTTCACTTGAAGCATGCCCTGAAACATGGACTCCATCTTCCTCTCTATATATAACTTCTGCATTAAGATAAAAAAGATTATTTATGATTCTATTAACAAACTCTTCATTGCCTGGAATTGGATGAGCAGAAATTATAACTGTATCCTTTGGTAAAATTTTTATCCTATCATGCTGGGAATTTGCAAGACGAGTTAATCCAGAAAGTGGTTCTCCTTGACTTCCTGTTGTTAAAATAACGAGTTTTTCTTCTGGAACAAGAGGGAGTTCATCAATTGAAATTAGAATATCATTTGGAATATTTAAAAATCCAAGTTTTTTCGATATTGTAATTATATTGACAAAACTTTTGCCATCAACATAAACTTTTCTATTTAATTGATTTGATATATCAAAAATTTGTTGAATTCTATGAATATTTGTTGAAAAAGTTGTTATTATGATTCTTCCTTTTATTTTTCTAAATAGGTCAAGTAACCTCTCTCCAACAATTTTTTCAGAACCAGTAAAACCATCCTTTGTTGCATTAGTTGAATCAGATAAAATCAAAAGGATACCCTCTTGTCCAATTTTACCAATCTTCTGTAAATCAATAGATTTTCCATCAATTGGTGTTGTATCAATCTTGAAATCACCTGTATGAAAAATTCTACCTGAATTTGGATTCTCTATTAAAAAAGCAAGTCCATCTGGTATAGAGTGATTAACATAAACTCCTTCAAGTGTAAAATTTCCTATTTTAAATTTCTCATTTGGTTTTATTTCAAACTCTTCATATGGTTTGAATTTTCCAGGAATAACAGTTGAGGCAAGACCAAGAGTTAATTTTGTTCCATAAATAGGAAGTTTTACCTTTTCAAAAACATATTTTAATGCTCCAATGTGATCAAGATGTCCATGTGTAATAACGATTGCTTTCAATTTATCTTTTATCTTTTCTATATAAGAGAGATTTGGAATTACATATTCAACACCATACATCTCTCCTTCAGGAAATTTAAAACCAGAATCAAGAATAAATGCAGAATCTTTATCCTCAAAGACCATCATATTTTTACCAATTTCATTCAAACCACCAAGAAATGTTATTTTTACAAAATTATTTGAAAATTCCTCTAATTTCATCTGATGAAACATCTCCACATATTCCAATGCCAAAATTTTCAAAATCTATTTTATTAAACTCATCCATCAAATTTTCTCTTTTAACATTTTGTATTTTATTTATAATTTCATCAATTCTTTCAACATATCCTTTTCTATAAAAATTAACTCCATTTCTCTCACTTTTCGCCAATGAATTTTCAAGCCTCAACAATAAATTTCCAATTAAAAACTCTTTGCTTCTTTCAATTTCTTCATCATTAAATGATTCATTTTTTATTTTCTTAAACTCACTTCTTATCTCTTCAAAAACTCTCTTCAAATTGTTTTTTGAGGTCGCAAAATAGATAATTCCAGCACCAGTTTTTTTATAAGATAGATTAAAAGTGTAAATTGAATAAACTAATCCCAAATCTTCTCTTATTCTTTGAAAAAGTCTTGATGACATACCACCGCCAAGAATATTTAATAGAACTAAATGTATTGGATATTTATCTGATAAAACTGAACAAGATTTAAATGCCATATGGACATAAATCTGTTTAATCTCTTTATATTTAATTTTTATTTCATTTAAAAATGGTGGCTCTTCTAAAGATAGAGATTTATTTAAATAGTTTTTATTTTTTAATTTCTCTTCAACAGTTTTTTTTACATAATCAAATGGAAGATTTCCATAAAAAGAAATTATTAAATTTTCTGGATGATAAAAATCTTTAAAAAATGAGATTAATGACTCTCTTGTTGAATTTCTTATATTTTCAACATTTCCAATAACATCAAATGAATATGTTGAATTTCCCCAAATTGCTTTCCTAAGTTCAATTAGAGACAGATCTTCAGGAGAATCCTCAATTGAATAATACTCTTCTATAACTACATTTTTCTCTTTTTCAATCTCCTCTTCTGGAAAAATTGGGTTTTGAACGATATCAAGGAGAACATCACTCGCTCTTTCAAAACTTTTATCTCTTCCTCTTATATAATATCCAGTATATTCTGTTGAAGTAAAAGCATTCATATCGCAACCAATTCCTTCAACTTCTTTTGAAATCTCCTTTGAACTTCTATTCTCAGTTCCTTTAAAAACAAGATGTTCAATAAAATGTGAATATCCATTTGTCTCTTCTGTCTCAAATATAGAACCTGCAGGAACCAAAATAAAAAGAGAAAAAGATGGGAAATTGGATCCTTTTTGATAAATTAATGTTGAGCCATTAAAAAGTGGCTCAACTTTTACTTCACTATCTTCCATCTATTACCTTTTATCTCTTCTCCTTTCTCTATCCTCATCATCAAATATGATTCCTTTTTGAGTTAAATTAACTCTTCCAAGATCATCAACATTTAAAACTTTAACAATTATTTCATCCCCCACTTTTGGCCAAAGTTTTGTATTTTTTGCAATATTTGCTCTCATTTGAGAAACATGTAAAAGTCCATCTTTATTTGGTGTTATTTCAACTATTAAACCAAATTCTCTAACTTGTAAAACTTTTCCAAGATATATTTTTCCAACTTCAATATCTTGAGTTAGTTCCTTAATCATTTCCCTTGCTCTTTCTCCTGAATTGTAATCTGGGGCTGTTATATAAATTCTTCCTGTCGGTTCAATATCAATTTGAACTTTTGTTTCATCTATTATTTTCTTTATAAATTTACCTTGTGGACCAATAACATCTTTAATTTTAATTGGCTCAATCTCCATAACAATTACTCTTGGTGCAAGTGGAGAAATTTCTGGTCTTGGCTTATCAATAACTTTAAGCATTTCGCTTAAAATGTATAATCTTCCTTCTTTTGCCTGTTTTAATGCTTTATCAATAATCTCAATATCAATTCCTTTAATTTTAATATCCATTTGAAGAGCAGTAACTCCAACTTCAGTTCCAGCAACTTTAAAATCCATATCTCCAAGATGGTCTTCCATTCCTTGAATATCTGAGAGAACAACATATTTATCATTTTCTTTAATTAATCCCATTGCAATACCTGAAACAGGTCTTTTTATTGGAACACCAGCATCCATTAGAGCAAGAGTTGAACCACAAACCGATGCCATTGAAGTTGAACCATTTGATTCAAGAACTTCTGATACAACTCTTATTGAATATGGAAACTCAACCTCATCTGGAATAACAGCAAGAAGCGCTCTTTCTGCAAGTGCACCATGACCAATCTCTCTTCTTGATGGTCCTCTTAAAGGCTTCACCTCACCGGTTGAGAAAGGAGGGAAATTATAGTAGTGCATATATCTCTTTGTGAACTCTTCTTCAAGTCCTTCGATTAGTTGTCCTTCTTTTAAACCGCCTAATGTTACAACAGATAAAACTTGAGTTTGGCCTCTTGTAAATAAACCTGAACCATGAGTTTGTGGAAGAAGACCTGCTTTTATATAAAGAGGTCTAATTTCATCTGGTTTTCTTCCATCAACTCTTATATTCTTTTCAATGATTCTCTTTCTTACAAAATCTTTTAAAATTTTTGTAAAAATATAATCAAGTTTTTTAATCAATTCTTTTTCTTCTTTTGTGAACTCATCTTTATTTTCAAAATCTTCTATGAAATATTTGAAAAGTTCATCTTTTAACTTTTCTAACTCTTCTTCTCTTTTTGTTTTTTCAGGGAAGTTTTCAAGTATATCTTCAAATTTAGGCTCAAGAAATTCCTTTGATTTTGAAACAATCTCTTCTTCAATTAAAAGAGGTTCAACAACAATTTTTTCTTTAGCAAAATTCTTTGAAAATTCTTTTATGCTTCTTGCTATATTTTTTATCTCATCATGAGCAATCTCAAGTGCTTTAAGGATATCCTCTTCTTTTACCTCTTTAAGTCCTGCTTCAACCATAACAATATAATCTTCAGTACCAGCAACAACAATATCCATTTCTCCTTCATCAATCTCTTGGAATGTGGGATTAATTATGAAGCGATCTTCAATTTTTCCAACTCTTACTGCACCAATTGGTCCTAAAAATGGAGCAGATGAAAGAGATAATGCAAGAGATGCTCCATTTAAAGCAAGAATATCTGCAGGATTCTCTTTATCTTGAGATAAAACCATTGCAATTATTTGTACATCATTAAAAAAGAACTCTGGGAAAAGAGGACGAATCGATCTATCTATTAATCTTGCTTTTAAAATCTCTTCATCTGTTGGCTTTCCTTCTCTTTTATAAAATCCACCTGGAATTTTTCCAACTGCATACAATTTCTCTTCATAATCAACTACAAGGGGTAAAAAATCTTGCCCTTCCTTTTTCTCTTTGCTTACAGCACAAGTAACAAGAACAACTGTTCCACCACACTTTACAAGTGTGGCACCATCTGCTTGTTTTGCAACTTCACCAATTTCAAAAATAAACTTTTTATTTGAAATATCAATTTCTAATGCTTTTTTATTAATATCTAAAATCATTTTTCTCCTTTAAGTTTGAATTATTTTCTTAAATTCAAACTTTCTATTAATTGTAAATATTTATCGTAATCTTTCTCCTTAAGGTAATTAAGGAGTTTTCTTCTCCTTCCTACCATCTTAAGGAGTCCTCTTCTTGAGGAGTGGTCTTTTTTATGCTCCTTAAGATGTTCTGATAACCTTCTAATTTTTTCAGTTAAAATAGCAATTTGAACTTCAGGAGATCCAGTATCTCTATCATGCAATCTATACTTTTCAATAATCTCCTGCTTTTCTTTCTTATCTAACATAACTTACCTCCTAACCTACCCTTTAACCCAGACTCTAATTTAATCCAGGTTAAGGATCATTGGTTTTTTAACTTTAAAAAATTATATCATATAATAATAAATTTTCAAATTTTAAATTGGATTTAGTAAAATATTTATAAGGAGGAAAAAAATGAATGGAATAATTTTAAGTTTCTTTTTAAGCATAATACTTATAATAAGACTTCTTCCTTTAAACTCAACCACAAATTTGATAGTTAATATAATTGCTGGGGTTTTATTTTTTTTATTGGGAATATCTGAAGTTAGCAGTAAAGGATGGAAAGCGTATTTAATATCTCTTATTGGAGCATTATTAGTCATATTTTCTTTCTTCCCAAAATTAAGATCAGGTTCTAACTACATTTTCTCAACTTTAATTCTCTGCATTTTGGTGATAATTTTCTCATTATATATAGAAACAGGACTTATCAAGTTTAAAAAAGAGAAAAAGTAAAAATTAAATTAAAATTTTATTGATTTCTTTTAAAACTAAATCATAAACTTTATTCAAAGGAATATTTTCTTTTTCTGAAATTTTTTTCAAATCTTCATATTCTAAAGTTATTTTATTTTCATGAGAAAAATCAGAAATTTTTACTCTTACTTTTCCAAATTTTGTCTCTATCACTCTTATCTCTCTTTTTAAAAAAACTTTCTCAACTTTTATAACTCTTACTCCAATTGATGATGTCTCTTTAAAAATTAAATCAATAAATTTATTTTTATGTGTTTCTTCACATAAAATTGAAACTTTATATGCTGGTCTATTTTTCTTCATAAAAATTGGAGTGAAGAATATATCAAGTGCTCCTAAAGATAATGCTTTTTCCATTAGAAAACCTAAAATTTGTGGATTCATATCGTCAATATTTGTTTCAATGAGAATGTTGTAATTTTTTAAATAATTTTCATATAGTTCTCCAATGAAAACCCTCAATATGTTTGGTATATCAAAATCTTTCTTACCAAGTCCATATCCAATTTTTTCAATTTTCATTGAAGGTATTTCACCAAAATTATTTGATATTGTTGTTATGATTGCTGCACCTGTTGGAGTTGTAATTTCTCCAAAAACTCCATTTGAATAAATAGGAAATCCTTTTAAAATTTCAACTGTTGCTGGTGCTGGCACAGGTAAAATTCCATGTGAAGTTTTTACATAGCCACTACCTATAGGAATTAAAGATGAATATACTTTTTCTATACCTAAAATTTCAATTCCTAAAAGAGAACCAACTATATCAATTATTGTATCTAAACCACCTATTTCATGAAGATGAACATTGTCTCTATTTTCATTATGAATTTTTGATTCAGCATTAATTAATTTATTTAAAACCTCAATGCTCTTTTCCTTAACCCAATTTGAAAGGCTACTTTTTTCAACAATTTCAATTAATTCAACTCCTCTTCTTTCTGTCTTTTTATCAAAAATTTTTATGTTGAAATCTATCCCTGAAATATGTTTCTTTTCTTTTTTAACTATCTCAATTTCATATCCACTTAAATTCAATTTATCAATTTCTCTTTTCCAAATTGAATAAGGTAGACCTGCATCAAAAAGTGCACCAAGAATCATATCACCACTAACTCCATTAAAAAGATCGAAATAGATAATCTTCATTTTTCTTCTCCAATTCTATTTATAAGTCCTGCAATAAAACCAGCGCCAAATCCATTATCAATGTTAACAACAGCAACCCCAGGTGCACATGAGTTTAACATTGTTAAAAGTGGAGCAACTCCATTGAAATTTGCTCCATATCCAACACTTGTTGGAACTGCAATTACAGGTTTATCAATCAATCCTCCAACAACACTTGGAAGAACTCCATCCATACCAGCAACAACAATTACAACCTTTGAATCTTTAATTTTTTCTAAATTATCAAACAATCTATGAATTCCAGCAACTCCAACATCATAAATTTTTTGGGTTTTAGCAGCAAAAACTCTTAAAGTTTCAAAGGCTTCTTCAGCAACTGGAATATCACTTGTTCCTGCAGTTAATATTGAAACAAGACCAATTTGAATTAACTCATCTTTTATGATTGAAATTGTTCTTCCTCTCTCATTATATTGAGCAAATTCAATTTTTTTCTTAACTCTTTCAAATAATTCTTTACTTGCTCTTGTTGCAAGAACTCTATTACTTTTTTCTGAGAGTTTAAAAATTATCTCTTCTGCTTCATTTAATTCTTTTCTTTCACAAAAAACAACTTCTGGAAATCCCTTTCTCAACTCTCTTATATGATCTATCTTTGCATAACCTGTATCCTCATAAAAAAGAGTCTTAATGTCTTTAATCACATCATCTATATCTTTTTCACCATTTTTATATTTCAATAAAACATCTTTTAAAAAATCTAAATCCATTTTGTTTTTTCCTCTCTCTTTTTAATTTTATAACCTTCAAGATCAAGAATAACATTTTTGTATCCCAAATTTTTTAAATTCTCAATAATTTTTTCTCTATGACTTATCAATTTTTCAATTTCTTCTTTTAATACTTCAATTTTTACAGAATCACCCATATCTCTCAATCTCACAAGTTTAAATCCTAAATTTTTAATAAAATCTTCTCCTTCCTCAATTTTTTCTAATAAACTTCTTTCAATTTTTTTTCCATAAGGAATTCTTGTTGCAAGACAACTTTCGGGCATTTTATCAAAAGTTGGTAAACCTAAATTTTTTGAAATTTCTCTTATCTCCTCTTTATTAAAACCAATTTCAAGAAAAGGACTTTTTATATTTAATTCTCTAAGCGCTCTCATTCCTGGTCTATAATCTTCCAAATCACTCAAATTTGAACCCTCAACAACTATCTCAAAACCATCTTTTTTTGAAAAACTTTTTATTTCACTAAATATTTCGTATTTACAATAATAACATCTATCAACTGGATTTTTATAAATTTTCTCGTCATTTAAAATGTCAAGTTCAATGATATAACTCTTAACTCCAATTTCATCTGCAAATTTCTTTGCAAACTCTATTTCTGATTTTTTTTGAAATTGAGTTTTGATTGTAACTGAAATTAAATTTTCTTTTAAAACATCATAAGATACTTTAAGAAGAAAACTCGAATCTAATCCACCTGAATAAGCAACACAAACTTTTTTTAAATTTTTTAAATAATCCTTAAGTTCATTTAATTTATTCTGAATTGACATTAATATTATTGTTCTTCTTCTTCAAAATCCTCTTCCCAATCTTCTTCCTCTTCAAATTCCTCTTCAATATCGATATCTTCAAGTTCTTCAATCATAGATTCAAGTTCCTCTTCTCTATCTTTTATTTTTTCAATTAATATCTCTCTCAACTCATCTTCATCATAGAGTTCTTCAAGAATTTCAAAAACATCATAACTATCAAGAGTGGATAACTCTTCATAAATATCTTGGATTAGTTCTTTTGTGCTTTCATAATCCTTATAACTTTTTAAATCTCTAACAAGATCTTCAATTCTCATAATTCATCTCCTTTTTAAAAAGATTTACAAATTATATTTTATACTTTTAAATTAAATTTTGAAGATTCTTTAAATCTCTTTATTTATAAACCCTCTTCGACTTCTATACCTGACTGTGAAAATGATTCTTTTATTTTGTCTTCATATTCAGATTTTGAAACTTCACCATCTGTTGCATCTATTTTTAGTTCAAGTTCAACTTTTTCAAATTTTTGATTTATATAGTTTAAAGTTTTCGCAACATCACCCAATTTTCCTTTTGGTATTTTCAATTTTAAATGTAATTTTTAATAACATTTTTTGGTGGTGTTCTAAAATTATTCTTTGAAGTTTTTGAAATAATTCTTCACTTTTCATAATAATGTTAAATTAAACATTAATGTAAAGATAAAATTAAAATAGATTTTCCCAAAGATTATATTGTTTGAGTTAATTCTTGAATGAATGCTAAACTTTGTGACGCCAAATTTAAATCACCTATTTAAATTCCTGCTGCTTTTGTTAAATATTGAAAAACTTCATCAGTGTTTCAATCCCTTATAGGCGAACTAAAAACAGATATAAGGAGACTTTTAATGACCTTCAAAAAACTGTTTCAATCCCTTATAGGCGAATTAAAAACCAAGTCAAAATATTATTTTCTGGATAGACGATAAAAAGTTTCAATCCCTTATAGGCGAACTAAAAACAATTTCCATTATGTCACATTGTCATCATCAAAGTATGGTTTCAATCCCTTATAGGCGAACTAAAAACTTATTAAAGTCTATCAAATTTACATTTTCCCATTCCAGTTTCAATCCCTTATAGGCGAACTAAAAACTGTTGTCTTTTTATAGTATCTATTTCAAAATGATCAAGTTTCAATCCCTTATAGGCGAACTAAAAACATATTGGTTCAGGGCACGGAAATCCTTTGAAAGTAAAGTTTAAATCCCTTATAGGCGAACTAAAAACCTTATAGGAATCAAAGATGAGGAAATTTATGTTTTTGAGTTTCAATCTCTTATAGGCGAACTAAAAACCATCATAGCGCAACAGATGGTAGTTACGAGACAGGATGTTTCAATCCCTTATAGGCGAACTAAAAACACCCAGATTTAAAAGGGGTATATGAATTTGGAAAAGGTTTCAATCCCTTATAGGCGAACTAAAAACTTATTAGACCAAATTTCTTTTACCCATTGCCAATACAGTTTCAATCCCTTATAGGCGAACTAAAAACTTGTTACATCCATATCCCTTATTTTCTTACCTCTATCAAGTTTCAATCCCTTATAGGCGAACTAAAAACACCTTTTTATTTGTATGCAATACCTTTTATTTTACCTAAGTTTCAATCCCTTATAGGCGAACTAAAAACAAAGACCAATTTAAAAAAGAGGACGTTGAAAAATATTGTTTCAATCCCTTATAGGCGAACTAAAAACGTATTCACCTTCAGACCTTTTGCAATTATTCTTTCCGAGTTTCAATCCCTTATAGGCGAACTAAAAACATTATCTCAATCTCTTTTGTGTAACAATTAGTCCGAGGTTTCAATCCCTTATAGGCGAACTAAAAACCTGTTTATAAAAATTACCAAGAGAAAGTTTTCACATGTTTCAATCCCTTATAGGCGAACTAAAAACTTCAATTTTCAAATTAGAAAGCAAAGTTTTAACTCCAAGTTTCAATCCCTTATAGGCGAACTAAAAACAGCATTTGCCCATTTACCACTATCAATTGCAGCAACGTTTCAATCCCTTATAGGCGAACTAAAAACTTCCAAGTATCAGTATGGGCGTCGAAATGTTTCATCGTGGTAGTTTCAATCCCTTATAGGCGAACTAAAAACTTCAAATGCCTTGTTCCCTCTGTTGCTTGACATATTATGTTTCAATCCCTTATAGGCGAACTAAAAACGTATCCTCACCAGCTGCAGGTGGAAGGATACTTAATAGTTTCAATCCCTTATAGGCGAACTAAAAACCATTTAGATTGGGCTTGGATAGATGAAGCGGGACTGACGTTTCAATCCCTTATAGGCGAACTAAAAACAATTTATCGTGTTTTCAGGACTGCCATTCGGATCCATGTTTCAATCCCTTATAGGCGAACTAAAAACATTCAACAAAAATTCAACAAAAAAAATTCATTGGGGGTTTCAATCCCTTATAGGCGAACTAAAAACTTCAGCAAAGGAGGTGATAATGGAACAGATACTGAGTTTCAATCCCTTATAGGCGAACTAAAAACTCCCCATAAACAGCCTCCAAAATAATTATATATCTAATGGAGTTTCAATCCCTTATAGGCGAACTAAAAACTTTTTTATATACCCTTTATCAAGCTCAAGATTTTCAGGGTTTCAATCCCTTATAGGCGAACTAAAAACCGAGGTGGCTAGAAAAAAATCTTATTTACCTTATAGGTTTCAATCCCTTATAGGCGAACTAAAAACTAAGTATACCTCTGAAGTGTGCGGTTATAATCGTCGAGTTTCAATCCCTTATAGGCGAACTAAAAACACTTGATACAAAAGAGCCTGTATTTCCATATGTTTTGAAGTTTCAATCCCTTATAGGCGAACTAAAAACTGGATTAATCAAAAAAAGAATTCCAACTGGTAAAAGTAGTTTCAATCCCTTATAGGCGAACTAAAAACACATTTATAAAACTTTGACTATTAACCTCCTTTTTAAAGTTTCAATCCCTTATAGGCGAACTAAAAACAAAAATTGGTGGTGCAAAAAGGACCTATTATATATTAGTTTCAATCCCTTATAGGCGAACTAAAAACCATAATCGTCCGAAACTCCAAAAATACAATCTATTAAGTTTCAATCCCTTATAGGCGAACTAAAAACTTAATAAAGTGTGTTCTAATTAGTAAAGGACACTAATTGTTTCAATCCCTTATAGGCGAACTAAAAACTTTTGAAATCAGAGGTCTTAAAGATTACACATTTGGAAGTTTCAATCCCTTATAGGCGAACTGAAAACCTCTTTTATTTGTTCCAACTTTGGAACTATTACAATTAGTTTCAATCCCTTATAGGCGAACTAAAAACAATAGAATAATATCTCCTGCAAATGTTATGTGTCCACCAAGTTTCAATCCCTTATAGGCGAACTAAAAACCAAGAAGTTATACCATCGCATATTCAGCATCCAACACGCGTTTCAATCCCTTATAGGCGAACTAAAAACAGTGACAATCAAGGCAAGAATTATGAGAATAGAAAAAGGTTTCAATCCCTTATAGGCGAACTAAAAACTCTCAAGAAGGTGAGCAATAAAAAAGGAGGTAAGAATAGTTTCAATCCCTTATAGGCGAACTAAAAACATTAAGACTGGTGCAGTAGTAAACCAAACCTCACCAGTCTGTTTCAATCCCTTATAGGCGAACTAAAAACAAGTTCAAAACCTTCTTTTGAAACCGCTAATCATTACGAGTTTCAATCCCTTATAGGCGAACTAAAAACGGAAATATGAAAGGTGGTCGAACATTTTTATCAGTAGTTTCAATCCCTTATAGGCGAACTAAAAACACAAATTGGAGTAGGGCGATTAAAACGATTATCGCCTGTTTCAATCCCTTATAGGCGAACTAAAAACTTCATCATTATTACAAACACACCAGGGTTTTATACCATGTTTCAATCCCTTATAGGCGAACTAAAAACTCAACATAGTAAACATTTTCAAGACCCGCCTTCTTTATGTTTCAATCCCTTATAGGCGAACTAAAAACAATCAATTAAATCCTTTGTTATAGAACTTATTAATGGTTGTTTCAATCCCTTATAGGCGAACTAAAAACGTCTCTTATAAATACTTGAGAGTAAAGGAATTCGTTTGTAGTTTCAATCCCTTATAGGCGAACTAAAAACTTTAAACCGCTTGGATAAACTCTTATTCCTTTTTGTAGTGTTTCAATCCCTTATAGGCGAACTAAAAACAGGATTAGCTTAGATTTTTTTCAATTTTTGAAAAAAAGTTTCAATCCCTTATAGGCGAACTAAAAACACTCATAAGCAAAAACTTTTACATTATTGAATTTTTGTTTCAATCCCTTATAGGCGAACTAAAAACATCTAAATAGTAGTAATTTAGAGTTTCTTGATTGGGGTTTCAATCCCTTATAGGCGAACTAAAAACAGGCGATGAAGATGTATCTTTAAAACAGCGATATACTAGTTTCAATCCCTTATAGGCGAACTAAAAACCAAAATCAAAGAACTTCTTAAAGCAAAAAACACCGAGTTTCAATCCCTTATAGGCGAACTAAAAACGTGTAGAAAATGGCCCTCTCTCCCATCCCCTCCATATACGTTTCAATCCCTTATAGGCGAACTAAAAACCTATTAATAAAAATACCAGTTGACTCTCTAACACCAGTTTCAATCCCTTATAGGCGAACTAAAAACTTCCGTCGCCTGTTTGAGTTTGGTCACCCATATAAATGTTTCAATCCCTTATAGGCGAACTAAAAACTTGAAACTTATAGGCCTTTATTATCACCAGACACTTACAGTTTCAATCCCTTATAGGCGAACTAAAAACTCTCTTCAACCTTCATTTTTCTCCACCTCCTTTCTTAGTTTCAATCCCTTATAGGCGAACTAAAAACACAATTTCTTCAGTTTTTATCTCTTCAACCCTCCCCAGTTTCAATCCCTTATAGGCGAACTAAAAACTTTTTTTCGGGCGGGCGGAAAATAATAATATTAATAAGTTTCAATCCCTTATAGGCGAACTAAAAACATTTAAAGCACTTCTATCTAACTCATTAAATTGTGTAGCAGTTTCAATCCCTTATAGGCGAACTAAAAACTATTTCGGGAATTTATTATTTTAGAACTTTAGCATCTGTTTCAATCCCTTATAGGCGAACTAAAAACTCGATTTGAAGTTAATACCTAAACCATTCGAATTAGGTTTCAATCCCTTATAGGCGAACTAAAAACCAAGAATATTGGATGCTATGAACCTCAAAAAAGAGCGTTTCAATCCCTTATAGGCGAACTAAAAACTTAAACAATTTTATAGCGCTTTTTCTACCCTCCTGCAGTTTCAATCCCTTATAGGCGAACTAAAAACAAGTTTTGGTGATGGCCGAAAACCAAGAATGGATCAGGTTTCAATCCCTTATAGGCGAACTAAAAACCAATAAAATATTTATAAAAAAATATTTTTCTAATATTTAATGTTTTTTTATTTTTAATTTTTCAAAGAACAAATATCTAACAAAAATTATAACAAATATTCATTAAATTTATATAAAATTCTTATTTAAAATTTTTCTGTCTATCCTCTATATTTTGTACAGGTTTCAAGATCGACTGAAAATAATTTAAATAATTAATTGAGAACATTCCTTGGTTAAACCTATTATCTCTCTTTTACTATACAGTGTTGTTCTTAAAATGTAAAAAATTACTGAATCTTCATCTTTATTAATTACATTTAGAAGTTCCATTTTTAATTTTTCATATTTTGCAACGGTTATCTCTCCTTCAAGAACAGAGTTTTGTATCCAATTTAAATATTTTCTTCCAATTTTTAAAACTTTATTAACTCTTTTTTCGTTTACATCGTATACCATAATTATGTACATTTGAAATCACCATTCAGAAATAAAAGGTTCATATTCTTCCTCACCTAAAAGATGTTTTTCAATTTTATATAATTCTAATCTTAACAATCTTCTATAAGAAACATCTTTACCAATTTTTCTATGTTTAATTGTTGTATTTAATCTTTCTTCAAATTTTTCAACGAATGTTTTTCTTCCAGTTTCCTTAAGATATAAACCACCCAATCTTTGATCAAAATCATTAGGTTTTATCATCTGTTTATTTAACAAATAAAATATTAATCTATCTACAATAATTGGTTTAAAGACTTCTGCAACATCAAGATTTAATGTAAATCTTCTAAAATTTGTTGCATGCAAAAAACCTATTCTTGGATCTAAATGAGTTTTATATATCTCAGATAAAGTTGTAGTATAAAGCAATGAGTTTCCAAAACTTATTAATGCATTCATTCTATTTTTAGGTGGTCTTTTTGATCTATCATCCATGGAAAAATTTTCATCCTCTACTATTCTATCGAAGGAATTATAGTATATTTGTCTAATATTGCCTTCAATAGCCATTAAAGATTCAATTTGATTTTGCGTTTTTAATAATTCTTTTAAAGATTGAATTTTTATTATAATATCTTCAAGATGAATCTTTCTTGATTTATAATAATTTAATACTTTTTCAATGTTATTGATTGCTCCAAATATAAATTTTTTTGCTAGTTCTAACCTTTTTTGATAATCTAAATAATATTCTGCTTGTTTTAAAATCATATAACCTGAATTATAATGTTCCCTTGGGTAAAATGAACCAACATAATAGCCATAATAATTATAGAAATGTAAAATTATCTCATTTTGCGATAAAAATTCTAGAATCTCTTTATTAAAATTAATTTCGCCAAAAATATGAATTTCATTAACATTTTCAATTGGAAGAAATTTTTTTATACCATTAGAACCCTCAAAATAAATTGTATTTTGTTTTCTCTTTAACTCACCATTTGTAAAAACAAAAATAGTTCCTTTCATGACCAACAAAATTCTCTAAAAGCACAATTAGTACAAAATTTGATCCTTTCTTTTTTAGGTGGATAATTCAATAATATAATTTTTTCCATTTCTGAATTTGCTTCTAAAATTTCATTTTCAATCTCCTTTGTTAATTCAACTTTAATTTTTTTACGTTCTTTAGGTATAAGTATTTCTCCTTTTACTGGAAAAACTCCATTTTCTTTTAGTTTTAATAGATAAAAAGCAACTTGCATTATTATTGACTTCTCATATTTACTTGATTTTTTAACTTCACATATAAGTAAATTTTCATCCTCTTTCTTAACCATATCTATTTTCATATCTCCTAAATCATAAAATTTACTTTCTCTTTTATAAAAATTTTCTTCAATATTTCTTCCAATTTCCAAAAAGGGATCGTCTTGATCAGGTGTTATTTCATGAGACATAAACCATAATTCTCTTTTACACACAAAATAACTTGCAATATAAGTTCCAATAATTTTTACCAAATTAAATAAATACCCTCCTTTATATTAAATCCAGTTTCAATGTCATAATATTTATCGACTTTATCTTTAGGAACATATCCTAAATATTCATCATGAAATATTTCTAAAGTCTTGAAGTTTTTTTCATTAATTCTTACTGAAACAATATAATTCTCAAATTCATCCCTGAAGTTATAAATTTGTATTTTCTTTTCCCAAGGCTTTAATTTTTCATTTTCTATTATTTCTTTATATTTTTTCCAAATATTCTTAGAATTTTCATCGATTTCAATATAAATAGGATAAACATTTATATTTTCTATTAATTTAAATTTTGATACCGAATATTCAGTATATTTGTCATAAAAATTTAAATTAATCAAAGATTTAAAAATGTTCTCTGATTCTTCTTGTGATTTCTTATCCTTTATTTCATTAAAATATGAGTTTATAAAATCAAAAAGATCCTTTTCCTCAATTTTATTACTATTTTTCAGTATTTCATAAGATAAGTTAGGAGATATTTTACCATAAACAAAGGAAGCATAAAGATTTCCTCTTTCATTATTTAACATAACTATATATGCATCCCCTTTATCTTCTTTAAATTCTCTATTGCATCTACCGGCAACTTGTACAATTGAATCAAATGGTGCAATATCTCTAAAAACAATATTAAAAGATATATCAACTCCTGCCTCTACTACTTGAGTTGATACTAAAAAAATCTGATCATTAATTTTTAACTTTTCTTTTATTTCATTTATTCTTTCAATTCTATGCTTAGGTATTATATTAGAAGAAAGATAGTACAAATTTTTTATGAAATTATGTGATTTTAATTTATTGTAAAATTCAATTGATGTATTAATTGTATTAAAAACGAACATAAATGATTTAGATTTATTCTTTTCAAATATCTCCAAAAAATATTTTTCAAGTTTATCCAATGTATCTAAATCAAATTTTTGTTGAATTAAGACTCTGTTAAAATTTTTAAAATATTTTTCATTATCATCAAGAAGTTCAATTGTTTCTATATTATTAAATAATAAAGGTTTTGTTGCAGTCATTAAAATAATATAACAATTTAAATATTTAGTAAGATAAAATAATATTTTTTCTATTAAATCCCAATACTCTATTGGAATATTTTGAACTTCATCAAGGATTATAATACTTTTTGCGATGTTGTGATACTTTTTTAAAAATCTATTTTTAAATCCAATAATTGTTTCAAGAAATTGAACAAAAGTTGTGACTATGATCTCTGATTCCCATGATTCAATTAATTCTAAAGATTCATCAATCTCTTTGAGTTCATTACCCTCTTCATATTTTGTATTTGATAAATGATGATGTGAAATTAAATATTTAGATTTATTTCCTTTATAATCTTCTATTATACTTAACACATCCTCTAAAACTTGAAAATTTTGATTTATTGTTGATATAAATGGCAAAGAATATACAATTCTTGGTAAATATCCAAATTTTTCTTTAATTTTGCTTCTCAATTTAAAAGCAAAAGAAAAAGCAGTTAATGTTTTACCTGAACCAGTAGGAGATGTTAAAGTATAAATTTTTTTATTTAGATCTATCTTACTAATCTCATTAATTACCTTTTCATAAATTTCATTTCTGACTTTATTTATAAAACTATTTTCGCTTGATTTAAATTTTATTTTTTTATATTTATCTATAATATCGGCTGGAATTTCTGCTCTATCAACTTCATCTATTCTTCCTGCACTTTTTTTGTCTGCGTCAATTAAAGATGAAAATAAAATTAAAACTATAAATGAAATTTTAATTTTTAGATCTTCTTCTAATTTTTCATAGAAATATGACTCTTTTAGCAATTCTCCTTTTATTTCTTCAAAAGAATCATAGAAATTTTCAATTTCTAAATTTATACCATTTTCTTTTAATTCTTCATTTATTAAACTTTTGTTTTTTATCATGTCTTCCATTTGCTTATTTATTTTTTCTATATTTTCTTGATTTTTTAGTATATCTTTCAAATATTGAAGAGATTTTAAATCTGAATGATGATGTATTACAACAAAAAAAGTAATCAATGGTAAAAATTTTTTAATCTCATCATCTAAATTAAATTTATCTAAATTCTTAAAAACGTAATATGAAGAGAAAAGTGAGGAGATTAAAGAATGATCTGAATATTTTGATTGATAATCTTCATTAAAAAGTTTATTTTGGAAATAAGTTGTATATTTACCAAAATCGTGAGTTAAACCTATATAATAAGAAAGAATTCTAAATTTTTCTGAATTATCTTCATTTTCAAAATAGAAATATTCTTTAGATCTTTCCCCAACTTCTCTAAGATGATCCTTTAATAAAATTTCATGATGAGAATAAAATTTCATCTTACATAAAAACTATATTTTCAGTACCTAATCTATAATTTATTAATAAACATTCTAATTCATCCTCTAATTCAACCTCAACTTTTCCATTATTTAGTTCTATTATGAAATCTTTAGGGGTATCTTTTAATCTTCTATCGTGATCAAAATCATATGGCATTCTCTCTTTTATATAAAGTGACCCATTTTTATGTACTAATTTGCCATTTTTTATATAATCAAGATTAACAACAGAGTTTAAAATAATTTTTTTATCTTTGCGAATTTCAGGTTTAACTAAATCAATAAATTCAATTTTTGCTATAAATTCACTTATTCCAAAATAAGGAGGATAAATTGTTTTATTCTCTTTTACCAATTCATAAACTTTCTTGTATATTTCTTTATCATTATGGTAAAAATATATTCTATATCTTATTGAATCATTAAAATCTAAAGGAGTTAAAATTTCTATAGGAATCTGAGTATGCTGTCTTTTGCTCAAATTCAATTCAGAAATATTTTCTGCCCATATATAATTAACAGTTTCCATAATTTTTTTAATTTTTGATTTTATTGAAATTCCAATATATGCTTTTTCTTTTGAAAATACATCGTAATAACTATCTCTTTTAAGTCCTATAATACCAGCAATTAAACCAATTATTGTTGTTCTTGGAGGAAAATAGTAAGTCAGTGAAGATGAATTTGTATAATACTTTCTAAAATGAGCGAATTTACCCTCTAAATCAAATACAATTAATTCCAAGGGTTTCCTCCTATTTTATTTCTGATATCGAGTTAAACTCCCTTCTAATTTTTTCTTTAAATGAACCTCCCTTTATATTTAAATCATTATCTTCGAATATATACAGGTTCTCTATTTTCTCCTTATTATTTTTGAGAAGATCAAAAAGCAAATCTAAATCCATTTCATAATCTTTAACATCCCTTAATCCCTCAATTTTATCAATTTTGACATAATCTCTTAAATCGCCCAAAAATGTATCTTGATTTTTATATTCTATTCTTAATATAAACCTTGGAGTTTGTCCGATTTTACTTCTTGTTGAAGCCATTTTAGGAATTGCGTTTAAAAGTATGCTATCAAACATTTTTACATCTTCATCAGTTAAATTTGTCTCTTTTGCTCTATAGCCACTTATTATTCCATAAAATGAAATCAATGAATAATAAACCCTCCAATCCTTTCCAAATGTTCCATACTCTTCTTCTTTACCAGAAAAAATTGAAGTTATGGAGCTTGATTCAACAATATCAACTTTATTTAAAGAATAACCCCAATTAAATTGAATAGGTCCAATGAAATTTGTTGCAACTCCTTTTGATTCACCTTCTTGTGCTTTAATAGGTAATGTTGCGCCAAAATATCTAATATCAATTAATTTTGAAAGAATTAAATCTAAATCTTCTTTTGTAAATTTATTTATATTAACTGTCTTGTTTTGTTCTTCGAAAAATTTTTTAATTCTATCAGTTGCAGATACTGATTTACCTTCAATTTTTGTTATAAAAATTTCATATCCAATACTTTCAAGATAATCTCTTATATATCTTTTAAGTCTTACATCGCTAACCAAATTTCTTTTCGTTTCATAATCCATTCTTGGCTTATTTTCGTCATCTGGATCACCATTGGGGTTGCATAATTTTGCATCATAGATAAATAAAATCTCAGAATTTTTTTGATAAATGTTACTCATTGCTTACCTCCTTTAATTTTTTTGATGTAATAGTTTTATATGTATTAAATGCATAACCAGATAAAATATAGTAAACATTGTCTAAATCAGATAATTTCCAACCTTTTATATTTTTATCAAAAAGAAACTTCATAACTGAAAAAATTGATTCATTATATTGTCTTATTTTATATTGATTTAACTTTTCAAAAACATCATTTACAAGAATCATTAATCTTTTGATGTTCATGCCATGATAATTAATCTTTTCAAGTATTGGTTTTTTTTCTGATGTATCTGTTCTCTGTTTTCTTCCTATTTCACCAATTAAATAACCAAGGAGAAACAAAGCAGCCTCTTCTTCTGAAAATTCCATCTCTTTGAAATAATTTTTAATCTCTTCGTTTAAATTCAAATTATCTAAACTTTCTATCATTTTTTTACCTCCATTTAAAATATTTAAATATATTAGCATTTTAATTAAAAGATTTGATTGAAGAATTGAATATATCATCTCAATATCAATATTTTTTGGTCTTTTTATTTGAGATAATTTATAAAATCTTTCAAATTTATATACTTTTATCATATCTACAAGATTCTTTATTAAAAATTCTTTATTTATTTTTTTCCCTAAGAAAATGGATTCGTAAAAATCCAAAATCTTTTTATAATCAACAGATCGGTTTTTTTTATCTAATCTAACAGGAAAGAAATAATATATTTGGTTGAGTGTCAAAATCCATCTTTTGTCTTCTTTTCCTAATATTTTGTCTCCTAAATCTTTAATCTTTTTTAAAGCATCATAAATTTCATCTCTTCTTCTTGAAGGAATGTCTTTTATAAATTTTTGAATTTTAAAGGATGCCTGATCTTTCTCGTAAAATAACAAATTTATATTTATATAATTCTTGTTATCTTCATATATTCTATAATCTTCTAATGATTCTTGAATTCTTTTTTCAAATTCTAAAAATTCATCAAGATTTAATATAGACCCAAATTCAAGTTTAAATGAATTAATAAAATAATATGCGGAAGAAATATTTTTTATTGGAAAAATAAATGATGGAATTAGATACATATTATTTCCAACAATGTAAAAATTAAGACGATTTTTTAGAATATTTGAACCAACTATTAAGTATTTATAACAATCCTTGCATAACGAAAAGTTTTTTAAAAAATTTTTTTTCTCAAAATAAGAAGCGAATATAATTAACTTCTGTATATAATATTTATCTATTAATTTAGTTGTATCATATGTTAATTCTGTTTCTTTGCCACAAACATGACACTTGCCTATAAAATTTTTTTCTTGAAAAGGTTCGTTTAAAATTTTATTTTCTAAATACGAAATATAATCCTCAAATTCATTTGGTTTTTTCCCATTTATTTCAATCGTATAGAGAAGAATGTCTGTTTTTTTAATGCTTGGAAAAAGTGACTTAATTATTTTTTCAAAAAATATTGATGAGTATTCTTTCAAAAAATTATCAAAATTTTTTACCCTAACAATAATTTCATTTATAATATCATCTAAATTTAAATTAACATTACGAATTTTAGAGATGTCTAAAAAATAAACATCCTTTTCACCAAGAAATTCTTTTTTATTAATATAAAATAATTTATTAATTTTTTCGATACTATCTTTTAAATCACAAAAATGTAAATTTTTATATAAATTATAAATAGTTTTTGAAATTATATTCTTTATATTATCTGTTGTTAATCTATCTTGAGGATTATTTCCTGATGCATTTCCAACCCAAAGATAATCACTTAAAATTTTTGGACTTAATTCTTTGGTACTTAACTCTATAGAACTATTATTTAAATTAAAATTAAATATTAAAATTAACGGTTTTTCATTATCTTCTAATTCTATCTCTTTTATTAAATTATAGATAAAAGGTTTTTCATCTCTTTTTATAACACCTTCTCCTAAACTTCTAATTGCTTCGAGCATACTAACCTCCTTTCCATGGTTCCCAGAGGCCAAAACCCTCTGAATTTCTATCACCTAAACCTGCCTCATATGTAGTCATAATTAATTCTTTTGAACCTTTAAGTTTAAATATTCCACTATATGCCTCTATTGGTGTATTTTTAAATTTAATTATATGATAATTCTCTTTTATTGAAAATTTATATGGACTTATTTCTAAATTCAGATTATCATAATCTTTATCATAAATTAATTTAAATTTTTTTATTGCATTTTTTTCAATAAGTTTGTTAAAATCCTTATCAGTGGGTTTATAATATAGGCTTTTTCTCTTATTGTCATAAGTTTTAACTGTTGAGTGAATTGTCAAAGGAGATAGCATTTTAATAAAAAGATTATCTTCAATTCTAGGGGTTGTTATCACTTCAACTTTTGATATAAAAACATTTTGATTATATAAATTGAATTCCCTTTCTTTTAAACCTCTTTCACCAAAATCAGCAATAATATCTATAATTGGAGATGAAAAGATAAAACTAATGTAATTATTGAATAACAAAAACTCTTTTCCATTAATTTTTACCTTTTTACCTTTTTCTAAAATTCTTGAAAAGGAAAAAAGTTTAAATTTCCTCTTTTCAAATTTAAATCCTTCATCGTGTAATTTTTTAGCAAGTAAAGGGGATAATGTTCTATAAATTAAAGATTGTATGTAGAAATTATAATGAATTGGTAAATAAATTTTACCATTAATTGATTCATAAGTAACTTTTAATCTCATTTTCAACCTCTTTGTTTTATTTTAATTTTTAATAGGGACAAGTTGTGTCCTTTTATATTTTATAAATTTCATTTAACTTTTTTATTTCCTCTATTATTTCTCTTTTAAAAGATTCAGGTGCTATAACTTTTACATGTGAACCATACCCTATTATCCATCTTTTTATTTCCTCTCTATTTCCTTTAATTTTTAAAATTAAACTTTTGTCTTCTTTTTCTTCTAAAACTTGACTCTCATGCCAAATTCTCTCTCTAATCCATCTTGCTTGATACTTATCAAAATGTAAAGTTATTTCCTCCTCACCTCCTTTATAAATTCTAAAACTTTTTCTCAAGTAGTTTCTAATATCAAAACCTTCAATTATGTTAAATCTCTCGTTTAATATCTTTAAATCTATAATTCTATCAAGCGCAAAATCCCTTACTTCATTCCTTTTATGGCAATAAGCAACAAGATACCAAACACCTTCAAAATTAAATAAATGATATGGATTAACCTTTCTTTCTGAAACTTCATCTTTTGATATTGTATAATATTTTATCCAAACAGTTTTTTTATTTTTAATACAATCAAAAAGTTTATCAAAAAGATTTATAATATCTTTTTTTATTTTTATTGGTTGAAATGAGATGGAAAGAATCTTTTCTATATCTCTATTTGCTATTGATATGTGCTCGGGAAAAAGTTTTTCTAATTTTTTTGAAAGGGTAAAAGATATTTCATAAAGTGGTGTATTTTTTAATTCTTTTAGTAAGTTATTAGCAATAAATAAAGTTAATATTTCTCCTGCCGAAAGCTCTGGAAAAGGAAATTCCCAATTTTTTGTAAAATAGTAACCCCTTCTATTTCTTGAATATGAAATAGGTGCATTAAGTGAGTATTTAAGCATCTGTATATCTCTTTTTATTGTTCTTTCACTTACCCCTTCTTCTTCTGCAAGTTTTAAAACATCAGGAAATGAACCTTCTTTTATTTTTTCATAAATTCTAAATAATCTACCAAGAGTAAACCTTTTCATATCAAATTAAATTTTATCCTTTTATAGTTTCTATAAATTTAAATCTATCTCTAATATTTCTAACATCATTATATATAGAACCCAAAACATTTAAAGAAAAACTTAGAACAATAATAAAAAATGAGAAAATGACTGAAATTATAATCCATGTTTTTTGAATTACAGAAACGATCGGATTTAATAAAGAAGATATTACTGAATCAAAATTTTTAATTAGATGTTTTATATTTAAGAAACCAACTTGAGTTGAGATGATTGATAAAATAAGGCCTAAAATAGTAATAACAATTATAATTATTCCAATAACTTTTAAAAATTTCCCCACTTAAACCTCCTTTAAATATAAATTATAAGATTTTAAAATTTTTTGTTCAACCAATATAATTTTTAGCAAAAATTATGAAATCAAAAAAGTCTATAATTTCATCATCATTGAAATCGCATCTATCATTGAAATTTGAATCACCTTTCTTAGACATAAATGATTTTGAAAAAATGACAAAATCGTTAATATTAACCAATCCATCATCATTTAAATCATAAGGCAAAGAATTTTCAATAACATTCACTTTTATTACAGTTGAAAATTTTTCTCCAATTTTGATATCTATATAATAATCTCCAGTTTTAGTTTTATAATTTGTTTTAATTTTTAATAATAAATTATCTTCTAAATTTAAATCCGATATCTCATAAGGTAAATCAGAGATTATCTCAACTTTTCCACCTTTACCTCTTATTTTTTTGATATAAATAACTTTGTTTTCTTTTTGTTTAATTAAAATGTTTCTTGGGTATATTGAATAAACTTCATCATAAAAAGATAAAGATGGATCTCCAAATAAATTAAAAACAAAAAAGTTGTGCTGATCATAAAAACTATTGATTGAATAAGATAAATCTAATTTAGAAAGATAGAGTGATTCTCCTAAGGTTTCTCCATTATTAAAATATCTATCTACAAAATAAAGAAATTCTTTTGAAATTGGCGAATCAGGATTTCCATATGCAACTCTTGTTGCTCCAATATAACCAGTTGCTCCACCTCTTAGTGAAGTCATGGCAAGATTTGGAACTTCTGTTTCAGCAGTTAGACAACCCATTGCAAAAATTACAGCATTTGATATTCCATTTTTTTCAACTACCCCTCTATGTAAAAATGTTGTCCAACTATCTTCACCTTTATCAAATTTATCATTTTTATTCCAATCATTCCATATTCTTCTATAAACACCATTGCTATCTCCATGTCCAAAAAATCCTATGAAACTATAATTATTTTTTATCTCTTTTTCTACATTTTCTAAATCCAATGGATAGGTATATTTAAATTTGCTAACTGCATCTCCTTCTTTTTCATACATTGTTGTTGTCTCAAAATTTAAATTATTTAAAATCCCTCTTCTAAAAGTTTCCATTGTTAATGCTCCATCAGAATTTTCTTTTGGATAATCTCCAAATTCACCTTTAAACCATAGAATAGCACCCATTAAAAGTGCTCTATTTTTATTTTCATTTTCTTTATATTTTTTTAAACTCTCTAAATATTTATCAATTCCTGTTTTATCTGTAAATTGTAAATAGCAATCTTCCTACAAAAATATCTGGAAAATATGAAAATTTATCATCACCATATTCGCCAATTAACTTATCTTTGTCTGTGTCAAAATCATCAGAAAGATTTGCATAATAAAAATCAGAAGGAATGACTTCATTTTCATCATCTTTTGTGTTTGCTAATGGATAAAATTTAATTTGAGGAATAGAGGTATATGAACCAATCAATAAAACATAGTTGAATTTCCATAAATCTTTCTTTTCTTTTAAAAAATTCCTAATTTTTTCACCCTTGTCTTTGCCTTTTGCTATTTTATCTATTTCATCAACTGTAACAATCTTAACTTTAAACCCTTCTTTTTCTTTAAATTCTTTTAAAGAAGATGCATCCTCTATATTTTTTCCACCATAAATTATTAGATAATCAATATAGTCCTCTGAAAAGATGTATTGAGTATTGATAAATATTAGAATAAAAGAAATAATTAAAATAAAGATTTTATTTTTCAATTTAACCTCCAAATATATTTAATATAAATCGAAGGGGTTGATGTAGTCGCCAAATTTTTCTCTTGCATCAAGGAGTCTTTTTCTTTCATTATTAAGTTCAACAAAAACTATTTCAGGTGTATCCTTTACCTGTTCTCTATAAATTTTCTCAATTCTATCTAATTTAGAAAGATTTTCTGGAACTCTAATTATAAATTGTTTTATATAATCATCTTTTTTGTAATCTTTATTTAAATATTCACTAAATAATCTAACCAAATCTTCATATTTTGGAATAATTCCAACAGGAGTTGCAACTCCTTGAACATCATTATTGCATCTCAACTCAATCCATTTAAGCCAAACTTTTTTATCAAGTTTATCATTAAGAAATTTTCCATCTTTATCCTTTAGAAAATAGTTAACTCCATAAATCTTTGGAGGATTTTTAAGATTTTTTCCAAAATCAAGATTCATCTCTATATATTTTCCTATTGGAATTGATAGAAAATCAAGGTTTGCCATTGGATTAAATTCTCTCACACCCTCTTTTCCAAGAGTTGCTGCTGTTGTCTCAGATTCCAAAGATGCGCCTTTTAATATTATTCCATGTTGATAGTTAAATGCCTCACAAACAGGATTCCATGTGTCAGAGTCCCTTCCTCCATAAATGAATGCTTTTATTTGAACTCCACTTGGATCTTCTAAAACTGGATCACAATTTTTTAAATTTTTAAGTTCGAATGTGAACCTTGCATTTTTATGAGATGGGTCAATTTCTTTTCCATCTTTGTCTTTTTTTCCTTTATACCACTCACCAGAATGGTTATAACCTCCTTCAGGTATTTCACCATCTTTTCCAATCCAATAGACACTTCCATCTGGAAGTTTTAAAACATTTGAAAATATAACTTCAAATGGAGAATTTAATACCTCCCAAATATAAGGATCATCTTTTGAATTTATTCCCATTATTATTCCAAACATCCCTTTTTCAAAATTTGCAGCCCTTGCCTCTCCATTAACATTTTTAATCAATGCAATATCATCTCCAACTAATCTCTCTCCAACAAGAGTTGCTGTTGAAGTTTTTCCGCAAAGAGATGGAAAAGCGCCTGTCATATATGTAACTCTTCCATTTGGTCCATTTATTCCAACGATTAACATATGTTCACAAAGCCAACCTTCAAGATATGCCTTTTTTATTGCAAGTCTTAATGCTAATTTTTTTAAACCAATTGAATTACCGCCATATTGAGTGTTCAATGAGTAAACGATTCTTTCATCAACATCTATATAAATTCTTCTTTTATCAATATTTTTACTAACTCTGTTTTCATCAAGTTCACCTTCAGAGTGAACAAATTTAAAAAATTCATCACCATCTTTTAAAGAGAGAAAATCTTCATATCCATCTCTATATAGAAGATTCTCAGAGTGTGCGACATAAGGTGAATCTGTTATTTGAATACATGGAATTGTGAAAATAGAATTTTTTGGACCAAGGGTTTTAAAGAGAATATAAATTTCTCTATCTTTACATATATTTTTCATTAATTCATTTAATTCCTTCTTTGCATCATCTCTTAATATCAAGTTCAATGATGGATCAAGGTCAGTGTCAGGTGATACCATAAATTTCGTATTTTTCTTGTCTCTTCCCTGATCATAATAACCATCAAAATGGATTGTATGATTTGGAATTTTTAGTTTCTCCTCCTCTTTTTCTTCTATTGCCCTTCTTCTTACATACTCTTTATCATCATCTGTTCCAATGCATACATAGACTTTTGAGGGATTAAGAATATCAACTAAGTGTTTTATAAATGATATAACTTCTCTATTTTTAATTTTTGATAATCTTTCATAACCAATTTTATCCAATTTCTCTTTCAATGAATCAAGCGAAAAATTCATTTTTTCCCTCCTATGATTTTTTATATGACACTTTATTTATGATAAGTTTTTTTAAAAAAACAAAACTCATTTCGATTTCATTATATAATAAAACCTAAAATTATAAAAAATTGAGCAAATATATAAGTTAGCATAATAGATATACTATTTTCTGGAATTTTATTTTTAAAAACTTTTATAGCAAGAAGAGAATCTGAAATTATAAAAAGAATTGAGCCAATAAATGGAAAAATAAATTCATTAAAACCTACATAATAATATCTTGGAATTGTTGAGAAACTCATGAAAATTATTGTAATTATATAAATTAAAATTGGAATTTTAATCTTCTCAATGCTTTCTCCTAAAAATTTAAAGATGTATAGACCATAAATAATGTAGGGGATGATAAACAAATATAAATAAAATGGAACTTCTTTAAAATAGTTAGAGGTATAGAGAAAAGTCAAGATGTAGAATATATGAGCAAATAAAAAAGAGAGAAGGCCTAAAATGAAAAAAAATTTTCTTTTTTCCCAGAGCAAAAATAGATCACCAAAGAAACTAAAAATAAGTGCAAAAATTATAAAGTTTATTGGTTGTTTTGAACTTAAAAGGTAAAAAAGTAAAAGCAATGGCATTAAAAGAGGCTTAGAAAAAAATCTACTTTTTGGTACATCTTTAAAAACATATAACATGTCAAGAAATGCTGTGCCAAAAAATAAAAAAATTATTACATATCTTATTTCCATTTTCACCTCTTTTTAATTATAAACTATTTAATTTGAAAAATTTTTTCATTTTTGATAATATTATTATAAGGAGGTTTTTTATGAAGAGATTAATTTATTTATCAATTATTTTTATATTTTTATTTACAATATTTAATTTTAAAATAATAAATTCAGAAGATTACTACAAACTAATTTTTCAAAGTGGGGAAAAATTTAAACTTTATTATTATATTAAAGGTGATTATGTTTATTTTAAGATGGAAGGAAAAACTAAAGGTTATTTAGCAATAGGATTTGAACCTACAGATAAAATGAAAGATGCTGATATGGTTATTGGTTATGTAGTAGGTAAAAATGTTTATGTTTTTGATGCTTATTCAACTGGATTATATGGACCCCACCCAGAAGATATTTCGCTTGGTGGAAAAAATAACATTATTGATGTTAAAGGTGAAGAAAATGATGGATATACAATAATTAAATTTGCAAGATTAATTGATACTAAAGATAAATATGATGCTGTTCTAAAATTAGATAAAGATATTAAAATTATTTGGGCAATTTCTGAAAACGACGATTTTAATTCAAAACATAGTGATAGAGGTAGTGGAGTTATAAAATTAAGCAAGTTGGATGCCATAACTGAACCTACTCCAAAGGCAAAAACAGTTTTAAAATTAAGAATTGGTGATACAAAAATGTACATAAATGACTCTCCGAAAATTATAGATGTTGCTCCAATTATTATTGAAGGTAGAACTCTTCTTCCTATTAGATGGATAGCAGAACCACTTGGAGCAGAAGTTTTATGGGATGGAAATGAAAAAAAAGTTACTGTTATTCTTTCATCAAACAAAATTGAATTATGGATAGGAAAGGCGATTGCAAAAGTTAATGGAAAAGATGTTCAAATTGATCCAAACAATTTAAAAGTCGTACCATTGATTATTCAAGGAAGAACAATGCTTCCTGTAAGATTTGTTGCAGAAAATTTAGGAGCAAGTGTTGAATGGGATGCTAAAACTCAAACAGTTACAATAACTTACCCAAAATAATTTAGAATAAATATGAGGTGAAAGATGGAAGAATATGATGTTATTGTAATTGGAAGCGGTCCTGGAGGTTATGTTGCATCTATAAGACTCGCAGATTTAGGAAAAAAGGTATGTCTTATAGAAAAAAGAGAGGTTGGAGGAACATGTCTTAATAGAGGATGTATCCCAACAAAATCTCTTCTTTACTCTGCAGAGATCTTTACAAAGTTAAAAAATGCAAATGATTTTGGAATTAATGCAAAAGATATATCTTTTGATGTTAATAAAATTTTTGATCATAAAGAGAGAGTTGTAAAAAAACTACTTAATGGAGTTGAATATCTTCTTAAGGCAAGAAAAATTGTTTTAAAAAGAGGTAAAGGAAAAATTCTTGATAAAGGGGTTGTTGAAATAGAAAAAAATGGTGAAAAAGAGTTGGTTAAGGGAAAAGATATAATAATTGCAACTGGTTCTGAACCTCTTTCAATAAAAGGAATTGATATAGACCATAAATATATTTTAAACTCAGATGATGCTCTATCTTTAAGAGAAATTCCTAAAGATATTGTTATTGTTGGTGGAGGTGCAATTGGAATTGAATTTGCAAATTTTTACAACTCTTTTGGATCAAATGTAACAATTGTTGAAATGATGCCACAAATAATTATAAATTTAAAAGATAAAAAGATTGCAAATTTTGTAGAAAGATTATTGATTAAAAAAGGAGTTAAAATTTTAACTCGAAGAAAAGTTGAAAAAATTGAGATAAAAAATGATAGAGTTTATTCAATTCTTGATAATGGAGAAGTTTTGGAGTCAGAAAAAGTTTTATTTTCAATTGGAAGAAAATTTGTAACAGATGATATTGGAATTGAAAATGTTAATATAGAATTACAAAATGGAAAAATAAAAGTTGATGAACATTTAAAAACAAATGTTGAAAATTTTTATGCAATTGGAGATGTAATTGGTGGTCAACTTTATGCTCACAAAGCATTTAAAGAAGGAGAAGTTGTTGCAGAGGTTATTTGTGGAAAAGATTTAAAGATTAATTATGATGTTATTCCATGGGTTATTTTTTCAAAACCAGAAATTGCTTCTTGCGGTTTAACTGAAGAAGAGGCAAAAGAAAAAGGAATAGAGATAATTTTAGGTGAATTTCCATTTGCTGGAAATGGAAAAGCGATATCAATGAATGAGACAGAAGGATTTGTAAAACTAATTGGAAGAAAATATGATGGAAAAATTATTGGAGGACAAATTGTTGGTCCTGAAGCATCAAATCTAATTGCTGAAATATCTCTTGCAATTAAAAATGGTTTAACTCTTAAAGATATTGGTGATACAATACATGCACACCCAACTCTACCAGAAGTTTTGATGGAAGCAGCAAAAGCGTCTATTGGAGAGGCAATTCACATCATAAATAAAATTTTTTAAATAACTATTCTATATTAAATGTTAACTCCTTTATAATATCATCATCAATATAAATTTTGCATTTCCATTCTCCTAAATTAGTCTCTGGTGGTGAACCTTTGATTTTAATAGAACCCCATGTCCATACCTCTTTATCTTTATCTAAACTCTTCATATCTACAAATACTTCTTTATAGAAGTTACCATTTGGATCAAAGAATTGATATTTAACTCTGAAACCACAATTTATTAATCCCTTAAATCTCGTAAAAATTATAACTCTTTCATCTTCTTTTGAAAATCTATCAGTAATTTCTTGAGGGACTCCATTCTCAACCTTTTTACAAGAAACTACCTCTATTAATTCTACTTTATTAACTTTATAACTCTCATCTTTCATTACTTTGAATTTATAAATTCCAACTTCATTGTTATCAACCAAAACTTTTGCTTTCCAAACACCTGGAATTGCTCCAATTAGATAATCTTTAATGGGATAAAAAGCATAATACCTCCACCTCTCACCTTTTTTATTTTCAATATCTCCAAATTTTGTAATATAAACCAAATTGTTAAAAGGATCATAGAGATTTAAAGAAAGATTAAATTTTGAATCTGAAACCATTTCAAGACGAATGCCAACATAAACTTTTTCATCTGTTGATGTAAATTCATTTGTTATATCTTTCCAATTATTATCAACCAAATTTTTAAATGTTGTAACCTCTATTATTCTAACTTTTGTGTTTGATATATTCTTAACTTTAATCTGAAGTTCCTCTATTTTATCATCTTTTTCTTTTATCAAATTATTTTTTTGTTAATTCATCTTCTAAATTTTTAATTCTACTTTTTAAGTAATCAATTGAATCCATTGTTATAGTAACAGTTTTTGTTGCTCCATCCCAGCCAACCTCTGCTCCTAAACCTTCACTAATAAACCTTACTGGCACCATCGTTCTTCCATTAATAATCTGAGGTGGTGGAACATCAAGAGTCAACTCATTTCCATCAACATAAGCAATTTTGTCTCCAATTTGAAGTTTGATTATCCTTTTAACATCTTCTACCCTTATATCACTATTCATTGAAAAAATAAATAGCAATATAAGGAGAATTAGAAAAATTTGAATAAATCTTTTCATTAAAAACCTAACTTTTTAAATAAAAATAAATTTATTAATGTTATAATGAATTAAAATATTCTCAAAGGAGGATAAAGTTGATTAAAAAGTTATTGTTATTTACATTTGTATATATTTTTATATTTTCACTATCTTGTATTGAGAAATTTCCAACTCCATTTATTGAAAAAATTGAAGAAAATTATCAGATTGATAAAGAAACTTATCTATCAGTTGATAATTTTAATGGAAGTGTAACAATAACTAAATGGAATGAAAATAAAATATCAATTTATGCTGAGAAAAGAAGTTTAATTGGAAAAAATGAACTTGAAAAAGTAAAAATTGAAATTTTAAAAAATGGTGAGTTTAAAATTAGTAGTGTTAAATTAGAAAAAAATCCTCAAGTTTCAATAACTTATAGTATAAAAGTTCCTGAAAATGTTATTTTAAAGGATGTAATAACTTCAAATGGATCAATTGAAATAGTTGATTTAAAAGGAGATTCAGTTTTAAAAAGTTCAAATGGATATGTTAAAGTTATAAATCATAATGGAAATATTAGAGTTGACACATCAAATGGAAGAATAGAAATTTCGAATATAAATGGAAGTGCAACATTAAATACTTCAAATGGAAAAATTATGGTTGATGGATGTGAAAGGTTGTTACAAGCAGAAACTTCAAATGCAACTGTTGAAGTAAGAAGAACAAAAGAAATTGGAGATTTAAAGAGTTCTAATGGGAAGATTGAAGTTGATATATATAAAATAAGAGAAGATGGTGCAAGAATTTATACATCAAATGGTTCAATTTATGCAAATATAAAGAGTGATTTAAACATTAATGTTGAAGTTGAAACTTCAAACGGAAAAATAGATTTTAAAGATTTGAATTTAAGTTTGGATGTTTTAAGAGAAACATATCTTAAGGGAAAATTGAACAACGGAGGAGATACTCTTTCTATAAAGACATCAAATGCTAACATCTATCTTTCGGCTCTCCCCTAAAAGATTTTTTTATTAAAAATAAAATAAAGTTTTTAAAATTAATAGAATTGAAAAAGTTTTTATAGTGTGATATTATTTTTATCTGTAAACCTTCGGGGTCGGGTGGAATTCCCTACCGGTGGTAATGGGTCAGAACTTAAAGTTCTGACTTTAGCCCACGAGCAAATCTCTTCACAAAGAAGAGATTTGCAGATTTGGGTGAGATTCCCGAGCCGACGGTGAAAGTCCGGATGGGAGAAGGTTCCCTCCCCGAAGTAAAAAGGAGGGAAAAGATGAACAAAAAAACTAAAAACATTGTTCTTGGAGCATTTCTTGCTGCACTCTCTTTTGTATCAATGTATTTCATTCAAATTCCAATTTTTGCTTCTGCTCCTTATCTACAATTTGATCCATCAGAAATTTTCACTCTATTTGCAGCATTTTTCATCTCACCATCAATGGGTGTTCTTGTTACACTTGTAAAAGTCATTCTTTTTTATTTCACAAAACAAGAGAGTGGTCCAATTGGTTCATTAATGAATTTTTTGGCTGTTTCTCCATTTGTTTTTGTTGCAGGTCTTTTATTTAAAAAGATGAAAAATTTTATCTTTCCTTTAAACTATGTCATTCCAATCCTAATTGGAACTTTTGCAAGAGTAATGATCATGATACCTTCAAATTTAATCTTTCTTCCATTGTTCATTCAAATTGGTCTTAAAGAGGTATGGACTTACATTTACACAATAAACATTCCATTCAACATAATTGTCTCTCTTATAAATGGATTTTTATTCATTGTATTTTCATTTGCACTATTTAGAATAAAAGAGGTGAGAAAAGAATTTATTGATGTTAAAGGATGAGGTTCTCTTAAACTTCCAAAAACCAGCAAGATACATTGGAAGAGAGTGGAATTGTGTTTATAAAGAGCAAAAGGATAAAAAAAGATTTCTCCTTGTCTATCCCGACCTTTATGAGGTCGGGATGTCTTCTTATGCAATAATACTTTTATACCATTTGATAAATGAAAGAGATGACACATTTTGTGAAAGGTTATTTTCTTTAGATTTAGATTTTGAAAAATATTTGATTAAAAATAAAATCCCTCTTTTTTCTATAGAAACTAAAACTCCAATTAAAAACTTTCACATAATTGGATTCAGTTTACAATCTCAATTAGATTTTACAAATGTTTTAAACATTTTAAATCTTGGCGAAATTCCTCTCTTTTCAAAAGAGAGAAAAGATTATCCAATAATAATTGGAGGTGGGCCTGCTACCTTAAATCCACTTCCATTAATTCCATTTTTTGATGCTTTTATCATTGGAGATGGAGAAGAGGTTGTTAATGAAATTCTTGATGAATTTAAATCAAATAAAGATGAATATCTTGAAAAATTGAGCGAGATTGAGGGAGTTTTTGTTCCTAATTATAAAAAGAAAAAGATAAAAAAAAGAGTTGTAAAAGATTTTGAAAATTCCTATTATCCAAAAAGACCTATTGTTCCATATATTCAGGTTATTCATGACAGAGGGGTTGTTGAGATTTTTAGAGGATGTGATAGAGGTTGTAGATTCTGTATTTCTGGAATGGAAAAAAGACCGAGAAGAGAAAGAAGTGTTGAGAAAATATTAGAAATTGTTGACGAAGTTATTAAAAATAGTGGTTATGAGGAAATCTCACTTTTATCTTTATCAACAACAGATTATAAAAGAATTGAAGAACTTTTGATTTCATTAAAAGAAAAATTAAAAGATAAAAGAATTACTATTTCTCTTCCATCTTTGAGAATTGATAACTTTTCTCTTAAATTGCTTGATTTGATAGATACTGGTAGAAAAGTTACATTAACTTTTGCACCAGAAGGTGGAACAGAGAGAATAAGAAGAGTTATGAATAAACCTATAAAAGATGAGGAGATTTTTGAAGTTATAAGAGAGGCTGTTAAAAGAGGATATAAAAAGATTAAACTATATTTTTTGGTTGGTATTCCATATGAATCTGAAGAGGATGTTTTTGGAATAAATGAAATGATTAAAAGAATTAAATATGAAAATAAGGGAATCAAACTTTCTGTTTCAATAAATCCATTTATTCCAAAACCATTCACACCATTTCAATGGGAACCATTTATTAAAAAAGATGAATATTTGAAAAAGATTAATATAATAAAAAGAGGTCTTAAAGATATTAATTTAAATTATAGGGGATATGAAGAGTCATTAATTGAAGCGATAATTTCAAGGGGAGATGAAGAGATAAGCAATCTAATATATGAAGCATATATTAAAGGTGAGAAATTTTCAAATTGGAGAGAGAGTTTTCATTTTGAAATTTGGAATGAAATTTTAAAAAAGAGAAAATTTAGAATTTTAGATAAGATAATGAATGGTTTTTCTATTCAAGAGGAACTTCCATGGGAATTCATTGATATCGGAATAGATAGAGAATTTTTGATAAAAGAGAGAGAAAATGCAAAAGAGGGAAAAATTACTGAACCATGCTTCATGGATTTTGAAAAGTGTTCTTCATGTGGAGTTTGCTTTAATATATGATGAGAGTTAGAGTTGATTATAAAAAAGAAAATTTTTTCATTTTTTTATCATCTCTTGATATGATAAGATACTTTGAAAGGGCATTAAGAAGAAGTGGTCTTCCTATTTTATTTACATCTGGTTTTAGCCCAAAACCAAAAATTGATTTCTCATTGGCGCTTCCTCTTGGAATTCAAAGTGAAAGTGAAATTTTTGATTTTTATTTAGTTGAAAAAGTTCAAGAAGAAAAGATTTTTGAAAAATTGATAAACTCAATTGATAAAAATTTAATTATAAATAGAATAAGAGAGGTCAAATTAAATTCGCCATCAATCGCTTCATTAATTACTCACTTCAAGTTAGAGATAAGTTTTAATAAGAAAATTAATTTTATGCTTAAAGATTTTGTTTTGAAAAAGAAAGATGTTGGAGAAAATTTAATTGAACTAAAAGATTTCATTTATAAAGAGGAGGATGAAGAGAATAAAAAAATTGTAATTATAAGAAAAGATGTTTCATTAAGAGAACTTTATGATAATTTAAAAGAGTTTTTTCAAGAAAATTTTTCAATTAAAAAAATAAAAAATTTAAGAATTTCAAATGAAATTTTATTAGATATTTTTGATTTAGATTAAAAATCTTGTAAAATCATATTTATGCAAAATGAGATTCTTGTTTTTGGTTCATTTACAAAAGATACTCTTGAAAATCATAAAAAAGAAAGGGAAATAGCAATTGGTGGTAGTGGTGCATATTTCTCAATTGCATCTTCAATTGTAGGGTTAAAGGCATATCCTGTTGGATATATATCAACTGATATAGAAGATGACTATTTAAAAGAACTATCAAAATTTGTTGATTTAAGGTATTTAAAAAAAGAGAAGAAATTAAATTTTCACATAACATACAATGAAAATTTTGAAGCAAACTATTTAAAAGATTTAAAAGAGGATGATGAAATTATTGATTATAAAGATTTGCCAATTAAAAAATATGTTCATGTTTGTGTTATATCAAGTATAAAAAATCAAATTGAAATAATTGAACATTTTAAAAATAATGGCTCTTTTGTTTCAACTGGAACTTATTTTATTAGAATAAAAAGTGATAGGGAAAAAGTTTTAAAAATGGTTTATCTTTCAGACATTTTCTTTTTAAATAGAGATGAATCTCTTCTTTTATCAAAAAAAGATAGTTTAAATGAGGCGGTAGAGTTTTTTAAAAATTTAGGTAAAAGAGTTGTTATAACTCTTGGTAAAGATGGAGCAATTTATATTGAAAATGAAAAAATATATAAAGTAAATTCTTTTAAAACAGAGGTAAAAGATCCAACTGGTGCTGGAGAAACATTTGCTGGTGGTTTTATCTCTTCATATATTCTATACAATGACCCAGTTCTTTCATTAAAATATGGTGCTGTTTTATCCTCTTTTGTTATAGAAGATTTTGGAATAAACAGGTTATTAAAAATAAATAAAGAAGATATTAAAAGGAGAATAGAGAGTTTATGATAAAGAAGGTTGAAGAAAAAATTAAAGTTTTTGCTGAATTTTTAAAGAGTTTAAATTTAAATTTCAATCTTTTACCTGGTGTTGAAAAGGCAAAAAATGAAAATGAAGCAAGAAATGAACTAACTCTTCTCTTTTATGTTGATGCAATTTGCCATCAAACTCAAAATTTTTATGGAGAAATTGATGGAGTTTTTCTTAAAGGATGGGATTATCTTCTTCAATCATTTAAAAAAGAGTATGAAAGAGATAATGAGTTTATAAAAACAAAAAGAATGAAAAAAATTAAAGGTGAAGATGTTAAAAGGATTTTAAATGGTTCAGGAGATAGATATTATGAGAGGGCGTATCTACTTAGAAATTGTGCTTATATTCTTGAAAGAGATTTTAAAGGAGATATTTTTGAAATAAATAGAATTGCTGAAGGATATATAAAAAGAGAGAGAAAACCAGATTTAATTAAACTTTTTCATAAATTTAAAGCATATAGTGATCCATTAAATAAAAAAACTTATCTATTCATAAACATCGCAAAAAAGATTGGATTTTGGGAGATAAAAGATCCTGAAAATTTATGGACACCAGTTGATTATCATTTGGAAAGAGTTATTTTAAGAATTGGTATTGTTGATGTTGATGAAACAATTAAAAAGAAACTTATTTTTGGAAAAAGAGTTCCATTAACAATTGATTTAAAATTGAGAGAGAAAATTGGAGATGCTGTTAAAGAAATTTCTAATTTAAGTGGAATTTCAGTTGAAAAATTGGATCAAATATTTTGGTCACTTGGAAGAAGTATATGTTTTAAAGATGGTCCAAGTTGTGATGGTATTCAAGATGAAAAAAATACATTTACTGATATAACTGGAATTTCATTAAAAGATGGTTGCCCATTTAGAAATTTTTGTAATGCATATAAAATAAGTGAATTGAAAAAATTAAAAGAGTCAAATGTATTCACAATTTATTATTAAATTTAAAATTTTATTTTTCTAATCAAATTTAAAAAATTTAATAAAAATATTGATTTTTTAAGTTGAAAATTTAAAGAAAATATATATAATTTTTTAAGAGCCTTCTTATCAAGAGAGGTGGAGGGAACTGGCCCTGTGAAGCCCGGCAACCTGTGCCACAAAGGCATAAGGTGCCAAATCCAGCAGGCTCAAATTTGCCTGGGAGATAAGAAGGTTTACTTCTCCCAGAGTAATATAAAAGGAGGTATTATATGAGAAAATATCTTTTTACATCTGAATCAGTAACAGAAGGACACCCAGATAAAGTTGCAGACCAAATTGCAGATAGTGTTCTTGATGAGTGTTTAAAGGTTGACCCATACTCAAGAGTTGCATGTGAAGTAATTACAACAACTGGGCTTGTTCATGTTGCTGGAGAAATTACAACAAAAGCAAGACTTGATTATCAAGAAATTGTAAGGAATGTAATTAAAGATATTGGATATGATAAAGATGGTTATGGCTTTAACTATGAGAGTGTTGGAGTAATTGTATCTGTTAAAGAGCAATCTCCTGATATTGCAATGGGAGTTGATAAGGCTCTTGAATCAAAAGAGGGTGAAATGGAGGAAACTCTGGGAGCAGGGGATCAAGGAATTATGTTTGGATATGCAACAAATGAAACTCCTGAATTAATGCCAATGCCTATAATGTTATCACATAAATTGTGCAAAAGACTTGCTGAAGTGAGGAAGAAAGGCATTCTTCCATATTTAAGACCAGATGGAAAATCTCAAGTTACTGTTGAATATAATGAGAGAAAACCAAAAAGAGTAACAAAAATTGTTCTTTCAGCACAACATGATCCAGATGTATCATTGGAAAAGTTAAGAGAAGATTTAATTGAGATTGTAATTAAAGATGTTATTCCAAATGAAATGTTAAAAGAAACTGAATATTTTATAAACCCAACTGGAAGATTTGTTATTGGAGGACCAAAAGGAGACACAGGTCTAACTGGAAGAAAAACTATTGTTGATACATATGGTGGAATGGCTAAAAATGGTGGAGGTTGTTTTTCAGGAAAAGATCCAACTAAAGTTGATAGAAGTGCTTCATACATGGCAAGATATGTTGCAAAAAATATAGTTGCAGCAGGGGTTGCAGATAAAGTTGAAATTCAAGTTGCTTATGCAATTGGTAAGGCAAAACCTGTTGCTTTATTTGTAGATACTTTTGGAACTGGAAAAGTTGAAGATGAAAAACTTGAAAAGTTTATTGAAGAAAAAATAGATTTTACTCCTCTTGGAATGATAAACAAACTCCAATTAAGACAACCAATATACAGAAAAACAGCAGTTTATGGGCACTTTGGATGGAATGAATATCCATGGGAAAAATTAGATCTTGTTCCATTATTCAAATCACTCCTTGAGTAAAATTTGTGATGTATTAATTGAAGATTTACCATTAAAAAAAGAAGATTATCCAATATATTCATATTTGATACCTGAAAAATTAGTTGATAAGGTATCAGTTGGAAAAAGGGTATTTGTTCCTTTTGGAAGAGGAAACAAATTAAAAAAGGGGTTAATTGTAAAAATATGGGAGGGAGATAAAGAAGATTTAAAAGAGATAATTGATTTGGTATCTATCTATAAAATCGTTGATGAGGGTGGAATAAATGTTCTTTTTAAATTGAAAGAGAAATATTTTATTCCAATATCTTCAATTTTAAAAAAAGTTCTTCCTTTAGGTAAGAGTAAAAGGGGTGAGGAGATAATTAAACTCATTGATAGAGAATATGAAAAAAAATTATCTATAAGAGAGAAAAGGAAATTTGAGTTAATTGATTTTTTAATTGAGAATGGTGGAGAGATAAAATTAAATCTATTGAGAAAATTTTTCTCAAACAAAACAATAAATGATTTGATAAAAAGAGGAATAATTATTAAAACATATGAATTTAAAAAAGAGAGAAGAAAGGAGAAAGAGGATTTAAGTGAAATTAAAATTGAAAAGGGTGAAGAGATATTAATTCAAAAAAATACAATTCTTCAAGGATATACATATAAAGAGAGATGGAAATTTTATATTGATTTAATTAAAACTTATTTAAGTTTAAAAGATAGAGTTAAAATAATATTTCCACAAAAAATTGATCTTGAAGAGTTTTTGAAATTTTTACCAGATGATATTAAAAAATTAACAAGAAAGATAACTGGAGATGAAAGTAAAAATGAGAGAACATCTCTTTTAGAAGATTTAAATAATGAAAATGTTTTTCTTCTTTTAGGAACTACAATTGCTTTTCTCCTTCCTCTTAATGAAAAGTTGTTGATTGTTGATGGTGAAGAGAAATTTAAAAATTTAGAGGAGATTTTGAATTTAAAAATTATTGATATCTCAAAAACATATGTTGAGAATAAAGATACAAAAATTCTTTTTGGTTCTTTTTATCCATCGTTTGAGATGTTAATAATGTCAAAAAAGAGAGATTTTGAAATTTTAAAGAAAAAAATAAGTTTAAAAAACATAGAAATTTTATATAGAGATTCAGATAGAATAATATCTCCATATTTAAAAAATTTAATTCTTAAAAATAAAGATAAAAAAATATTTGTTTTTTATCCAAGAAAGGGATATTATCAATATCTCTTTTGTGATGAGTGTGGATACACCGCAAAATGTCCAAAATGTAAAATTCCATTAACATATTTCAAAGATAACAATAGATTGATTTGTAAAATATGTGGATATGAGAAGTTTGTATTTGATATATGCCCTCAATGTGGTGGATTTACAATGAGATTTTCTTCTCCTGGAATAGAAAAAATAAAAGAGAGATTCAAAAGAATTTTTTCTGATAGAATAATATATCAACTTGATGACTGGACAACAAAAGGAAGCCAAAAGAAAAGAGAGGAAATTGAAAATGAATTTTTAAAATATGGAAATATTATTATTGGAACTCAACTTATTCTTCCGCTTTTAAAAAAGGTCGAAAATTTTATATTCATCTTTCTTGATATTGATTTTATGTTAAACTTTCCTGATTATGATTCTTTTGAAAATCTATTTTATCTTATCTTAGGTGTATTAGAAGATTCTATTTCTCAAAATGGAAGAGTTTATCTTCAAACAAGATTTCCAAAAATATCCATCTTTAGATCAATAAAAGAAAAAAATTTAAATTTATTTGTTAATGAAGAGTTAAAGAGAAGAAAAGAGACAAAATTCCCTCCATATTATAAATACATTACAATTGAAAATGTGAGTGAAGATATTTTTGAGGAGTTTAAAAAATTTAAAGATAATGATGATGAGATTTATTTTTCAGAGAACATTATAAAGATAAAAACGAAAAATTTTTTCAAATTTGATAAGATTTTTGATAAAATTAAATATGATAAGATTATAAGAATTAAGGAGTTTTAAATGAGAGATATTGTTTTAATTGGAAATCCAATTTTAAGAAAAAAATCTCAACCTGTAAAAAAGGTTGATAGATATATTGAAAAACTTGTTGAGGAGATGAAAAAAACTCTTTTAAAAAGTGAAATTCCTGCTGTTGGTCTATCTGCTCCTCAAATCGGTGAACTTTTGAGAGTGATAATTTATAGAGAGGATGAAAAAATTCACACTTTAATAAATCCAAAGATATTGAAAAAAGAAGGAAAGATTATTATTGAAGAGGGTTGTCTATCAATTCCAGGGGTTTATGGAGATGTTGAGAGAGCAAACAAAATTTTAGTTTCTGGAGTTTCAATAACTGGTAAAAAGATTGAAATTGAAAAAGAGGGTCTTCCTGCAGTTATAATTCAACATGAGATAGATCACCTTGATGGAATATTATTTATAGATAGAATAAAAGATATTAAAACTTTGAGAGTAGAAGAGGGATATAAATTACCTGAGGAGATATTGAATAGAGTTTAATGAAAATAGTTTTCTTTGGTTCAGATTCATTCTCTCTTCCATTTTTAGAGTATCTTTATGAAAAAAATTTTGAAATATCTCTTGTTATAACAACACCTGATAAACCAAAAGGAAGAGGTCTAAAATTAGAGGAGACTCCAACAAAAAGTTTTGCAAAAAGATTCAATTTGAATTTCATTGAAGTTGATAAGTTCAAAAATTTCATTGAAAAAATAGAAAATGTAAAAGGAGAAATTGGAGTTGTCGTTTCATTTGGAAAAATAATACCAGAAAATGTTCTTTCAATTTTTCCAAAAGGAGTTATAAATGTTCATCCATCTCTTTTACCAAAATATAGAGGTCCAAATCCAATAAGATGGCAAATTTTAAATGGAGAGAGGGAAAGTGGAATAACAATAATTAAATTGACAAAAGAGGTTGATGCTGGTCCGATTCTGATTCAGAAAAAAATTGAGATTGATGAAAATGATAACTACACAAAATTATCTAAAAAATTAATTGATTGTGGAAAAGAGATATTAATTGAAGCAATTGAATTAATTAAATTAGGGAAAGATAGATTTTTTGAACAAATTGGTGTTGCAACATATGCACCAAAATTTGAAGATGATTTTGAAAAAATCGATTTCAATTTAAATGGAGATTATTTAAGAAGAAAAATATTATCTCTATCATTAGAACCAGGTGCTTATGCTTTTTTCAGAGAAAAAAGAATAAAAATTTTAGATGCAACTATTTTAAAAGAGAGTTATAAAGGTGAGGCAGGTGAGATAGTTTTTGTTGAAAAAAACTCTTTTGGTATTAAAACTTTAGATTATATATTGATTCCGAAGTTGGTTAAAGTAGAAGGAAAAAAAGAGATGGGTGTAAAAGAGTTTATAAATGGATATAAACCTCAATTAAAAGAAAAATTTTATTAACTTAAATTAATAAATCTCTAAATATCTATCTATTTCCCAATCAGTAACATGTATTCTAAAACTATCCCATTCCTCTTTCTTTGCTTCAACAAGTTTTTCAATGACATGTTCACTTAATGCACTTTTTAAAACATCATCTTTTAGAAACTCATCCATCGCTTCCATTAAATTTCCAGGCAAACTATCAATTCCCAATTTTTTTCTCTCTTCCTCAGTTAGATTGTATATATCAATATTTGTTGGCTCTCCTGGGTCAATTTTATTTCTTATTCCATCCATTCCTGCTGCAAGAATTACAGCAAAAGCAAGATATGGATTGCATGATGGATCTGGTGATCTAAACTCAATTCTTCTTCCAACTCCTTTTGCTGATGGAATTCTTATCAAAGCAGACCTATTTCTCAATGCCCAAGAAATATAAACTGGTGCTTCATATCCAGGCACAATTCTTTTATAAGAATTAACTGTTGGATTTGCAATAAAAGAGATTCCTTTTGCATGTTTTAAAATTCCACCTATGAAATAGAGCGCTTCATTTGAAAGTTCATATTTTCCATTTTTGTCGTAAAAAATATTTTCTCCATTTTTGAATAAAGAGAGGTGTGTGTGCATTCCTGAACCATTTATTCCAAAAACTGGTTTTGGCATGAATGTTGCATGGAGTCCATATTTCAATGCAATTGTTTTTGTAACAAGTTTAAATGTTATAACGTTATCAGCAGTTCTTAAAGCATCAGAATATCTAAAATCTATTTCATGTTGACCTTCTGCAACTTCATGATGAGCAGTTTCAACTTCAAAGCCCATCTCTTTTAATGTTGTAACAATCTCTTCTCTAACCTTTTCTCCCAAATCAATTGGAAGAAGGTCAAAATAACTTCCTCTATCATGAGTTATTGTTGTTGGTTTTCCCTCTGAATCTTTCTTGAATAGGAAAAACTCTGCTTCAGGTCCAGCATTTAATACATAACCAAACTCATCTTTTACCTTTTTCATCTCCTTTTTTAAAATAAATCTTGGATCACCTCCAAAAGGAGTTCCATCTGGATTTAAAACATCACAAATCAATCTCGCAACAGTTCCACCACCAACTGTCCATGGCAATATTGCAAAAGTGTTTGGGTCTGGATAAAGAAGCATATCTGACTCTTGAATTCTAACAAAGCCCTCAATTGATGAACCATCAAATAGTATTCCATTATCTAAAACTGATGGAAGTTCAGATGATGGTATTTCAACATTTTTTGGAATCCCAAGAATATCTGTAAATTGCAATCTTATAAAAACAACATTTTTTTCTTTTACAATCTTTAAAACATCGCTTTTATCCATTTTGATCACCTCCTTAAAATTAAATTTTAAGTTTATCACTCTCTAAAAATTTGTCAACATTTTAAGTTTATTAGAAGATAAATGATAGAGTTATAATGATTTTATGGGGGAAGAAGATGAAATTAAAATTTAATGATAATTTATTAACGATTCTTCTTGAAAAGGAAGAGAAAGTTGAAGAGATGTTAAAAAGTTTGATTTTTGATAAATTGGATTTTAAAAAAGGAGTTTTTCTTTCTGCTACAGGTATGATAAAAGATGTTTTAAATATACATAAACTAATTTAAATTCAAGGCTTAAAAATATCTCAATTTTCTTAAAAAATTGAGTATTAAAAAAGTTTTATTAAGGTGGTATAATATTGTAGCGGTTTTTATAAAAGGAGTTAGAGATGGACAATGAATTTGCTATTAAAACAATTGAACTTGGAAGAATTTATAAAAAAGGAAAAAGAGTTATTGAGGCACTTAAAAATATAAATATTGAAGTTAAAAGGGGAGAAATTTTTGGTCTTTTAGGGCCAAATGGTGCTGGAAAAACAACATTGATTAAAATTTTGACAACAATTCTTCTTCCATCAACAGGAAAAGCGTATGTTTTAGGTTATGATGTTGAAAAAGAGACACTCAAAATAAGAGAGAAAATAAATATGGTTAGTGGGGGTGAGTGGGCTGGATATGGAATTTTAACTGTAAAAGAAAATTTATGGATGTTTTCACAATTTTATGGAATTCCATCAAAAGTTGCAATAAAAGAGATAGAAAAATATCTTGAAATTTTTGATTTAAAAGAAGAGGCGAATACAAAAATCAGTAATCTTTCAACAGGAATGAGGCAGAAGATGAATTTTATAAGAGGAATACTTTCAAATCCAGAAGTTCTTTTCCTTGATGAACCAACCCTTGGTCTTGATGTTCAAGTTGCAAGAAGTGTGAGAAATTTTATAAAAAATTGGATAAAAGAAAAGAGTGATAGAACAATACTTTTAACAACTCACTATTTAAATGAGGCAGATGAACTATGTGATAGAATTGCAATTATTGATAATGGAAAAATTTATGCATTAGATACTCCAGAAAATTTAAAGAAAATATTGAAAGATAGAATTTTTTATTCAATTGAAGTTTTAAAAAAAGAAAATTTAATTATAGATTCAATTCCATACACAAAAAAATTTACTGTTACTCAAGTAAAAGATGGTAAACTTGAAATCAAATTTCAAATTGAGAGTGAAAATAGGATTGTTGATGTTTTTAATTTTCTGAAAGATAAAGGTTTCAACATATTCTCATTTAGAAAAAGAGAGCCAACGCTTGAAGATGTTTTTGTTGAAATTGTTGGAAAGGAATTTAAAGATGAAGAAGGATTTTCTAATTAGAAATTTAAGAGCAATTAAAGGAAGAGCATATCCAAGAATAATCGCTGCTAATAGGGAATACTCATGGGTTATTGCTGATGTTGTCCTTCCACTTCTTTCTGTTATTGCATATGGTCTTTTATATAGATATTTAGGTGCTTCAAAAGATTTTCTTGGTTTTGCAGTTCTTGGTGGAGCAATGAGTGCATTTTGGCTTAATGTTTTATGGGATATGGCATCACAACTCTATTGGGAGAGAATGAGTGGAAATCTACAACTTTACATAATAAGTCCAATATCTTTAATGTCAATTCTATTTGGAATGAGTATTGGTGGTATGTTTTCAACAACACTGAGGGCACTTGCAACTTTAACAGTTGGAACAATAATTTTTAAACTCGATTTCAGTTTTATAAACATACCTCTTTTGATTCTTGTCTTTGTTTTAACTCTATCTGCTCTTTATGGTCTTGGAATGACTCTTGCATCTTTATATCTAATTTGGGGAAGAGAGGCATGGCATCTTTCAGAATTTTTCCAAGAACCAGTTTATCTTGTAAGTGGAATGTATTTTCCAATAAAATTTTTAGGTTATACTGGATTTTTCTCATCAATAATACCATTAACTCTTGGACTTGATGGAATAAGACAACTTATCTTCAAACAAGGAGCACTTTTTGGATTTTTAAGTGTAAAAGTTGAAATAATTATTCTTTTAATTTTAACAATTGTTTACCTTTTTCTCGCTTACTATTATCTAAAGAAGATGGAGTATCTTGCTAGAAAGGAGGGGAAACTAACAATAAGATGGGAGTAATCAAAAAAATAATAAATGATTTCAAAGCATCATTTTCACTCGGATGGAAAATAGAAAGTAATTGGACAGACCCATTTCTCTTTATTGTCTATTCACTTGCAAAACCATTATCAAGTGCCTTCATTTTGATAATAATGTTTATAATTATTACAAGAAATCAACTTCCAGAATATATACCACATCTTTTAATTGGAGATGCTCTACATCTTTACACTGCAAATGTTTTGTTTGGTATTGCTTGGACTGTGATTGATGATAGAGAATATTATGAAACTTTAAAATATGTTTACATAACACCAATAAGTTTGTTTCTATTTTTAACTGGAAGAGGTTTTGCAAAATATATAACAACAACAGTTTCTGCAATAATAATTTTAATAACAGGTTCAATTATTTTAAAGGTTCAATTCTCCTTAATTCCATATTGGTATATCTATCTTCCTATCTTCATAATTCTTGGAACCCTCTCTCTTTTTATAATTGGATACTTTTTCGCAGGAGTGAACTTTTTAATTTCAAGACAGGGATGGTTTTTGACTCAAAGCGCAACAGGAGTTTTCTTGCTTTTAACTGGTGCAATTTTTCCAATTGATACACTTCCATCATTTTTAGGTAAAATTGGAATTTTCATTCCACAAACAATTTGGATGGATGGAATAAGAATGATTTTACTTGGAAGTGGTTGGAATGAAGTTTTTAAAAATTTATCAATAAATAATATGATGTATCTTCTTTTTGTTGAAAATTTAATCTATTTCATTATAATTTTTCTATTTTTCAACTTCTCACTTAAAATTGCGAGAACAAGGGGATTAATAGATCAAAGATCTATGGGTTAATTTAAAAAAGGGCTCTTTCAAAAGAAAAATTTTCAATTAGTTTCTTATATATCTCATTGAAATCTCTTCCAAATGGTTCAATTTCACTATCTTTTCCTCTTGAAAAATGTATATAGTTAATTCCTAAATTTTTTGCGCCTAAAATATCTTTCTCCAAACTATCTCCGATGTGAACAACCTCATCTTTTTTAACATTAAACTCTTCTAAAATTTTTAAGAAATTTTTTTTATTTGGTTTTACATATCCAATCTCATCTGAAAAAAATGTTTTATCAAAGAAATCAAGAATTTCATATCTCTTTAAAATTTCTCTTAAAGCAAAACCTGGTGTTCTTCCAGCATCAGATAGAATACATAATTTAACATTCAATGATTTGACCTTTTTTATAAAATCAATACTACCCTCAACAAGAGGAGGTGGAATATCAAAAATTGCTTTTTCATATACACTCTTTATATCATCAAGAACTAGTTTGTTTGGTGTTAATCCAAAACTTTTAAAAATATAAAGAATTTGTTTATCAACATTTATGCTTCTTAAAGTTCTCTTTTGAGTTGAAAATAGCCATTCACTCATTTTTAAATATGCATTTTTAACATCATTATATGAAATGTTAAGAGGGGAGAGATATTCATAAATTTTTTTTACTCTTATCTCTCCCCTCTTCTCCTCAAGGTCATCTCTATCCTCTATGATTGTGTCCCAGAGGTCTAAACTTATGACTTTAAGCAACTTTCTCTTTTTTTATCTCTTCAAAAATTTTCTTTAACTCTTCTCCCTCAATTGTCTCTTTCTCTAATAAAACTTCAACAACTCTGTTAACTCCCTCCTCATTCTCTTTTAAAATTGATTTTGCTCTCTCAAAACACTCTTCAATTATTCTCTTAACTTCTTTATCAATTTCAAATGCAATCTCTTCTGAATAATCTCTTTCAGATGCAATGTCTCTTCCTAAAAACACATATTCACTCTTTCTTCCAAATGTTAAAGGTCCTAATCTATCACTCATTCCAAATTCAGTTACCATTTTTCTTACAATCTCAGTTGCTCTTCTCAAATCATTTTCAGCACCTGTTGTTTTATCTTTTGTGAAAAGTTCTTCTGCTGCTCTTCCACCAAGAAGTGTTGTCACTTCTGATAGTAGTTGCTCTCTTGTTCTTAAAAACTTCTCCTGCTCTGGAAGTTGAAGAGTGTATCCTAATGCCATTCCACGAGAAACAATTGATATTCTATGAACTGGATCTGAGTGGGGGAGAAAATTTGCAACAACAGCATGTCCTGTTTCATGAAATGCAATTATTTTCTTCTCCTCTTCTGAAACAACCCTTGTTTTTTTCTGAGGACCTGCAATAACTCTATCAATTGCCTCTTCAAGTTCATCCATTGTTATATATTTTTTATTTCTTCTCGCTGCAAGAAGTGCTGCCTCATTTACCAAATTTTCAAGATCTGCACCAGTGAAACCTGCAGTTCTTTTTGCAAGTGTTGTAAGATTTATATCTGGTCCAAGAGGTTTATTTCTTGTGTGAATTTTTAAAATTGCTTCTCTTTCTTTTACATCTGGATAATTAACAACAACTCTTCTATCAAATCTTCCTGGACGAAGAAGTGCTGGGTCTAATATATCAGGTCTATTTGTTGCTGCAATCACAATTATTCCACTATTTGGATCAAAACCATCCATTTCAACTAAAAGTTGGTTTAATGTTTGCTCTCTTTCATCATGTCCACCACCAAGCCCAGCACCACGCTGTCTTCCAACAGCATCTATCTCATCGATAAATATTATGCATGGAGCATATTTTTTTGCTTCATTGAAAAGGTCTCTAACTCTTGCAGCACCAACTCCAACAAACATCTCAACAAATTCAGAACCAGAAACAGAGAAAAATGGAACACCTGCTTCACCTGCAACTGCCTTTGCGAGAAGAGTTTTTCCACATCCAGGTGGTCCAACGAGAAGAATTCCTTTTGGAATTTTTGCTCCAAGTGCTGCAAACTTTCTTGGATTTCTTAAAAATTCAATCTCTTCTTGTAAATCCTCTTTTACCTCTTCAAGTCCAGCAACATCATTAAATGTTATCTTTGGTTTATTCTCAATGAACAATCTTGCTCTACTTTTTCCAAAATTGAAAACTTGAGAGTTTGCTCCTCCTCCAGAAAGTGCTCTCATCATGATCATCCAAAAGAAAATTAAAAGAATAACAGAACCTATGTTTGTTAAAACATACCACCAAGTTCCACTGTTTGATGTTGGTTTTATTGTTGCATTAACCCCTTTTTCTATTAGAAGGTTTGGTAAGTTTGGATCATCAAATGGAGGAAGCACTGTTGTAAATTTTGAACCATCAATGTAAGTTCCTGTTACATTCTGTCCATCGATTGTAATCTCTTTTACTCTTCCATCTTTAACTCTCAAAATGAATTCTGTATATGAAATTTTTTCTGAAGAGACAATACTTGATGTACCAGAATAAAAACTGTAAATAAAATATACAAATATTATCATTAATATTATTGGTAATATGCTTCTAATTATGTTAAAAATATTGTTACCTCTTTTCATACTTCATCACCTCATACATATAGACCTCAGGTTTTAAAACGCAAATATATGGAAGGTTTCTATATTTCTCATTGAAATCAAGACCATATCCTACAACAAATTCATCTGGAATTTCAAATCCATAATATTCAACTGGAACATCTTTAATTCTTCTAACCTTTTTATTCAAAAGAGCAACTGTTTGAAGTGATAGAGGTTTCCTTGAGGAGAGTAATTCTCTTAAATGGGAAAGGGTTAAACCTGTATCTACAATGTCTTCTACAATTAATACATGTCTTCCTTCTATTGAGTGGTCGAGGTCTTTCGTTATCTTAATTATACCAGAACTTTTCGTAGATGCACCATAAGATGAGATTCCCATAAAATCAAGAGAGAGATAAATGTTCATCTCTTTAATCAAATCTGATAAAAAAACTGTTGCGCCTTTTAAAATGCAAATTAAATGGGGAAAAAGGTCTCTATAATGAATTGAGAGAACCTCTGCAAGTTCTTTTACTCTCTTTTTTATCTCCTCTTCTGTTATGAGAATCTTTTGTATATCTTTATCCATCTATTGTCCTCCAATTCTATTTTAATACATAAAATTCTTTTTGTCATCTTATTAACTTTAAATTTCTCGCTTATTCTTAATCCAATAATCCATAGTATATCATTTTTTGAATCCAAAATTATTGGAATTTCCCATTTAACACTCTTTGGAACTTTTAAATCTGTTAAAAAATCTTGAACCTTTTTTGAACTTTTCATTCCAAAAGGAATAAATCTATCCCCATATTTCACTTTTCTAATATAAAGAGGAAAAGATATTTTATCAAAATCAAAATATGCAGTGAAATTATCATCATCTTTCTTGAACTCATCAACAATATTCAAAGAGATTTTAAGTCCAAAATCTTTTATCTCTTTAATTGTATCTATTTTTATAAAGATATCAGGAAAAATCCCTTTTCTTCCTTCTATTACTATTTTATCTTTCTCTTTTGTTGCAATTAAGTTTAAAGGAAGATGAATCTCCTTTCCACTTCTTTTTTCAACAAGAGATATAACATCATCAATGTTTTTCAATGAATACTCTCTTAAATCTTTTTTAAAATCTTCAACTATTTTTCTTACAACTCTTCTCTGTATTGCTTTGTGAAGTTTTTTAAATTCATTTATGTTTATATAGTAATAATCAAATTTTTTAAAAAAAGTTTTATTTCTCTCTTTTTCAACAAGATTTTCTAAAAATTCATCTTCAATTTTTGAAATAAGAGAAAGTTCATATAATTTATCTTTAAAAGAGATGTTTATATTTTTTTCTATATATGGGATTAGTTCATTTCTTATTTTGTTTCTTAAAACATAAGATTCATAATTTGTCTTATCAATTCTATATTCAATATTTCTCTCATTAAGATAATTTAAAATTTCACTCTTTTTTATTTTTAAAATTGGATGAATTAAATTTCCCCATTTAACTGGAATACCAGAAAGACCTTTAATTCCTGTGCCTCTTAATAAATTCATCAAAATTGTTTCAATGTTATCATCAAAATTATGAGCAAGTGCAATTTTATCTCCATTTTCAATTTTCAAAACAAAATCAAAAAATTTAAATCTCTCTTCTCTTCCAACTTCTTCAACAGACATTTTTTTCTCTTCTGAAATTTTTTTAATATCCAACCTTCTTATATAAATTGGAATTTTTAATTTTTGAGAAAACCTTCTTACAAAAATTTCATCTAAAAAAGAGTCTTCTCCTCTTAAAAGATGGTTTAAATGGGAAAGAACAAGAGGATTTTTAAAATTTTCCTTTAATACTAGAACAAGAAATGTTGAATCTGGTCCACCAGAAAAGCCGATAACAATTTTATCTTTTTGAGAAAAAAGGGAATTTTCAGAAACAAAATTTTTAATTCTTTCAATTAAATCCATTTTAATGGTGGCGGCGGAGGGAGTCGAACCCACGACACCACGGGTATGAGCCGTGTGCTCTTACCAACTGAGCTACGCCGCCACATCAATTGAATTTTACTAAATTTCCTAAAACTTTCAATAAATATTTTAAATTGAAATTCCTACAAGATAGCCAGATTTTACTGCTTCAAAAACTCTTTGAGGACAATATGAATCACCAATGTTATATATTTTTTCAGCAACTCTCTCTTTTAGTGCATCAAAATAGAGTTTGTTGTTTGGATATAAACCAACAGATATAATTACATAATCTGCTTCAATTTCCATTTCTATCTCTTTATCTTTAATCTTTTTTTCAAATGGGTTTTTAATGTTCTCTGGTAAAACAGGTTGCCAAACAGCATAAGGATCTGGAACATTTTCTGTTTTTCTTCTTATTATTATAGATTTATCTCTTATCTCTTTAACTGTTGCACAATTTATCAATTTAACTCCTTTTCTCTCAAGATAGTGAATTATATGACCTCTATTTGCTGTGCATGTTCCTTTCATAAAATATGGAAGCATCTCAACAACTGTAATATCTTTATTTTTTTCATATGCAAGATAATATGCAAGTTCACATCCAACTGCTCCACCACCAATTATTAAATATTTTTCTTTGTCAGAAAATATTTCTGTATTTGCTAAAAATGTTAGTGCTGTTATAACATGTGGCTTGTCTACTCCAACAACATTTAATTTTTTCTCAATTGTACCTGTAGCAAATATAACAATGTCAAATTTGTTTTCTTTTAGAAAATCTATATCAACCTCTTTGTTTAATTGAACATTAAGTGAATATTTTTCACTTGTTCTCTTAACAAGATTTTCAAGATATTCAACATAGTTTTTAAGTTCATATTTTATTTTTGGAATTGAGCCAAGAATGAGTGTTCCACCAATTTTTGAATTTTTTTCAAAAAGATAAACATCATGCTCTCTTTCAGCAAGGGTTGTTGCACAAATAACTCCTGCTGGACCTCCACCTATAACTGCAACTTTTTTCTTTTCTTTTGCAGGTTTAATGTCAAGATATAAATCTTCATTACCTGTTTTTGGATTTACTGCACATTGAGGATGACCACCTTCAATAAATTCATTTATACAACCCTCCTGATCTCCTATGCATGGTATTATTTCTTCAACCTTTCCTGCATATGCTTTATTACACCATTCAGGATCAGCAAGAAGAGGTCTTGCAAGCATAACCATATCACACATATCATCTCTTAATGCTTTTTCTGCAAGGTCTGGATATCCAAGTTTACCAACAGCAACAACTGGAACTTCAATTCCTTTATTTGATTTAATATTTTTTTCTTTAAAATAATCTTTAACGATTTTTGAAACAAGAAGATAACATCCAGGTGGCATTGAGTTTGGTGGATGAGGCAACCACCAGTTATCATAACATCCTAAATCAACATCAAAAATATCAACTCCTGCTTTAACAAGATTTGCCATATATTCAAGTGTCTCTTCAACCTTTCTCTCATTTTTAAATTTCCTTAAAGATTTAACTCTATCCAATTTTTCACCATAAGTTTCATTTAAAGCAAGAGATAAATCTATTCTATACATTATTGGATAATCTGGACCAACTCTCTTTCTTATCTCTTTTACAAGTTCAATTCCAAATGCTTGCCAATCTGCAAATTTACCTATTTTTCTTCTATTGAAGGCTCTGTTTTGCATCTGCTCTAAAAGATATCCTTCATGTCCATGAAGATAGACACCATCTATAAGAAGTGCTTTTGCATCTGCAGATGCTTGGCCTCCATTTTTTATTATTTTATAAAGTTCTCTATCTCTTAAAGGCCTACATGGAATTTGAGGAATATAAAAATTTGGATTCCATGAGGCAGAAACAGGTAATTTAAATTTTTTGATAAGACATTCAGGAGAACCAACCCTTCCAAGTCCAGGAGTTAGTTGTATGAAAATTTTTGCTCCAAAAGAGTGAACTGCTTCAGCAATATCTCTCCATCCTGAATAAACAGTTCTTGATTTATCTATTCTTGGAAAATAACTTCTATCACCTGGTTCAGTAACAGAAGGATCAATATAGTGACTTATTGGAACAAGACCTGTTGTTATTAACCCAACCCCTCCTTTTGCTCTTTCAGCAAAATATTTTATCATTTTTTCACTTGGTCTTCCCATTTCTTCTGCCATTGATATATTTCCCATAGGACCCATAACAACTCTATTTCTTATTATTAAATTATTAACTTGAATTGGAGAAAATAATTTTTCATAAGGGTATAAATCTTTTGTCATTTTTCCCCATCTCAAAGTTTCTTCATTGTAAAACCAGGAGCCAAAATTATCAACAAGTTCTTTGATTAATTTTTGATAGTTTTTCTCCATAAAAACCTCCAAAAAATTGTCAAAAAACAAGATTATGATAACATATCTAAGCCTTTTTTAAAATATTCTTCTATTAATTTTCCTAATTTTTGTTGTATACCCCAATCTCCAAAAACTATGTTTTCTTTTAAATTATCTTTTATGAATTTTCTTATCCTCTCTTTAACTCTTCCACTTCTTTCAAATTGAAATGGAGTTAATGGAAGTGGAATAAATGAGTGAGCATGAATCTTCGCTCCCATCTTTACTAGTTCACTCATAATCTTAATTGTCTCTTCAACATCTCTCTCATCCTCTCCTGGAAGACCAAAAATGAAATCAACCATTGGTTTATAACCAAATTTTATAGATAATTTAACTGCATTTATTATATCTTTAACACTATGTCCTCTATGCGATATTTCCAAAATCTTCTCACTTCCAGATTGACCTCCAATAACAATTGTTTTGTTATCAGCATATTTTTTCAAAATTGAAAGTGTCTCTTCATTAACATATTCAGGTCTTACCTCTGATGGAAATGTCCCAAGAAAAATTCTTCCTTTATCTTTTATAACACTCCTAATCTCTTTTAAAAGTTTTTCTAAAGAATCCAATGAAAGTGACTTTCCATCAATTGAACCATAAGAAAAAGCATTTGGTGTTATAAACCTAATATCTAAAAGATTCAAATTTTTCATATACTCAATGTAGTAAATTATATTTTCTATTTTTCTATGTCTAATTTTTGAACTAAATATAAATGGTGTTTCACAATAAAAACAGAAAAATGGACAACCTCTTGTAATCTCAATTGGACTAAATTTTTCAAATTTTATTGAAAATGGAGGATATTTGTTAATATCAACTCTTTCACTCAAATCTCTTATTTTAAATCCATCCTCATCTTTATATGAGACCCCTTTTATATCTTTATAATTAGAATCTTCCTTTAATCTTTTTAAAAATTCAACAAAACTTTTTTCTCCTTCTCCTCTAATTACAAAATCAAATCCTATTTTAAGAACATTTAAAGTATCTCCTGTTGGATGTGGTCCTCCTGCAATTAATATAATTTTTTCTTTATATTTCTCTTTTAACCTTTTAACCAAATCAAAAATCTCAAAAATTTGTGTTGTGAAAAAAGAAAAAGCAAAAATCGTTTTTGAATTTTTTTCAAAAATTTCATCTAAATTAAAGAGTTCACTCTCTTTTTCAACTATGAAAATTTTAATATCTTTTAAAATCTCATCAATTTCAATTGCACCTAAAAGAGAGTTGAAACTATATCTATTTTTCTTATGATAATAGATGACAAGATTCATTAATTGATGAAAACTATTGAATCAATTTTCAATTTCAACTTTTCATTTAAATTTATTTTTTTATCTTTTTTCAAATCAATATAAACATATTCTTTATCTTGTTTTCCCTCTTTTATCTGAGAAATGATAAATCTCTCCTCATTTTTTGAATAAATAAAATCTCCTCCATAAAAATAGTTTTCATCTGTAATTTTCTTAAAAGAGTTTTTTTCTAAATCATATAAAAAAAGAGAGTATCTTTGAGAATTTTTTTCTTGAGCAATCAAGAATAGATAGTTTTTTAAAAACCCTCTTATATAGAAATCTGAAAATTCAAAATTATCTATTGTTTTTAAAATGTTACCTTCTCTATCAATTAGATAAATTGATATTTTTTTATCTTTATCATAAGGAACAAATTTAAAAACAATATTTTTTGAATCATTTAAAAACATTTCATTGTAAATTTCACCATCTTTTAACTCAAATACTTCTTTATAATCTTTTGTTAAAAGATTTAAAATCTCAATCTTTATTATTTTTGATTTGTTATCAAAAAAATAACCAAGAATCTCACCATTCTCATTTGCTATATTTTGGAAATAGAAATTTTCTTTAAATGTAATGTAATTCTCAATAAATTCATCTTTCAAAAAATCATAAAGTGCTATCTTTGAATTCTTCTCATTCTCTTTTAAAAGATGTATATAGATTTTTTTATCATATTCATCCAAAAAAATTGGATATATGTAATTTGAAATTATGTTTGTTACAATCGGTTTTTTATTCTTTATATTGAGATTAAAAATATATAAATAATCCCTTAAGGCACTCTCTTTTAAAGTGAATAGAACATTTTCATCATTAAAAAATTTTGGAATATATGGAAAAGAGCCAATAAGTCCTTCTGTAATGTTTACCTTTTCATCTGTTTTAATATCTAAAAGATAAATTTGGGAAACTTTGTAATCATTAGAATAGAAGTTGAATAGAATCTTATCTTTTCTTTTCTCTTGAATAAGAATTTTTCCATCAAGACCTGTATCAAACTCTTTTTTGATTTTTAAATTTTCATCAAAAATAAAAATCTTCCCATCACTTGATAAGATAAACTCATCTTGAGAAATTTTTTTACAAGAGAAAAAAGAAAGTATAAAAAGAAAAAGAATAAAAAATAAAAATAATCTTTTTTTCATCAAAACCTCCAAATTTATTATAAAATAATATTAACATTCTATTTAGAGGAGAAAAAATTGGAAAAAGTTTATGAAGGAAATGGAGAAGATTTAATTGAACTTTTTCAGAGTGTAACCCCAGAACTTGAAGTTGATATTCAGAAATGGAGATGGAAATATCTTGAAAATCCATTAAAAGAAAATCTCATTTTGGTTTATGAGGATCGTAAAAAAATAGTTGGTGAAGAGGCAATTGTTCCATTTAAAGCATATTTTAAAGGAGAAATTTTAAAGATTGGGCACTCTGTTGATTCAATGGTTTTGAATGAATATAGAGGTAAAGGGATATTTAAAAAACTTGCATTAAAGAGTTTAAAAGAGGGAAAAGAAATGGGATATTCCTATTTTTATGGGTTTCCAAACAAAAATTCACTTCCAATTTACACAAAAAAGTTGAATTGGATGAGTTTTGGATATATTAGAAGATGGATTTTTCCACTTAATTTAAACATTTTATCATTAAAATTTAAGATAGATTTCTCAATTCTCTCCCCTCTTTTTAAAATTGGAAAGAACTTATTGAAAAGAGATTATGGTTTTGAAAGAGTTTACAATTTCAATGGAGTTGATGTCTATCTTGAAAATCTTAAAAAACATTATGATATTTTTCTTTTAAGAGATGAAGATTTTTTAAAATGGAGATATCTTGACCATCCATATTACAAGTATGATATTTTTAAAGATGATAAAAACATTTTTGTTTTAAGAATAAAAGATGTTGATATAAAAAGGGGAACAATTGAAGAGTTTATTTACAGTGATTATTTATCTTTTTCAAAAATTCTCTCCTTTTCAATAAAATATTTTATTGAAAACAATGTTGATTTAATTGATATTTGGGTAAGAAAAGGAGACCCTCTTGAAAAAATTCTTTTTTATAAGGGCTTCATTCCATATCAAAAGAGATTAATAATAATTTATCCATTTGAAAATATAAATTTCTCAAAAAAATATTTCTTTAACTTCTCTGACCTTGATGTGATTTAATCTGTTATAATTTTTATATGAAAATAAAAGATTTAACAACACCTCAATTGATTGTTGATAAAGAAAAATTGATAAAAAACATTGAAGAGGTTTCAAATTTCTCAAAAATTTATAAAAAATCATTGAGACCAATGATAAAAACTCACAAATCAATTGAAATTGCAAAAATGCAGAAGAGTTTTGGAATTTCAGGAATTCAATGTGCAAAACTATCTGAAGCAGAAATATTTTCTCAAGAATTTGATGATATTTTCATTTCAAGTGAGATTGTTGATGAAGAGAAGTTGAGAAGGGCAAAAAATCTAAATAGAAAAATAAAAAAGTTGATTTTGAGTGTTGATTCAATTGAAGGTATAAGAAAGATAAAAGATATATTTTATGATGAAAAAGTTTATTTAAGAATTGAGATAAATTCAGGACATAATAGATGTGGAGTAAAACCAGAGGATGTTCTTTTTCTTTACAATGAGATAAAAAATTATGAAAATTTAATATTTGAGGGAATATTCACTCATGGAGGTCATGTTTACAATTCAAAATCAAAAGAAGAGAGAGAAAGAGCATCTTTTGAAGAGGGTGAATCTCTTTTAAAAGCAAAGAGAATTCTTGAAGAGAGTGGAGGAAAATGTGAAGTTGTAAGTGTTGGCTCAACTCCAACTCTTTTCATAAGTGGAAAGATGGATGGAATTACAGAAATAAGACCAGGAAACTATGTTTTTTATGATTTAAAACAAGTTTTTCTTGGAGTGCAAAAAATTGATAGATGTGCCCTTTTTGTTTTATCACAAGTTATAAGCAAACCTGATTCAAAAAGAGCATTTATTGATGCTGGTGCAAAAGTTTTTGGTCTTGATTATCTAAATATAGATGATGAAAAAATTTATGGATACATTTTAGAACATCCAAATGCAAAACTCTATTCTTTGTCAGAAGAGCATGGATGGTTAAAGATTGATGAAAAGATAAATATAAATATTGGTGATAAAATAAAAATCATACCAGTTCACTCATGCATTGTTATGAGCAATTTTGACTATTTTTATATGGTTCAAAAAGATGATGTTTTAGATAAATATAAAGTTGATGCAAGAGGAAAATTTGAATAATATATAAAAATCAAATTGATATAATTATATTAAATTGATTAAAGGGAAATAATTTAAAAATTTCATTTTCCCTTTTTTCAATGGAAGGAGAAAAATTATGGATGAAAAATTTAAAAGTAAAGATTTAAAAAATTTTGGTATCGAGGTTGAGATTCCAGAAAGTTATGATTTCATTGAAACAGAATCATTAAATTACATTATTGATTCATTAAAAAACTATCCAAAAGCAAAAGAGTGTTTTGAAATTCTTGTTAATGATCCAGAATTAAGAGCAGATTGGGATTTAGCAAATTTCATCGCTGTTAAAAAGTTGAAATATAATGACCATGGTGAGGTTCATGCAAAAATTGTTTGTGCTTCAGCACTTAAAATGCTTGATATTCTTCTTGAAAAAGGTATAAAGCCCGATTTCATGAAAGAAGGTGGAGGAGATAAAGATGATGAACATTTAATTGTTACCTCAGCAGCACTTTTACATGATATTGGAAATCAAATTTACAGAGAAGACCATCCTCTTCACTCATCCTATCTTGCAATTCCAATTCTTGATAGAGTTCTTCCAAAATTTTATGATGATCTTGAAAATAGAACTGAAGTTAGAGGGTTTATTTTAAATTCAATTTATGCTCATGATGCTGATGTGCCTGATTTAATTGTTGAAGCAGCACTTGTTGGAATTGGAGATGCAACAGATATGACAAAAGGAAGGG
>Ga0272449_1000173_pt1 | contig 83643 bp, 76 predicted proteins | sample YNPCB0241_FD_198679 | JGI IMG/M metagenome (GOLD analysis project Ga0272449, IMG submission 198679) | Hot spring sediment microbial communities from Yellowstone National Park, WY, United States - YNP-CB-024-1 | ecosystem: Environmental > Aquatic > Thermal springs > Hot (42-90C) > Sediment...
GTAAGCGTCCTCACTCGGCCTTGGATTACATGACGCCCGAGGCCTTTTCGGAGAGCCTGTTGAAAGGGGATGGGAGCCCTGACTAAACTGACCGGTAAGGTGGTCCAAATTTAGGGCCGCAGTACAGGTCTACTCGGAGGTGTACCCCTACCCAGCCAGGACGTGCTGGACCCGCTCCTCCTCTCGCGGGCCATACAGGAGGCTCCCCTCACCGGAGGACCTTCCCTCTTCTGCCTGGTGAGACAAAGCCAAGCTCCTGCACCAGCTCCTCCACCTCAGGGTTTTCCTCCTTAGGCAACCCTGCGCTTAAGAGTTCCTTTTCCAGAATGTAGGAGTTCACGTTCAAAAGCTCCGCTGCCTCGCTTACGCTAATCAGATCCTCTTCTACGCTCTTCCGCACAAGTTGAAGAACAGAGGGAGGATAGCGCTTGAGCCCCTGGAGGTTGGGGAGGCTTTGGGGAAGGCCATAAGGTTCGGGATTTAGGCCCAAGCGCCGGGCTAGGTCCTGTGGAGCGTACTGGACCCACTCCTTAAGCTGCTCCTCCGAAAGGAGACCCTCATTCCGCAAGCGGAAGAGAAGTAGCGCATAGCTCACCCGGAAGTGGTGGGCTAAAAGAAGGGCCACCTCTGGGTCCAACCGCCCCAGACGTCTTACCCCTTCCCTTAGGGCTTTTCCCGGTACCAGGAAATGGGCTGCCCAAGCATTGGCGAAGCGCTCCACCTCGGCTTCCTCAGGAGCTAGGTTTTCCCGACGGCAAACGATACCGGGAAATCCATTATGGTAAAGGGCGTGGGCCAGCTCGTGCGCCAGGGTAAAGGCCTGCCGCCCCGGGGTGGCGTTCACGTTGACCAGAACGCTGTACCCTAGGCGGGGATGCCGGTAAAAAGCACCCCACACCCCCGCCCCCTGGGGCAAGGAGACCTTGTACACCAGAACCCCCACGTTATCCAGAAAAGTGTAGAGCTCCGGGAGGGCATCCTGCCCCAACTTGAAGTACTCCCTGACCTTGATGGCCTGGCTCGAGGCCTGCCGCAGATCGGTGAGAATCGCCTCTTTTGGTTTAAGTTCTTTGGGGGGTGCCTTTAGGTAAGGCGCCTCTCCCGCCAGTTCCAGGAGCTCGGCGTACCCGTTCAGAAAGTCCAACCACCTACGAAGCTCAAGGCGTACCCCCGGATCCAAGAGGGCTTCTTCCTCCTTACGAAGGAGTGCGCGTAGGTCCTCCAAAAACTCCAAGGGGCCTTGGGTAAGGAAGCTCTCCTCCTTTACCCCGTAAAGCTTGGCCAGATCGCCCAGGTAGAGGAGCGAAGGTATCCGTGCCCCGCCCTCCCAAAGGGCCACGGTTTCCCGAGAAACACCCAGAATTTGGGCAACAGCCTCCTGGGTGAGGCCCCTTTGCTCACGGGCTTCCTTTAACTTGCGTGCTAGCACCCTATCCAAATGAGATTCCCTTATCATCCTATCCTCTCCTTGCCTTTCTTGGGTCCGTTGCCTTCGGACCGGAGTTGCCTGGCTTGTATCATGACCGCGCTCTCTTCTAGAGCAAAATCTTGTTTTCCATTGATGAACAATCTAGTACCACCAGAAAAGCATTTTTTGGGCTAGGTGTTTTGTTTCATAACGTTTGCTATAATTAGCGCCATGGAAGCCGAGGAGTTTATGGAAGCCGAGGGGTTTGTAGTAGACACAAGTGTCCTAAGTCGTTTCGTTTGCGAGGGCTACGCCGAGCTCCTTTACCAGATTGTGGGGCAAATTTGGATCCCCCCTTCCATAATCAGCCCAGATCCTAGCGAGCATGGTCCCGAGCTTAATTCGATTTTGAAAGAATACCCTTCTACACCTCGGTCCAAGCACGTGCGCGCCTATCTGGACAAAAAAGGAGAACTATGGGATGTCATGGAGCCCACAGATGAGGAGCAAGCTCTAGCTTCAAAGTACACCCAAACTGGCTACCGGTACATTAAGAGGAAGAGGGGCGATGCTGAGGGCTTAGCCTTGGCTAAGAGCCGAAGGCTTGTCCTCCTTACCGATGACGGCGGTGTGCGAACGCTTGCGCATAGGGAGGGGATAATCGTCAAGGGTACCTGTGGCATCCTACTTTGTGGTGTCTCAAGGAAGGTGTTAGGGTGTGAGGAAGCGCGCCAAGTTTATGAAAATATTAGAGGTTGCCGCCTCAAGGACATAGAACTTCTTTGTCATCCGAAGCCTAGTTGCCTAGACCGCCGCAAAGGTGCTGGACCCAAAGAAGTGAGCCCTGGATAGCTATTCCTTCGTGTACCACTTCAAAGTGCCGTTCCCGCCATCCAGAGCAGAACCCAGCCCCGGAGGAGGCTATGTGCAGAAACAAAGAACACTAAGCCGCATTTCCATCCCCTTCTTTCCCCACCCCATCCACCCTTTCTTCACCCCTTTGCCCCCGAAGCCGGTAAGGCGGCGTCTTGAACCCCTCCACCCACCGAAACCCCCGGCCCCCCAGCACAGCAAGCTAGCCCTCCAAGGGGTTCCTCGTTCCCCTTCTCCCGGGTATTACCCCGCAAAAGGGCGAAGCGGGAGGGAGAACCCCGCTCTCACCGCCACCTGAACATGGCCTACGGCCACGCGTCCTGCGCCTAGGAATTCAAGAAGCAGACGGAGGGTGTACTTCCTCGGCCAGTAGGCTCAGGTCCTCCCCGAGGCTTCCCAAAACCTCCAGCACCTGCCCCAGGGGGAAGGAAGCATCCGCCAAGCTCGGGCCTAAAGATAGGCAAAGCGTGAAAGCCTCCCCCAGGTTCGGTCGGACCTCCACCTCGAGGCGCTCCCCTTCCCGCCTCGCCCCAAGCCCCACCACCCGGAAGCGGCCCGGGGGCAGGGGCGGGGGCTCGGTGGTGTAGAGCTTGGCCAGGAGCGTCTTCCCCAGGTCCAGGCGGCACTCTTCCGTGCGGGGGTAGAGGAGGACGGGCACGGGACCCCCTCCCGGGTTTCGCCGCAGGAAAGCCTGGAGCACGCCGGGTAAGGCAGCCCTAGCCTTGGGAGACAGGCCATTCCCGGGCACCAGGTACGTGCGATCCAAAACCTGCACCGAGGGGAAGTGGCCAGGCCCCTTGGGCGGGGAGGCCACGCCCTGAACCACCAGGACAGCCTGGAAAGGGGTTGGCTTGGCTTGCCCCATGGCACAAGTCTACTGCTCCAAACCTGCTACAGAAGCAATCAGGACCTCACGCAAAACCATTCGCAACCCCTAAAGGGTGATCACCTGGTCTACCCGCCCAGCCAGGGCCCGGTAGAGGTCCGGAAAACACCCCACCTCCACCCCTTCCACCACGTGGGCCGCCACCCGGCACACCCCAGGCTCCACCCGCCCCTCACCCCTCGGCGTGCACCATCGGGGCTCCCCCTCCGCAAGCCCCCTTTCCAGGGCGCAAAGGTCGCACATCATCAGAAGAATCCCCTTCTCCTTGGCTACCCTTGCCAGGCGCTCCCCGATGGGGTTCCCCCGTTGCAGGACCAAGGTGTTGTCGTCAAAGAAGAAAAGGCCCACCACCTCCACCCCATGCACTCCCGCCTCCAGTTGGGGCAGGATCATCCCCCCAAGCTTGTGGCTCGCCGCCCGAGGGCTTGCCAAAACGTAGGCCACGCGCATCAAAAACCTCCTTGGTTCTTAGGCCTCCAGCGAAGAAGCCTGTTTTCCAACCTGCCGAAAAGGAAAAAGAGGAAGAGGACAAACAAGACGATAAGGGTAATGAGGGCCAAGGAAAGCCGGGCGTTGTAGGTGCTCTGCGCAAAGGAGAGGAGGTAGCCAAGACCCCGACTCGAGGCCACAAACTCGCCCACCACCGCCCCCGTGAAGGCAAAGCCCACCGCCACTTTGAGGGAAGACAGGACCCAGGCTGAAAGCGAGGGGAGGTAGACCTCCTTTAGCAGCCAGCTCCGTCCTCCCCCCAGGGTGCGCACCCGCTCCAAAAGCCGGGGGTCCACCTGCTTCACTCCCCCGTAAACGGCGAAGAAGATGAGGACCGCAACCAAAATGAGGCTTAGGGCCACCTTGGAAGCCAGGCCGATTCCAAGCCAAATGACGAACAGGGGTGCCAGGATGACCCGCGGGATAGCGTTCAGCAGGAGCATAAAAGGCTCCAAGAGGTCCGAGAAGACCGGGCTGAAGGCAGCCATCAGGCCTAACACCCCTCCAATGAGGACACCGCCCCCTAGTCCCAGAAGGGCAGCGGTGAAGGTGGCCTGGAGGTGGGGGAGTATCTCCCCTGTTTGGAATAGATCTAGCAGAGTAAGGACCACCTGATGGGGTGGGGGAGCGTAAAGGGGGTTTACCCACCCAAGGGCCGCCAGAACCTCCCAGAAGAGAAGAAGTCCTGCGAGGATTACTGCGCGACGCACGGGGAAACCTCCTCCAAATCCCGCCAAAGCCTCTGCAAAAGCGAGCCGAACTGGGGCTCCGCCCTCACCCCCACAGGGTCCCGGGGCCTGGGGAACGGAATGCGGTACTCCCGCGTGATGCGTGCCTTAGGACCCTTGGAAAGAAGATAGATCCGGTCAGAGAGGGCAATGGCTTCCTCCAGATCGTGCGTAACCAAGAGAACAGCGATGCCTTCGGCCTCCACCAGGCTGAGCAGGTCCCGGGTCACTTGGGTCCTGAGGATGGCGTCCAAGCTGGCCAAGGGCTCATCCATGAGGAGGAGGCGGGGTTTGATGGCCAGGACCTGGGCCAGGGCCACGCGTTTCCGCTGGCCCCCGGAAAGCTCGTGGGGGAAACGGTCCCCAAGGCCCGCTAGGCCCAGGCGGACAAGCCACGTATCCGCCTCCGCAAAGGCTTTCCCTTTCGCTAGCCCCCGTATCCTTAGCCCTAGGGCCACGTTCTCCCGCGCGGTGCGCCAGGGCAAAAGGGCATCCTCCTGGAAGAGGAAGCCGAGTTCCTCAGGAGCAAAGTCCCGTTGGATTTCCCCCGCATCCGGCCGAAGAAGGCCAGAGATGGCCCGAAGAAGGGTGCTCTTGCCACTCCCCGAAGGCCCCACCAGGCTGACGAATTCCCCCTCTCCCACCTCGAGGTCCACGCCCTCCAGGACTGGGACGGGGCCATAGCCCAAGCGGAGGTCCTTAACCCGAAGCACCGACCACCTCTACATCGAAAAGGCTCTCCACCTTGAAGGAGGGAGGCAGGAGCCCCGCCTCTACTTGGCTTTCCACCACCCTTCTGGCCGCCTCGAGGTCAATGCGCACGCTCGTGGGGAAAAGGTCCTTGCGGTACCGCTGGATCACGGCCTTAAGCCGCTCTTCGTCCCCGCCCGCAATCAAAGCTTTGGGAAGAGTGTCGGCAATGAGGCGAGCGTCCGCCGCGTGGACGAAACGGAGGGCCTTTTCCAGGGCACGCGCCATAGCCCTTATCTCCGCAAGGCGCACCTCGCGCTCCTCACGCCGCACCGCCACTCCCATGAACTCGTAAGCCCCACCCAAATGGGCCTGGGCCTGCTTAAGGTCCATGAGGTTTACGATCTCCCTGCCCCCCGCCTCCTTGAGGAGGGTGAGGGCCGGTTCCTGGACCATCCCTGCCTCCACGTGCCCCGCGCGAAGCGCCTCGTAGAGGTTGGGGCCTAGGGTGGCGTACTGCACCCGTCTGGGATCCACCCCGGCCTTCTTCAGAAGGTAAACCAGGAGCACGTGGTCCGCGTTGCCCAGGGCAGAGATGCCCACGGTTTTGCCCTGAAGATCAGGAAGGCTCCGGACCCCGCTCCTGGGACCGGCAGCCAGGGCGAAAAGGGGAAGCCTCCCCGTGGAGAGGACGCGAACGATAGGAGCCCCTTTTTGGTAGGCCTGCAGGGCAGCGTCCAGGCTCGTGGCAGCGTAGTCCACAGCCCTGCCCACCAAAAACTGGAGTGCCTGCGCTCCCCCTCGGGCATAAACGAGCTCCACCTCCAGGCCCTCCTCGGCGAAGTAGCCTCGCCGCTGGGCCACCTCGTAAGGGATGATGCAGAGGAGCTGGGAGCAAAAGGCAAGCTTTATCCGCTTCCTTCCCCGTTGCGCTAGGCCCAAACCCCCGAGGGCAAGCCCGGATAGACCTTGGACGACCTTCCTGCGGTCCACGCAGCAGTCCATACCCCATAGGGTGGGTTCTGAGCTTCATCTTGTCAAGGGTATAAAGCACCTTACTCCATCCCAAGGCACTAGGCACTAGGGATACTTCCGCTCTATGAAAGACCAAGACAACGAAGCGCCATCTCAACCCCCCGAAGGGTCCAGCTTGGCAACGCCTGGGAGGAGGGTCCAAAGCCAGCACCCGGCTTGCCTGGACATTGCACAAATTAAGTCTTGTCCGTGTAACAGGCGTAGCGCAAGGGACAGGCTTGCGCACACCTTTTTCGTAAGCCTCTTTGAGGTCCTCGAGGGCGGAGCCAATTAATGTAGCCTATACGCTAGCCGATCAATCTGGCAGACACAGAGTAAAAAACTCTAGGGCTTTTTGTAGGAGATTTTGAACACGGAATACCCGGGAATCAAATTTCTTTTCCTCCGTGTCGTAAAAATAAACCTGCCAAAGATCAGCTCGGGTTTTCAATAGCGACCCTGTATTCAGGGGATCGTCAAAACTTCTCCTATAATCCCGCATTAACTCCAAGGAGATGTTCCCTGTGGACCTAAATTTGTCACTCTTCACTTCCAGGGAAACGCTCTCTTTGCCTCTTCGGATTAAAAAATCAAAATCACTAATCTGTTGCAGAGATGGGCGCTCGTAAGTTAAACTCTGAGTTAACCCCAAGTCTCCTAACAACCGCTCTGTGAACTTCTCAAAAGCATGTTGGATGTTAGCCTGACGCTTTCGGAGACGTCCTTTCTGATATTCTTTCTTCAGTTCGGCCTCTATCTTCAAAATCTCATCTAAGTTCTCGTTCTTCAAATGGAGGTCTTTCATCAAACACTCATCAAGACGAATCGGATTCTCGGGCGGCGCCTCCCAAACCCAATTTATAGGCAAGAGGAGGAAAACACCCTTGGCTCCATCTGGTGATTCTCTTATGTTTGACCGAATTTGCACTCGCTCACCCTCACAGCTAATTGGTTTATTTAAATAAATGTTTCTTGATTCGCTCTCCCAAAATTTTTTGAATTCACCCTTTATTTTTACCTGGACCTGTTCCATTTCCACTAGCTAATTATACATCCTCCCTTGCAAGGGTTCAAGAAGCGCCCTTGCTCCGTAAACCGCCTTGCACTTCGGGGGTGGGAAAAAGGGAAAGGAAAACCCTGAGGGCATAGCCCCCTAGCTCCAACAGGGCCCACATCGTGGCCATGTGCGGCTTCCGGTCCAACCCAAACCCTCCACGCTCGCACCTGCAAAGGGTCCCGCACCTTCTCATCCCCACGCAACCGAATCATGGACGCAAGCCCCAACTCCTCTACCAACGGCCACACTTTTGGAAGGCATTGGCATGCGCATACACTCACTCCCCGTGTGAAAGCTCGTTCCACGCCTCTAACACGAGTCTGCGGGTGCGGTACTCCCCATAGCGCTTTATCTCCTTTTCCCTTAGGACCCGGAAGGTTTCCCCAGGGAAGCGGCTAGCCTCCCGCCGCTTCCGGTAGGCCTTTTCGTCCAGGGGGTCCTCCACTTCCTCGTGGTCGGAAAGGATGTTCGCCAGTTCCCCTTCCGTGAGGTCCTGGGGGTCTAGGATGTAGCGGAGTTGCTTGCGGTTTAGGCCGTAAAGCCGGGCGTAGTAGGCGTCCAGCTCGGCCCGTAGCCTCGCCCGCCGCTCCTCGTCCCAGACGAAGGGCGGGAAGGGGTAGGGAGTCTCTAGCCACCCGGGGGGGCTTTGGGGGTGTATGCGGGCCCCCTTCAGCCACTCCCGGATGGCTTCCCGAAGCCCCTCGTCCGCCTCCTCCCAAACGTCCTGGGCCAAGGGGGCCAGGTCCCAGGCGGTGTAGACGAGTTCCAGGACGCGGGGGACGATGAAGCGGAGGTCCTCGGGGGTGTAGCGCTCGGGGGGGAGGACGGGAAACTGCTTGAGGTAGTGGAAGGTAATATCCGTGCTCCCCACCTTCTGTCGGGCGGCATAGTCCAAGACCAAGCTATTCAGGTTAGCCAGGAGGGCAAGGATGCGGGAGCTCGGTTCCGAGGAGAAGAGCAAAGGAGCCTTCCCCCCCACCCCTAGGCGAGGAAGAATAGAAAAGATAACCGTGCGCTCATCAGTGGCACGGGCCACGTTGCGGAAGGCAATAAGCCATTGTCTTCTAGGTAAGTCCGGGCTTTCAAGATGGGAAAGGCGCTTCTCCAAAACGTCTTCCGGGAGATAGTAAGCCGGTGCTACCAAGTATGTGGGGTCAGAAAGGGTACAGGCGGGTAACGCTTGGATCGCCCCAGAGGCGTAGTCGGCGTAGCGGTGGTTGTACTGGTGAAACATCTTTGCTTCCCAGAAAGGCACGTACCGCTTCCCTTTGAAGACCAAACGGTGCCCAAACCGCTCGGCTCCTTGTAAGTCCTGGGACATGCAGAGGAACGATGAGCGGCGCTCGAGGGGCATAAGCAACCCCAGGCGAATCTTCCAGGGATCTTTCTTGGGCGCCTCGAGGTAAAGAACGTCCGCTTTTTGGTAAAGATGACGGGTGAGTTCCGCATCTTGGGGGGTGCGGAAGAGGGGAAGCGTTAGTGTGTTGGGGTTGAAGAGGGCGATGTCCGTCCGAGATAGCGTTAAAGAGCGCCTCTTGTCCTCAACCTCTTCTGGCCCCTTAAGGAAGAAGGCCATCTTCACCCCTTTGCCTTCTCCCCGATGGGATGAGTTGTTTCGTCCCTCAAAAACCACCAAGGCAAACCGGAAGCGGCTATCTACCTCGGGGAAAAACCCTTTACGGTTTTCAAAGTCGTAGAAGATGCGCAACCTGCCCTTCTCTACCAGGTTGCGGAAAAGAGCCATGCTACCTAGGTCCGTCGCCAAACCGGTGGGCACCAAAAGCCCAACAAGCCCTCCAGGACGGCAGAGGTGATGGGCAAGTTCGGTGAAGAACTGGTAGGTGTTGGTGCCTTCGCCCGCTAAGGGAAAACGGCCTGAGCTTTTGAGGAAGAGGGTCGTGTTCCCCTCTTCGTGGTGGCGTGTCCAGGGGGGGTTCCCCAGCACCACGTCAAACCCCCCTTGGGAGAAGACCTCGGGGAACTCCAGCCACCAGTGGAAGAAGCGGTGGCGGCCCGCCAGCTCCTCCGCTAGGGCCTCCAGCGCTGGGTCTACCCTGCCCTCCAAGGCTCCCCAAACCAGTCCCGTGGTGATGAAGGGTCCGGCACCTGCAAGCCTCTGGAAGAAGGCCGCTGTCCAGAGGTCAGAGGCGAGCTTGAGCTTCCCCCAGGTGCCTTGCGTCCTCAATTTTTCGTAAAGGTTCGCCTTGGCCGCCACATCCTGGGGGCGGTCCTCGGGGAGCTGGGCGAGGTTCCGAAGGATCGTGGCGAGGTTGGCCCGCTCCTCCTCGAGGAAGCTCTTACTTGGGGGCGCGAAGAGGGTCTGCTCCCCGGCCCGTTGGCGACGGTTTTCCTTTTTGAGGAAGGCGGCTAGCTTCTTATCGTCCCCCTCCTTGGGACCGAAGGCATCATCGGGGATGCCCTCTAGCAAGACCTCTGGGTTCAGGACGCCCACGAGGGAATTCCCGCACTTCACCCGGTGGTCAAGGAAGGTGAGAGGCTTCCCCGGCACGTGGCTCTCCATCCAAAGAGCCACCCGACAGAGTTCCACCGCCAGGGGATTGAGGTCCACGGCGTAGAGGCAGTTGGCCACCACGTCCCGCACCGCTTGACGGTAGGCTTCCGGGGAAGGCTCCTCTTCCCCGGTGCGCACCTGGGCCAGGCGGCGGGCGAGCCTCCGGGCCGCCCCCAAGAGGAAGTGGCCGCTCCCCGAGGCGGGGTCAATGATCTTGAAGGAGAGGAGGGCTTCCTCTTGGGCCTTGGGATCGTTCCCCGCCCTCCGCAAACGCTCCTCCACCACGGGGTCAAGGGCTTCCCGGAGGACCAGGTCCACCAAGGCGTCCGGGGTGTAGTAGCTCCCCGTCTTCTTGCGTTCCATCCCCGCCTGGAAGGCGAAGGACAGGTCCTCCCTCACCACCGGGGCGTGGTCCAGAAGGCTCTCGTACACCGCCCCCAGCTCCTCCACGTCCAAGGCGGCGTAGTTGATACGCTTGAGCCCCTCCTTCCCGTCGTGGAAAAAGGCCAGGTGGTAGAACGCCCGGAGGAGGTAGCGGTTCTCCACGCTGTAGGGGTCCTCCTCCAGGGAGATGGGCTCGAAGAGGTGGCCGTTGAGGACGTCTAGACCCAGGACCTTGGCGGCGGGCTCCTCCCCCACGAGAAGCCTCGGGTCCCGCAGGAGGTGGAACAGGGTCTTGAGGCTGAGCCAGAGGTCGTGATCCCCGGTGTAGGCCTCCTTGTCGGTGGAAAGGTCCAAGAGGCGACGAGGGGAGAAGGACCGGCGGTAGAGGTCATTCCCCCCAAGAACCCCACGAGACTCCGCCACCAGGAGGAAGAGGATGCGGTAGGTGAGGCGCAAGAGGTCGTGGTAGAGCGCCTTCGGGTCTTGGGCCAGCTCCTTCCCCCGCGGACCCCGGAGAAAGCCGGTGCCGAGTTCCATTAGGAAACCCTCCACCGCCTCCCTCAGACGCGCCTTCGCCCGTTCGCCCTGTTCCAAGGCCAGCCGGTAGTAGCGTTCAATAGGGGCCTCTTCGCCCGTGGCCGCTTCCCTGGGCAGGCGGGAACGGTGGAGGAGGCGGTATACCAGGGCGAACTCCTCGGGCCGGTCCCCTTCCAGGAGGGCCTCGAGGTCCACCTCCAGGTAGGCCTGCCTCCTCACGAAGGGCGTCTTGCGCAGGAGGCGGAGCTGGCGCCCATTGGTCACCAGGCCCCACAGGTGTTCCGAGGCGTTCAGGTAGTCCTGAAGGAGGCCGTGGGGAGAACGCCCCCGCCGCCCCGCCCGGGAAAGATCCTGGCTCCAGGGAACCACGTGGACCGGGGGGCTTTCCGGGGACTCGTCCGCCCCGTACAGGATCTCGTAACGCTTGCCCCCGGCCTCCACCCAGCCCCGGTAGTGGAGGCGGTAGCCCAAGAGCCCCAGAAATTGACGTACCCAGCGCTCCCGGGTGAGTTCGCCTTCCGCCTCCGTACCCAGAGCCCCCTCGAGGCGGCTTCTAAAAAGGGCGTAAAGGGCCTTTGCCTCCTGATAGGTCGCCGAGATCTCCTCCTGGAGGGAGCGCCCCTGGGGCAGGTGAAAGTCCTTGGCGGTTTGGAAGGGGACTTTTCCCGCCCGCAGGTCCGCCAAGAAATCGGGGCCAAAGAGGCCGCCTTCCACCCAGATGACGGGGGTTTGGCTTTCCTTCTGTGGCGAAAGCTGAGGTTCCAAAACCACGGCTCACCTCGCTGGGAGAAGGACCGCGAAGGCCAAGAGATCAGGGGGCGGAACAGGCTCCACCACCACGTCCCCCACCCTTTGGCGCGAGGCTCTGCGCACGGAGCGGTGGGCCTCCCGCACCGCCCTGGCACGATCCCGCAGGAAGGCTTCCACCAAGGGGGCGGCTTCCTCGTATCGGTCTAGGGCCAAGGAGGCGAAGTTCTTTTTGGAACCAGGCTCCAGATCCCCGGCGGGGTCCGCCTCGAGGAGGCGCCTAGCCTCCTCCTCGGGCAGAAGGGTACCCCCCCGGAGGGCCAGGAGGCGCACCTCCTCCCCCAGGACTTCCGCCTGGCGTTCCCGGATCCGGTACCTGGGGCGAAGGAGGTAAAGGTAGGTGGCCTCGGGAATCCCCGCGACCCGCCAAACGGCGTAACGCCCCTCGTTGGTCACCAAGGGCCTCTCGAAGAAGTGGCGGGCCAAAGCCACCACCAAGGGATGGGTACGGCCGGCGACCTGCACCCCATCAGGGGCAGGGTCGGCGAAGGCCAAGCGTAGGGGACGAAGCTTGCCCTTTCCGTTCGAGAAGACCTCCCGAACGCCTTCGGGCAGGTCCTCGTGAGGCAGGAGGGTAACCACCCCTTCCGCCTCCTTGACCCCCAGGCTCAAAAACCGAGCCGCTAGGAGGACGAACGCTCGCACCGCCTCTGGGCTTCCCAAAACGGCGTCTGTTTCCTCCAAGGAGGCCAGCACCTCCTCGGGGCGCAAGGTCCTTTGGGCGAAGCGGCTTCGGCTCACGCCTTCCCGCTCCACATCCCGCCCCCACCGCTCCTCGGCCTCGAGGGCTTCGGCGAAGAGGAGGGGTTGCGCCTCGCTATAGAAGAGTTCCCGCACCATCCGGTCCACCACGTAACGCTCCTCATCGGGAACCGGGACATACACCCCGAGGGCCCGACGGATCTCCTCGGCCTTGCGCAGGAGAACGTTCACCACCTTCTCGTCCACGGGGTTGTCTTTGCCCCGGTAACGCGCCACCACCACCTCCTTGGCCCGTTGCCCGAACCGGTCCACCCTTCCCTCCCGTTGCTCCAAGCGGTTCGGGTTCCAAGGCAGGTCGTAGTGGACGACGGCGGTGAAACCCCGTTGGAGGTTAATCCCTTCCGAAACGCAGTCCGTGGCCACCAGGATCCGGGGAGCGTGCTCCATAAGGGCCTCCACCGCTTCCCGGCGCAAGGAGGGCTCCATCCGCCCCGTGACCACCGCCACGTGGGCCTGGGGGAATCGCGCCCGAACCGCTTCGCCCACGTATTCGGCGGTATCCACAAAATGGCACCAGACCACGGGGTGGTGCCCGCGGCGCAGGAAGTCTTCGAGGATGGTCAAAAGCCCCTGGAGTTTGGCGTCCCGCTCGGGGGTGATGGCCTTGGCCAGGCGCCGGAGTTCCTGGAGGGTACCCTTTCGGGCACTCTCCACCAACTGGAGGAGGGGGGAAGGCACCTCGTCCTCGGAAGGGGCCTCGGTCCCCTCGTAGACCCAAGGAGCGTATCCTTCCAAGGCCTCCACCTCCTCCCTACCCAAACGCCGTTCCAAGGCGGCCTGAGCGCTCCGGGGGCTAGACATAACGCTCCGGAGTAGGGCCAGCGCTCCCCACCAGCGAAGGCGCCTTTGCGTCTCCCCCAAGCCCTCGCTCCCCCGGACGATCGCACGCGCGTAAGTGAAGGCCCTCTCGTAAAGCGCGCGGTACTCCGGCGTGAGGGTGTAGTGGGGGTAGATCACCTGGCGCTCGGGGAAAAGGGGGATTTTCTCCCAGAGTTCGGCGATGTCTTTGCGGGTGCGCTGGACGAAGTGTTGCGCCAATCGGGCGCGTCCCGCTTCGTGCGAAAGGAGGTCTTCCCGTGCCCCGAACTCGGGATCGAGGAGCCCCATGAGGCGGCTGAAAGCCTCGGGGATGCCGCTATGGGGCGTGGCCGTGAGGAGAAGTAGGTGGCGCGTGGGATCCTCGGCCAGGGCCCGCACAAGCTCATAGCGCTGTTGCGATGCGGCCGCCGGTCCCCCCACCGCCCCATGCGCCTCGTCCACAATGACGAGATCAGGAGCGCCCGCCAGAAAAAGGGGTCGGTGCCGCTCGTGCTTCACAAAGTCGATGCTGGCCACGATGACCCGGTGGACGGCGTAAACGTTCTCTCCTGGGGGGACCTCCCGCTCCAGACGGGCTAGGCTACCCGACGAAACCACAACGGGATCGAGGGCGAACTTGGTCCTAAGCTCTTCCACCCACTGCTCGATCAGGTGGGGCGGTACAAGGACCGCTAGCCTTCGGGCGAGCTTCCGGTCAAGGAGTTCCCGGGCGATTAGGCCCGCCTCCACCGTCTTCCCTACCCCCACGTCGTCGGCGATGAGAAGGCGAACGGGGTCCAGGCGCAACGCCATGAGCAGGGGGACGAGTTGGTACGGCCTGGGTCGGACACCGACCCTACCCAAGCTCCTCAAGGGAGCCACCCCGTCGCGGAGGAGGAGCTGTGCCCCTTGGGCGAAGAGGGAAAAGGTCTGGTAGGAGCCCGGTTTCTCTGGTGAGGGCGCGGGGAACTGGGAAGGGGTCAGGGCCTCGTGGGGAAGAAGATCCCGAAGAGCCTCCATCAGACCCCGGTGTACCGGGACAAGCCCCCCCTCCGAGGCGGCGAGGGGCCGCAGGTGGAGAAACTCCCCTTGCCGGTCCACCACGACCCAGTTTCGGCCCCGGTAGCGGACTAGGGAACCAAGGTGGAAGTCAACTGCGCTCATGTTCGCCTACCCTTTCTCACGCCCAGCCGAAAACGCCTGTGGCCCTAGCAAAAAGGCCCTTATCGGAGGGTAGGGCATTTCCTCACGCAAGAAGCTCCAGGAGTTCCTTTAGTTTCTTCTCCACCGCCCTCCGTTTTTCGGAGGGAAGAGCCTCGAGGTCCAGGCGGGTGAGCCTGGCCGCCACCTCCCGGTACCAGGGCCTCGGGGCCTCCTCCCGCTTCAGGGCCTCCCGCACCTTGGCCTTTAGGTCCCGGAGGGAAAGCCCCGCCTTCGCCTCCTCCAGGAGGGCCCTCCGGAGGGCATCGTCCTTCACCTTTTTCAGCTCCAGGGCGGCGGTGTAGGGGATGGAACCGGCCTCGAGGGCCTCCTTTAGGTCCTCGGGGAGCCCCAGGAGGGGGAGGCGAGCCTGGACAAAAGACTGCCATGACATGCGGCCTAGGAGGCGGAAGATCTCCTCCACCTTCTGGACCTCGGGGCTCCCCAAAACGTTTTGGGGAACTTTCCCCCTGGCTTCGTCCCGCATCCGGTGGAGCAGGCTCACCACCTCTTCCCTGCTCTTCCCCAGCTCCAGGGCCAGGAGGTCCAGGACCCCAAGGGTCTCCTCGTAGGGGTTCAGGTCCTCCCGCTGGAGGTTCTCCATGAGGGCGATGGCGGAGGCGGCCTTCTCGTCCACCTCCAGGACCACCACCGGGACCTCCGTGAGGCCCGCCATCTGGGCCGCCCGGTACCGCCTTTCGCCCGCCACGATCTCGTACTTCCCGCCCTCCAGGGGGCGAACCAGGAGGGGCTCCAGGACCCCGTGGGCCCGGATGGACTCCGCCAGGGCCTGGAGGGAAGCCTCCTCAAAGCGGCGCCGGGGCTGGGGGCGGGGTACGAGCTCGCCCAGGAGGGCCACGGAGGAGGCGGGGCGCTTGGCCTCCTCCACCAAGCCCTTGAGGTAAGCCCGGATGGCGCTCACGCCACCACCTCCTCAAAGCGGAACACCTGTTCCAACAGGAAGTCAGCGAGCCGGGCGATCTCCTCCGCGGCCTCCTTGTCCCCCGTGAGCTGGATGGGTACCCCCTCCTCCGTGGCCCGGCGGTGGGGGCCCGGACGATAGGCGATGCGGGGAGCCACGGGGGCGACCTCCTCCAACTCTTGGATGGTTTCCAGGACCCGGTTGTCCCCCGCGGTGCGGGCATCGTACTTGGTGGGGATAAAGGTGCGAATGATATGGCTCCGCCCAGCCACCGCCTCGGGGTCCACCTTGCGCAGGGCCTCCCGGTACTCCTTGGCCACTCCGATCACCGCCCTCAGGGCCTGCACCCCCTTGGCCCCGGTTTCCACGGGGACCAGGAGGCCGTCCCCCGCCAAGGCGGCCATCACCGCCAAGGAACCCAAGGAGGGGAGGGAGTCCACCAAGACCAGGTCGTAGCCCTCCACCCTCTCCAAAGCGGTGCGCAGGGCCAGGGCCCCCAGGGGCTTCCGGTCTAACTCCAGCTCCCCCACGGCCAGGTTCACGGAGGCGGGGATGAGGTGGAGGTTCCGGCCCACCTCCCTGGGCGCCGGCAACAGGTCCTGGCGGATGACCCGAAGGAGCGTCTCCTCGTCCTGGACGCCGCTCGGGTCCACGCCTAGCCAGGCGGTGAGGTTGGCCTGGGGGTCGGCGTCAATGAGGAGGACCCGGTACCCCCTCGAGGCCAGCTCAAAGCCCAGATCCCGGGCCAAAGAGGTCTTCCCGGCCCCGCCCGCATGGGTGAAGAGGGTGTAGACCTGCGTCCCCCGCTCGGGGCCCTCCACCTCCTCGGGAATGTACCAATAGTGCCCGAGGCGCATGGCCTCCACCCGGCCCTCCTTGATCCACTTCCGGGCCAGGCTCTCCGAAATCCCCTCCTTCCGGGCCCACTCCGTGAGGGGAACCAGCCTTTCCCGTTTCATGAGGGAAGGCTACCAGGAAAGTGCGCGTTTGCGCAAGGGGCGGGTGCGGGCCGCCTCACCCGGCCGGGATGCCCCCCGGCACCGGCCAAGGGCGCACGGCCCCTAAAGCGTCCTTTCCGGGAAAGGCCCAAGGGGTAGGCCCGGCGAAGGGGCACCGCCTCCGCCCTAGGAGCGTGGACCCCGAGTGGACTAGGTAGCCCCAGGTGCAGGAACACGGCCTTTGCCGCTTTCCAAAGAGGCCTTTTGGCCCAAAACCGCCGCCGCCCAAAACCCGTATTCCAGGGAAAAGCGGCCGCGGCCCAAGCCCCGCCGGGCATCGGGCCCCGGCCCCTCTCCCCGGCCTCCGGGGCACCCCGCCCCCTAGCGCCGGGCAAAGGCGGTCACGAAGACGATCTCGCACGCCCCTGCCCCCGTGTCCTGGCGGGTGGTGGAGGTCCGCCAGAAAAACCCATCCGGCCCGTACACGTTCACCAGATAACCCGCAAAGCGCACCACCTGGCCCGGCCGTGCCCGGGCGAGGGGCCCTTCCACCCCTGGACTGGCGGGGATAAGGTGCATGTTAGCGCTGCTTTCCCCTATCTCCCCAAGGGGAATGGGGGGCTCTCCGGAACCCGCGTAGAAGTAGAAGCGGTCCGCCTGCCAGATGCGCATGCGGCTCAGGACGGCGGTGTCCGACATCCTGCCCCAGCCCAAGGCGAAATCCCACGGGGCGATGGCCGCCCCCCGGTCAAAGCGGTAGCGGCGCTTGCTGAGAAGCCGGGCCTCCAGGGCAAACCGGGCCACGGGCTCCAGCCGGTAGGCGCCCTTCACCAGGACGCGGGGGTCCTCCGGCCCCAAGGGGCTTTGCGCCGGGGGGTGGGGCGCCAGGACCCCCGAGGGCGGGGGCTTGGGCCGCCCCCAAAGCCACCCCACCCCGAGGGCGAGGGCCAGGACCAGGAGGAGCCTACCCATCCCCCTCCCCCAAGGGGAAGACCTTGGCCCGCCCATAGCCCAAGGCGGTCTTGGCCCCCACCCCGGCGAAGAAGGCGAACCGGCCCAAGGCCCAAAGCCAAAGGCGTTCCTCCTCCGTGGCCCTGGGGAGGTGGTAGACCACCCGGCCCACAAAGCCCGCGGCGTCCACCTCCGTCTCCGCCTTAAGGGTGCGCCCCTCTAGCCAGCGCACCGTGGTCCTCTCCAAAAGGGCCTCCCGCACCCCCTCCGGGGCCTTTAGGGGCCCGAAGGCCTCGAGGCGCCTCAGGAGGCTCTCCATCACCAGCCTCGGCTCGGGCACGGGGTAGTGCACCCCCTTGCGCCGAAAGAAGGTAGGGGCGTGGAAACGCAGGGGAAGGTCTGGCCCCCCGGGGTTTCGGAAAAGCCTCGGGTAGGTGGTGATCCCTGCCCAGGGGTGCCCCTCCTGGAGCACCGCCTTCAGGCGGAAGGGGGAGCCCAGCCGCACCTCCTGGCCCTCGAGGGCGAAGAGGAGAGGGGAGAGCCGGGCGTAGAGCTCCTCCACGAGGAGGCTTATCCGCGCCCAGTAGGCCCCCTCTTTCCCCCCAAACCCCAAGGCGAAGGGGTTTTCCCCCTGGTCGTGTACCCCAGGGGCCACCTCCCGCAGGAGGCGGTAGAAAAACCCCCGTAGGCCCAGGGGCTCGGGGGGCGCCTCGCCCTCCAGGAGAAGGACCACCGCCGCCAAGACCACGGGCCGATTCTACCGAGCCCCCGCCCTGTGCATCCGTCACACGCGCGGGGAAGCCCCCCGGATATACTCCTCACAGCATGCGCAACGCCCTTAGCGTGGCCCTGGCGGCCTTGGTCCACGATGTGGGCAAGCTCTACTCCCGGGCCCACTGGGGGGAGCATCCCGAAGGAATGCCCGACCGCACCCACACCGCCCACACCGCCCGCTTCGTCCTGCGCCATGCCCCTCTCTGGGAAAGGGCAGGGGTAGGGACCAGCTGGCTCGCCCAGACGGCGAGCCGCCACCACGAGGGCCGGCGGGACCGGCCCCTCTACCAGCCCAAGACCCCGGAGGAGTGGTGCGTGGCCCTGGCGGACACCTACGCCTCCCAGGAGCGGGAAGGGGAGGGGAGCGGCACCCCCTCGGAGGTGGCGCTAAAGCCCATCTTCTCCCGGCTCCGCCTGCAGGGGAAGGAAGGGGAAGAGGACCTCGGCCTAAGCCCCGTCCACGGCCAGGGGACCGGCCTCACCCCGGGAAGCCCTTACCCAAGCCGCACCCCCAACACGGGCAAGGACGTCTACCGCCGGCTGGTGGAGCGCCTGGAGGAGCGGCTCAAAGGGCTGGTGCAAGCCCCCGCCCTAAGCCCGGAAGGCCTCCTCCTGGGCCTGGCGGCGGCCCTCCAGGAAACCCTCTCCCTGGTCCCCGCCGACACGCAAAGCGAGCCCGACGTCTCCCTTTACGATCACCTCCGCCTCACCGCCGCCATCGCCCACGCCCTCTGGCTTTACCATGGGGGGAACCCCTCCGTGGAAGCCCTCCGGCAGGACGGGGAGAAGTTCCTGCTGGCGGTGGGGGACATGGGGGGGATCCAGGGCCACATCTACCGCATCGCCGGGGCGGAGACCGGGGTGGGGGGCATCGCCAAACGGCTTAGGGCGCGGAGCCTCGAGGTGAGCCTGGCGGGGGAGGCCATGGCCCTGGGCCTCCTCTTCAGGGTAGGTCTCACCCCCCTAAACCGCATCCTGGGGGCGGGGGGCAAGTTCTACCTCCTCCTCCCCAACACCCCTGAAGCCCAAAAGGCGCTGGCGGAGGCCCGGGGGGCCTGGGAAAAGTGGGCCTTGGAGAACGGGGCAAGCCTCCTCCCCTACCTGGCCTGGGTGCCCCTAAAGGGCGAGGACTTCCGCCGCTTCCCCGCCGCCCTCCAACGGGCCCACCGCGCCCTGGCGGAGGCCAAGCTCAGGCCCCTTTCCGCCCTCACTCCCACGGAAGCGGTAAGGGAAGCCCTTAGGCCTTGCGCCGCCTGCGGCCTAAGGCCCGCCCGGAAGGACGAGCCCGGAAGCCTCTGCTTGGGGTGCGAAAGGGAGCGGGAACTGGGCGGGCTCCTTCCGCGAAGCGACCGGGTGGGCTTCTTCCCCGATGGGGCACCGAAGCCCTTCCTCCCCTTCCCCCCCCTGAAGGCGGCCCTGGGCCAAGGGGGTTTTGGGGCCCCGCCGCACCACACCTACCGGGCCCGGGCGGACTTCGCCCCGGACGGCGCCCCCTTTGAGGTGAAGCCCCTTCTGGGCCACCTCCCCACGGTGGGCCACGCCCTCAGGGCCAAGGGGTGGAACCTGGAGGAGTACGGGAAATGGGCCAGGGAGGAAGGCCTTTGGGACGAAGAGGAAGGCCTCACCAAGGACCGCCCCCTCACCTTCTCCGAGCTCGCCCACCTCTCCCAAGGGGTTCCCTACCTGGGCGGCCTCCTCCTGGACGCCGACCGCATGGGGGAGGCCTTCGCCACGGGGTTTCGCAGGGAGGAAAAGGACCTCGCCACCCCAAGCCGCATCGCCGCCCTCTCCCGGGCCCTGGAGTGGTTCTTCAGCGTGGAGGTCCTGGAGCTCATCCAAAACCCCTCCCGGTACGGAGGCCTCCTCGGGTGGAACGACTTGGAGGCCCAACGCAAGGCCGAGCGCTACCCCCTCCTCTACAGCGTCTACTCGGGCGGGGACGACCTCTTCCTCCTGGGGCCTTGGGACGCCCTTTTGGACTTCGCCCTGGACCTGGAGAGGCTTTACCGCCTCTACACCCGCCACCCCGCCCTCACCCTCTCGGGGGCCTTCCTCCTCTTTCCCCCCAAGACCCCCGTGCCCCAGATGGCCCAGGCCCTGCAGGCGGCGGAGAAGCGGGCCAAAGGGGAGGGGCGGGGGAGGCTTTTCCTCTTCGGCCTGGCGGTGCCGTGGGAGGAATTCCCCGCCCTCCGCGCCTGGCAGGAGGGCCTACGGCGCTACCTCCAGGGGGAAAGGGTGAGCAAGGCCCAGGCCTACCGGTGGCTTTCCCTGTGGCAACGCTTCATGGCGGCGGACCTGGACGAGGGGGAGCGCATGGCCTACAAGCCCCTCCTGGCCTACGCCTTGAGGCGGGTACGGGAGAAGGACGAGGAAACCTGGAAGGGCTACTTAAAACTCCTGGACCATATGGACCCCGCCTGGCGCTACCTGCCGGTCTGGGTCCAGTGGGCGCTATACCTGGAAAGGAGGGCGTGAATGCCGGCGTTGGAGTTCTATCGGGATCGGGAAAAGGGCATCCTGGACCCCACCATCTTCGCGCGAGCGCAGGAGGTGGCCAAGGAACTGGTAGAGGAAGGAAAGGTAAAGTCTAGCCAGTTCCGCAACTACTTTGCCGAGCTCAGGGCCCTGGAAAACCGCTTCCAGAAGGAGCGGAAAGAAGAGGACGAAGCCCTGGCCTTCGCCCGTCTGGTGCCCCAGCTGGAGCTCTTGAAGGCCAAACTCGCCTACAACACCCGTTCCCAGGGGCCTCTAAGAGAAGCGCATCGTTTCGTTCGCTTCCTCAACGAGGCCCTTGACAGCGGCAAACGGACCCCGAAGGACTTTGAAGCCATGATGAAGTACGTGGAGGCCGTGCTGGCCTATTTCTACGCCTTTGGCAAGAAAGACTGAGAGGTGCGAAATGAGGTTGCAAAAGCTCCTCCGCATCCAGGCCATCCTTCTCGCCAAGACGGGCCTTCGCATCGGGATGAGCCGGGACCAGATGGCCATCGGCGACCTGGACAACCCCGTGATCCGCAACCCCCTCACGGACGAGCCCTATATCCCGGGCTCTAGCCTTAAGGGCAAGCTTCGCTACCTCCTGGAGTGGAGCCTGGGCGGGGACTACATCCTCAAGGCCAAGGACAAGCACGTCTACGCCTCCCCCGACCCCAAGGACCCCGTGGCCCGCATCTTCGGCCTCGCCCCGGAAAACGACGAGGAGTCCATGCAAGTCGCAAGGGAACGGGGCCCCACGCGGCTTCTCGTGCGGGACGCCTACCTCACCCGGGATTCCAAAGAGGAGCTGGAGAGGACCATCTCCCGTGGCGGCTACCTCACGGAGATCAAGCAGGAGGTCTTCATCCCCCGCCTTGGGGGCTTCGCTAACCCCCGCACCACGGAAAGGGTGCCCGCGGGGGCGCGGTTCCACGTGGAAATGGTCTACCGGGTCCTGGATCCCCTGGACGAGGAGCACTTCCACCGCTATGTCCTCCGAGCCCTGGAGCTCCTGGAGCTGGACGGCCTCGGGGGGCACATCAGCCGGGGTTACGGCCAGGTGTACTTCCTCCACCCGGACAAGCCTTTGGAGGACCAGGAAGGCCAGCCCCTAAGGGAGCGGCTCAAGATCACCTAAGTGAGCCTGGCATGAGGGCCACCGCCTACTACCTCCGCTTTAGGGGGCCGGTGAAGGCCCTGCCCCGGGCCCCCACCCTCCTAGGGCACCTCTTCTGGTGGTACCGCTACACCCACGGCAAGGAAGCCCTGGAGGAGCTCTTGGAGCGGCTACCCAGCCTCCCTTTCCGCCTTTCCAGCGCCTTCCCCGAGGGCTTCTTACCCCGGCCCAAGCTGCCCCCGGTGCTGGTGGAGGAGACCGAGCTCCGCAAGCGCCTCAAAAACCTGGCCTTCCTGAGCTTCGCCACCTTCCAACAGGTGGCGGAAAGGGGAGAGGAGGCCCTCCTGGACGCCCCTGAGGTGCGGGAAAACATGGGCCCTAGGCTTGGCCGCCCCCTCCGGCGCCTCCGGGTGGGGATTGACCGGGCCACGGGTGGGGCCAGGAAGGGGGTGCTCTTCGCCCAAGACCTCTTCTTCCCCGAGGGGCGGTACGCCGTCTACGCCGTGGGCACGCCCCCCTTTGACCTCCTGGAAGGGCTTCGCTTCGTGGGGGAGATGGGGTATGGGGGGCTTGCCAGCGTGGGGGCGGGGTGGTTCCACGTGGAAGGGCAGGAGCAGGTGGACCTCCCCGAGGCGGGAAATCCCACCGCCTACGCCACCCTGGCTCCAGGACCCCTGCAGGGGGCCCTCTACTACGAGCTGGAGCCCTACTGGGGCCGCCTGGGCGGGGGGTACGTGGGGGCCAAGCCCTTCAAGCGGCCCCATGTGCGCACCAAGGAGGGCAGCGTTTACCGGGAACCCACCCTAACGCTTCTGGACGTGACCCCGGGCGAATCGCCAGAGAACGGGGTGAAGGTCCTCGAGGTCCTGCAGGTCTTTCCCTTGGGGGTGCGGGTATGAGCTTCTTGGAAGCCTATAGCCTGGAGCTAGAGCTCCTCTCCCCCGTCCACGTGGGCACCGGGGAGACCTACCCCGCCTACGCCTACGTGCCCGACTTTGAAGGGAAGCGGGTCCACCTTTTGGACCCTTCGGCCCTCCTCCTCGCCCTCTCCCCGGAGCGCCGGGAGGCCTTCCTGCGCAGGGTGGCCGAGGGTCCCAAGGGGGCGCAGGACGTCCTCCGCCACCTCTACCGGGAGGGGCAGATCCCCCGCGAGGCCATCCTGCGCACCCTCCCCGCCAGCAAAGCCTTCCTGGACACCATCCAAGGGGCCACGGAGGAGGCCCTCCTGGAATACCGCCCCCTGCCCTATAGCCCCCGGGGGCCCTACCTCCCCGGCTCCAGCGTGAAGGGTGCCCTGCGCACCGCCTGGCTCTATTGGACTCTGGTAGAGCGGAAAGCGGTGCTGGAGTGGCGGCAGGGAGCCTGGCAGTGGCGGAAACCGGGCCCCGAGGAGGACGCCCTCATCCGGCCCCCGCGGGAGCTTAAGCTATCCCACAACCAGGACTTTGAAGGAGCCGTCTTGGGCTACCTCGTCCCCAAGAACGGGCGGACGAGCCGGGACCTCTACCGGGACCCCTTCCGCGCCGTGCGCCTCACGGACTCGGATCCGGGGGAGGGCTTCCTGAACCGCATCGGCGTCTTCCATCCCAAGGGGGCCCTGGACCGGACCATCCTCCTGGCGGAAACCTTCCGCAAGGGAAGCCGCTTCCGCTTCCGGTTCCGCTATCAGGCGGGGCTTGCCCAGCACGGGGGGGTGGCGGGGCCTGTACCCCCCAAGGCCTTGGTACGGGCGCTGAGGGAGTACTACGGCCACGTGGCGGAGTGGGAAAGGGGCTACGCCGAGGAGTACGGCCTTGGGCGGGCCCTCGAGGTCTACCAGGAGCTGGAGCGCCGCCTCAAGGACCCCGAAACCTTCCCCTTGCGCGTGGGCTTTGGCTCAGGGACGCTTTCCCTGCGCCTCGCCCTCCTCCTGCCCGAGGACTACCCCGAGGCCCAGGAACCCAAAACCCGCAAGACGGCGGGGGCCCCAAGCCCCCGGGACGGCTACCCCTTAGGGTGGGCCGTGGGACGGTTGGTTCCCCATGGAACGTGACCCAAAGAAGCTCATCCTCTCGTTTCTCGGCACGGGAAACTACCAAGAGGTTCCCTATACCCTGGACGGCAAAGCGTACCGCACGCCCTACACCCAAGAGGCCCTGGCCCTACACTTCCCCGAGCACACCCTCAAGGTCCTCCTCACCCAGGCCGCTCGGGATAAACACGGGGAGGCCCTGGCCGCAAGGGTGCCCTATGAGCCCATCCCCATCCCCGACGGGCGTACCGCCGAAGAGCTTTGGGAAATCTTTCGCGCCATCGTGGAGGCTGTACCCCCGGGAGCAAGCCTCATTATGGACATCTCCCACGGCTTCCGCTCCCAACCCGTGCTGGCCTTGGCGGTGCTCCACTTCCTCGGCGTGGCGAAGGACGTGCGGGTGGAACGGGTGGTCTATGGGGCCCTTCGGGAGGACGGCCTAGGGGAGTTTTTGGACCTCACCCCCTTCCTGGAGCTCCTCGCCTGGACCCAGGCGGTCTCTGACCTCAAGCGCTATGGCTTCGGAAAGCCCCTCGCAGAGCTCTTAAACTCCCTGCACCGGGCCACCTGGCAGGCGGAAGGGAAGGGGGCCAGGAAGCTCGCCCCTCTGGGGAATACCTTGGAAAACCTGAGCACTTCCTTAGAGCTCCTCCGGTTGCAGGAGGCGAGCGAGCACGCCCGGCAACTCCTGAATACCTTAGGAGAGGTCCGGAAGGATCTGAAACGGTTTCCTTCCTCCTGGCCCCTGAAGGCCTTTTTGGAAAGTTTGCGTGAGCGTTACCAAGGCATCGCCACGAAGGACATCTTCACGCAAGGGGGCCTCGAGGCCCAAGCCAATATGGTAGAGCTCCTCCTTTCCACGGGAAGCCTCGCCCAAGCGCTGGCGCTCATGCGGGAAATGATGGTAACCTGGGTCTGCTTGCAACAAAACCTAGACCCCTTGGAGGAGCGGCAAGTAGGCGAAGCGTTCCTCGGCTCGTGGCAAAAGCGGGCCCAGCGGGGCTCAACCGACCAGAAGGCCCACCTGGGTACCCTTTGGAACGAACTCACCAACGCCCGGAACGACGTGGCCCACGCCAGCATGCGGCCCAACCCCACGCCCGCAGAAACGCTGGCCAGCAACATCCACGGGTTGTGGCGGGAGCTTAAAGAGCTACTCCTTAAGACCTAGCCCTCAAACCACCGCATAAGCCTCGTCCCGCACCACGGGGCCTACCCCCAGGACCTGCACCTCCCCCTGTACCGGGTAAATCCGCAGTGCGTCCTGGGATAGGTCCAGGACCTTTCGTGCCCTGGTCTTAAGGTCGGACAGGAGACTGTCGTCCAAGTAGCACTCAAACACGGAAAGTTGGACCCTTTCCCCATAGCTTTTCAAGAGATTCGCCAATTTCACCCGGCGCGTGTCGTCAGGGATGTCGTAGGCAATGGCATAGAGGCGCTTGGGCATAGAATCAAGAATACAACAAAACGCAATCCCCTTACGGGGAAGCATCTCTTGCAACATGGTGGTTGGCAAAAAGACATATCAGGGTTCTATAGCCGTATCAATCCCCTTACGGGGAAGCATCTCTTGCAACCGGTTTTGGCGGTTAGGCGTTCTAGTTGGGAAGAGCTGTATCAATCCCCTTACGGGGAAGCATCTCTTGCAACGGGTCCTGTTCGCTAGCGGTATCGGTTTGCTTATGGTTGGTATCAATCCCCTTACGGGGAAGCATCTCTTGCAACAAGTGATAGACGCCTTCCTACAAGGAAAGATGGGTGAAAAGAGTATCAATCCCCTTACGGGGAAGCATCTCTTGCAACAGGAGCTGTTGGGAGACCTCCTAGCTTGCGGGAAACTCTACCCAGTATCAATCCCCTTACGGGGAAGCATCTCTTGCAACTAGCTTTTTGGAAAAAGGTGGATTTACCATCCTGGACAGTATCAATCCCCTTACGGGGAAGCATCTCTTGCAACATAGCAAAAGCGGGGCGGCTTCTATCGCCCTTTCGGTGTATCAATCCCCTTACGGGGAAGCATCTCTTGCAACTCGTTCCCGGAACCCCCTTGGGCGGGCGAAAGACGGCGGGGGTATCAATCCCCTTACGGGGAAGCATCTCTTGCAACGGCAACCCCTTAGGAATAGCGTCCTGGAGGGCACGCTTTGGAGGGGGTTTTCTGAGAAAGATGAAGTCTGGAATATGCACACGCCGTATAAGGGCCATTTTTGGAGGTTTATGCCGTTAGGAAGGCGCATGGGAAAGGGGCGATGAGAAGGCAAAAGCGCATAAAGCCCTTCTGCAAGGGGAAAACTGCTTGTCAAGATGCCCCCCGGCGGGTGCCGGTACCCCCATTCTAGCACTTCACCGTAACGCTTGACGCGGTCCAAAAAAGGTGGAAGAAGGCCCTCCAAGGGCTAGCTATACCATGAGAAAGCGAAAAACGTGCGCTTTCCATCGTGTCAAGTACCCTCTAGCTTCGGAGGTAGAAGGGGGTGTACGTTCCCCGCCCCAAGATGGCCCCCTTAAGCCGGCTTGCCTGGACCTCTATGAGGTCGGCGTAGCTCTTGCGGAAGCCTAAGGGGTGGGTAGCCTCCTCCAGAAACCGCTCCTCCAAAAGCCCCAGGAGGACCCTCCGCCCTTCGGAGTTCAGGTAGACCCCGCCCTCCCGCGCTTCCCCATGAGCGGGTGTGAGAAGGCCTTGGCGAAAGGCGCGAAGCACCACGTGGTCCACCACCGGCACCCTGAACTCCTCCATCAAGTCCAGAGCTAGGGCTGGGCTCCGGCGGCCCTCCGCATGGAGATACCCCACCTCAGGATGCAACCCTGCCAAGCGCACCGCCAACTGGACCCGGGCCAGGAGCACGGCGTACCCGTACGAGAGGGCGGCGTTCACCGGGTCCTGTGGGGGCCTCCGGGTGCGCCCTCGTAGCCCATAAGCCCCTAAAAGCCTCTCTAGCCCGGCAAAGTAGACCCGTGTAGCCTGGCCCTCCGCCCCCAACAGGGCCTCTTTGGAAGCCGCTTCCGCCACGTCTTCCAAGACCGCAGCCAGCCTGTCCGCCTCTTCAAGTCCGTACCGTTTCAAAAGCGCCCTGGCCGAGCGGAGCTTGCCTGTGACGAAGGCCCGGGCCAGAGGCAACGGCGAGGCGGCGAACTGTGCCCGAAGGTGGGTGGGGTCTGGCTCGGGGAAGGCCCCCGCCACGCCGTGGAGAAACCCCTCCAGGCTCAGAAAAAGGATGGGCACCCCCTGGCGTAGGAGGAAGACCAGGGCAGGGGTAGAAAGCCGCACGTTGCCCCACACCGCCACCCGCCGCACCTTGCGGGCCGGGAAGTCCGCAAGCACAAGGCCGCCCTCTTCCAGGACAAGCCGCCCCTCCCGAAGGCGCAAGGTGGTCCCTTGCTGGGCGAGGTGCAGGGTCATCAGAACCTGGGCCAGGGAGGTAAGGGGGTAAGCCTGGGGTCTAGGGACGAGAGGAACTCCAAGAGGCGCCGGTAATCCTCCTCGCCCACGGGCTTTGTGCCGTGGGCCAGGATGCTCTCGTGCCGCCGGTTCAGAAGGGCCTGGAGGCGGTTTTTCTCCCCAAAGAGCCGTTGCGTCAGGGTTCCCTGCTGGCCGAAGGCGAGATCCAGCTCAAAACCCGCTTCCAGGAGCTCCATGAGGCCCCTAGGCCGCAGGATGCGGTCCCGCAAGGAAGGGGGAAACCCCTGGGGCCAGGTCCTTGGGTCCTTAAGGAGAAACCCCAAACGCTCGTGCACGTCCGCCTCCACCGCCAGCTCCAAGGCGCGGTAAAGCCGGGCCAAGGCGTCATCGTAGCGGCCCAGGGCTGCCCGGCGTTCGGCGTTGGCCAAAAGGTCCTGAAGGAGGGGAAAGGTGGGCCTGCCCTCCGCCTCCACAATGGCCCTCAAGTGGGGAAGGAGGCTTTCCAACCCCTTTAAGACCCGTACCTTCGCCCCATGCCCCCAGGCCTCGGCCACCGCCAGGGCCACGGGCAAGCTAGGGGAGAGGTGGCCCCAGGCCTGGGCGTGGCGGAAGCGGTCCCACTCCATAAGCCCCAGGACCACCTCCCTTAGGGCGCTATAAAAGCGCGTTTCCGAAGGGCTCAAGGGGCGTTGCAGGAGCGCCTCCAGCTCGGTGAGGGCCATGCCCAGGTTCAGGGCGTTCCAAGCCCGGGTGAAACCCGCCCACTCCCTCAGGCCCAAACGGGCTGTGGGGTCCTCCAGGAGGCGCACCCGCTCCGCCCCCGGTAAGACCCGGCCCGTCTCCCGGTCCCGCCTCTCCCCGCCCACGTAGCTGAAGACCACCCCCCGCCCCGTGAGGGCCAAGACAAGCCCCGCCGCCATGGGCTTGGTGCCCCCCGTGAGGTCGGCCACGATGGCCGTGGCCTCCCACTCCAGGGCCTTGGCCAAAGCCTTGAGAGCCACCTGGTAGGCCTTTAGGAGGCTTTCCGTATCCTCCACGAGGAGGGTGTGGTGCCGGAAAGACCCCCCGTAGTCCCGCACCAGCTCCGCCGCCACGGGGTGGGAGTCCTGGCTTGCCAGGAAGACCACCCCCTCCGGGGCGTGGTGGGCCAAGGCCTCCTCCAGGGGCGCCCGGGTGGTACCCACCGTAAGGATGAGGACCCGCATGGGTCCATTATCCCAAGACCACGGGGCGATGCCGCATGGAACCTATTCCCAGGGGGAAGACAAGCCCCAAACCTTTCCCTCCCCGCTTTTTGTCTACATTCCACGATAGCCCCGGAACGGGGGCTTCGTGCGCCGTTATATAAACCTACTCCAATCAGGCCGGCGCTGATGTTGTTCTCTTTAAAAGTCTGGAAAAAAATAACTATTGATTTATTGATGATCAACAACAGGGGCGGGGGGTGGCGGGGCGAAAACCCCCTCCAGCACGCAAGTGGGGGTCCAAAACTCCCCAAGTCTTCCGATAGAACTCCCCAAGTCTTCCGATACCAACTCCCCAAGTCTTCCGATAGTGCACCCCCCAAACTCCCCAAGTCTTCCGATAGCAATTCCCCAAGTCTTCCGATACCAACTCCCCAAGTCTTCCGATAGTTCACCCCGCCAAACTCCCCAAGTCTTCCGATACCGGGCGGGGCAAACTCCCCAAGTCTTCCGATACCCGGGCGATGCGGGAATTGGGCCTTAGGTAGGGGAAAAGGGCGGGGTTTGGCCCCCCGCCGCCTCGCCAACTCCCCAAGTCTTCCGATACCTCTATTTGTCCAGCCCCATCCGGAAACTTTGGACCCATTCCTCCAAAGTCCCCTGGGCTGCCGCTTCCTTGAGCTCCTCCACCACCCGCTTGGGCTCCAGAACCCCCGTCTCCATCAGGCGGGTGAGGTCCTCGAGGTCGCCCACGGAAAGCCGGGAGCGGAGGAGGAGCTGGGCCACCTGGAGGGCCCGGCGCACCTGGGCCTCCTTGGGCATGCTCTGCCACTCCCGCTCCGCTTCTTCCTCTATCCGGCGCGCCTCCTCTTCCTCCACCTTGGCCTGGACCCTGCGGGTGCTCGGGGGAAGGGCTCGAGCGTACTTGCCGCTTTCGTCGCGGATCACGTCCACCAGGAAGCCCTGCTTGTTCTTGGGCTTGTACCCGGAGGCCAGGATGCTCCGGTACCGTTCCAGGCGGTCTTTGATGTGGGCTAGGGAATAGCGGCGGGCCAAGGAGTAGGCGCTGGTGAAGGAGAGGCCTTCCGCCATGAGGAGCTCCACCGCCTCCATGTCGGGGACGCCGCCCGCCTCCTCGCCGAAGACGTAGACGATGGTCTGGTTCTGGCCCCGGCCGATGTATTCCACGGACTGGAGGTAGCGCCGCTCCATCAGCTCTTCGTGGGCGGGCTCGAGGGTCCGCCGCACCTTGTCGGGGCGCTTGTGGACGATCTTGCAGGCGGCGGCCCACTCCATGAGGTTCACCTCAAACCGGGTGAGGGGGGTTGGGTTTTCGGGGGAGAAGCGCTGGGCGTCCAGAAGCCGGTAGAGGGCCCGGCTCAAGGGGCGGCGGAGGCTCGCCATGAACTCAATGTCAATGGGCTTCACGTAGTTTTGCTTCAGGGAGCGCACGATCTCCTTGGCCAGGGTGATGCGGAGGACGCTTGCCCGGTCCAGCTTGCCCTCCGCCGAGGAGGTGTACTCCAGCTTTTCTATGTAGCGGAAGGTGACGCTCTGCCACCGCCCATCCGCCCGCCAGGCCTCCGAGAGGACGTAGGTGGCGGTGGTGAGGCGCATGAGGCTCTCCTTGAGGGCCTGGTAGTAGTAGCCCGAGGTGTCCAGGCCCATGAGCTTCAGGATCTGGTAGGGGGTGGCGGTGAAGGTCCCGTCCTCGGGGCTTCCAGCGTTGAAGTAGAGGGCGATAAGGGCGAGGGAAACCTCGTTGTCCAGGCCGTGGGGCACGCCGCCCACCTTCTCGCTGGCGTAGCAGGCGAGCTTCACCGGCTTGCCCAGAAACTCAAACTCCTCCTCCCAGGAGGCGTACCCTTCCGGAATCCGTTCCTGGATGGAGATAAGCCCCAGGCGGGCCACGTTGGCCTCGTCCAGGTGTTGCGCCCGGGCCAGGACCTCCTTCTTGGAAGGGCGGCTTGCGGCCATGTTCCGGTTCATTCTACCGGAGGGCAGGGTTATGGTATAAGGCTTCCATGCTTCAGGAGCACGAAGGGTGGAAGCAGGTACAAGCGGCGTGGGCCCAGTACAAGGAGGCCGTGGCGGCGGGGGGAAACCCCCAGGCCCTGTACCAGGAGATGGTCTGGCCGCACCTTCTGGCCCTTTGGCGGGTGGCGCCCCCGGTCGTTCCGGAGCGGATGCCCTTTCGCGCCTCCCTCCACACCTTGGGCACGAGCCCCGAGGCCACGGCCTTGGCCATCCTGGGCACGGGGGCGCGGGAGGTCTACGTCCTCCACACCGAGGAAAGCCGCCGCTTCCTGGAACGCCTGCGCCAGGATACGGGGGTGGACATCTACCCCATAGAGATTGGCAAGAGCGACGTGGCCGCCATCTACCGGGAGGTGCGGAGGCTTTTGGAGCGCTACCCGGAAGACCCCGTGGCCCTGGACGTGACGAGCGGCACCAAGGCCATGAGCGCTGGGCTTGCGGCGGCGGGGTTTTTCTTCCGTCGCTTCTTCCCCGAGGTCAAGGTGGTCTACGTGGACAACGAGGACTACGACGTGGCCCTGCGACGGCCCCGGGCGGGCTCGGAGCGGCTTATCGTCCTGCCCGATCCCCACGAGGTGGGGGGAGAGGTGGACTGGCTCTTCGCCTCCGAGCTCTATGGAAAGGAGGACTTCGTGGGGGCGGCCGCCTACTTCCAGCGTCTCGTGGGGAATACGGGCAACCAGGCCTATACCCTTTACGGCATGCTTGCCGAGCTGTACCGGGCCTGGCGGGCCCTGGACTTTAAAGAGGCGGCCAGGAAGGCGGAAAGCCTCCTGGAGGCCCTAAGCAGGAACGTGTGGCTCCAACACCCCCTAAACCGGCACTTCCAGCGCCTAAGGCGCCAGGCGGAGCTTCTCCAGGCGGCGCGGGATCTGTTGGTCACCGCTGACCTGGGCAACCGGCAAGGGGTGCTGGCGGTGGCGGCCACCCTCCTTTACCTGAGCGAGCGGTACGGGAAGCGGGGCCAGACCACCCTGGCGGCCCTCCACGCCTACCGGGCCCTGGAGCTTCTCCTGCAGGAGCGGCTTAGGCGGTTTGGCCGCCTTGCCGAGGCTCCCGGGCTTTCCCCCGAGGAGGCGGAGGCTTTGGCGGCGGAGCTAGGGCGCATCCTCCCCGGGGACGAGCCCCCGAGGGTCCGGGAAAGGCTTGGGCTTCTTGAGGTCTTGGCCTTCCTGCGGGTGTTGGGGGACCCCCTTCTCGCCTCCCTGGAGGTCCGGGCCCTTCAGGGCCTTGCGGGGGTGCTCAAGGCGAGGAACCAGGCCCTTCTCGTCCACGGCCTCCAGGTGCCCACGGAGAAGCAGGTGGAGCAGGTGGCGGCCCTGGCCCGGAGGCTCCTACAGGACCTGCAGGGGGAGGTGGGGGTCCAGCCGGACCTCGAGGCCATCCCCCTTCCCCGGTGAGCCGTGGCGGTCTACGTTTCCCTTCTGGGCAACGAGCCTGGCCCCGCCTACATGGGGCTCAAGTTCGTGCGGAGCCGGGCGGGGGAGGTGGAGGAGGCGGTCTTCTACGCCGAAAGGCCCTGGCCGGGCTACGAGCGAAAGCGGGAGGCCCTTTTTGGGCTCCTGGAGGAAGAGGGAATCCGGTACCGGGTGGTGGAGGCGGAGGCCTTGGAGGGGGATGCGGCGGGGCCAGGGGGGGAGGTCTGGGTCAACCTCACCGGGGGCTCCAAGCTCCTTGCCCTCCGCTCCCTTCGGCGTTGGCAGGGGACGGGGGCGAAGGTCTTCCTCCTGGACGCCTACCGGGACCTCGAGGCCCCCCGGGCCCTCTTCCTCCTCCCGGAGGAGGGGGAGGAGGTGCTGGCGGGGGATGCGGCCCTGACGCTAGCAGACTATTGCCGCCTCTACCTGCAGCCAGAGGGGGAGGAGACGGCGCCCGCAGAACCCCCAAGGGGCGGAGGCCGTGCGCCTTCCCGGGCGCCAGGGAGGCATCTTTGCGTACTGGGGCCGGCCTTGCCCGAGCCCGGGTGAGGACCTTGGCTACCTGGCGGCGGTGGGCTTCCTCGAGGCGGGCAAGCTCCCCCTTAACGTAGGCGACCCGGAGCTCCTCCCTCGCCAGGGCCGCCCGGAGGGCTCCTTCCGGGTAGCGCCCTTCCGTCCGAAGCTTTTCCAGATGGGCCAGCACGCCCTGGTACTCCTCCAAGGCCTTTAGGAGAGGGGCCTTGCGTTGGGAAAGGCGTTCCTCTAGAACCACAAGCGGCCTTCCCACCCGTTCCTTGAGGGCGAGGAGCGCCGCCTTCGCCTCTTCGGGGCTTTTCTTCCGGAAGAACATGGCCGCCAACAGTTTTACAGAGCGCCACGGAAATGGTGGTGACGTGTGACCATGGGGGTTGTATACACGTTGCCGTGCACCTGCCCCACCTCCCCCCTTGGGGAAGGGGTATACTTCCCCTTCAAAGAAGGGGAGGCCAGTGCGGTATGGAATATCTCCTCGCCATCGCCTTGGGGCCGGTGCAGGAATTTATCGCCACTGCCCGGCGCACCCGGGACCTCTATGCGGGAAGCCGCCTGCTTTCGGAGGCGGCGGGGGCGGCGGCTTCCGCCTTGGTGGGGGAGGTGAAGCCCCAAGGGCTCATCTTCCCCGCACCGGAAAGCCAGGAGGACCTGAAAGTCTTGGGAAAGGCCGGCATCCCCAACGTCCTCCTGGTGAGGGTTCCGCCCGGTAAGGACCCCGCTTCGCTGGGAGAAAAGGCCCTGGAGGCGGCGCGGGACCACCTGCGGCGGCGGGCCGAGGCGGTCTTTTCCAAGGAACCCTTGCGGCGCCGCGTGAAGCAGGAGGTGGCCCTGGCCCAGGTGGAGGACCTCCTGGAAGGCTATTACGCCTACGTTCCCCTAGAGGGCGGCTACCGCCAGGCGCGGGAGCGGGTGATGGCCCTCCTGGCGGCCCGCAAGAACACCCGGGACTTCGCCCCCGTCGCTTGGGGTGGGCCGGAGTACAAGAGCTCCTTGGACGGGGCCCGGGAGAGCGTCTTGGTGGGGCTGGAAGACGCCCTACGCCTGCGCTTGGGCCTTCGGGAAGGGGAGTACCTTTCGGGGCCCGACCTCCTGAAGCGCGGGTGGGGTTCGGAAACGGGGTTTGTGAGCACCCTCCACATGGCGGCCATGCCCTTCTTGGAGGGGGTCCGCCGGGCGGGGAAGGAGGAGGTGCTCCGCCAGGGGCTGCGGGAGCTCGCCGGGCTGGCAGGGGAGGGGGCGAGGGCGAGGGTGGACCATCCGGCCCTTCGGGACACCCCCTTCCGGGACTGGGACGTGCGGCTCCTCTACGAGAGCCGCTTGGAGGAGTTCCCCGACCTCGCCGGGAGCAGGGAGCGCCTCGAGGCCGCCCAAAGGCGCCTGCGGGCCCTCCTCCAGGAGCTTGGCGTGGGCACCCCTTTCCCCTACTACGCCCTCCTCCACGCCGACGGGGACCGGATGGGGGAGGCCATAAACTGCCAGGAAACCCCCGAGGCGCACCGGGCGCTTTCCCGCAAGCTGGCCTTGGAGTTCGCCCAGGAGGTGGGGCCCTTGGTGGAGGGCCGAGGGGGTGGGCTCGTCTATTCCGGTGGGGACGACGTCTTGGCCCTCCTTCCCCTCCACAACGCTCTCAGGGCGGCCTGGGCCTTGGCGGAGCGGTTTCGCCAGGTTATGGCGGCGTTTGGCGCCCCCGGCTCGGCCCCAAGCCTCTCCGTGGGCCTGGCGGTGGTGCACCAGTTGGAGCCCTTGCAGGATGCCTTGGAACTGGTGCGGCGGGCGGAAAAGCTGGCCAAGGAGGGCTGGAAGGGGGAGGCGAAGCGGAACGCCCTGGGTGTCGTCTATAGCCCCCGCTCGGGGGCGGAGGTCTGGGCTCGAGGCCGCTGGGACGAGACGCCCCGCCTGACCCAGCGCCTCCTGCGCTACGCCGACCTCCTGCGGGCCGGGGAGGTGCCCTCCAGGGCCGCCTACGAGCTCCGGCAACTGGTGCAGGAGGCCAAGGGCTTCCTTAGCGACGAGGCCCTGGTGGCGGAGGCCCTGCGCCTCCTGGGGCGGAAGGAGATGCGCCCCCAGTACCGCGAGGAGCTTAAAAGCTGGCTCCGCACGGGCCGGGATGTGGAGCGCTTGGCCACCGAGCTCATCCTGGCTCGCCCCTTCGCCGAGGCCATGGAGCTTGCTGGCCTACCCGTGGAAAGCCGGGAGGTGTGGGATGCTCATTGAACCCAGGGACCCCCTTATCGTCCGCGATGGCCGCCCCTTCACCAATAGTCCCGGGGCGCGGGCGCGAAGCCTTCCCTTCCCCGTACCCCAGACCTTGGCCGGGGCCTACCGCGCCCGCCGGGGCCTAGTGGAGGGGCTCACCTTTCCCCAGGACGCTCCCAAGGTGCGGGCTTGGGGTATCCGGGGCCCCCTCCTCGCCGAGGAGGTGGGAGGGAGGTGGCGGCTCCTCGTGCCCCGCCCCTTGGACGCGCTAAGGCTTGGGGAAAGGGTCTACCCTTTGAGGCCTTTGGAGGTGCCGGAGGGGGTGGGGTGCAACCTACCCCAAGGCCTCGTCCCCGTGGGCCTGGAAAGCCCTGGGCTTAAGGAAAAGCCCGGAAGCCTTCCCGCCTTCTGGTATTGGGAAAGCTTCCTGGAATGGCTTCTGCAGGATGCCCCGGGGGGCTTCGCGCCCGAGGGGCATGACGGCCCCACCCCGGAGGTGCGCACCCACGTGAGCCTCGAGGCCTCGGGCACGGCCAAGGAGGGGGCGCTTTTCCAGACCTCGGGGCTGGAGTTCGTGCGCCGGGAGGGGGAGGCTTACCGGCGCCTCGCCCTGGCCCTTTGGCCCGAGGACGGCCAGGAAGTGGAGGGGGTTCATCCCCTGGGCGGGGAGAGGCGGCTGGCCTACTGGCACAAAGGAGGCCCTTCCCTTCCCCCCTTGCCTGAGGCCCTATTGGGGGCGCTTCTTCAGGAAAGGGCCGCCCGGGTGGTCCTCCTCACCCCTGGCTTCTTCCGGGGGGCTTACCTGCCGGAAGGCGGGGCCTTCTTTGGGGCCCAGGTGGTGGGGGCGGTGGTGGGCCGCCCCCTGGTGGTGTCCGGCTTTGACCTGGAAAAGAGGAGGCCCAAGCCCACCCGCCGGGCGGTGCCCGCGGGGAGCGTCTACTTCGTCCGCCTGCCCACGGGATGGGGGGAAGGGGAGGTGCGGGCCTTCGCCGAACGGGTGTGGATGCAGAACCTTTCCGAGGAAGAGCAGGACCGCAAGGATGGGTACGGGTTAGCGGCCCTTGGGGCGTGGTCGGGGAGGAGCTTGCGCTGGGAGGGAGCATGAAGGCGTTTCGCCCGGAGTTTGGGCCCAGGCGGCGGGTGGAGGGTGGGAACCTCCTTCGGCGGGATGGGGTGCCCGTCCTGGTGTGGGAGCGCACCTATAGCCTCCTTACCCCCCTCTTTGGCGGCGGGGTGGAGCCTAGGGAGGCCGATCCCATCACCGTGGTGCGGGCCACGGAGGTGCGGGGCCAGCTCCGCTTCTGGTGGCGGGCCCTGAGGGGGTGGCAGGCGAAGGGGAAGCTAGAGGAGCTTTGGCGGCTGGAATCCCTTCTTTTCGGGTGCGCTGGGGAGGGAGGAGCTTCGCCCCTATCCCTGGAGGTGGAGGCGCTGGAGCGGGGAGAGGAGGTCTACCCCTTTGAGGACCGCCCTGGAAGGGGCTTCCCGCAACCTAGGCCCGAGGTGGCCCACCCCTACCTGGCCTTTCCCCTCCGTCGGACGAAAGAGGACCCCCGCAACTATCCCGTCCGCCAAGGGGTTCGCTTCCGCCTTCGCCTCCGCTTTCCCGAAAGGCTTGAGGGCATCAACCTCGCCGAGGAGCTGGAGGCCGCCCTGTGGGCCTGGGAAACCTTTGGGGGGATTGGGGCGAGGACCAGGAGGGGCTTCGGCGCCCTGGTGCGGGAAGGGGCGGAGCTTCCTACGGAGGAGGCGATCCGACAAGGGCTCAGGCAATATAGCCGCACGGAGGGGTGGCCCGAGGGGGTGCCCCACCTCACGCCGGAAAGCCTCCTGCGGGTGGTGCCCAGGTCCTGGCGTGAGGTGGCCGAGGCGTACCAGAGCTTCCGCCAAAGGCGGAAGCCGGGGGGAGGGGGAAGGCCAGGGCGGTCCCTTTGGCCCGAGCCCGACGCCGTGCGCCGCCGGGTGAAGGGGTGGAGCCCCGGCCACGAGCCCCGCCATCCCGTGGACAAGTTTCCCCGGGGGCAGTTCGGCCTTCCCATCATCTTCCATTTCAAGGACAAGGGCGATCCGCCGGATACCACCCTGAAGCCCGCCCTCGAGGGCACCGACCGGCGGGCAAGCCCCCTTCTCATCCGCCCCCTGGCCCAGAACCGCACGGTGGTGGCCGTGTTGGAGGGGCGTAGGGTACCCCCCGGCGGTGTGGTCCTCGCCGGCGGGAAAGGGGCGGCCACCCAGGTGCCCGTGGACGTGACCCTGACGCCCGCGGAAGCGGAAAAAATCCCCCCTCTAGCGGGGGAGACGGACCCCATACGGGCCTTTGTGAAGACGCTCAAGTGAGGTGAGAGGGATGACCGAGACGGGACTCTTTTTCGTCCACGCCCTATCCCCCCTGCATGCGGGGACGGGGCAAGGAATCGGCGCCATAGACCTGCCCATCGCCCGGGAGAAGGCCACGGGCATCCCCTACCTTCCGGGAAGCTCCCTGAAAGGCGTGCTCCGGGACCGGGCCCGCGGGAAGGGTTGGGATGCGGACACCCTTGCCGCCGTCTTCGGCCCAGAGACGGAAGGCGCCGCGGAGCATGCGGGGGCGGTTCAGGTGGGGGATGCCAAGCTGCTTCTCCTCCCGGTGCGGAGCGTTTACGGGGTGTTCGCCCACGTGACAAGCCCCTACCTCCTGGAGCGCTTCCGCAGGGAGGCCCTCCTGGCGGGGCTTACTCCTCCTGAGGCGGTGGCGACTCCGGAGCGGGAAAGCGTGGGGGTGGCCCCGGGGTCTAAGCTCGTGGACGCCAAGCTGAACGGGGTTTACTTGGAAGATCTGGACCTAAAGCCTAGGGAAGATCCGGCCCTTGGGGTTTGGGAGGAATGGCTTGCGGCCTTGACCGAGGCGCCGGTCCGGGGGCGGCTAGCCGTGGTGCACGACGATCTCATGGCCTTTCTGTTGGAGACCGCCACGGAGGTGGTGGCCCGCATCCGCCTGGACGACGAGACCAAAACCGTGGCCCGGGGCGCCCTTTGGTACGAGGAAAGCCTGCCGGCGGAAAGCGTCTTGTATAGCCTGGTTCGGGCGGAAAACTCCCATCGGAAGCAAAAGCCCCTGTCGGCGGGCGAAGTGCACTCCCTCTTCAACGGGCTCTTGGACGGCGCCCTACAGCTTGGCGGCAAGGCCACGGTGGGCCGGGGGCTTTGCCGGGTGCGTGCGGGGAGGTAGCCCGTGAGGACCCGTTCGCAGGAGTGGGCCCAGAAGGCATACGAGAGGGTTAGGCTTCGGGCGGGGGACGAGGGAGCTGGGGAGTACAAGGACATGGCCTTGAAGTTCCCCGTTCTGGTGCGCCAGGCGGGTTTGGCCCAGGCCTTGGCCTTCGTCCAGTCCCGGGGGAAGGGGCCCCACCGCCTTTTCGCTGAGGACCTGGCCCAGGTTCTGGGCTATGAGGGGCTTTCCCGCCTCGTGGAAGAGGCGCATGGGGCGGAGCTCCTCGCCTACATGCGCCTAACGCGCGAGGTGCTCCAGGCGGCGGAGTGGTTCAAGCGCTTTGCTCAGGCCCTGGTGGAGGACTAGCCGTGAGCCGGAGGGATTGCCTAAAGGGCGTGGCCTCTGTCCCGGGTAGGACCCATGCCGGCTTGTGGCTGGACAAGTACCTTACGGACACGAGCCGGGAGGACACGGAGGCCAAGTGGGGACTCGTCCGGGAGGTGGCGGGGCTTGGAGAGCCCCAGGAGTACAAGGCCTTTTTCCAGCGGTATCGTGAGGCCCTGCAGGAATTGGGGGCCGAGATGCGCGAGGCCCGTACCCGGGGCCGGCTGGCGGTGGGCCTGGGTGGGGAAGGGGTGGTGGAAACCACCTTCACCCTGCACCGGGTGTATGGCGTGCCGTATATTCCGGGTTCGGCCCTCAAGGGGCTTGCGAGCCGCTATGCCCACCTCTACCTGGAAGGGGACCCATGGCGGCGGGACCTGGGCCGCTTCTCCCGGGGGGAGGCGCAGGCGGGGCTTTTCGGAACCACGGAGGAGCAGGGCGCCGTGGTCTTTTTTGACGCCCTGCCCATACCGGGCGCTTGGCGGCTTCACCCGGACATCCTGAACCCCCACCACCGCGCGTACTACAGCCAGGAGGGGAAGCCCCCCGCGGACTGGGATAGCCCTGTGCCCGTGCCCTTCTTGAGCGCCACGGGGCGTTTCTTGGTGGCCCTGGCCCCGGCGCCAGGGGTGGGCCTCGAGGCCGCCCAGCCTTGGCTTAACGCTGCCTGGCAAATCCTCTCCTGGGCCCTTGCCGAGGAAGGGGTGGGGGCAAAGACCTCCTCCGGTTATGGTCGGCTGGACCTGGAGGGTCCTGAGCCGCCCCAAGAGGCGGATGCCAAGTCTCTGCGGCCTGAGTACGAGGCCCTGCGCGTGCGCCTTCAGGCCACTTCCTACCGTGAACTGGAGGCCTTCCTACGGCGAGAAGCACCAACTATCCTGGCCCTTTCGCCGGAGGAGGTGGCCCTATTCAAGGGAGCGTTGGAATCTAAGGGCTTTCTGAAGAACCGCCAGGATTGGAAGGAATGGGCTAAGCGCAACCCGGATTTGCGACTGGTTTTGGAAAAGCTCGGACTCGGGTAAGCCCTCCCTTTTTCTGACCGGGCTTGAGGGTGAGGCGTAAGTACCGCCGACTGTAGGCGTTACGTTTTCCTCGGCGGTTTTAGGAAAACGTTCAAACCCTCATAGGTACGGTACGAACGTTGAGGTGATCGACGAAGAAGGCGATGTCTATGTGGAGTTTCAAACCCTCATAGGTACGGTACGAACGGACAGCTTGGACTACTGGGATAGGTGGACTATCCCGGGTTTCAAACCCTCATAGGTACGGTACGAACTGGCCGCATAGGGCCATGGCCACCCCGAGGGGGGCGTAGAGGGTGTTTCAAACCCTCATAGGTACGGTACGAACTGGGGTTTTGGAGCAGGCCTTGCGGGGTCGTTTTTGCGGTTTCAAACCCTCATAGGTACGGTACGAACCCTTGGGGGGCCTTTCCGCGCCCGTTTAGACCATGGGCTAGTTTCAAACCCTCATAGGTACGGTACGAACCAACATCTAGGCCCCCCGCACGCACCTCCCGCCCATTCAGGTTTCAAACCCTCATAGGTACGGTACGAACACTAGTACCAGTTTCCCGCCGAAGATAGTTATAGAAGGTTTCAAACGCTCATAGGTACGGTACGAACCCGGTTTCCTTATGCCACGCTAGCTTTCCCACATGAACATGTTTCAAACCCTCATAGGTACGGTACGAACGCCGATTTCCATGCCAAGGACATTGAAGGTTTGGTGTCGTTTCAAACCCTCATAGGTACGGTACGAACACGCTCATCCAAAACGGGGCAGGACGCGCCCAGTAAACGTTTCAAACCCTCATAGGTACGGTACGAACGGGGCCACTCCATGAGGGCGGGCGCGGGGAAAATGGCGGTTTCAAACCCTCATAGGTACGGTACGAACTCCTCACCCGCAAGTAGTGGTAGACGTTTTCGCGAAGTTTCAAACCCTCATAGGTACGGTACGAACCTAGGGTCTTCACCCTCTACGAGCTGGTGGACTTCTTCCTGTTTCAAACCCTCATAGGTACGGTACGAACCGGGCCTCGTCATGTGGGCGCTCAGGTTGAAGAACTCGTTTCAAACCCTCATAGGTACGGTACGAACCGGCGTAGACCCCCGGGCAAGCCTCGGCCACCTGGGCGAGTTTCAAACCCTCATAGGTACGGTACGAACACGCCATCGTGGCCTACGCCAACGCCAAGGGTTTTTTCGTGTTTCAAACCCTCATAGGTACGGTACGAACAGCCACAACATCGTCAGGAACGCGAGGCGCTCATGAAGCTCTAATCTTAGTTTTCAAGAACCACTACGGCCGAGGTGGGAAAGTTTGGCCGTCTGAGGTCAGACTAGCAGGGTGGGGGGTAGTGCGTCAACCCCCCCGGGTTTTGGGGGGGATTGGGGGTTGGCGCAATCTTGGACTAAGTCCAATTATCGTAGCCGATAAGGAGTATAGGATTGCTCTCCGATAAGGTGCTTTTCTAGCTTGTAGAGCTCTAGCCGTATGGTGGTCCGGTAGGATACAGAACGCTTGAGGACGAGGTGCCTGTAGGTGGTCTGGAGAGTTTTTTCCCATTCCTCCACCACCAACCTGCGGCCCGCCTCGGAGAGGAATACCCCGTTCCCCTCCCGTAGGAAATGTCCGATTTTGAGCTGGTCCCGGCGTATGAGGCGGAAGATTAGGCGGTCCACCAGGGCCGGCTTAAACACCTCGGCCACGTCCAGGTTTAGGGAGTGGCGCCGGTAGTTGGCTTCGTGCAAGAAGCCGATCCGGGGGTCCAGGTGCGTTTGGTAAATCTGCGCCAAGATGGCGGTGTAAAGGAGGGAATTGGTAAAGCTCAAAAGGGCGTTGATGGGGTCCCGTGGCGGGCGGCGGCTTCGGGCCAGGGCCCACCTTTCCCCGAGAAGCTCGTCCCATACCCCGTAATAGGCCTCGCGGGCCCGACCTTCCAGGGCCATGAGCTCCCCCACGGTACGCGCCTCCCCCACCTGGGCGGACAGGTTCTCCAATAAGGCGAGGGTGCTCTCCACCCCTTTGCCTTTGGCCTCCTCCTTGCACAGGAGCCGCCGGATGTTTTCCAGCCCCCCCTCCACGAAGCGGCGGGCTAAAGCCAGGCGGCGTTCCGGGTCCAGGTAGTGTTCCGCCTGCTTGAGGGTGAGGTAGCCGCTCAAAAGGTGCTCCCGGGGGTAAAAGGAGCCGGCGTAATAGCCATAACGGTTGAAGAAGTGGAGAAGAACCCCTTTTTGTGCGCAGAACTCCAGGAAGCGCTTGTTCAGATCCACTTCGCCGAAGAGGTAGAGCTCGGAAACTTGTTCCACGGGTAGGTGCCGCTTGCGCTCCTCCGTTTCCAAGATGATGGTGTTGGACATCCGGCTGAGCCTTCCGGAGGAAAAAACATAGACGGGCTTAGGCATCGTCTTCCTCCCCGATGAAACAGAACTCGTAGTATGCGCAGGTGGGGCAAGGAGGGATGCGCTTTGGGGGTGGGGGGATGGGGCTACGGAGGAGCTCCAAGAGCGCCTTTTCGGCGGCCCGCACCTTGGCCTCCAGGTCGGGGGTGAGGGCCACCCGCTCCACCCGGCGCTCCTCGGGGTAGCGCAGCTCGCCCATGGCCGGAATGCCCTCCTCCTTGAGCCGCACAAGGTAGTAGCCCAGCTGGAGGAGGTGGGCTTCCCGGTAGCCGGAACTCCGTTTGACCTCGGCCACCACCAGCGTTCCCTCCGGGCCGTGGGCCACCAGGTCCAAGCGCATCCCGGGCAGGGTGATTTCCTTTCGCCCCTCGGGGTAGGCGGTTTCCTGGAGGAGGCGGCCCAGGGCCAGGAGTTCGTGATCGGGATAGGGCTCTAGCCCGTGCCCCATCAGCCAGGCTTCCCGAGGGCAGACGCCGAAGTACCAGAAAAGGGTGCCCGTCAGAGGAACTGTTCCATTTCCCACTTGAAGCCCACCTCCTCGTCGTAGAAGTCCCCTAAAGCCTCCCGGGGCACGTGCCGCCACTCCTCCCGGCCCAAGAGGGGTGGCGGGAGGTTCTTTAGGGCGCGGCGGAGGAGAGGGGAAACGGTGTAGGCCTGAAGCCTGGGGAAGAGGAGGCGGAGGCTTTTTCGCCTCTCCTGGGGGTCCCGGAGGGCCAGGGCTTCCTCGAGGGCCCCAAGGAGGCGGGTCGCCTCCTCATCCCACTCCACGAAGATGGGCAGGCTGGGTGCCTCGTCCAGGAGGTCCAGCCCGAAGCGGTCGTAATCCAAAACCTCTAGCCGCTTGAGGAGGGTTCTTCCCTCCTCCTGGCTGATGCCCTCTTCCACCAGGCGGTAGTACTCCTGCAAAAGGGGGTAGGCGTCCCGGTCCCAGACGCCCTGGTCCAAAAGGGGGGCCAGGATCCTCCGGGTGCGGTCAAGGAGAATGGTCCCATAGACCCATTTCCCCGAGTCCCCCTCCAGGTCCAACACCCAAAGCTTCCCCTCCTCCTGTTGGGCGTTGCGGTTCACCCGTCCCGCCGTCTGCAGGAGGCTTTCCATGGGCGCCAGGGCCCGGTAGCCCTCCGGGAAGTCCAGGTCCACCCCCGCCTCCACCACCTGGGTGGCCACCAGCGTGATGGGCCTTCCATCGGCCAGGGCCTTCTGGATCTGCCTCAGCCGGGCCTTCCGGTGCAGGGGGATGAGGTGGCTGGTGAGGAGGAAGAGCCCTTCCAGCCTCCCCTGGAGGAGCCGGTAGAGCGCCACCGCCTCCCGCACGGTGTTGAGCACCACCAGGCGGCTCCTTGGGCCTTCCTGGAGGAAGCGCTCGGCGAGGGCCTCGAGGGTCCGCTCCTCCCCCCAAACCAGGCGTACCCGCCTGGGGTAGCCCGGCAGGGGCGGGGCCAACTCCTTTCCCTTGACGAGGCCGGGCTGGGTGGCGGTCATGCTCACCACGGTCACCCGGCCCGGCAGGGCCTCCAGAAGGGCCCGAAGGAGGGGCCAGAGCTCCGCCCGCAGGGTTTGCACCTCATCCAGGATGAGGATGGCCCCCCCCGCCAAGGCGTGGAGGGGTCGTAGGTTGCTTCCCGGGCCCGTCAGGGCAGCGAAGACCTGGTGGAAGGTGGTCACCACCACGTCCCGGTCCCACGTCTCTTGGAGGAGAAGGGCCTCCTCCACGGCCCTGTCCTCCTGGAGCCGGGCGAGGGCTTGGTGGTGGTGGACGAGGAGATGGGCCTCGGGGTCCAGGCCCGCCTCCCGCAGGACCTCCCTGGCCACCTCCTCCACCTGGTCGGCGATGGCGATGTAGGGCAGGGCGTAGACCACCTTGGGCCGGAAGCCCCACCTTTGCCAGACCCGCTCCCTCAAGGTTAGGGCGAAGCGGAAGGCGGCCAGGGTTTTCCCCGCCCCCGTGGGGGCGCTTAGGGTGAGGCGGGCGGGGAAGAGGTCGCTTAGGGGCCCCATTGCGGCCCGGGCCACCCCTGCTAGGAGGGCGTGGCGGAAGGGGGAGAGGGGCGAGGGGTGGCGCCTTTTGGCGAGGTAGCGGGCCACCGCCCCTGGGGGGATGGGCATGGGGGAGGGAGGGGAAGGGCGCTGCCCCGCAAGCCTACGGTCGGCGTCCAGGAGGGCGGAATAGAGGAGGGCGAGGCGGTAGTGGAGTTCCACGCCCCCCCCTTCCCATAGCAGCCGGTTGGCCTCCCGGGCCAAGGCCTCGGCCACCCTCCAAGCCTCCCTCTGGAGGAAGGGCCCGGGGTCGGGGAGGTCCAGCCCCTTCACCAGTTCGGCGAAGGCCGGCGTGTGCAGGGCCTTGAGTTGTTCGGGGAGCACCCTCCAGGCGTCCCTTCGCCCCCGGGGCGTTTGTACCCCATTGGGGGGTGGTACCCGCTCCCAGGGGCTTCGTAGCCGCCCGTGGTGCTCCAGGATGGCGAGGAAGAGGGGAAGTGCCAGCTCCCCAAGGGCCCACTTCTCGGCCACCCAGGCGGCGAACAGGGCCCCGGGAAGGGCGTGCCAGGTGAGGGGGTCCCCTTTAGGGCGTTTTCCCTGGAGCATCTCCTGGAAGTAGGGGGTGGCCTTGCCGAGGTCATGGGCCAGGCCCGCAAGCCGCCCCGCCTTCCCAAGGCCCAGGGGCTCTAGGTGCCCCTCCGCCAAGGCCGCCACGCCCAGGAGGTGTTCCTGGAGGGGTTCTTCAGGACGGGCGAGAAGTTCCATGCCCTTGATTCTAGAATAGACCCAGTGCTAGACTGGCAGCAAGGATGTCCACGGGCGGCAGGTTGAAGCTCCGATTTTTTGCCCAAGGCCGCCTCCCCGTGACCTATCGGGAAGGCTTGCAGGCCGCCATCTACGGCGCCTTGCCCCCACCCTTAGGGCCCAAGCTCCACGACGAGGGCTTGCTGGGGAGGGAAAGGCCCCTGAAGCTCTTCGTGTATAGCCGCATCCTGGGCCTGGACTATGTGCCGGAGGAAAAAGGCTTCCGTGCCTCGGGGGAGCTTACCCTCTACTTCGCCTCGGCCCTGGAGGAGGTGGTCCAGGCCTTTGGCGAGGGTATCTGGGCCAAGGGGGGCCTCGAGGTCCATGGCCTCTTCCTGAGGCTCATCGGCCTAGAGGTGGAGCCCATCGCGCCCCAAAGCCCCGTAACGGTGGAGGCCCTCGCCCCCATCACCGTCTACCGGACGGAGGGGAAGCGGACCCTCTTCTTCAACCCCCTCAACCGGGAGTTCTCCCTCCTCTTGGAGGCCAACCTCAACCGGAAGGCGGAGGCCCTGGGCCTGGAGAAGGGGAGCCTGAGGGTCCAACCCCTTGGCTTCCACCCCCGACGCAAGCGCTTGGAGCGCTACAAAGGGACCTGGGTGGAGGGCTGGATGGGCTGCTACCGTTTGGAAGGGGATGCCCACCTCCTGCGCCTGGCCCTGGTCTCGGGCCTGGGCTCCAAGAACAGCCAGGGCTTCGGTTTCGTGCGGGAGGTGGGAGGATGATCCGGCAACTTCTCCACCTGGGCCTAGGGCAGGAGGGGGATTTCCTGGAGAGCCTGGCGAGGGAGGAGAAGGGCCGCCTTTACGTCTTGGACTGCCATCCTGAGGAGGGGGTGGCCTACCTGGTTCCCCACGAGCTGGACGGGGAGAAGTGCCGCCGGTTCCTGTGGGTGGGGGACCCCCCAGCGAGCAACGCCCCCCGGGACCGGGCGACCACTTCGGGCCTCCACTACCTCCTGGGCCAGGCGGTCACCCAGATGGCGGAGGATTCCCTCCTGCAGGAGGTCCTAAGGCCCCTCCTTTGCGAGCTGGGCGGGCCGGGGGACAGGGTGCGCTTCGTGCTGAACCTCAGCGCCCTGCGCCTAGAGGGCGCCCAGGATGCGGAGGTGGGCCCCTTCCGGGTGCAGGGGGGTCGCCTCCAAGCGGACTGCGAGGCCCTACGGCGCCTTGTGAAGGAGGGGACGGGCGCCGAGGGCCCGGGGGGCAAGCGGGCGAAGACGCTGGCGGATTTGGTGGAGAAGCTAGCCGAAACCCTCCTGAAGGCCTGGGGGGTGGAAAAGCCCAGGGAAGGGCGCCTCCTCTTCACCCTGGCCCTCAACGGGAAGCCCCTCGTGGACCTTCCCGCCTACCGCCAATACCTTTCCCAGCGTTTGGTGGGGCGTTACTTCAAGGATGCGGAGCCTGGGTGTTGCCACGGGTGCGGTACGGAGGGAAAGGTGGTGGGGGACTTCGCCGGCTTCCGCCTCAAGTTCTACATCACGGACAAGAAGAGCTTCGCCCCAGGGCTACTGGAGAAGGCCTTTCCCAAGGCTTATGGCCTGTGCGAGGACTGCTTCCGAGCCCTCCTTGTGGGGGAAAACTTCGTCCTTAACAAGCTCCTCCTGCGCTTCCTGGAAAGCGACGCCCTGGTCCTGCCCGAGGCCGAGCTTAACCGGGAAGGCCTCCAGCGCATGGTGGATGTGCTCCTCGCCGAGGTGCGGGGGCTGGAGCGGGTCGGCGCTTGGAAGGAGTTCCTGGAGCGGGCCTCCTTGGCGTGGAAGGAGGTGGGCTACCTAGGGTTTTCCCTCCTCTTCTTCCGGCGCACCAACGCCGCCACCAAGGCGGAGGAGCTGGTGCTGGAGGTACCTCCCTCCCGGGTGGAAGCCCTCTTTAGGGCCCTGGGGGAGGCGGGCGATGGCGGGTTTCCCGTGGAGGGGTTGCGGGACTGGCTCTACCTCCTGCCCCTTAGCCGAAGGGAGGGCCGGGTGGAGGCCGGGCCCGCCCTCAAGGTGGCTTCCCGCATCTTCATGGGGCTTCCCCTGGCGCCCAGGGACATCCTTCCCCTGTGGCTGAAGGCGGCGGAACGGGCCTACCGCGAAGACGCCTCCTTCTTTGGGATTGACCGGTACCGGGGCCCCCAGGGGGCCTTGGACCTGGCGGCGTTGGGGGCGGGGTGGGTGTGGGTTTTGCGAAGGTTAGGGATTTGGGGAGGCTATATGGAAGGCAAGCCGTTACCTTTGGGTGAAGAGGCGCTCCGGGAGGCCTATGGCTTCGGCCCCCTCGAGGCGGGGCTATACCTCCTGGGGCAGGCCATGGAGGCGGTGGGCCAGGCCCAGGCCAAGCTCTACGAGTACAAAAAGGAGCCCCTTCTGGAGGCCCTGGGTTGGCAGGGCATGAGCTTGGTACGGGTACGCCACCTGGTGCCGGAGGTGATGGCCAAGGCCAGCTACTACCTAAGCGGCAACGAGCTCGCGGCTGTCCTGGATCTCTTGGGCCGGGCCACGGACCTCTTGGAACGGGGAAGGAGCCAGGGCCCCCTTTCGGAGAAGGAGGTGCCCTACTACATCCTCATGGGCTATGCCCAGGCACGGAGCCGCAGGCTTCGGGCGGGGAAAAAGGAGGAGGTGCAGGATGGAGCTGCATAACGGGGAGATTCTCTACCTTTACGACGCCAAGGACACCAACCCCAACGGCGACCCGGATGCGGAAAACCGGCCCCGCATGGACTATGTGGGGAGGAGGCTTCTGGTGAGCGACGTGCGCTTGAAGCGCTACGTCCGCGACTACCTCCTCGCCCAGGGGGAGGATGTCTGGGTAAGGATGCGCGAGGATGGGTCCCGCACCGACGCCGATGGGCGGCTGGATGAGCTCAAGAGTCTCTACGAGAAGGAAACCGGAAAGGCGGTTGGGAAGAAGAAGGAGCTGGACGCTGGCTTTATCGCCTGGTACCTGAGGCGCTTGCGGGACGTGCGCCTCTTTGGCGCGGTGCTGCCCATCAAGGCGGAGGAGGGTGAGGCCAAGGGAGGCACGGGGCAGTTCGTGGGGCCTGTCCAGCTGGACTGGGGCTACTCCTTGCACCCCGTGGAGGTCTACACCGCCACCATCTCCAGCCAGTTCGCCGGGCGGACCGAAGGGGGCAAGGGGGAGCACGGCACCTTCGGTAAGGACCACCGGGTGTACCACGCCCTTATCGCCTTCTGGGGACGGATTTCAAGGAGGCGGGGCGAGGCGGTGGGCCTTCTGCCCGAGGACCTGGAGGTGCTAGAAAAGGGGCTTCTGGAAGGCCTTTTGGAAGGGGCCACCACCCGGAGCAAGGTGGGGCAGACTCCTAGGCTTTACCTGCGGGTGGACTGGAAGGAGGGGTTCCGGCCCCTTGGGGACCCGCGGGATGGCCTTAAGGTGCGGCCCGTGGAGGGCAAAGCCTTGGAAGGGATCCGGGGGGTTGGGGACTATGTCCTCGAGGCCCACGACCTGAGCAAAAATCTGGGCCGATTCCGGGATAGCATCGCCCGCGTGCGGCTTTGGCGGCACCCCGACCTTCGCCTGGAGGGGCTTGCGCTGGAGGGGCTTCCCGTGGAGGAGGTGAAGTTCTGAGGGTTGTCCGGTTCCTCTTGAAGGGCAAGCGGGCCCACTTTCGCCGCTTCTACACCAACTCTTCCGCCCTCACCTATCCCGTGCCTCCCCCGGCCACGCTCCAGGGCCTTTTGGGGGCGGCTTTGGGGCTGGGCCGGGAGTATAGGGAAAAGCTCACGGGGCTTTTCCTGGCCGCCCGGCCCCGCGCCCCCATGCGTACCCTTTTCCAAACGGTCAACCACCTCTTTTTGAAGTCGGGCACCTTGGAGGAAATCCGCGGTCTTTACAAGGAAGGGCGTACCCAAATCCCCGTGCAGTACCTCGTGGGCGAGGGGGAAGGGCCCGTGGCCTTTGAGGTCTTCGTGGGCGCCGAGGGGAGGTTGGTGGAGGATATCGCCAAGGCCTTGGAGAACCCGGTTTTTCCCCTGGCCCTCGGCCCGGCCTACGCCTTGGCTTGGGTGGAGGGGGTGGAGTTCCTCGAGGCGGAGCTCAAGCCCTCTTGGGACGGGGAGGGCATAGGCTGGTGGGAGGCGGAAAAGCTGGAGCTTTACCCCTCGCAGGATGTCCGGCTTTACCGCGACCGTTTCCCCATCGCCTTGGAACCGGACCGCAGGCCCAAGGCCGTGAAGGAAATAGCCTTGGAGCTCCGGGGTGAGCCGCTTAAGGTGCGGTACAGGGGCGAGGTCCTGGTCTGCCCGGGGCTGGCCATAGGCGTCCTGAGGGTGTAGGGGCATGTACGTGGTCATGGTGTACGACGTCTCCGTAGACCGGGTGGCCAAGGTGCTCCAAATCGGACGCCGCTATTTGACGTGGGTGCAAAATTCTGTGCTGGAAGGCGAGCTTTCCCCAGCCCAGCTTGCCAGGTTGAAGGCCGAGGTGGCCAAGGCCATTGAGCCCACGGATGCCGTTCGCTTCTACGTGCTGCCAAGCCGCGCCGTCCTGAGGATAGACACCCTGGGCCAGCAGAAGAACGAACCCGGCCAGATACTCTGAATTACTTGGCATAGACCCAATTTGCGCCAACCCCCAATCCCCCCCAAAATCCGGGGGGGTTGACGCACTACCCCCCACCCTGCTAGTCTGACCTCAGACGGCCAAACTTTCCCACCTCGGCCGTAGTGGTTCTTGAAAACTAAGATTAGAGCTTCATGAGCGCCTCGCGTTCCCAACGATGTTTTGGCTGTTCGTACCGTACCTATGAGGGTTTGAAACATGAGATGGTAGCCGAAGGAACGATCAGAAAAACAGGTTCGTACCGTACCTATGAGGGTTTGAAACGAGGAGTGGAACAAGCTCTCCTACAAGGAGAAGGAGCGCGTTCGTACCGTACCTATGAGGGTTTGAAACGTGTCCCGGAGGCCCGCCTGGACCTCCACAAACCGGGTTCGTACCGTACCTATGAGGGTTTGAAACGCTTCAGGGAGCTTCCTCGCCATCTCCTCTATCGGAGGGCGTTCGTACCGTACCTATGAGGGTTTGAAACTATTGCCCAGCCTCCAGGGTGCATGCGGTTGCGCTAGCCCCAGTTCGTACCGTACCTATGAGGGTTTGAAACCTTCCGCATGGACCAACTACTCCAATACTTGGTCCACTATGTTCGTACCGTACCTATGAGGGTTTGAAACTCGCGCTCAGGGGCCGGCCCCTCGGGAGCATCCTGCTGGGTTCGTACCGTACCTATGAGGGTTTGAAACTTCGCGAAAACGTCTACCACTACTTGCGGGTGAGGAGTTCGTACCGTACCTATGAGGGTTTGAAACTGGGGCATAGGGTCCGGGGACGGAGAAGCCTCCCTAGGTTCGTACCGTACCTATGAGGGTTTGAAACTCGGTCCACTGATTTGGATTAGGGGCAGGGAGAAGCCGCGTTCGTACCGTACCTATGAGGGTTTGAAACGGAGGATGACCCCACGGTGTTCCAGATACCCGATGAACGGGTTCGTACCGTACCTATGAGGGTTTGAAACGCGGGGAGGACGATCTTCACGCTCCGGGAGGGCGGGTAGTTCGTACCGTGCCTATGAGGGTTTGAAAGGTGAGGACAGGGGCCCCCGGGCTGGGAGCCCGGAGGTTCGTACCGTACCAGGGTTTGAAACAAGTTTGTCCCTACGCAAAGAAGAGGTGGGTTTCGTCTACCAGGAGCAAGACATCCCTTAGCGGCATTAAGGCCTAGCCCCGGGCGTCCAGGAAGGGACGGGGCTTGTAGCCTGTCACGTGGAAGATCACCTGCCAGTAGCCTGCAAGGGCAGCGGTGGGGTTACGCTCCTCCTCCGCCGTGTAGCGGTGTTGGGCGAACTCAGCGAACTTCCTTTTCCGCTTCACGATGAGGAGATGCCGGTAGCGGCCATCCATGAGGCGGATGATGTGCCAGGCTAGGGTGGACTTCCCCAGCCCGTTTTCCTCGCAATGAGGATGCGAAACTCCTGCCTACTGGCCATAGGTAGAGAGACGGAAGGCTTTGCCCTTTGTGAGGAGCGCGGTTACCAAGATGTTCGTATCAAGTACGACCTTCAAGGCGAGCGAAAATCTCTTCTTCTGTCAACGAGGAACGCCCACTGACCCTTCGCATAAAATCAGCCAGTTTTTTCTTGGCCTCTTTGCGGCGGATTTCCTCGCGGAGCAGTCTCCGCAAATAGCGGTCCCACCCAGGCCCAAAGCTTTTTTTGGAGCGCTCCAGCTCCTTTTCCAGGTCAGTGGGTAAAGCCATGACCCCATTCTATGCGTTCCTTTGCTCTTGCCACAACGCCCATCCGGGCCAGGCAGCCAGCCCGAAGGCCACCAAGGCCTGTGCCGTCTTGCGCTTTGGGCACCCTTAGCCCTCCCGCGGGTTTTGGATACTACCTAGACCCCAACAAATGCTGCCCGCTGACCCTGTTAATCCAAAAGGCCTTTCCCTGGGCTTGCCCGGTTAGCCGCCTTGCTCTTTGGAGGTGAGCGCTGGCGGTAGGGTTTCGCCGAGGTAGGGGAGGTGGGAGAGAGCGCTTCGGGAGGGGATTCCCCTCAGATCTCTGGCCGCATGGCCGAACGTAGGCGTTCACACACGACCCAGGCTCAGAGGGCGAGGTGCACTTCCGTGGCGTTGGCCAGACGGATGCCCAGCGCCGCTTGTCCCTCGGGGACAAAAGAGTTCCCTTCCCGGCGCAGGGGAACGTCGTGGCCAGGAAAGAGCCTGGGGTAGGAAAGGAGCCGTTCGCGCGTCTTCTTGGCCGCGATCGGGTCCCAAGAGGGGGGTGCGGGTTCCCCCTCCAGGTCAAACCGGCTCTTGATGGCGTCGCTGACCAGCGCGCCCACGCCTTCTACCCATACGCCTAAAAGCCCAGGGGTGTGCCCGGGCAGATGGAGGAGCCTTGCCCCTGGCATGAGCGCTTCCCCTTCACCTTCCACCACCTTGGTGCGACGGGCCTGGAGGAGGGGCAGGTAGGCGTAGAGGCAGGCGGGGTCCCGGTGGGGGGATTGGGCCACGGCCTCAGCGTGCTCCAACTCTAGGCGGTGGACCACCACCTGCGCCCAAGGGAAAAGGTCTAGGTTGGCTGCGTGGTCAAAGTGCAAGTGGCTAAGCACCAGTAGCTCCACCCTTTCCGGCGCCACCCCCAGGGCACGCATGCGCTCTAGGAGGCCTTCCCGTTCGCCAAAGCCAAGGGTATCGTACAGGAGCACGCGCTCCCCCAAAACCAGGTAGGCGCTGGAAAGGCCCAGGTAGCCCCGGTGCGTCCGCGCGGGAAAGCCTGTGTGGAGGGGCAGGATCTTCACCCTTATCCCCCCGTCATGGTGCGGGGAAGCCAGGTGGCCAGTTCCGGGAAGGCCACCAGGAGGGCCACCATGAGGAGCAGAACCCCCATGAAGGGCAGGCTATACCGGGCGATGCGGATGAGGTCCTCCCCGGTTAGGGACTGGAGGACGAAGAGGTTAAAGCCCACGGGGGGCGTAATCTGGGCCAATTCCACCATGATCACCAGATAGACCCCAAACCACAAGGGGTCCACCCCGATGGCCTTCACCACGGGCAGGATGACGCTGATGGTGAGGACCACGATGGAGATGCCGTCCAGGAACCAGCCCAGGACGATGTAGACCAGGCTGAGGGCGAGGATGAGGGCCAGGGGCGTAATCCCCGCCTCCACCGCCCAGGCGGCCAGGGCCCGGGGGATACCCGTGAAGCCCATGGCCAGGGTGAGCACCCCGGCCCCCGCCAGGATGAGGCCGATCATGCTGGTGGTGCGCACGGCCCCAAGGAGGCTCTCCCACAGGAGGGAAGGGGAGAGCTCCCGGCCGAGGGCGGCGAGAAGGAGGGCCCCCACCACCCCGATGGCCGCCGCCTCCGTGGGGGTGGCCACGCCCAGGTAGATGGAGCCCAAGACCATGAGGATGAGGAGGAGGACGGGGGCCACCTTCAGGAGGCCCAGGAGGGTTTCCCCGAGGGGCCTCGAGGGCTCCTTGGGAAGGCTCCCCCGGTGCCTTAGGGCGAGGAGGGCCACCATGAGCATGAAGAGCAGGGTGAGGACAACCCCCGGCACCACCCCCGCCATGAAGAGGCGGGCCACGGACACCTCGGCCATGACCCCGTAGACGATCATGATGACGCTAGGGGGGATGAGGAAGCCCAGGGTGCCCGCCCCCGCCAGCGAGCCCAGGGCGAGGGGCTTGGGGTAGCCCCGCCTTAGGAGTTCGGGCAGGGTGAACCGCCCCACGGTGGCCGTGGTGGCGGCGGAGGAGCCGATGACGGCGGCGAAGAGGGCGCTCGCCACCACGTTCACGTGGAGAAGACCCCCAGGGAGCCGGGAGAGCAAGGGCGCAAGCCCTTGGAAAAGCCCCTGGGCCAGGCGGGAGCGGTAGAGGATCTCCCCCATCCAGACGAAAAGGGGGAGGGCCGCCAGGCTCCAGCCCGAGGTGGCGGTCCAAAGGGCCGTGGCCAGGTTGGGCCCGAGGGGGGCCGTGGTGTAGAGGGCGAGGGCGAGGAGGCCCACCAGGAGGAGGGCGAGCCCCACGTACACCCCAAGCCCCAGGAGGGCGAAGAGGGCGAGGATGAGGACGAGGCTGGCCTCGAGGAGGTTCACCTTGCCCCCCTCGCTAGCTTCCAGAGGGCTTCCCCAAGGGCCAGGGCGAAAACGCTAAGCCCGAGGGCCAGGAAGCTTTGCGGAAGCCATAGGGGCAACGGGAGGAGCCCCGGGGCCAGGTCCCCGTAGCGGTAGCTCTCCGCCACTTTGGCCCAGGCGTGGTAGGCGGCGAAGAGGCCCGCCCCTAGGCCCAGGAGGAGGGCCCCCGCCTCCACGGCCCGCCTGGGCCCCGGGGGAAGCCGCTCCAGGAGAAGCCCCACCCGGATATGCCCCCCGGCCCGCAAGGTGGGGGCGAGGCCCAGGAAGATGAGCCCGGCGGTGGCGTAGCCGGCGAGCTCCAGGGCCGAGGGAACCACGAAGCCCAGGAAGCGCCCCACCACCTGGGCCAGGATGACCAGGAGGACGAAGAGGCCCATGAGGGCCGCCAGCACCTCGGCCAGGCGGAAGAGGAGGTTCATCGCCCGAGGTACTGCCGGTAGACCTTCACCCCCGTGGCCCCCACCTGGCGTTGCCACTCCACGATCATCGTCCCGCCCACCCGCTTGAGGTCGGCGAGGAGCTGGGGCGAGGGCTTCACCACCTGCATGCCCCGGGCCGCCAGGGTCTGGAGGGCCTTTTCCTCCTGTTCCTGGCTAAGGCGCCAGCCCCGTTCCTCCGCCCGCCTGGCCGCCTGCAGGAGGGCCTCCCGGTCCTGGGGGGAGAGGCTCTCAAAGGCCCGGCGGCCTATGACCACCATGTTCTTGGGGATCCACGCCTTCACGTCGTAGAAGTATCGGGCGAAGTCCCAGGCCTGGCTGTCCACCCCGGTGACGGGGGAGGTGATCATGGCCTCCACGATGCCCGTGGCGAAGGCCTGGGGGATGTCCGCCGCCTCCACCTGCACCGGGGCCATGCCGAGGAGTTCGGCGAGGCGGGCGGTGGCGGGGTTGTAGGCGCGGAAGCGGATCCCCTTGAGGTCCTGGGCGGACTGGACAGGCTTCTTGGTGTAAAGCCCTTGGGGCGGCCAGGGCACGGCGTAGAGGAAGACCACCCCCCGCTGGGCGAGCCACCTCTCCACCTCGGGCCGCTGGGCCTGGTAGAGGCGCCGCGCCTCCTCGTAGCTCGTGGCCACGAAGGGGATGGAATCCAGGTTGAAAAGGGGGTTCTCGTTGGCGAGGAGGGACATGAGCACCTCCCCCATCTGGATCTGCCCGTTGCGCACGGCGGGGAGGATCTGGGGGTGGGGGAAGAGGGACCCGCCCGGGTGGACGGTGATCCTCACCCGCCCCGCCGTGGCCTCCTCCACCTCCTTGGCGAACTGGAGGATGTTCTGGGTGTGGAAGTTGGCCGGAGGGTAAGGGGTGGCCATGTTCCAGGTCTGGGCCTGGGCCACCAGGGAGAGGGCCAAGAGGGCTACTAAGGCTTTCCGCATAAACATTCACCTCCAACGCAATTTTACCGCTTGGGTACCTGGTCCACAAAGGCGTTGGTGTAGGTGCGCTTCAGGTCAATCTGCGCCCGGGCCACGTTGGGGTCAAAGGCGGAGAGGACGGTGAGGGGCCTCAAGGGAGCGGTGTCGCTGAAGCGCCCCGTGGGGGAGAAGCTCTCCAAGGAGTTCTTGAGGACCTTTAGGTAGAGGGCCTTGTCCCCCAGGAAGTACTCCTCGGGCAGGACGGCGGCGATCTCCTCGGGGGACTTGCCCTGCATCCAGCGCAGGCCCCGCACCATGGCGTTCACCAGGCGCTGGGCCGTGTCCGGGTTCCGCTCCAGCCAGGCCCGGGTGGTGTAGAGGACGGCGGCGGGGTATTCCCCTCCCAGGACCTCCCGGGTCCCCTTGGTGGAGCGGGTGTCCGCCAGGACCTTGATGAGGCCCCGCTCCTCCAGGAGGGTGATGGCGGGCTCCACGTTGGAGATGGCCTCCACCTGCCGGTTCTGCACGGCGGCCACCGCCTGGGCCCCCACGGAAACCCCCACCACGGCCACGTCCGTGGGCTTGAGGCCGTTTTTCACCAGGAGGTAGTTGAGGAAGAAGTGGGTGGAGGAGCCGGGGGCCGTCACCCCCACCCGGCGCCCCTTGAGGTCGGGGATGGACCGCACCTGGTCCGCCAGGTCCGAGCGCACCCCGAGGACGATGGCCGGGTAGCGCCCCACCTGCACGAAGGCCACGATGTCCCGGCCCTGGGCCTGCATCTGGATGGTGTGGTCGTAGTAGCCCATGACCACCTCCACGCTCCCCCCGATGAGGGCCTGGAGGGCCCGGCTTCCCGCCTGGAGGTCCTGGATCACCACGTCCAGGCCCTCCTCCTTGAAGTAGCCGAGGCGCTCCACCACCGTGAGGGGGAGGTAGACGACGGCGGTCTTCCCCCCCACGCCCAGGACCACCCGCTTCTGGGCGAAACCGAAGGCCAAAAGAACCACCAGGAACCAGACCGCAACCCGCTTCACGTTTCCCCTCCTTTGGGCCGCCAGACGAGAAGCCTCCGTTCCGCGGCCCCCACCAGGGCGTCCAGCACCAGGACGAAGGCCATGAGGACCACCATCCCGGCGAAGACCCCCGTGGTGTCAAAGACCCCTTCCGCCTGGGCGATGAGGTAGCCGAGCCCGGCGGCGCTCCCCAAATACTCCCCCACCACGGCCCCGATGACGGCGAAGCCGATGGAGGTCCTTAAGGAGCTGAAGATCCAGCTGGCGGCCGCCGGCAGGTAGACGTGGCGGAGGAGGTGGCCCCGCTTTGCCCCGAGGAGGCGGGCGTTGTGCAGGACGATGGGGCTCACCTCCTTCACCCCTTGGTAGGTGTTGAAGAAGGCCACGAAGAAGACCAGGGTGACCCCGAGGGCCACCTTGGAGAGGATGCCGAGGCCGAACCAGAGGGTGAAGATGGGGGCGAGGACCACCCGGGGGATGGCGTTCAGGGCCTTCACGTAGGGGTCCAGCACCGCCGCCACGCCGGGGGAGAGGGCGAGCCAAAGCCCAAACACCACCCCGAGGAGGGTGCCGATGGCGAAGGCGAGGAGCATCTCCACCGTGGTCACGTAGAGGTGGGGGTAGATCTCCCCCGTGCTGAACCAGCGCAGGATGCGCTTGAGGATTTCCGAGGGGAAGGAGAAGAAGAAAGGGTCTATGCGGCCGGTCCTCGAGGCCCACTCCCAAACGAGGAGGAAGGCCACGAGGAGCCCCGCCTGCCAAAGCCGTACCTTAAGCCCCCGCATGGGCCCGCATCACCTCCCCTCTCAGGAGCTCCCATATCTCCCGGTGGAGCCGCAGGAACTCGGGGGTGAGCCGGATCTCCGCCACGTCCCGGGGCCGGGGGAGAGGGATGGGGAACTCCCCGATGGGCCGGGAGCGGGGCCCGGCGCTGAGGACCACCACCCGGTCGGAGAGGGCGATGGCCTCCTCCAGGTCGTGGGTGACGAAGAGCACGGTCTTCCGGTCCTCCTGCCAAAGCCTTAGGAGCTCGTTTTCCATGAGTTGCCGCGTCTGCACGTCCAGGGCGGAGAAGGGCTCGTCCATGAGGAGGAGCCTGGGGCCGGCGATGAGGACCTGGGCCAGGCCCACCCGCTTGCGCATCCCGCCGGAGAGCTGGTGGGGGAAGTGGCGGGGAAAACGCCCAAGCCCCACCTTCTCCAGCCAGGCCAGGGCTTCCCTCCGGGCCTCGGTCCAGGGGCGCCCCCGGAAGACCAGTGGAAGGGCCACGTTGTCCAGGGCGGTCTTCCAGGGGAGGATAGCGTCTTGCTGGAAGAGGTAGCCCGCCAGGGGGTTTAGGCCCTTGAGGGGCCTTCCCTCCACGAGGACCTCCCCCTGGCTTGGGGCGAGGAGGCCCGCCGCCACGTTGAGGAGGGTGCTCTTGCCGCACCCCGTGGGCCCCACCAGGCCCACGAACTCCCCCGGCTTCAGGGCGAGGCTAACCTCTTCCACGGCCACGTAGTCCCCGAAGGCCACGGTGACCTGGCGGAACTCCAGGAGGTTCATAGGTAGTACTCGGGGTTGGGCCGGATCCCCAGGGCGTTCAGGAAGCGGTTGGTGAAGTGGAACATGGCCGCCACCTCGGCGGCCTCCAGGATGGCCTCGTCGGAAAGCCCCGCCTCCCTAAGGGGCCTCAGGTCCTCCTCCGTCATCTCGTGGTGCCGGTGGGTTACCTTGAGGGCGAAGTCCACCAGGGCCCGCATCCTCCTCGTGAGCTCCGCCCGCCGGGGGTTGGTGGCCAGGACCTCGGGGAGGCGGGGGTCCCCGGTGAGCTCCCTCAGGTAGCGCTTGTGGCTCGCCACGCAGTACTCGCACCGGTTCTCCCCGCTTATGGCGATGGCCATGGCCTCCTTTTCCTCCCGGCTGAGGAGGCCTTCCTCCCGCCTGAGGGCGTGGTAGTAGCGGAACCAGAGGAGGAAGCGGGGGCTTAGGGCGAAGGCCCGGGCCACGTTGGGGACGAACCCCATCCGCTCCCGGAACTCCCCGAAGAGGGCCCGCACCTCCTCGGAAAGCTCCGCCTCCTTCGGGACCCGGAGCCAGGAGATCACCATACCGCCACCGCCCGCACGGGGCCGCCCGAGGCTCCCCGGTGCTTGGGCCCGCCCACGAAGAGAAGGGCCCCGGCGGGGGGTACCTGGGCCAGGTTGGCCAGGTTCTCTAGGCCGTACTTCCCGGCTCCGAGGAGGATGACGTGGGCCTTGAAGTCCTTGGAGGGGCCGTGGTCCAGGGAAAGGGTGTCCACCCCCACCCCCACGATCTCCCGCTCCCGCACCAAGAACTCCGCCGCCTCCGGGGAGAAGCCGGGGAAGTGGAGGGTGCCGGAGGCGTCCTGGTTGAGGAAGGCCTTGGGGTCGCGCCAGCGCGCCTCCCAGCCCGAGTGCATGGCCACGAAGGCCCCCTTGGCCAGGCGGCCGTGCTGGCGCTCGTAGGCCAGGATGTCGTCCACGTTCACCTGGGCGTCGGGGTCCTTGGCCGCCCGCTCGTGGATGTGGATGACTGCCAAGGGGGCGATGAGGCTTTCCACGGGGAGCTTCTCCGCCGTGAGCCCCCCCTCGGCGAAGTGGGCGGGGGCGTCCATGTGGGTGCCCGAGTGCTCCCAAAGGTCCAGGCGGTTCCCGTAGTAGCCGTTTTGCCGCACGGTAACCAGGGTGGTGATGCGCATGGGCTCGGCCCCGGGGAAAAGGGGGATCTCCGGGGAGAGCTCGTGGGTGAGGTCCACCGCCTTGGAGAAGGCCTTGCCCCGGACCTCCGCCTGGGCCAAGGCCCGCCCCGCCAAAAGCCCTAGCCCCGCCCCGAGGAATGCCCTCCGGGAAAGGGTGCGGGCCACCGCCTCCATCACCAGGGGTGCGCACATGTTGGCCTCCCTTATTGCTGAATAAAGTTACCACGCTTCCGCAAGGGAGGCAAGTGTGAGGCGGTGGCGTCCCCCTCAAACCCCCTTCTCACCGCCCTGGGTTAACATTCGTGTGAGGACAGGGTGCCGGCGGTTGGATTTTCCAGATGGTTAGGGCATGGCGTCAGGGTTTGGGCCATCCTCCTGGTGGCCCTCTCACCCTTGGCGACGCTCGCAGGGTGCGTCTTAAAAAACGACGCCCAAACCCCTGACGGTTCCCACGGTGCCCCACCGCCCCCTGGGGTCCGCACCTGGGTCTACCAGCTCACCGGCTACCCTTCCATGAGGCTTGACGCTTTGGGTGCCACGGCTGCAGGGCTTTTTGTCATAGACCTGACCAAGGATGGCCGACAGCCTTGGACCAGCGCCGATCTCGCACCCTTTCAGGGGAGGCCTGCCCTGGCCTACATGGAAATTGGGGGGATGGAAAACTACCGGGTGGAGTATACCGTGGTGCAGAAGAACGCTTCCGATCTCCTCCTAAACCCTGTGCCCGGCTGGAGCGGGGAGTGGTACGTAAAGTACTGGGATGAGCGGTGGTGGAACCTAGTGGTTCAGCCCCGCTTGGACAAGGCCTTGGCGGCTGGGTTCAAGGGGGTTTATCTGGACTTGGTGGACGCCTACGAGGGCATTAGCTTAAGTTTGGTACCTGGGGAAACGCGGGATACCTTGGCAGCCAAAATGGTGGCGCTTTTGGGGAGGATCAGCGCTTACGTGAAGGCCAAGCGGCCGGATTTTTGGGTCTTCCCCCAGAATGCCCCAGAACTCCGGGTGCGGCTGGGGTACCTGTCGGCGATAGACGGCATTGGCCTCGAGGAGCTCTTCGTTTACGCCACGGACCGGCCCTGCACGGACTCGGGTTGCCAGGAACGCCTAAACCACGCCCGGGCCATTCGCGCCGCGGGCAAACTGGTGCTCACCGTGGACTACGCCACCAAAGTGGAAAACGTTCAGGCGGCGTGCCAAAAGTCCCGGGCGGAAGGGTTCGTGCCCTACGTGACCGTGGTGGATCTGGACCGGATCAGCCCCCTATGTCCGTAGGGAGGAGTAGGTGTTTCTCCTGGGCCAGGATGGGCACCAGGCCATGGTGTAGGGCCCTCCTGGAGGCGAAGCGGGCCAGCTTTGCTTGGGGGGCATAGTCCAGGCTATAGCGTTGCCAAGGGAACCGGGCTAGGAGTCCTGCCCATGCGGCGTTGGCGCGCAGGAGGGAGCGGGGGAGGGGCCTGCCGCCCCCTTCCCACGTGGTGGAGAAGCCCTCAAAGACGATCCCGTCCACCAGCTCCGCCAAGTGGGGTAAGAGGGCGAAGCCGCGGTTGGCCAGGAGGTAATGGGGCCCTATGGCCCACCGGAGTTCCAGGATGAGGCGGAGAGCGGCCCCGCGGTTCGTGGCGGCGGCCTGGTCCAGGGTGTCCAGGAAGAGGCCCTTAAAGCCCTTGGTCAGGTACAAGAGGGCGCATTCCACCACCCGGGTCACCCAGCCGGGGTGGGCGGGGTCCACAATCCTGGTGCCCCATAGGGGGTTAGTGGCCCCCACGTGCCACGGCCCTTCGGGGTCAGGGTCTTCCCCCAGGCTTAAGTAGGCGAGGGGTTCCGTGGGCGCTAGGGCCTGGAGCTCCTCGGGGGTATAGGCCCAAGGCTGGAGGACCACCCTGCGGAAGGCCCGAAGCTCTGGAAGCCTTCCTTGCCCGTAGTAAAAGCCGAGGGGCTTAAAGGAGGTAAAGGCCATAGCGCTCCGGATGGCGCAGGTGCTCTAGGAGGTAGAGGAGAAGGCCAAGAGCGACGGCCCCCAGGAGAAGGGGGTTGGGGGCTAGGTGCAGGAGAAGCGCCCCGGTAAGAAAGGCTAGGGCGCTCCCGTGGATAGCCCCCAAGGCGTTCAGCGCCAGGGCCATGGCGCTTAAGAAGCTAAGAAAGCCGAAGCCCAGAAGGGGCACGTGGTACTCCCCGGACCAAGGAAGGCCGAGGAGGACGAGGAAGGTGGGCACCGAGGCGGTGAAGGTGTAGGACCAAAGGGAGCGCTGAAGGGCGAGGAGAAGGGCTACGGGGTTTTCCGTTTGCCAGAGGGTTTTGGCCAGGGTGGCGACGAAGGCCGAAAGCCGCATCTCCACCAAAAGGGACGCCAAAAGGTAAAGCCCAAGCCCCACGAGGGCCCTTTCACCCGCCAAGTCCACCAACTTCCACAGGACGAAGCCCTGGCCCAGGCCATAGGCCCCATACACCCACTCCTCCGCCAAGATCTTGCCGAAAAAGGGGAAGCCCTCCCTTCGGAGGGGGTGCCCTTCCCGAAGGAGGAGAAGGAGGGGAAGAAGGCCCGCCCAGAAGGGGTCTATTCCCGCGATGCGGAGCAGGACGGCCAGGAGGAGGAAACCCGAGGCCACCCAAGCGGCTTTGGCCTCGAGGCCCCTTAGGGTTAGGACCCCTACGGCCACCCAGGCGAGGCCCGCTCCCCAGGTGGCTGCAAACCCCAGGTCCAGGAAGGCGGTGACGCTTACCCCAAGGACCCCTACCCAAGCCATTAGGTTCAGCACCTCCTCGGCCTCAGGGGTTTCCAGCTCCACCGCCGCCCTGAAGCTGGTCCGGGCCACGAGCTGGCTCCAGGTGAGGAGAAAAAGCGCCGATAGCCACCCTACAGATCCTGTGCTCCAGAAAACCACCAAGGTGCCGCCGAGGGTCAGGGCCACCGCTAGGTGGCGCGGGCCCAGGGTGCCTCGGGGTTTAGGCGGCTTGGCCTTGGGCCGGAAGTCGCGTTGGGCCAGGGCAAAGAGGGCTTGGGCCAGGGCAAAGGTGTTGGGGAGGCCGAAGAGGCGCTCCACCCGGTAGCGGTTGTACCCGAGGACCTCGAGGTGGGCGGCGAGCTCGTAGGGGTCGCTCACTTGGCTTAGGAGGCCCCTTAAGGCATGCGCCAACTCGCTTAGGCCTTGGAGGTTTTGCGGCGGGGGAACGGGCGGGCGGTACTCGCCGCGGGCGCTCATTCGGGCACCTCCAGGGAGCCTTCCAGGGCCAGGGCCTCGTAGATGCGGGAGAACTCCTCCAGCATCCGCCTTAGGGTGTAGAGGCTCAGGACCTTTTCCCGCGCTTCCCTGCCCTTCGCCAGGCACCGGTCGGGGTCCTTGAGGAAGCCCAGAAGGGCCTCTCCCAAGGCCTCGGGTTCCATGGCGGGCACCACCTCGCCCACGCCCTCCAGCACCTCGCCCACGCTCCCCACCCGGGTGCCCACCAGGGTACGCCCCACGGCCATGTTTTCAATCACCGTATAGGGGAAGCCCTCGGAGATACTGGAAAGCACCCCTACCCACCCGCGGTGGTAGGCCTGGTACACGGGGCTTGCGGGGCCCATGAAGCGCACGTTGTCCTCCAGGCCTAGCTCCTTTACCCGGGCGCGGACGCCTTCCGCATAGGCCTCGTTGCCCCGGGGCACGGGGCCGAAAAGGAGGAGCTGCGCCTGGGGAAGGGCTTGGCGTACCCAATGAAAGGCGTTCACCAAGGTCAAGAGGTCCTTTAGCGGGTCAATCCGTCCCACCCACACGGCGGTGGGAGGGTCTTCCAGGTGGGCCGGGGCCTCGGGGAACTGTTCCGGGTCAATGCCGTTGGCCACCACCTGGATGCGCTTGGGGTCGGCGCCGAGCTCCACCTCCCACTGCCGGTTGAAACGGCTTACCGTGGTGATGAACTGGGTCTCCCGGTAGGCCAGGCGGCTAATGAGATGGTAAAACCGGGCCTGGACCAGGCGTTCGGCGGGGGACGGGTTGGTTTCGCTAAAGGCCAGGTAGCGCTCCCTAAGGAAAACGCCGTGTTCGGTGAGGAGGAAAGGTACTCCCAGGTGCCTTGAAACAAGCCAGGCGGGGATGACGGCGAGCCCGCCGCTCGTGGCGTGCACCAGGTCCACCTCGGGGATGGGGTCTAGGGCCAAGAGGGGAAGGAGGGTGGAGCGGAGCCAGTGCAGGACCGAGAGGGTTTCCCCCAGGGTAGGGGAGCGGCCCAATAACAGATGTAGCCGCTCCTGCAAGAGGGCTTGTGTTCTAGGGTGGAAGAAAAGATGAAAAAGATTGCGCTTGCGAAGTAGGAAAAGCTCCCACAGGCCTCCCTGAAACGTTTCCAGGTCTAGGTCCAAGAAGGCGAGAAGCTTCTCCAAAGCGGGGAGGAAGGTGTGGAGGGGGGCGGTGGCGAAAGGGAAGGCGGGGACGGGCCGAAAGAGGTGGAGGGTCCGCAGGGTGCTCCCCTGGGGTAGGGGAAGTGTGGGTTTGGCGCGCCGGGGTCCCCAGAGCGCCAGCACCGTGAACTGGGCCTTTAGGCCAAAGAGAAGTTGTTCGCACCACCGGCTAACCCCTCCCACGGAATAGGGGTAGGTGCCTTCGGTAACGAAAAGAACCCTAAGGTGACTGGAGCGCATACGTTCCCGTTCCTACAAAACAACGGTTACGGCCGGCATATGTGTCGCACGAGCTGCCTTGGATGCCCGTTACCCAGACGGGTTTACCCGTCAGCGTGAGGGTTTGGGCGGTGGGGTCAATGACCGCCCGCACGCTTCCCGTGCGCACCGCCTCAAAGTGCCGGTAGCGCTTGAGGGCGCGCTCGCCGTATTCCAGCCAGGATGGGGAGAGGAGGGGAAGGGCGCTGTAGGTGGCGTACTTTTGCACAAGCGTTTCCAGCCAGTCAAAGACCAAGTTCTTGTCCGGGGCGTACGCGCGCAGGTTCGCCTGGTGGAAGTAGTGGCTTCCCCCATCGGTGAAGACGTGGTACAGGGCCAGGTTGGTTTCTTGGCCCAAGTACTCCCCATAGGTGAGGGAACGCGTCCAATAGGGTGCGGTGCCGCCTGGGGCGTAGATGCTGTTGTAGGCGTTTAAGGCCTCCTGGTCCGTGCTCACGTTGTAGAAGACGTTGGTGGGCCAGTCCGCTACCAGGTATAGGCTAGGGGCCAGAGGGTGGGGAAAGGCGCAGGTGCGGCAGGGGGGCTTTTGGCTATTCACGGACCAATTCACCTTGGCGAAGCGGACCTTGTGTTCGGTGAGGGCTTGGAGAAAATGCAGGTTAGATGCGCCGAGGCCGTTGTCGGTACGGGGGAAATCGTAAGGGTTTGCGCCCTTCCAGCCAAAACCCGAGTACTGCCCGCTTTTGAAGACGGTGTGCTCGTAGCGGAGGCCTAAGAGGCTCGCTATCCGGTTGTTCTCGGCGATTTCCCTGCGGGCCTGGGCCGGGTCGGTAAAGTCCATGTCCCAGTGGGTGTAGGAGTGGTTGTAGAAGCGGAAGGTGTCCTTCAGGACTTGGGTAGCCTGCAGGAGGCCGTCCGCCTGGTTAAGCGGTTCGCCCGCAGACGTGCCGGAGGGGTCGCAGGGGTTTAAGGAGTCGTTGGGGTTGGGGTCAGAGACCGCCCCGCATCCATTAAGGGCGATGTCTAGGGTGAAGGCCTGGGCCACGGGGTAGGAGCGGAGGGCGGCTTGCTTGTCCGCCACGGCGTACGCCTCGAGGGCGCTTAGCCGGAATTCGGCGGCGTTGCCCACCCCCGGCCCGTCGCCGGGGATTTCGGTGGAAAGGAACCAGTCGTCCACGTCCACCCGCAGGTACCGGCTGTACTCTCCCACGTACACTCCGCGGGTAAGCCAGTGAATGAGCCCGGGAGCGAGAAGCCAGGTATGGACGAGGTAAGGGCTTTGGTCAAAGGTGAGGAGGAGCTGCTCCCGCCCGTCAGGGGTGGTGCGCACGATGGCGAAGACGTAGCCGTCCGCGTCCCTCAGGAGAGGGGTGGCGGCGCAGGCACCGCTTAGCGTTGCCTTGTAGGCGTAGGCGTGGCGCACGGGAAGGGTTCCCGTGAGGTCGGAGAAGATCGCCTGGCCTTCCGGGGTGAGGGTTAGGGGGTAGCTCAGGGCGAGGTCTATGCCGTCGGGGTCATTGGCGGGGGGGCTTGGTGTGGAGAAGCCTTCCACCGGGGTGAGGCAGCGGTCCTCGGGATAGGTCCCGGGGTAGGTGTAAAGGACGAGTTCCCGCACCCCGTAGTCCCGCTCGTAGGCCCAAAGGCGGTTCCAATCCTCCCAGGTCATGGGGTTGGACCCTGAGGCCAGCTGGCCTTCCGCCAGGATCACCCCTTGGAAGCGCCCCGTGCCATCGGGCTGGGTGAGGGGCACCTGGCCGAAGGGGGTTTCGCTCAGGTTCACCACCTCGTGGGGGATGAGGAAGGTTTCCAGGATGTCCCGGGCGGCGGCGAAGTGGGGGGCTTGTGCGGGGTCGGTGGAGGTGGTGAGGAGGAGGATGCGCGCCTCGTACCTGGCTCCGGAAAGGGCCTGGGGCCTTAGGGGGAGCTTCAGGGGCACGGGCCCCTCGAGGGCCGGCAGAGGCCGGCTTGGGAGCACCGGCAGGGCTGGGGGTGCTAGGGGAGGGCCTTTTACCTGGACCCTGGGCCCCGAAGGGGCCTGGCCCGTGAGGTTGCAGGCGGCGAGGAGGAGGGCGAGGAGGGCGAGGCGGCGCATGCCGTTACCTCCCCTTTCTCGGCAGGCTCAAGGGGCTTAGCCCCAGGCCCTGCGGTTGGGCGCTACCCACCCCGCTTCCCGGTACCACTCCGGACCCGTCCACGGTGAGGACGTGCCACCAGGTGTCGTACCCCTGGGCGCTTGGGGGGGCGGGGAAGGCCTGTACGGGGTAGCCGGCGTTTAGGACCTCCACCTGGGCCCCCGAGGCCTGCCAGCTCCCCCCGCCAAAGTACCAGTGGACGTAAACCCGGTAGCTTCCCCCTTGGTACCGGAAGCGCAAGGTTTCCTGCCCTGGCCCCTGGGTTACGTCCCCTTCCAGGCAGGCTTCCCCTGTTGGGGGGCAGATGCCGGGGTTAGACCAGGAGATGTGCTGGGTTGCCGGGGTGCCCGGATAGAAAAGGTGGAGGTCTAGGTCGGCCCCCGTGTTCCAGGAGAGGACCACCCGCCAGTCAGCCGCATAGGTGACGGTCAGGGTGAAGTCCCAAGACCGGGTGGCCCCACCCCCTTGGGGCGTCGCCTTGAGGCGCAAGAGGTAGGGGCCGGGCGGGGGGTTGGTCACGCGCAGGGTCACGGGCCCCCCCGATGCGGGCAGGGAGCTGGTATCCAAGGCGATGCGAGAAGGGGGGGGCGCCCCGTCTTGCCCTTCTAGGGCCAGGACCAGGGGCGTGTTGAAGCCGTTTTGCGCCGCCACCGTTACCTGGAGGCTTCCCCCGCCTCCCCAGGGCAGGGTGAGGGCCGTATCCCCCCCGAGGGAGAAGTCGGTGATCCTAAGGGTGAAGTTCACCTCCCGTACCCGGTTTCCCCCCTCTGCCCGGAGGGTCAGGGGGTAGTCCTGGGGGCTGAGGCCTGGGTCCAGGGCCAGGGTGAGGGGAACCGTGACGGGGTTCCCGTTCAGGGCCACCGTGGAGGGGCTTAGGGTAATCCCTGGTGGAGGGTTTACCAGGCTCAGGTTCACGGACCCGTTGAAGCCCAGGAGGGGGGTGAGGGTGAGGGAGGCCTGGGCCTGGCCGCCCACGGGGGCGGAAGGGTTACCTTCCAAGGACAGGAGGAAGTCGGGGGCTAAGCTGTTCACGGCCACCGCCCGGCTTCCAGCGGTCCCGGCAACGAAGCGGATGGCTCCCTGGTCCACGCTTTGGTTGGCCGTCACCTTATAGACCTTTCCCGCGTAGCCTGAAGGCGTTTCATCCTGGACCGTGAGGCCGCTGGGCGCTTGGAGGGTGACCGCAGGCAAGGGTTCGTTGCCCGAGTTGCCCACGAGGACGTGGGCGCTTTCCCCGGGGTTTAGGCTTAGGACGAGGGGCGCCACCTCGAGGCCCGGCCCCAGGTTGGGGTTCACCACCTTGCGCAGAAGCCGCACCAGGTCCTGTTCGTCGGCGTAGCCGCTGGAGTCCAGGTCGGCGTGGTAGCGGCGGTAGGGGTTGGGAGTGGCAGCCCCCGTGAGGAGGTCGGCCAATAAGACGGCATCCGCCAGGCCCACACTGCCGCTGGCGTTGAGATCGCCCAAGGGTTTTTGAGCGAAAGCGGGGTCCACCTCCGCCTGGCCCACCCCCGGAAGGGAAGTGTAGCTCTGGGGCCCTAGCCGGCCTTGCGGGCTGGGGCCTTCCTCCTCCCAGGAGAGGCTTGCCCGGGTGGCCTCCTGTTCTAGGAGGCGCGCCTCGGGCTGTGCCCCCGGCTTTAGGACCTGGAAGCGGACCCGGAGCACCTCGCCGGAGAGGTCCCGGTAGGAAACCCCCACCAGGCGTATGCGGCCGGCCTCGAGGTGGGCCTCGGTGAGGAGGGGGCTTGCGGAGCCTAGGTAGCGGAGGGCGCTGGGGTCAAAGGTGACCTCAAGGAAAACCCCGCGGACCGCCTCGCCCCGAAGGACCAAGGCCTGGGAAAGGGGAGAGGGATAGGCCCCCTGGGGGCCGCTACAGGAGGCAAGTAGGAGAAGGATAAGCCAGATAAGGCGCTTTGCCATGTTCCCACCTTTCATGGGGCAAGCCATAGGTTGCCTCCGTGCACGGGTTCCTCCTGATAGGAGCCCTCCCGCACAACGAGGGCATGGGTCAGGGAAAGCATCCCCTCACCTGCGCCCATGAGGGCTATGGTCCCCACCTGGCCAGGTCCCTGAAAGGCCCTGCGGGCCTCGCAGACAAGGAGGGCGTTCCAAACGTTGGGCGTTTGGGAAAGGGGATGGAGTTCGGGGAGGCATTCCTGGGTGAGGGGGCCCGGGCTAAAGCTTAGGGTGAAGCCCAAGGGGGCCTCTATGCGGAACTGCATCCCTTGGTAGGCCCTGAGGGTTTGGCCGAGATAAACCCCCACGAAGTAGGTACTTCCCGTCCGTTCCAGGAGTTTTGGAATGAGGGTGAGGACCACCGTGGCGGACAGGTCCCTTTCCCGAACGATGGAGCCGCTTTGGGCGCGAAGCTTGAGCGCATAGGTGCCCGGGGCAAGGTACTCTAGGGCGGACACCTCGAGGGTCTGGCTCACAGGCTCGCCGGAGAGCCATACGGAAAGCGGGGCCACGGTGAAGCCAGGCGCAGGGTCTCCGTGCGCGTTGACCATGAAAAGGTTAACCCTGCCCCTAAAGCCCCCTTCCGGCGCCAGGACGATCTGGGTGGTCTGGCTCCCTCCTTGAGGGAGGGTGAAAGCAGCGGGATCGGGCCCGGATAGCGTGAAGGTGGCGCCGGGCGCCCCGGGGAACTGGGCACACGCGGTGAGCGTAAGGAGGACGAGGGGACTACGCATCCCAGTCCCCCTAGGGCGCCAACGTGAGGCTTCCTCCGCTCGCCGAGGGGTCCTCCGTGTAATCCGGCCTCACGAGCACCACGTCGCCCACGGTCAAGTTACCCCCTGCCGTGCCCGCTACGGTGAGGAGGGCAAGTTGGCCGGGACCGCTGAAGGAGGTGTTGCATACCAGGACCACATTCCACCGGTTGGGGTTGGTAGAAACTGGGGAAAAGTCCAGTAGGCAGCCTTGGGTGAGGGTACCCGTGCTTGCGTTCAGGGTAAAGCCCGCAGGCAGGGTCACGCTGAACTGGGCGCCGCGGTAGGCTTCGGTGGTGCCCACGAGGTTCACGCCCACGGTGTAGGTGTTGCCCGTGCGGCTTAGGAGGGTCGGTTGCAGGGCTTTGTCCGCTGCGGTGACCCTGAGGGTGAAGGTGTGGCTTCGGCTCAGGTCACCGCCGCTGGCCTGGAGGGTTAGGGTGTAGTCGCCTTGGGCCACGTTGGGGCCCACGTTCAACGTGAGCGCCACGCTGTTCCCGGTAGTGGGGTTTTCCGCGAAGCTATAGGACACCTTGTCGTTTCCGCTTCCGAGGACGCTTCCGTTTAGGCTCAGGGTGATGGGCCCGGCGAAGTGGGTGCGGTTGAGGGTGACGTTTAGGGTGCCCGAGGCACCTTGTGCCAGGGTGAGGTCTCCTGCGTTCACGGAGAAGTCGTAGAGGGTGACGGTAAGGGGCTGTGTGCGGGTGAGGCTACCCCCGCTTGCCCGCACCAGGAGGTTGTAGACCCCCGCTTGGGCGCCGGAAGCGTTTACGCTCAGGGTCACCGGGTTGCTGGCGGGCAAGGTGACACTGTTGGGGGTTAGGGTGAGGGGCGCAGGGTTGCCGTCGGCATCGGTGAGGGCAAGGCTCACGTTCCCACCGAAGCCGCCATAGGGGAAGAAGAAGGCTTGGAGGTTTCCTGATCCGCCCACAGGCTGGGTAAGGGCGCTTTGGCCCAGGTGGAACTCAAACCCGGGCGCCTCTTGCACCACTAGGGCAAAGGCCTTTTCCTGGGAGAGGGTTCCGCTTTCCGCCCTCAGGCGGAGGGTGTAGGTGCTAGGCGCTACCGAGCCGCTTACAGCGAGGGTGAGGTTTCCGAAGAAGGGGCCGTTGAGCGTTACGGTGCTCTGGCTTTGCAGGCTCACCCCAGGAGGAGCGTCTAGGAGGCTTAGCGTTACGTTCCCCGTGAAGCCGTTTTCCGGGGTAAGGGTAAAGCCCAGGTTGGCTGTCCCCCCCGGGATGGTGGTGGTGCTCGGGGCGCTAAGCTCTAGGCGGAAGTTCGGGTAAGGGGCGTGCACCCGGGCGGTGCGGGTGCCGGCGCTACCCGCTTGGCACTGGATGCTCCCTTCCAGGGTGTTTCCCTGGGCTTCCACCTTATAGGCCTTGCCCGAAGCTCCTTGGGGCGTCTCGTCCGAAAGCGTAATCCCTTGGGGATGGGTGCAGGACACGTTGGGAAGCGTTCCGTTCCCAGAGTTGTTGAGGAGGAGGTAGGTGTGGGCACCGGGGCTTAGGGAGATGTCCTGGGGTGCAAGCTCCAGGTTGGGCTCCAAGGTGGGGTTGACAATCTTCCTCAAGAGAAGGGCAAGGTCCTGGCTAGTCAACGTGCCGCTGGAGTTGAGGTCCCCGTGGTAGCGCTGGTAGGGGGTGGGGTTTGCCACGTTGCCGGCGAGGATGTCTGTGAGGAGGACACCGTCCGCTAGGCTCACGGCGCCGCTTCCGTTTAGGTCACCCAGGGGGTTCTGCACAAATCTAGGGTCGGCGTCGTTTTGGCCGATTCCTGAAACAGCGGACTGGGGTGAGACCAGAGCCTGCGGCTGGAGGCTGCCTGCCTTCCAGGTCTGCCTTACGCTTCCCTCCGCAGGGAAGGTTTCCACCACCTGTACCGCGGGCCTCGCCCCCGGCCGGAGCACCTCAAAGGTAAGCGCGAGAAGGGGGCCCGAGGGCGCTTGGGGGGCCACGGCAACCGCGCGGACCCTTCCGCCTTGGGCGAAGGCCTCCACCCCGTAGGCCCCTTCCACCCCTACGTAGCGCAAAGCGGCGGGGTCAAAGGTGACCTCCACCAAAAGGCCCCGCACGCCTTCCCCTTGCAGGGCAAGGCTCCAGGTTTCTGGCCTATGGCTTCCCGGCTGGCTGCACGCGCCCAGAAGCGCGCCGAACAAAACGAAACCTACAACACGCCAATGTCCCTTCATGCGACCTCCCAATACAGAACCCGAATTGTGCGGGGTAAGAGCAATCCTTGCTTCCCAAGGCGAGAGAAAACCCACGTGAAAGCGGGGGGCGGTACGGATTGACCCAATCTACATTACTGCTGACCGCTCCTGCTCCCACCCCGCTACTTCCCAGCTTAGAGGAGCGGTAAGTATTCGTCTTCAGCCACTGGCTCTAGGACCATTTTGCGCCAGGTCCTAGGCCTATGCGTCTGAGGCCTAAGGCGTTTGGGGCGCCTCCGTGAGTTGCCCACGGGCCACATAGGGCACAAAGCCCAGTTCTAGGGCCCTTCGTAAGGCGGAGTCAAAGGCCTCGGCGTGCGGCGTCTGGTCCAGGCTGAGGGCGGGAAGCCCCCGCTGCCGAAAAGGCCACACGGGGCTGGGATCGTTTAGGGCGATCTGGCCCCTAGCGTCCACGGAGAGCCCCGAATAGACCACGGCGTCCAGGAAGCGGGCGGTGCGCCGCAATACCCGGAAGCCCCGGTGTTGCAGGAGGAGGGCTTGCGGGTAGCCTTCGCGAAGGCTACGGATCAGGGCGGCGAGTTCCGGGATTATTTCTGGGTATAGGTCTGCAAGGTCTAGGCCGTCCAGGAAGAATCCCTCAAAGCCGAGGGCTAAAAGCCGGGCGGCCTCTGCCCGGACCTGGGCCTGCCAGAGAGCGGAGGCGGGGTCCATAAGGAGGGTATCCGGCGCGTAGGGGTTGGGTCCTAAGGCAGCTTTAAGGAGGCCTTTTTGTTCCGCCTCCCCTCGAGGCACCACCCCCACGGGCAGGTAGGCCACCACCCGTACCCACCTTTCCCTAAGTCCCCTTACCAAGGCCAAGGGGGCTTCCCGGGCGAGGACCACGAGCTCGTAGGCCTGGAGCGAGGCGAGGGCGCCTGGGTCTCCTCCGTAGTAAAGCGCCCAGCGCCGGATCCCTTGAAGGCGGCTCGGAATAGGGGGGAGCATCCCCTCCCGGACCCGGACCTGGGCCGCCAGGGCCTCGGGGTCGTTGGGGGCCTCCAAAAAGGCCAGGTAGCCGTAATTGCCAGGGGAGTGGAAGCTACCCCCCAGGGGCCAAAGGGTGTACTCCCCGGCTGCCGGGTGGCCGCGGCCCACCTTGAGTTGCCAAAGGTCGCCCCGTTGGGGGGGAGGAAGGGCCTCGCCAAAGGGGATGCGGAGTTCCGCCCACCATCCCCCGGGGAAGGTTCCGGTCCTGGCCTCAAAGGCGAGGGGGGTCGTGTACCGCTCAAAGCGGACCCCTTTGGGGTTCACCGCCAGGTGCAGGTCGGGGGCCTCCTCGTCAAAGGCGTGGGGACGCAGAAAAACCTCCAGGGTATCGTCCTGCCACCACTCCGGGTCGTCGGCTTGGCGCTCCGCCTTGGGAGGCGTTTCCTGGCGAAGCCGGGCTGCCAGATAAAGGGCCTGGTCATCGTAGGCCACTTGGAAGGTGCCGGGGAAGCGGGCGGTTTCGGGGGGATACACCGTGGTGAGCTGGAGGGTATAGGTGGGAAGTCCTGGGTAGAAGCCTGCGCCCCAGGGGCCTGGGGGTCGGGGAAGGGCCTGCGCCACCACCACCTCTTGGGCCAGGCCTATTCCCCCCAAGGCCAGTAGGGTTACGAGAATTCTGCGCATGGGTTCACTATAGCCCCTACCGCCGGGGGTCAAGCCGATCCCGTAGCCCGTCCCCCAGGAAGTTGAAGCCGAGGACCGCCAAGGAGAGGGCGAGGCCCGGGACCAGGGCGGGGTAGGGGGAGAGGGGAAGGAAGCTCTGCGCCTCCCGCAGCATCCGGCCGAGGCTTGGAGCGGGGGGCTGGACGCCGAGGCCCAGGTAGGAGAGGGCGGCTTCGGCGAGAAGGGCGGCGGCGAAGGCCAGGCTCGCCTGGACCAGGAGGGGTCCGAGGAGGTTGGGGAGGAGGTGGTGGCGGAGGATGCGCCCCCTCGAGGCCCCCAGGGCCAGGGCCGCCTCCACGAAGGGGGCGTTCCGGAGGCCCATGGCCCCGGCCCGGGCCACCCGGAAGAAGGCGGGCACCATGGAAAGCCCCACGGCCAGCATGCTGCTCAGGGCCCCAGGGCCCAGGAGGGCGGCGAAGAGGAGGGCGAGGAGGAGCCCCGGAAGGGCGTAGAGGGCCTCCATGAGGAGGCTCAGGGCCCCGTCCACGAGGCCCCCCAGGTAGCCCGCCCAAAGCCCCAGGGTCACCCCCAGGCCAAACCCCACCCCCACGGCGATACTTCCCACCCAAAGGGCGTTTTTCGCCCCGTGGAGGAGCCGCGCCAGGAGGTCCCGGCCTAAGGGGTCGGTGCCCAAGGGGTGCTCGGGGCAGGGGGGGCTTAGGCGGCGGAGGAAGTCCGGGGCGTTGGGGTCCACGGGGTAGAGGAAGGAGGCCAGGGCCAGGAGGAGGAAGAGGCCCACGAGCAGGCTTCCCAGGAGGAGGCTTGGGCTACGCATACTCCACCCGCGGGTCCAGAAGGCCGTAGAGGAGGTCCACGAGGAGGTTGAAGAGGACGATGAGAAAGGCCATGGCTAGGACCAGGCCCTGGAGGAGGGGGTAGTCGCGGGCCTCGAGGGCGGTGAGGGCCAGGCTCCCAAGCCCCGGGAGGGCGAAGACCGCCTCCACGATCACGGCCCCCGTGAGGAGGAAGCCCCCCTCGAGGCCCAAAAGGGTCACCAGGGGCAGGCTGGCGGGCTTCAGGGCGTGCTTGCGGAGGACCCAGGCCTCGGGCACCCCCTTGGCCCGGGCAGTGCGGATGTAGTCCTGGGAGAGGACCTCCAGGAGGCTCGCCCGGGCCATGCGGAAGAGGAGGGCGGCCCGGGAGAGGGCCAGGGTGAGGGTGGGGAGGAGGAGGTGGCGGAGGGCCTCCCCAGGGCTTTCCCAGCCCGGGAAGCCGCTTGCCGGGAGGAGGGGGAGGTGGACGGCGAGGAGGTAGAGGAGGACCACCCCCAGGAAAAAGGTGGGGAGGGACTGGAGGAAGGCCATGAGGCCGCTCAAGAAGAGGTCCCAAAGGGGAAAGCGCACGGCGAGGAGGGCGAGGGGCAGGGCCAAGGCCAGGCTACCCAAAAGCCCCAGGAGGACCAGGGCCAAGGAGAGGGGAAGCCTTTCCCCCAGGAGTTCCGCCACGGGTTTCCCGTAGCGGATGGAAACCCCTAGCTCCCCCTGGAAAACCCCCCCTAGCCATTCCAGGTAGCGGGCGAGGGGGGGCTTGTCCAGGCCCAAGGAACGTTCCAGGGCGGCCCGGGCCTCGGGGGAGGCCTCGAGGCCCAGGATGGCCTGCACCGGGTCCCCCGGCAGGAGGAGGAGGAAGGCAAAGACCAAGGTGGCGGCGAGCCAAAGGGTGAATAGGGCGAGGAGGAGGCGCCGGAGGAGGAAGCCCCGCATCTAGCGCGCCAGGTAGACCCGGGTCACGTTGAGGCTCGGGGTGGGCTGGTTGGTCCACCAGCCCATGACCTCCCGGCGCATGGCGGCCAGGTAGGGGGCGTTCATCACCCAAAGGTTCACGGCGTCCTGGGCGAGGAGGCGTTGCATCTCCTTCATGAGCTCGCAGGCCCGCCTGGGATCGGGGGTGCGGAGGTATTGGGTGTAGAGCTGGCGGAACCGGGGGGAGTCGTAGCGGAAGTAGTAGTTCGGGTTGGCGTAGACGCCGATGTCGTGGGGCTCGGAGTGGCCGATGATGGTCATCTGGTAGTCCGCCCCCCGGAAGACCCGGGAAAGCCAGGTGGCCCACTCCACCACCTCGAGGCGGGCCTGGACCCCGATCTGGCCCAGTTGGGCGGCGATGGCCTCCCCAAGCCGCCTTTCGTAGGGGTAGGGGGCGGCCAGGGTGAAGGTGAAGCGCAAGGGGTTGTTGGGGCCGTACCCCGCCTCCTGCAGGAGGGCGCGGGCCCGGGCGGGGTCGTAGGGGTAGTGGCCGGAAAGGTCCTCGTAGCAGCTTTCCCCCGGGGAGCGGTGGCTCCCGATGGGGGTGCCATAGCCGAGCATCACCCCTTCCACCAGGGCCTTTTTGTCCACGGCGTGCTGGATGGCCCGGCGCACCCGGGGGTCGTTGAAGGGGGGGCGGCTGTTGTTCATGCCCACGGTGATCTCCGTGGTGGTGAAGCCCGTCACCACCTTGAAGCCCGGGTCCCGCCCGAGCACCAGGGCGTTTTCGGGGCTCACCCCGAGGCCGATCACGTGGATGTCCCCGGCCCTTAAGGCGGCGATTTGGGCGTTGGCGTCGGGCAGGAAGCGGAAGAAAACCCGGTCCAGGTAGGGGAGGCCCGGCTCGTAATACCCCTCAAACCGCTCCAGCCTCACCCCAACCCCCCGCTCCCAGGCCACGAAACGGAAGGGGCCGGTGCCGATGGGGTGGGTCCGTTGCGCCTCCACCCGCCCCTCGGGGCCGATGACCGAGTCGGGGCGGGCCAGGTTGAAGAGGAAGTCCTGGTTGGGCTGGCGCAGGCGGAAGACCACGGTGTAGGGGTCCTTGGCCTCCACGCTCTGGATGTCCTGGTAGTACTCGGGGTGGGTGTGGCCGGACCTCGGGTCCCGGGCCCGGTTGAACTTGTAGACCACGTCCTCGGCGGTGAAGGGGCTTCCATCGTGGAAGCGCACCCCCCGCCTCAGGTAAAAGGTCCAGGTGAGGCTTGAGGGGCTTCCCTGCCAGCGCTCCGCCAAGGCGGGGACGATCTCCCCCTTCTCGTTGAACTTCACCAGGCCCTGGAGGACGTTGTCGTAGAGCATCCGGGGGATTTCTTGGCTGGTGGAGGCGGTGGGGTCCAGGACCGGGGGCTCGGCCAGGATGGCTACCCGAAGCTCCCCGCCCCGGGTCTGGGCCAGGGCGAGGGAGCATCCGAGGACGAGGAGCGCCAAGGTGCGCTTCATGGGTTCCTCCCTTAGGGAAAGGGTATCACACGGGCCCTAAGGTGGCGTCCTCGCCGCCAAAGCGGCCCCGCTTCCTGGCCTCGAGGTCCAGCCCCACCGCCTCCAGAAGCCGCTTCGCCTCCATGAGGTCGCGGGTCCAGGCCTCCACGTACCCCCGAAGCGTCTTTTGGTTCAGGGGTCGGAGGAGGCTCGGCTCAAAGCGGTTTCTCCCGCGGATGAGAAACCAGGCCTCGCTTCCCCCGAAGGCCGCCCAGAAGGGCTTGCCGAGGCGCCGCCGGAACATCACCAAGGCTTCCTGCACCCTCGGGGTAAGGAGCTTCCTGGCCTCAACCTGGTCGCCGTACACGTCAAAGAGGCGCTCAAAGGCGCCGGACTCCAGGATGACCCGCCTCTTCTTGGGCGCTTGCCGGTAAAGGGCGTAAAGGGAGGGAAGGGTAAGGAGGAAGGCGAGGGCGAGAAACGCATACAGGGTGTGGGCCTGGAGGTCCCCGGCGCGCGTTAATCCCGTCAGGCCCACGGTCAGGAAGACCAAGGGGATCAGGAGAAGGTTGCCTGGGGTCAGGGCTTTGGGTGTTAGGCCTGCGCCTTGGGGGGCGATGCGCACCTCCTGGGGGAAGGTGAAGGGGAGCTTTAGCCGGTACAGGGCACCCGAGAAAAAGCGGCGATACCGGGTGCCGCTTTTGGTCCGCACCTTCTCGTACAGGGCGAGATCCGACGCGCGAAAGGCGAAGGGCGGGATTTCCCCCTCCAGAAGGTCTTCGCTTTCGTACCGGTCCGCCGGGGGAAGGAGGCCGGAGGCCTCGGCTTCCTTCCAAGGAAGGCCCCATTGAGGCGTGTAGGCAAAGCCCAGGGACTTGGCCAAGGGGCGGGTCAGCTTCCCTTTGAGCTTGGTGCGCAGGTAGGACAGGAGGGCGAAGGCGGCGGCAGGGGGAAGGGCGATCAAGGCCACCCAAAGCTGGCCCAGGCTGTCCAGATGGAGGACCTGGAAGAGGAAGGCCAGGAAATAGGCCCAAAGGGGGGTAGCCAGGAGAAGGGCGAGGGCGTACCGGAGGGTTCGGCGGCGTTCCCGCTCCAAGGGGGCGAGCCTGGCCTCGAGGGCCCGGGCTGCGCTTTCCAGGGCCACGGCTCCATTTTAGAGAAAAAAGGGGGCGTGGGGGAGCTATAACCCCCCAGACTTTCCGTCCGTGGGATACATGGCCTCCCCCACGTCCGCCATAGGCGGACAGAGCATAGTGGGCGGCAGATGCACTATCATGGCAGACAGGTGACGCGTAAAGCCTTCAAATACCGCCTCTATCCCACCAAGCCCCAACAAAAAGACCTAGAGCGCACCCTGGAACTCTGCCGCCAGCTCTACAACGCCGCTCTCCAAGAGCGGAGAGAAGCCTACAAGAAGGCGAGGAAGAGTCTTTCCCTTCGCGAGCAGGAACGATGGCTCCCCCAAGTCCGCGCGGACCTTCCCGAGTACAAAAAGGTCCACTCCCAAGTCTTGCAGGATGTCATCAAGAGAGTAGACCGGGCTTTTCAAGGCTTCTTCCGCCGCCTGAAGGCGAGGAAGGGCAAGGCGGGCTTCCCCCGGTTCAAGGGAAGGGGACGCTACGACTCCTTCACCTTCCCCCAAGCCTACGCCACCGGGGTCAAACTCCAGGAGGGGGGGAAGCGGGTGCTCATCCACGGCGTTGGTTCGGTGAAGGTGAAGCTTCACCGACCCCTGGAGGGGCAACTCAAGACCGCCACAATCAAGAGAGAAGGGAACGAGTGGTACTTGATACTTGTCTGCGAGGTGGAGCCAAAGCCCCTTCCCCTTTCCCACGAGGCGGTAGGTCCGGAAGGTCCGTGAGGAAGCGGCCTCCCGTCCCCTTCCCCTTTCCCGCGAGGCGGTAGGCATTGACTTGGGGACGAATCCCCACTTCCTGGTCACCTCGGAGGGGGAGATGGTTCAGGCCCCCCGCTACCTTCACAAGGCTCAGCACAAACTCGCCATCGCCCAGCGCGACCTTGCCCGTAAGAAGCGGGGTAGCAACCGGTACGAGAAGGCCAGAAGGCAAATAGCCAAGCTCCACCGCAAAATCGCCAATCAACGCAGAGACTTTCACCATAAGATCGCGAGGAGGCTTGTCAACCGCTATGGGGCCATTGTCCACGAAGACCTGAACATCCTAGGTCTGGGCCGTAGCCACGTGGCTAAGGGCGTACATGACGCTGGTTGGGCTCAGTTTTTGCGAATCCTCGCCTACAAAGCGGAGGAGGCTGGTAGGCGAGTGATAACGGTAGATCCTAAGTACACGAGCCAGGATTGTCCGGTGTGTGGCCACAGGGAGAGGCGACCCTTGTGGGTCAGGGAGTTCACCTGTCCCGCTTGTGGGGCTTCCCTGCACCGGGATGTGGCCGCCGCACGGAACATCCTGGCGAAGGCCTGGACGGGGCCTTCGGGCACGGGTCCGGCGTGGGCCGTCCCGTGAGAACCGAGAAGCCCTGCTCTTCGGAGCGGGGAGTCGTCACCCTCCTCCCTTGCCCCGCTTGGCGGCCTCTAGGAAGAGCCCCATAGCCTCTAGAAAGCGCCGGGCCTCCTCCAGGTCCTTGGTCCAGGCCCGGAGGTAAGTTGCGAGCGTCCCTTGGTTCAAAGGTCGGAAGAGGTTCGGCTCAAAGCGGTTTCTCCCCTGGACCAGGATCCACGCCTCGTTTTCCCGGAAGGCCGCCCAGAAGGGCTTGCCTAGGGCTTGGCGGAACTCCACCAACGCTTCCTGGACCCTCGGGGTGAGGAGTTTCCTCGCCTCTATTTGGTCCCCGTAGGCGTCAAAGAGGCGCTCAAACGCCCCCGACTCCAGGACCACCCGTTCCTTAGGGCCTGCCCCGGGCTTCCAGAGGCTAAGGCCATAGATAAGGCCATAGAGGAGAAAGGGGAGGCTTAGGAGGGCGAAGCCGCCCACCACGAGGGGGAGCCCCTCCCTCTCCCCTTCGGCGAAGAGGAGGCCGGCGATGAGAAGCCCCCAGAAGACGGCGAGGAAGCCGAGGACAAGGGCGGGAGAGGCCCCGCCCGCCCGCACCCCCGCCCCTTGGGGGGCGAGGCGGATCTCCTGGGGAAAGGCGAAGGGGAGGGCGAAGCGGTAGAGGGTGCCCGAGAAAAAGCGCTGGTAGCGGGTCCCGTTTTTCGTCCGCACCTTGCGGTAGAGGGCGAGGTCCCCCGAACGGAAGGCGAAGGGGCCCACCCGCCCCTCTAGGAGGTCCTCCCCCTCGTACCGGTCCGCCCGGGGGAGGAGGCCGGAGGCTTCCGCCTCCGCCTGGGGCAGGCCAAGGGCGGGGAGGTAGGTGAAGCCCAGGGCTTCGGCGAGGGGTTTGGTGAGTTCCCACTTGAGGGTGGAACGGAGGACGCCGAGGCGCCACAGGGCGAGCCCCGGGGGGATGGCCACGAGGAGGGCCCAGAGGGAGCCCAGCCCCCGGGCCCCCATGGCCTGGAAGGCCTCCAGGAGGAGGTAGGCCCAGAAGGGGGTGAGGAGAAGGAGTGCCCCCGCCAGGAGGAGTTCCCGCTTTCTTTTGGCCTCCAGGGGGGCGAGTTTGGCCTCGAGGGAGGCCAGGATCTCTTCCCGCTCCACCTAGCCCCCCTTACCCGAAGAGCTTCCCCAGATCGGGCCTCTCCCGCTCCTCCTCCGGGAGGGTGAAGACGGGCTTGCGGGTGAGCCCCATGAGGGGGGCGAGGAGGCGGCCCGGCAGTTGTTCAATGGCGTTGTTGTAGTCGGTGACGGCCTGGTTGTAGAAGCGCCGGGCGGCGGCCAGGGAGTCCTCCACCTCCGTAAGGGCCGCCTGGAGCTGGAGGAAGTTCTGGCTGGCCTTCAGGTCGGGGTAGGCCTCCGCCCGGAGGCGCACCTGGGCGAGGAGGCGGGAGATCTCCCCTTCAAGCCGGAAGTCCTCCTCGGGGTTCCCCTCCCTTAGGGCGCCGGAGGCCTTCTCCCGGAGTTCCACGAGCCTTTCCAGAAGCTCCCGCTCGTGGGCCATGTAGCGCTTCACCGCCTCCACCAGGTTGGGGATGAGGTCGTGGCGCTTCTTGAGGTAAGCCTCTATGGCGCCGAAGGCGTTTTCCACCCCGTTCTTGCGGGCCACGAGGGCGTTGTAGGTGAGAAAACTTCCTAGGACAAGGAGCGCCACCAACCCCAGGGCAAAAGCTAGACCCATGCTATCCCTCCCGCCCTATCCTAACGCCCATGGTCATTTGGCCGCCCTACTCCAGGTAGAGCACCGCCATGGCGGCGTAGACCCGCGCCGCCAGGACCACCTCTCCTAGATCTATCCATTCGTCCACCTGGTGGGGGAGGGTTTTGTTCCCCGGCCCCATGACCACCACGGGAAGCCTGCCCCACGCCCTTAGGAAGGTACCGTCCGTGGCCCCCGGCACCCCCCCAAACCGCACGGGTAGGCCCAGAAGCCGCAAGGCCTCCTCCGCCACCTGGACCAAGGGGTCGTCCTGGGGGGTTTCCACGGGGGGGCGGTCCTCCAACACCTCCACGCCCACCCCGGCGAGCCCTTCCAGTTCCCGCACGAGGCCAATGTGGTCCACCCCGGGCACGGTGCGCACGTCCAAGGCCACCTCCGCCCGGTCGGGAATGACGTTCAGTTGCCCCTCCCCAGCGCTGGCCAGGAAGCGGGTGGGGGTGAGGTAGGGGAGGCCTAGGTGGGGGTGGGCGTGGGCCCGTTGCAGGCGCTCCTCCAGGTCCTTCAGCGCCACCACGAAGCGGGCCGCCTTGGGGATGGGATTCTCCCCGGCGTAGGGCATGGCCCCGTGGGCCATCCTGCCCGGGAAGGGGAGGCGCAGGCGCAAGGCGCCCTTCTGCCAAAGGCAAATCTCCATCTCCTCAGGCTCGGCCACCAAGGCCCCCCGGAAGCCCTGGGCCAGCCCGGCCCGGAGGAAGGCCTTTACCCCAAGCATCAACCCTTCCTCGTCCACCAAGGCAGCGAGGCGAAGGGGGCGCTTGGGCTTTCCCAGGGCCCGCTTCACCGCAAGCATGGCCCCCACCAGGGCGGCGAGGCCCCCCTTCATGTCGCAGGCCCCCCGGCCGTAAAGCCTCCCTCCCTCCACCACCCCGGCGTAAGGGGGGTAGGTCCAGCGGGCCTCGTCCCCGGGCGTGACCACGTCCGTGTGGCCCTCCAAAAGGAGCCCCCCTTCCCCCTCCCCCAGGTCCGCCACCAGGTTGGGCCGGCCCGGGACCACCTCTTGGAGGAAGACCTTAAGCCCCCGCTCCTTAAGGTAGGCCTCCAGGTACGCCGCCACCCCCGCCTCCCCGGGCCCGGGGTAGTGGCTTGGGATGCGCACCAGGGCCCTTAGGAGGTCCACCACCTCCTTGGCCTCCACGGCCTCCGCCGCCCGCAGGGCGCGGTCTACCACCTTTCCACCACCACCTTCCTTTGGGTGTAGAAGAGGAAGGCATCGGGCCCGTGGGGGTGCAGGTCGCCGAAGAAGGAGTCCCGCCAGCCGGAGAAGGGGTAGAAGGCGAAGGGCTGGGCCACCCCCACGTTCACCCCCACCATTCCCGCCTGCACCCCCTCCCGGAAGGCCCGCGCTGCCTTGCCGCTTTGGGTGAAGATGCAGGCCATGTTCCCGTAGGGAACGGCGTTGGCCTGTTGGATGGCCTCCTCCAGGGTCTTGACAAAGGAGACCGCGAGCACCGGGCCGAAGATCTCCTCCCGCCCCACCGCCATCCCCGGGGAGACCCCCGAGAGCACCGTGGGCCCCAGGAAAAACCCCGGACCCTCCACCCCCCGCCCGTCCAGGGCCAGGGTCGCCCCCTCCTCTAGGCCCCTTTGGATGTACCCCACCACGCGCCTGCGGTGCTCCTCCCGGATGAGGGGGCCCACCTGCACCCCCTCTTCCCACCCCGGGCCCACCTTGAGCCCACGGGCCGCCGCTACCACCCGCTCCAGGAGTTCGGGCCCCACCGCCCCTACCCCCACGGCCACGCTCCCCGCCAGGCACCTCTCCCCGGCGTTCCCGAAGGCGGAGTTGAGGATGGCGGGCACCGCCAGGTCCAGGTCGGCGTCCGGGAGGACCACCAGGTGGTTCTTGGCCCCCCCGGCCGCCGAGACCCGCTTGCCGTGTTCTGCCGCCAGGGCGTAGATCCTGCGGGCCACGGGCTCCGAGCCCACGAACTGGACCGCCCGTACCCCGGGGTGGCGGGCCAGGGCCTCGGCGGCCTCCTTCCCCCCGTGGACCAGGTTCAGGACCCCCTCGGGGAAGCCCGCCTCTAGGAAGAGCTCCGCCAACCGCACCGCCCCCAAGGGGGTGCGCTCGGAGGGTTTCAGGACGAAGGTGTTCCCCGCCACCACGGCGATGGGGAACATCCAGAGGGGGATCATGACGGGGAAGTTGAAGGGGGGGATGCCCGCCACCACGCCCAAGGGATAGTGGAAGAGGTTCTGGTCCACGCCCCCCGTTACCTCCCTGAGAGTCCTCCCCTGGAGGAGGGTGGGGGCGGAGAGGGCGAGGTCCACCACCTCAATGCCCCGGCGGACCTCTCCCCGGGCCTCCTCCAGGGTCTTGCCGTGGTGGAGGGTCACGAGGCGGGCGAGGTCCTCAAAGTGCCGCTCCAGGAGCTCCTTGAAGCGGAACATGAGCCGCACCCGCTCCAGGAGGGGTGTCCGGCTCCAGGCAACAAAGGCTGCCTCCGCCGCCCGGACCGCCTGGTCCACCTCCTCTGGGCCCGAGAGGGGTACCTCCTCCAGCACCTCCCCCGTGGCCGGGTTGTAGACGGGAAGGCCGGGACGGTGTACCTCCCGCCATGCGCCCCCGATGAGGTTCTTGAGCATGCTTGCCCCCTTTGCCCTCCATCATCCCCCCTTGGCGGGCGGCTTGGCAAGGGCTTGGGCCGGGGGTAGGATGGGGGCAAAGCCTATGGACTACCGGCGCCTTTTGGACCTGACGGGCCAGGTGGCCCTGGTGGTGGGGGCGGCCTCGGGGATCGGGCGGGCCTCGGCGGAGGCCTTAGCGGCCTTTGGGGCTAAGGTGGCCCTAGCCGACCGGGATGCGGCGGGGCTCCTTGAGGTCTTGGAGGGCCTTAGGCGGGCGGGCCTCGAGGCCGACGCCCTCCCCGTGGACATCGCCGAGAGGGAGGCGGCGGACCGCCTCGTGGCCTGGACCCTGGAGCGCTTTGGCCGCTTGGACACCCTGGTTACCACCCCGGCCATCAACGTGCGCAAGCCCCTTTTGGCCTACACGGACGAGGAGGTGGACCGGGTGGTGGACCTGAACCTCAAGGCTACGCTTCGCCTCCTCCGGGCCGGGGGGCGGGTGATGGCGGAGCAGGGCTTGGGAAGCCTCATCGCCTTCGCCTCCATCCGCGCCCTGGTGGTGGAGCCCGGGCAAGGGGTCTACGCCGCCACCAAGGCGGGGATTTTGCAACTCGTCCGGGCCTTGGCGGCGGAGCTTGGGCCTAAGGGGGTGCGGGCCAACGCCATCGCCCCGGGGCCCATCGAAACCCCCCTCACCGCCCCCATCAAGGCGAGCCCGGAGTGGTACCGGGCCTACGCCGAGAAGACCGCCCTGGGCCGTTGGGGCAGGCCCGAGGAGGTGGCCATGGCCGTGGTCTACCTGGCCTCCCCCGCCGCCAGCTACGTCACCGGGACCCTCTTCCTGGTGGATGGGGGCTGGACGGCGGTGGATGGGCGCTACGAGCCACCCCTTTAGGCGGCTTGGGCGGGTTTGCCCCCGGGGGCGCTAGGCCACCCGCCTGCCTCCCAGGTAGACCGCCTGCACCCGCAGGCCCTCGTCCAGCACCACCAGGTCGGCCCGCTTCCCGGGGGCGATCTCCCCCCGGTCGGGGAGGCCCAGGTAGCGGGCGGGGTAGAGGGAGAGCCGCCTCGCTGCCTCCTCCAAGGGGAGGCCCCAGGCCACCAGGTTCCTCAGGGCCTGGTCCAGGGTGAGGGTGCTCCCCGCCAGGCTCTCCCCGAGCCAGACCCCATCCCCCCGCTTCTCCACGGTGTGGGCCCCCAAAGGATAAGGCCCATCGGGCATCCCCGCCGCCGCCACGGCGTCCGTGACGAAGTAGAGGCCGGGGATGGCCTTCAGGGCGAGGCCAAGGGCAGCGGGGTGCACGTGGAGGCCATCGGGGATGAGTTCGGCCCAGGCTCCCCGCTCCAGGGCGAGGCCCACCACCCCGGGGGAGCGGTGGTGGAGGCCCGTCATGGCGTTGAAGAGGTGGGTGAAGCCCGTGGCGCCCGCCTTCAGGGCCTCCAGGGCTTCCTCGTAGCCCGCGTCCGTGTGGCCGAGCTGGACCCGCACGCCCCGTTTCACGAGGAAGCGCACCAGGTCGAGGGCCCCGGGGAGTTCGGGGGCCAGGGTGACGGCCCGCACGGGGGCCAGGGAGAGGAGGCGGGCGGCCACCTCCAGGTCGGGGAGGAGAGGGTAGGGGGGCTGGGCCCCAAGGCGCTTGGGGCTCAAGAAGGGGCCCTCGAGGTGAGCCCCCAGGAGGGCCTCCCCCAAGGGGCCTTCCCCCGCCTCCCCGAGGCCCCTAAGGGCGCGCTCCAGGTCGGGCAGGGGGGCGGTGACCGTGGTGACCAGGAGGCCCGTGGTGCCGTGCTCCAGGTGGAAGCGAAGCGTGCCCTCCACGCCCTCCCGTCCGGCCATTACCTCAAAGCCCCCGCCCCCGTGGACGTGGAGGTCCAGCAAGCCGGGGAGGACATAGGGGCCCTCCACGGGGGCCTCTTCCAGGGCCTCAATGCGCTCGCCGAAGTGGAGGCGGCCTCTTCGTAGACCTTGGCTGGAGAGAATGCGTCCTTCGATCTTCATCGCATTTGGGTGTGGAACGGGAAATCTTGGCTAGGTGCCCATTTATCTCCGCATATGAAAACCATAGTAAGCCCTCAAGCATTTCCTGCACCGTGAGGCCGAGGTTGTGAGCCAGGACGAAGGAGCACACCTCCATGATGAAGCCCTCCTGGGTTATGGCGTGAATCCGCCTGGGAAAGGAGGCGTGGAGGGTGCTCCCCACGGCCTCCGCCACCCGCCCCCATCATGGCCCGGTCGGTACATCGCGCCCCCTGTTCTCCCTTCGGATCCCCATGGAAACGATTCCCTGGGCTTCCCTGAAGAGATCCTCATGGAGATGGTGCTCGTACCCCCCGTCCAGGTAGAGCTCCGCCCCCTCGGGAAGGTCCAGGGGGAGTGGAAGGGAAGAAGCCAGGTCGTGAAGGCTTGCCGGGGTCAGGTTCACCTCGTGGATGGACTTCCCGCTGCCCACCAGGAGGTGGGGCTTCAGGCCGTGGAAGTAGACCTGCTCCCAGGGGATGAAGCCCCGGTAGACCCTATCTGGGAAGAGCATGGCGCGAGGCCACGGACCTTCTCACAGACCGGGAGGGGATGTAGCTGAGGAGCTTCAGGACTCGGGCGAGGGCCCGGGCTTGGTTTTGCTTGCTTGCCAAATCCATGGCGGCCCGGATAGCCAGAGTGAGGATGGCGGATGCGGGCGTCTTGGCTTGGAGGGTGTACTGCGGCCCTAAATTTGGACCACCTTACCGGTCAGTTTAGTCAGGGCTCCCATCCCCTTTCAACAGGCTCTCCGAAAAGGCCTCGGGCGTCATGTAATCCAAGGCCGAGTGAGGACGCT